>Ga0316217_10005311_pt1 | contig 13437 bp, 7 predicted proteins | sample 1anoAmetaG_FD_203633 | JGI IMG/M metagenome (GOLD analysis project Ga0316217, IMG submission 203633) | Freshwater microbial communities from Trout Bog Lake, Wisconsin, USA - 1anoA | ecosystem: Environmental > Aquatic > Freshwater > Lake > Hypolimnion/Profundal zone | place: USA: Wisconsin...
TGGAGTATAAAAGGAGCTCAACACATGATAAATCTAAAAACTGTTTATCTAAATGAAAATTGGGATAAAATTACTTTCCTCTCTAAAATGAATGTTGCAGCATAGTGCGAAAATTATTTATACACCCCTATATTAACAATGCTATTGAAAACCAATTATCCTTAGGATTTAAGATAATTCTTATTGTTTTTTCAAATAAATTCCGTTAAATGCAATACATTGAATTGTCAAATTTACGTTAAGAACGCTTTCAATTGGTCAAACCCCTACTTTTGCAGCCTGAAAAAATAATTAAAAGCTATTATGGCGGATTTAAAATTACAACGCAATTTCGGTATTGCCGCACACATTGATGCTGGCAAAACCACCACTACCGAACGTATCTTACGTTATACCGGTATGATCCATAAAATAGGTGAAGTACACGATGGTGCTGCTACTACCGACTGGATGGAGCAAGAAAAAGAAAGAGGTATTACTATTACCTCTGCTGCAGTGAGCTGTCAGTGGAAATTCCCTACTATCAAGGGAGTTGCTGATGCAAAAACTAAAGATTACTACTTTAATATTATTGATACTCCGGGTCACGTGGATTTTACCATCGAGGTAGAACGTAGTATGCGTGTACTGGATGGTTTGATCGCTTTGTTCTCGGCGGTTGATGGTGTTGAGCCTCAATCAGAAACAGTTTGGCGTCAGGCTAACCGTTATAAAGTTCCCCGTATTGGATTCGTTAACAAAATGGACCGTTCCGGTGCCGATTTCCTAATGGTGGTTACACAGGTTAGAGAAATGCTGGGTGCTAAAGCCGTTCCATTACAGTTACCTATTGGTGCTGAAGACGATTTCAAAGGCGTTGTGGATCTGATTAAAATGAAAGGTATTATCTGGCACATGGAAACAGAAGGTATGACCTTTGATGAAATTCCTGTACCGGAAGATATGCTGGAAGAAGCTAACCTATGGAGGGCTAATCTGGTAGAAGCAGTAGCTGAATACGATGATAATCTGATGGAGAAATTCTTCGAAGATCCAAACAGCATCACAGAAGATGAAATGCACGAAGCAATCCGTAAGGCTTGTATTGATCTTAGCATCGTTCCTATGATGTGTGGTTCTTCCTTCAAAAATAAAGGAGTACAAACTGCATTAGATGCTGTTTGCCGTTACCTGCCTTCTCCAATTGATGTGGAAGCTGTTTCCGGTATCAATCCTGACACGGGTGAGACTGTTACAAGATCTCCTAATGCAAAAGAACCTTTTGCAGCATTGGCTTTCAAAATCATGACCGATCCTTTCGTAGGACGTCTTGCATTCTTCCGTTGCTATAGTGGTCATCTGGATGCTGGTTCTTATGTGTTGAACGTAAGAAGTGGTAAGAAAGAGCGTATCAGCCGTATCATGAAGATGTTTGCCAACAAACAAAACCCAATTGATTTTATTGAAGCCGGTGATATTGCCGCTGCAGTAGGATTTAAGGAAATTAAAACGGGTGATACATTATGTGATGAAAAGTTCCCTATCACGTTGGAGAATATGTTTATTCCAGAACCTGTAATTGCCATTGCTGTTGAGCCTAAAACTCAGGTAGATGTGGAGAAAATGGGTATGGCTATTGCTAAACTGGTAGAAGAAGATCCTACATTGCGTGTAAATACCGATGAAGATACCGGCCAAACCATCCTACGTGGAATGGGTGAGCTTCACCTTGAAATTATCATCGACCGTTTACGTCGTGAGTTTAAGGTAGAAGTTAATCAGGGTGCGCCAATGGTGGCTTATAAAGAGTGTTTTGGCATGACCGTTACACACCGTGAAGTATTGAAAAAACAATCGGGTGGTCGTGGTAAATTTGCCGATATTCAATTTGACCTTGGTCCTGCTGATGAAGAATGGATTAAAGAAAATGAAGGCAAGCACTTCCAGTTTGTAAATGATATTCATGGTGGTTCTGTTCCTAAAGAGTTCCACGCAGCCATTCAAAAAGGTTTTGAAACATCTATGACTACTGGTATATTGGCTGGTTATCCGGTTAATAACATGAAAGTAAGAATATTTGATGGTAGCTACCACGATGTGGATAGTGATGCCATGAGCTTTGAACTTTGTGCCAAAGGTGGTTTCCGTGAAGCTGGCCGTAAGGCTAAGCCTACATTACTGGAGCCTATCATGAAAGTAGAAGTACTTACTCCTGATCAATACATGGGAGATGTTACCGGTGATCTGAACAGAAGAAGAGGAATGCTGGAAGGAATGGACAGCCGTGCTAACCTACAGGTTATCAAGTGTAAAGTTCCTTTGAGCGAAATGTTTGGTTATGTTACGCAATTGCGTTCATTATCTTCAGGTCGTGCAACTTCTACCATGGAGTTCTCTCATTACAATCCAGCTCCGAACAATGTTGCTGAAGAAGTAGTAGCGAAGAGTAAGGGTAAGGTGAAAGTTGAAGATTAATCTTTCTGATTAGCTAATTTGCTATTTAGCTGATTAGCTAATTGAATACATATCTGTTTTCATAGTTTTATTTTTTTTACTGCGGATGTCTCATCAGAGATGTCCGCAGTTTTTTTGTGGGTTAAATATGTTTTTACATTGATTGATTTAAACTGTAAAACCCCTTTCCTCCTATTTACTTCTTTCCATTTATATTAATACAATACTTTTGAGGCTTAAACAGCTACTACTTAGTCACTTTAATATATTATTATTTTGTCTTATCATATCAAAGAAATTGCTACCATCATAGATGCAGAAATGTCTGCTGATTATGATGTGGATATTGAACATTTACTGACCGATAGCCGAAAGATTGTATTGCCAAAAACCTCCTTGTTTTTTGCGCTGAAAAGCAACAGAAGAAATGGTCAGGACTTTATACCCGATGTGTATGAAAGAAGGGTAAGATGCTTTGTGGTAGAAAAAGGATTTGATTATCAGGCCTATCCTGAGGCTGTGTTTTTACTGGTAGATAATGTACAGCAATCTTTGCAGGAACTGGCGGCGCATAACCGCGCTCAATTTAACTATCCGGTAATAGGCATTACGGGAAGCAATGGAAAAACCATTGTGAAGGAATGGCTGAACGAATTGCTGGAATCGGATTATAAAATTGTTCGCAGTCCAAGGAGTTACAACTCGCAGATTGGAGTACCATTGAGTGTATGGGAGATGAACAGTCATCATACACTGGGCATATTTGAAGCAGGTATTTCTACAGTGAATGAAATGGCCGTTTTGCAATCCATCATCCGTCCGGGGATTGGCATTCTGACCAATATAGGATCGGCACATAGCGAAGGTTTTAAAACGGAAAAGGAGAAACTGTTGGAGAAAATAAAATTATTTTCCGAAGCTGAATATGTAGTGGCTGAATATGGGGTAATAGATGAAGGTTTATTATCATCGAAACAGTTTACCTGGAGTTTATTGAACAGTAAGGCGGATGTATTTATTCCATCGGTATTGAAACAATCTTTCAAAACAAAATTGTCAGTAGAATATCAACAGCATTCATTTGAAATAACCATTCCTTTCTCCGATGATGCCTCCATTAGCAATGCCATTACCTGTATGTCGCTGATGTTGTTGCTGAGCTATGATATTCAAACCATAGAATCGAGATTCCAATTACTGAAGGCTGTGGAGATGCGTTTGCAACTGAAGACTGGAGTGAATAATTGTTTCCTGATTAATGATAGTTACAGCAACGATATATCGTCGCTGAACATTGCCCTGGATTACCTGAAACAACAGTCGGGAAAGAATAATACTACGGTGATATTGTCCGACATATTTCAGTCGGGAGTGGAAGACATGGAACTGTACCGACAGGTAGCGGAAGCATTGAAGGAAAGAAATATCAACAGGCTGATAGCGGTGGGTAAGCATATCAGCAAGGCGCTGTTGCTGTTTGAAGCAGTAGTGCCCAATGTGGAACTATATACCTCCACCGAGAACTTCCTCAGGCAGACCACTACACACCATTTTAAAGACGAATACATTTTGCTGAAGGGAGCAAGGGTATTTGAGTTTGAAAGAATAGTGAATAAACTGAGTCAGAAAGTACATCAGACTGTTCTGGAAATAAACCTTACAGCGCTGGTACAGAACCTGAAGACCTATCAGCAACATTTGCTACCTTCTACTAAAATGATGGCCATGGTGAAGGCTTATGGCTATGGCAGTGGCAGTGCCGAAGTGGCAAGGGTACTGCAGTATCACAAAGTTGATTACCTGGCCGTGGCCTATGCCGACGAAGGAGTGGAACTGCGCAAGGCGGGTATCAGTCTGCCCATCATGGTGATGAATACCGATGAAGAAGCTTTTGATGCATTGATAGAAAATAACCTGGAGCCTGAGATATATTCATTCAATATATACAATGCCTTTCATGCATACCTTTTGAAACAGGGTATTAAACAACATCCCATCCATATAAAAGTCAATACCGGTATGAACCGTCTTGGTTTTGAATACCTGGATGCTGTGGTGCTGGGGAATCAATTGTTGCAAAGACAAACTATGGCAGTACAATCCGTCTTTAGCCATCTTGCAGCAAGCGAGGATAAAAACCTGGATGATTTTACCCAACATCAGACTATACTGTTCGAAGGGTTCTGCAATATATTGAAAGATATACTGGGGTATGGTTTCATTAAACATGTTGCTAACTCGGCAGCCATATTCCGTCACCCGGATTATCAGTATAATATGGTCAGACTGGGAATAGGTTTATACGGTGTGGACAGTGCATCTATACCCGGAATGTCGCTGGCTAATGTAGCTACCTTGAAAACCACAGTGGCGCAGATAAGAACTATTAAGGAAGGAGAAACTGTAGGGTATAACCGTAAAGGAATTGTAAGCAGGGAAAGCAAGGTTGCTACTATACGCATTGGGTATGCCGATGGCTATAGCCGCAGGATGGGCAATGGCAATGGGTTTGCTTTTGTACGCAACAGAAGGGTACCTGTAATAGGGAATGTATGCATGGATATGACCATGCTGGATGTGACTGATATTCCGGATATTGCCGAAGGCGATGTAGTGGAAATGTTTGGTAAAAATATAAGAGTGGAAGAAGTGGCAAAGGAATGTGATACCATTGCATATGAAATACTAACAGGAATAAATCAAAGGGTGAAAAGAGTGTATATAGAAGAATAGGGTTTGAATGAATCGTGAGTGTCGTGAAACGTGAGTCGTGAGGCGTGAGGCGTGAGTAACCCATCGATTAATAAGTAAATTGCATAGTTGTACGTTGAATGAAGCATAAAATTATTAACCCGGATAAATAATCAACAATTTAAAATGAACATAAAACGCAGATATTCTTTATTACTGATACTATTGATAACGGCTTTGCATGGCTTGCAGGCACAAAACTTTTATAACAATAGTAAAGCTGCCCAAAAATGGGTGGATAGTGTTTATAAGAAGCTTAGTAAGGAAGAACGTATAGCGCAGTTGATGGTAGTAAGAGCACATAGTAACCTGGGCAAAGAACATGTGGAAGAACTGACCAATATTATCAGGAAATATAATGTAGGTGGACTTTGTTTTTTTCAGGGAGGTCCTGTAAGGGAAGCCTTACTGACCAACTATTATCAACAGATAGCAAAGACCCCGCTGATGATTTGTATTGATGGAGAATGGGGGCTTGGAATGCGGCTGGATAGTGTACTGAACTTTCCAAGACAAATGATGCTGGGTGCCATGCAGGACAGCAACATAGTATATGCATTTGGCAAAGCCGTTGGAAAGCAATGCAGGCGTTTGGGAATACAGGTGAATTATGCTCCGGTTACAGATATTAATAACAATCCGGAAAACCCTGTCATCAACGACAGAAGCTTTGGAGAAAACAAGTATAAAGTGGCATCATTTGCAACAGCCTATATGCGGGGATTGCAGGATGAAAACGTGATGGCCTGTGCCAAGCATTTCCCTGGTCATGGTGATGTGTCGGTAGATAGTCATCTTGATTTGCCGGTGATTAATAAGAGTCGGGCACAACTGGATTCCCTGGAATTATTTCCATTCAGAAGAATCATCAATGCAGGAGTTGGAAGTGTTATGAATGCACACCTGTATATACCTTCCATAGACAGCACACCTAACAGAGCAACATCCTTATCGTACAACAATGTTACCGGATTGCTGAAACATGAACTAGGCTTTAATGGCATAACTGTAACAGATGGACTGGAGATGCAGGGGATAGCTAAATTCTATCCGGCAGGAGAAGCATCGGTTCAGTCGTTGATTGCAGGCAATGATATGCTTTGCCTTCCGGGCGACATAGAAGGAAGCATACAGAAAACATTGCTGGCATTGAAACATAAATCAATCAACCGAAAGGATTTTAAACAAAGGGTTAAGAAAATATTGCTGGCAAAATATAACCTTGGACTGAACCATTTTGAGGCAATAGATACGGCCCACCTAACAGAAGATATCAACAAGAATACGGCGGCCATCAATACCCTGATAGCAAACAATGCTATAACGCTGGTGAAGAAAAGCAATGATACCATATTGCCTGTCAAACCTTCAGAGCGGATAGCCTATATTGCTATAGGAATCAATAGTGAGAATACGGGTATGCGCAATTTAAAGAATAGCATTAGTTTCAATTCTTTTTATATCAATAATAATCTGGATTCCATACAAACAGAAAGGTTGATAGATTCCATCAGTAAACTGAATTATCAGAAACTGATAGTTGGGATACATCATTACAACCGTACTCCTGCAAAGAACTTTAATGTCAGCAAAACCAACCTTTATGCCATACAACTTTTAGCGAAGAAAGACAATGCTATAATGATTGCATATGGCAATCCGTACTTTATTAAAAACTTCAGCAATGCAGCCAATATCATAGCCTGTTATGAAGATGATAGTATTACGCAAACTGTTGCAGCACAGGTATTGCTTGGGTATATAAAACCAAAGGGAACATTGCCTGTATCGGTTACAGAAACCTTGAAAGCAGGAACAGGTATTGTTGCAATGGATATGCCCGAGTCAGGCAAGACATTCAATATGATTCACCTGGATAGTATAGTACAGAAAGCCATTGAGGAAAAGGCTTTCCCCGGATGTCAGATAGTGGTGACACATAGGGGGAATATACTGATGAATAAAGCCTTTGGCCATACGGATTATGAACACAATGAACCGGTAAAGCCTGGCATGTTGTACGATATTGCTTCCGTCACTAAAGTAGCTGCCACTACCCTGGCTATTATGAAATTGTTTGATGAAGGGAAGATAAGACTGGAGGATTCACTGGCTGTTTATTTACCCATAACAAATCATACCGACAAAGGAGGATTACTGATAAAGAATATACTATTGCATCAGGCGGGATTAGTGCCCTTCATTCCATTTTATAAGGAAGTAATTGACACTACTCAGGAAAAATTCCTGACTGATTATTTCAGCCATGTTCCTGATAAGCAACATAGTATATCTGTAGCATCCAATCTTTATCTGAGAAATGACTGGGAAGATACTATCCTGCAAAGAATCATGACGAGTCCTTTGCCTTCAAAAGGGAAGTATGTTTACAGTGATAATGATTTTATATTACTTGGAAAGATAGTAGAACAGATTACCCATCAGTCGCTGGAAGACTATGTGCAGCAACAGTTCTTCCTGCCTATGCAATTGAACGATATTACCTATCATCCCATTGATAAATATTATCTGAGTAATATAGTACCAACAGAAAATGATAACTGGTTCCGAAAGCAACTATTGCATGGCTTTGTTGATGACGAAGGGGCTGCTATGATGGGCGGAGTTGCGGGTCATGCAGGAATATTTTCCAATGCAGAAAACCTTGCGGTTATTTTTCAGATGTTATTGAATAAAGGAAGCTGGAATGGCAAGGAATATATAAAACCAACCACAGTAGAATTGTTTACTGCCTATAGTTCAAGGAACAGCAGAAGAGGATTCGGATTCGATAAACCGGAACAAGATAATTTTAACCGAAAAGAACCATATCCCTGCAAGACAGCCACTCCATCCACCTTTGGCCATACAGGCTTTACAGGCACCTGTGTATGGGCCGACCCGGCGTATGAATTAGTCTTTGTTTTTCTAAGTAACAGGGTTAATCCTGACAGGAAAAACAATCAGTTAAGTTCACAGAATATAAGAGGATTATTGCTGGAAGAGGTATATAAACAGATAAGGAAGGAAAGAGATTAATTAATTTTCCCACTTCTGATGATATTTGCAATATCAAAGATTAGTCCACCATTTATATTATTAGAAATAGCATCTATCGGTTTACCAGCTAATAATCCTCCCAGTGTTATGCTGGTAATAAATTGAATGTTTTTTAGGCCTATTGAAAAATAAATAGTGGGTTCAATATCTAAAAAAAAATCATTATTGGTAATGTTCATTTTATAATAATTTTTCTCACCTAAAGTATAATTGTCATTGTTGATATGATAATTTATTAATGAGAATTTGGAGATAACCGAAAAAGAAATAAACTTGTTTGGATGATAGGTAAATGCAGGCTGAATAAAAAATTTGCGTAAATTACAATTCATGTTTCTGCTATAAAAATTAAGAGAAGAATCCGAACCGGTTTCATCCATATTAAATCTGCCAATACTAATACCACCATATATACTGAAAATGTTGCTATTTAATTTATTCATTGATTTGAAATAACCGATAGCAAATTCGTGAGAATTTCTATTAACGGTTACAGACGATGAATTATAATAATTATTAATATTCTGATTGGAAGTTAAAATACTATTCTGGTTACTTTGTATATAACCGGATTTTTCAACTCTATAATCAAAACCATACGCTACTGCCCATTGATTGGAAATTGCATACGCACCCTGAAATACGCCACCATCTGATTCTACTCCACCTTGCATTCCTACCACACCTTCTGCACTTATTTTAGAGTCTCCCTTTTTAGAAAAAGTTGGATTGTTTGGTGTTGGTACATAATATAAATACCTGTGCGAAGAACAGGAAGTAAGTAAACCTATAATTGTAACAATGAGTATTGCTTCACTTTTTAAATTGATAATCTGTTTAAATGGCATAAAATCTGGTTTGGTTATACAAATCTATGACTTACTTAAATTGGTTAATGCTGTATATCAGTTTAATTTTTTATGTATATTAGCAAATGATATTTCGCTATTCCAAAAATAATAGAATAACACATCTCAATGAATGAATAAACTATTTGCATTCATATTAATCTTTCTTCTTTCTTTTCAGCATACCAATGCTGCCGATAAACCAAAGCCTATCACAAGATTCGGATTCATTATATTAAATGGCGGCACAATCATTATCAGGGCTCAGATTGATAGCATTTCCGACACACTTAATTTTATACTTGATACTGGTTGTGGAGGAATGTCTCTCGATTCTGTCACTGCCGAAGAATTCAAAATACCTACCGTAAAAACAGATATTGAAGTAGTGGGTATCGCCGGAACCAAAAAGCTCAGCTTCGCCTATAATCATACTCTTAAGTTGCCTGGTTTGAATGTAGACAGTGTACAATTTCATATAAACGATTACGATATTCTTACCTGTGCCAATGGCCTTAAAATTGATGGCATCATTGGTTATGGTTTCTTCAACCGGTATATAGTATCTATCGATTACGATGAAAATATTATTGAAATATATGATACTATTCATTTTAAGTATCCCAGAAATGGTTACTACCTGCATCCTGATATAAACCCTTTGCCTCATCAGGAAATATTATTGACTGACTCTGTTGCAGTTGTAACTAATTTAATCTTCGATACCGGTGCAGGTTTATTTAGCCTACTGAATAATAAATGTGTGAATGAAAAAGGTTTATTGATGAGAAAGAGAAAAAAATACAAAACACAAGCCGAAGGAATAGGAGGCAAAAAACAGGCAGAGATAACCATTATCAATAAAATTAAAATCGGAAATTATTCCTTCAGGGATGTGCCGGTTTATCTGATGGATGATGAATATAATGTTACAGGCTACCCTTCAGGTTGTGGATTAATAGGGAATGAAATTCTTCGTCGGTTCAATACTGTTATTAATTATCACGACAATATAATTTACATAAAACCAAACTCGCATTATTACGACAATTTCGATTATGCCTATACAGGTTTAAGCGTTTACAATATTGACAATAAAGTTGTTGTTACCGATATTATGCCTTCCTCTCCTGGTGAAAAAGCAGGATTCCTTCCCGATGATATTATTATTGCTATAGACAATGTTATCATCATTAACGTACAGCAATGTAAGAACCTTTTTCAGAATGCCGACAAAACATTATTCATCTGGATTGAGCGTGACGGCAAAACAATTCTGAAGAAATTGGAGATTAAGAACATTTTGAAATCATAGCTACAATCTTTTGATAGTGAATCAACAGTTTTGTATCATATATTAATCAAACCATGTTTTATACTTATTTTTGTAACTTTCTATTTTACATTGATAAAGGGAATAGTTAATTAATGAATATGATGAATAAAAATATTTTGCTTTATATATGCTTCCTTTGGGCAATTGGTTTACATGCACAGCCGCCTGCAGGATATTATGATAGTGCTGCAGGTAAAACCTGTGCTGCATTGAAAACAGCTTTAATGAATATTACTACAGCAGGGCAAAATTCACAAACTTATGCAGCCTTATGGACACAGTATCCTTTGACAGATATTAAACCGAGAGCATTAGATACCGGCTCTGCAAATGTTATTTATGATATTTATTCATCGGTACCTGGCGGAACCGATCCTTACGAGTTTACACCTGTTACCAAACAGTGTGGAAATTATAGTAAAGAAGGTGATTGTTATAATAAGGAACATTCTGTACCTCTCAGTTGGTTTAATGGTTCCACTTCAACTCCAGGTACTGCTACTGATTATTTGTTTATTTATCCAACTGATGGTGTGGTTAACGGTCATCGCGCCAATTACCCTTACGGTGAAGTTGCAACTACATCATGGACTAGTGAAAATGGGAGTAAGCTAGGTAGTTCAGCAATAGCTGGCATTACCGGAAATGTATTCGAACCTATCGATTCTTTCAAAGGTGATGTAGCTCGTTCATTTCTTTATTTTGTTACCAGGTACCAAACTAATATACCTGCATGGGCTGTTAACGCCGATGCTTCTCAGTCGTTTGATCTTAATACTTTCCCTAGTGTAAAAATACCATTTCTGATGATGATGATTAAATGGCATCATTTGGATACGGTTAGCCAAAAAGAGATATTGAGAAACAATGGGGCATTTAGTTTTCAGGGTAATAGAAATCCTTATATCGATCATCCGGAATATGTCGACTTAGTATGGAATAGTGCCTGTGCCGGACTACAGTCTTTACCGGTTGGCATTATTTATTTCACTGGCAAATTCAATGCAGGCAGAATCAATCTGAACTGGATGAGTACTCAGGAAGTGGACCTGAAAGAATATATTATCGAAAGAAGTATTAACAGCGGAGTATTCCTTCCTATTGCCAAAGTCGCAGCATCTGCCAGACCTCAGTATGGATATACCGATATCAATGAATTTATTCCTGGTGCTCTTTATCAGTACAGACTAAAATCGGTGAACGATAATGGCTCATTCCAATACAGTGATATCTTCTCCATGACTATTCCTTTAAAAGAGGAAATACTGATCTATCCTAATCCTGCTTCGAACAATATAACCTGCGTTTTATCTTCTGTACAAACTACAGCTACCTTGCAGTTGGTTGACCCGATGGGTAAGTTACTGATGCAGAAAACATTGCCTGTAAACAAAAGTGCTGTTTCGCTACCGGTAAATAATATCCGTTCTGGTCAATACTTACTGAAGATAATCTCCGGCAACAAACTAATCACGCGTCAGGTAACTATTATTCATTAATAATAATTAGCTAACATGTATTGATTCACAGGACTTTTGGATCATTGAAATATTTAACGGTTATTTGCCACAATGCGTATTGAACTTCAACAGGCGGGGAAAAGGTACAACAGAGACTGGATTTTCAAACATCTCGATTATGTTTTTACAACAGGTAGTTATGCCATTACCGGCAATAACGGAAGCGGTAAGAGTACTTTGCTGCAAACTATAGCAGGCTATATAGCTCCTTCCAAAGGAAGTGTTATCTATTCCTTTCAGGATAAAGAAATCGCTCCCGAAAATATATTCAATTATCTTTCTCTTGCTACTCCTTATCTCGATCTGATTGAAGAAATGACTTCTCTTGAATTGATTCACTTTCAGTCTACTTTCAAACCTTATAAAGCAGGCATTACGGCAGAAGAGATGCTGGAAACCTGTGGATTAACTGCAGCATCCAATAAACAGATCCGGTACTTTTCTTCCGGTATGAAACAAAGACTAAAGCTTGCGCTTGCTTTCTTTGCAGACACTTCATTGTTATTGCTTGATGAACCATGTACCAATCTGGATAAAGCAGGTATTGATATCTATCTGCGGTTAATCAATCAACATTGCAACAACAGACTGGTTTTAGTTTGTAGCAACGATGAACAGGAAATATCTTTCTGCAACTATCGTTTATCTATTATGGACTATAAGTAATATTTAGGAGATAGGAGACAGGTCTTATGCTGAAGTAGTAAGTATAATAGTGTAATCAAACACTTCAATATAGTTTACAACTTATTAAACCAGCTTAGCATCTAGTATAGCAACTTTTTCAAATTGTTTAGCTCAAATAAAATACAGAAATATAACGTCATTTCCTCCATTTACTACGTTATCAATTTTATACAACCAATACTATATAGTATATATCAAATCAAAACCATCCAATAGTGTAATAAGTAAAATATGTCACCAAAGACCAACCCCCAAAGGCCAAAGCCCTGTATTTCCTTAACAAACAAGGCTGCGTAATGTTAAAAGGATAATAAATAGAAATATAGATTTGCCAGTATGATAATGGGAGCTATATTTGCATCCCGCCGAAAGAAAAAGGGGAAAAGTTCTAAGAAAAAGCAGAAGAGAGAAAAGTAAGAAAAAATAAGAATTTATCAAGAAAGATTTGGTGGTTCGAAAAAAGCTCTTACATTTGCACTCCCAATCAAAAAAAGGGAAGCTCTTCGGAAAGAAAAAAAAATCAGGTTTACGAAAAATAAATTTGGTGGTTCGGAAAAAGCTTCTACTTTTGCAACCCCAAACGAAAATAAGTTCTACTGAAATAAGGGTTAAAAGACGCAGAGAGAGACTGCATTAATCACAATTGATTAGGTGTAACAAAGGTTACACAATAATTATAAGTTCTTTGAAAATATGGAAGCAACAGCAGCTCTACTTTAAATAGTAGGGGTGAGGTTCAAAAGTAACAAGAAAATTATATCCGACGTTAATTTACTAGAGAGATTAATAGTCAGATCAACTC
>Ga0316217_10005312_pt1 | contig 13435 bp, 9 predicted proteins | sample 1anoAmetaG_FD_203633 | JGI IMG/M metagenome (GOLD analysis project Ga0316217, IMG submission 203633) | Freshwater microbial communities from Trout Bog Lake, Wisconsin, USA - 1anoA | ecosystem: Environmental > Aquatic > Freshwater > Lake > Hypolimnion/Profundal zone | place: USA: Wisconsin...
CGATGGTGATGAAGGTGCAGGCGATCATCACGCCGACGGGGCGCCAGTCGCGGACGCCGATCCAGAGCGCCAGCGGGAGCGCGAGGAACCACGCCCAGAGCCCCAGGTGCCCCAGCTCGAGCGCCCGTGCGTCGACCTCGAAGTCGGCCGCCTCGAACTCGCGCTCGGCGTCGGGGGGGAGCTTGCCGGACCCCTCGACCACGAGCGAGAGGAGGAGCCGCTGCGCCTCGGGGTCGTCGGGCGTCAGCGCGAGCGCCTTGATGGTCTCGCGCATCGCCTCGACCCGCGCCGCGGCGTCCTCCGCGCCCGCCTCGAGGCGCGCCCGGGCCGACGCGAGGAGGGCCGACGCCTGCGCCTTGCGCATGACCTGGTCGCGATCCCCCTCGAGGTACTGCTCGATCACCTCGGCGATCGCCGCCGCCGAGTCGAGGCGCCCACCGGGCCGCGTCGCGAGGGCGCGCGCGCACGCCTCGTCGAGCTCGGGGGCGATGTCCGGGGCCTTCTCGGAGGGGCGGGTGGGGGCGTCGCGGTCGGCCTCGACGAGGAGGCTCGGCAGGAGCGTCGCGAACGAGGCGCCCGGGCGGTAGCGGACGAGCGTCAGGATCTCGAAGAGAATGGCCCCGAGCGCGAAGACGTCCTGCCGCGTGTCGAACGTGCCGCGCCCCGCGCCGAACTGCTCGGGGGCCATGTACGCGGGGGTGCCGACCATCTCCTCGGGCCCGGTCCGGTCCTCCTCCCGCAGCCCCGTCACCCCGCCCGACTCCGGCCCCCGCGTGACGACGTCCGCGTCGCTGCGGAGCTTCGCCAGCCCCCAGTCGAGGACGTACACCTCGCCGAAGTCGCCGAGCATGATGTTGCCGGGCTTGAGATCCCGGTGCACGACGCCGCGCTGGTGGGCGTACGCCACGGCGAGGCAGACCTGCCGGAACGCCGCGAGCAGCTTGTGGCGCGAGTAGCGGGCGACGTGGGCCGGGTCGCGCTCGGCGAGCTGCTCGAGGATGTAGGCGAGCGTCTCGCCGCGGACGCGCTTCATCGTGAAGAAGGGGGCGCCGTCCTGGCCGACCCCGAAGTCGTAGACCGGAACGACCGACGGGTGCTCGAGCTGCCCCTGCACGCGCGCCTCGCGGATGAAGAGCGACACGGCGCGCCCGGACCGGACCTCCTTGAGGAGCGTCTTCCGCGCGACGTGGCGGCCGATGCGGTGGTCGAGGTTCAGGATGACCTCCCCCATCCCCCCCTGCCCGAGCAGCGGCCCCGCCTCGTAGCGAGAGGCGTCGGTGTCCGGGACGAGCGGGACGCTGGCGGCGACGTCCTCGGGCCCGGCCTCGCCGCTCACGCTGGCGAAGACCTGCGCCCGCGCCCCTTCCCGGCGGGACGGGCGGACCTCGTCGTTCGCGGTCACGTCGGCGAGCGGGACGGGCGGCACGGCCTGGGTGTCCGCGTAGGCGACCTCGCCGAGGGCGGCGCCGGGCCGGGGGGCGGACGGACGGTCTTCCATGCGCGACAGGGTAATATGGGGGAGCGGGGGGGCCCGCATTTCGGGAGGGGCGGCGCGACCGCTCGACCCCGACCCCGACCCCGACCCCGACCCCGACCCTCGACCTCGACCTCGACCTCGACCTCGACCTCGACCTCGACCTCGCACCGGAACGGACGGAGTCCGTGGAGGACTACGGAGCGAAGCGAAGTGCCCTCGTTCAGTCCACGCCGGTGCTCGTCGAGTCCGCCGCGGGGATCGTCCAGTACACGGCGGTACTCGCCCAGTCCGTCGCGGGGATCGTCCAGTACGCGCCGGTACTCGCCCAGTCCGTCGCGGGGATCGTCCAGTACGCGCCGGTACTCGCCCAGTTCGTCGCGCGGATCGTCCAGTACACGCCGGTACTCGCCCAGTTCGTCGCGGGGATCGTCGAGTACGTCGCGCGGGTCGCCCCGTACGGGGCCGTACTCGTCGAATCCGCCGCGGGGATGAGCCGGTACGGGGCCGAGCTGGTCGAGTCCGACGAGGGGAGCGTCCGGTACGCGCGCGCGCTCGTCGCGTGCGGCGCGGGGATGGGCCGGTAGCGCGCTGTACTCGACGAGCTCATCACACAACTCGGCAACCTGCGGATGTGTCCTGACCGCAGGCCGCGTTCCCTGCGGAGACGCCGCGAGTTGACGAACGAGGTCGCGACCCGGACGCTGGACTGCGACCTCGACCTCGACCTCGACCTCGACCTCGACCTCGACCTCGACCCCGACCCCGACCTCGACCCCGACCCCGACCCCGACCTCGACCCCGACCGCCCAACCTCGCGACATTGCGACCCGCCCCCCGGCGTGGGATGCTCCACTGTCCCGGGTCACCGCCTTCTCGGCGTCCCCCCGGCCGACTCACGTGACCCAGGCCTTCCCGCAGCAGCTCAACCTCCCCATCCTCGACTCCGCGGCGCCCCCCTCCCCGGGCATCCCGCGGCCCCGGCGGATCTTCTGCAACCGGAACCTGCGCATGTCAGGGGTCAGCTGGGTCGGCTTCGACATGGACTACACGCTGGCCATCTACGACCAGCTCGCCATGGACGAGCTCTCCATCAAGGCGACCGTCGACAAGCTCATTGCCCGCGGCTACCCCCCATCCATCGCGAACATCCCCCACGCGACCGACTTCCCCGTCCGCGGCCTGCTCATCGACAAGCGCTACGGCCACATCCTCAAGATGGACCGCTACAAGACGGTCGGGAAGGGCTACCACGGCTTCCGCAAGCTCTCGCAGGACGAGCTCCGCGCCCTCTACCACTCGAAGAAGGTGCGCCCCGCCACGCCGCGCTACCACTGGATCGACACCCTCTACGCGCTCTCCGAGGCCAGCGTCTACGCCGGGGTCGTCGAGGCGCTCGAGCAGGCGGGGGCCGCCATCGACTACGCCAACGTCTTCACCGACATCCGCGAGAGCATCGACGAGGCGCACCGCGACGGGACGATCCTGAACGCGGTGCTCGGCGACCTGCCGCGGTTCGTCAAGCGCGACCCCGAGCTCGCCCCCGCCCTCCACAAGCTCCGCAGCGCCGGCAAGAGGCTCTTCCTCCTGACCAACTCCCGCTGGTCGTACACCGACGCGATGATGAACTACCTCATCGGCGACGCGATGGCGGAGTACCCGACCTGGCGCAACTACTTCGACGTCGTCATCGTCGCCGCCACCAAGCCCGCATTCTTCCAGGAGCGCCGCCCGCTCATGGAGCGCGCCTCGGTCCCCGGCGCGAACGGCGCCCCTCCGAAGGACGAGGTCCGCCCCGCCGTCTTCCCGCTCGAGCGCGGCAAGGTCTACGAGGGGGGGAACCTGCACGACCTCGAGCGCGGCCTCGGCGTGACCGGCGACCAGGTGCTCTACGTCGGCGATCACATCTACGGCGACATCCTCCGCTCCAAGAAGGAGAGCGCGTGGCGCACGGCGATGGTCATCCAGGAGCTCGAGACCGAGGTGCTGGCCCACGAGTCGTGCCGCGCCGACCTGTCGCGCTCCGAGGAGCTCGAGGACCTGCACGAGCGGCTCGAGGACGATCTGCGCTACTACCAGGGGCGCTTCAAGGACCTGACGCGCCAGATCGACCACGCGAAGACCAAGCCGAACGGCGTCCCGCTGGCCGAGCTCGACGCCGAGCGCGGGCGGACCAAGCGCGCCGTCGAGCGGGTGCGGGGGCGCCTCCGGCAGGTGGGCGCGGAGATCACCGAGATCGAGGCGAAGAGCGACGCGTGCTTCCACGCCTACTGGGGCTCGCTGCTCAAGGAGGGGAACGAGCAGTCGAGCTTCGGCGCGCAGGTCGAGGAGTACGCCTGCCTCTACACCTCGCGGGTGTCGAACCTGCTCGCCTACTCGCCGCAGCAGACGTTCCGGAGCCCGCGCGATCTCATGGCCCACGAGATCGGCGGATAGCGGACGATGGGCACGCTGCCGCGCGGGCGCATCAAGCGCGCGCCCGAGGACTTCGTCGTGGAGGAGCTCCCCGCCTACGAGCCGGCGGGGGCGGGCGACCACCTCTTCGTCCGCTTCACCAAGCGCGACCTCACCACCGACGACGCCGTCCGCGCCATCGCGCACGGGGCGGGGGTCGCGCTGCGGGACGTGGGGGTCGCGGGGCTGAAGGACAAGGTCGGCGTCACGACGCAGACGATCTCGTTGCCCGTCCCGAGGACGGAGCGCGAGGGGTGGGACGAGCGCGTGCTCGGGCTCTCGATCCCGGGCGTCTTCATCCACGAGGCGCGGCGCCACGGCAACAAGCTGAAGACAGGCCACCTCCTCGGCAACCGCTTCACGATCGTCGTCCGGGACCTCGAGCCCGGGCGCGGCGCGGAGGTCGCGGCCGCGCTCGAGCGGGTCGGGCGCGAGGGGCTCCCCAACGCCTTCGGCTCGCAGCGGTTCGGGCGCGATCGGGACAACGCCGAGCGGGCGCTGGCGTGGCTGACCGGGCGCGGCGCGGCCCCCCGCGACCCCCGCAAGAAGCGGTTCATGTGGTCGGCGCTCCAGTCGCAGCTCTTCAACGAGCTGCTCGACCGCCGCGTCGCCGACGGGACGTGGAGGACGCCCCTCCTCGGCGATCTCCTCCGCAAGACCGACTCCGGGGGGCTCTTCCCGTGCGCCGACGAGGCCGAGGACCGGGCGCGCGCCGAGCGGGGCGAAGTGTCCCCCACCGGCCCGATGTTCGGGGTGAAGATGCGCGAGCCGTCCGGGCGCCCGGGAGAGCTCGAACGCGAGGTCTTCGAGGCGCGCCTCGGACCGACCTTCGATCTCGCGGCCACCCGCCCCTTCGGAGAAGGGGCGCGACGCCCGCTCTGCCTCGGCATCGAAGGGATGACGGTTCATCAGGTCGTGAACCAAACGAGCGAAGAAGCTCGAGCGGGCGGGGAACAAGAAGCGGCGTTGATGGTTTGCTTTGTGCTACCGAAGGGGGCCTACGCGACGAGTGTCCTCGGCGCTGCGGTTGATTTCGAGCCTGACACGAGCACGTCACCGGCCGGATCACCCCCCGAAGAAGGAGAGCGCTCGGTGGAGCGCGCGGAGACCGAGGAATGATCGAACGAATCAAGAGCGCGATGGTGGGGATGGGGGCGAGCTGGGTGCTCTGGCTCATGTTCGCCCTCAGCGTGGTGTCCCTCGCCATCATGCTCGAGCGAGCCTGGCTCTTCTGGTCGCTGCGCGACGACATCGCGGCGCTCATGCGCGACCTCGGGCGGCTCCTGCGCGCCGGCGATCTCGCGGGGGCGCGGCAGCGGCTCGAGCAGTCGCCGAGCGCCGAGGCCGCCGTCGTCGTCGCGGGCGTGGTCGAGGCCGAGCACGGCGCCGACTCGGCCGAGGAGGCGATGGCCGGAGCCGCGGCGCTGCAGCGGAACAAACTCGAGCGGCGCCTCGCGTACCTGGGCACGCTCGGGAACAACGCGCCGTTCATCGGGCTGCTCGGGACGGTCATCGGCATCGTCGGCGCCTTCGAGGAGTTCGGCAAGGGGCCGGCGCAGGCCATCGCGGGGGCAGCCGCCGCCGCGGGTCCGTCCGAGGCCGTCATGCGGAACATCGCCGAGGCGCTCGTGACGACCGCCGTCGGCCTCGTCGTCGCCATCCCCGCCGTCGCCGCGTTCAACACCTTCCAGCGCATCGTCAAGACCACGCTCGCCAACACCGACGCGCTGGGGCACGTCCTGCTCGCCCACCTCCGCGCCGAGGGGGGGAGCGCCGCCGGCACGGGCGACGAGAAGCCCGCCCCCGCCGCCGAGACCAGGCCCGCCAAGGCGGCCGCCAAGGGGGGCAAGCACGCCTCCTCCGACGAGACGACCGAGGAGAGCGCGTAGTCGATGGCCGGCGGCGCATCCCAGGACACCGACGACGCGATCACCGGCATCAACGTGACGCCGCTCGTCGACGTCACGCTGGTGCTCCTCATCATCTTCATGGTGACGGCGAAGATCATCGTGTCGCAGTCGGTCCCGCTCGACCTGCCGAAGGCCGCGACCGGGGCGGAGATCCAGGTCATCTTCAGCATCGTGCTCGCGGCCAACGGGACGGCGCAGGTCGACTCGACCCCCATCCCCAACGACGACGCGATCCTGAGCCTGGCCCACGACGCGCACACGAAGAACAACGAGCTGCGCGCCGTGATCAAGGCCGACTCGGCGGTGCCGCACGGGCGCGTCATCCACGTGCTCGACCTGCTGAAGCAGGCCGGCGTGGCGAAGATCGCCTTCGGGGTCACCCCCGTGAGCCCCATGGTGCCTGCCGCGCAGGGCGTCCCGCCGACGACGAAGTAGCCCGATGCAGTCCCTGTCCCGCAACGGTGTCGCGCACGTGGCCGCTGGGCGCCCAGGGGCGGCGCTGGCCTATGGCGGCGGCGGGCGGGAGCCGCTCGACGCGGTCTTCGAGCTGGGGCGGAACGCCTCGCGCATGGTCGTCTACGCGCTGCTGGGCGCGCTCCTCCTCCACGGCACGTTCGTCGCGCGCGCGGAGCTCATCCCGATCGAGCTGATGAACTGGAGCCGGTTCATCGGCCGCGAGGTCCACTACCGCCTCGTCGAGGTCTACGAGGTCGACCTGCTGAAGCCGCCCGAGGCCCCGGCGCCGCCGCCCCCGCCCGAGCCCGAGCCCGTCAAGGAGGCGCCGAAGGAGCCCCCGCCGCCGGTCGCCGTCAAGGAGGCCACCCCGACGCCCGCCGCCGCTCCGGCCGCCGCGCGCGCCGGCGCCGTCCTGACCGCCCCGGCCGAGCCCGACGCGCCCGCCAACTTCGAAGGCATCATCTCGGGGACGGGCGAGACCTTCGCCGGGGGGAACACCTCGACCGCCGGCACGAGCGACACGGCCGTCCGCGCGAAGCCGGTGGCCGTCGGCGGCGTGCCGGGCGGGACGGGGACCGCCGCCAGGGGGCCGGCCGTGTCGGTCGACCGCTCGCGCGTCGCCGGGGTGGCCGGTTCCAAGGACTGGAACTGCCCCTTCCCGCCCGAGGCCGACTCGGAGCAGATCGACCAGGCCTTCCCGACGATCCAGGTGGCGGTGCGCTCGGACGGGACCCCCGAGCGGGTCACGGTCCTCTCCGACCCTGGCCACGGCTTCGGGCGCGCCGCGACGAGGTGCGCGATGCAGCAGCGGTTCGACGCCGCGCGCGACCGCGACGGCAACCCCATCCCGGGGCTGACGAAGTCGCTCCGGGTCCGCTTCGAGCGGTGAATGAAGCGCCGAGGACCGGACGTGGGTATTGTCGGTAGCGTGGCCCCCCTCGCTCTCTCCCGCCGCCTCGCCCCGCTCGGGCCGCTCGCCCTCGCCCCGCTCCTCGTCGCGTGCGGCGGGGCGGCGGCGCCCCCCCGGGCGTCCAGCGACGTCAGCGCGGAGGTGGCCGCGGCCGCCGCGGCGCAGGGGGGGCTCGCGTCGCTGAGCGACCCGGGCGCGGACGGCGCGCGGGGAGCGCTGACCGCCGCGACCCTGAAGGCCGACCTCCTCGCCGAGGGGGACAAGGTGAAGCTCGACGGCATGCTCTCCGAGTGGCCGGCCCGGACGCGCGCCGACACCTATGTGGAGGGGGCGGCCGACGCCGGGTTCGCGTTCAATGTCGGCGCGCGCTACGACGCGACGACCCTCTACATCGGCGGCGAGGTCACCTCCGCGAGCTTCTTGCGCACGGCTCGCTTCGGTGACGACGAGGACCACGCCTCGCTCGTCCTCGCCTTCGGGGCCGGCACCGCGGCTGTCGCGACGTACGAGGTGAGCCTCTTCGCCGGCAAGCCCGGAGAGACCAGCGGTCAGGTCCGCTTCTCTGCGCGCGGACGCGGGCCGGTCCCGGGGGGTCGCATCGTCGAGGCGCCCGTGACGGGCGGGTACTCCTTCGAGGCCGCGATCCCCTGGAGCGCCTTCCCCGAAGCGAGGACGGTCCGCGTCGGCCTGCGCGCGGCGGCCCGCTACTACCAGCACGACGCGCGAGGCCTGCGCGTGGCCGCGACGGGGCCCGGCGACGCGCGCCACCCGGACGCCCTCCCCCCGTTCCCGACGGACCCGGAGCAGGCGCTCGAGGACGGCTTCATCGCGGAGCACAACCTCCGGTCGCAGGCGCCGAGCGTCGACCTCCTGGCCGACGTCGCGGGGGACGCCATGAAGGAGCGCGTGCAGGTCTGGGGCGACCTCCTCACGGTCTGCGGCCCGGGCTACCGCGGCGGCAAGGGCTACTTCTTCCGCGACCTCGGCGCCCCCATCGCCCGGCTCGAGGCGCGCCCGCTCACGGGGCGCGGGAAGGACGACCTCGTCGTCGTCCGGCGCGTCACCGAGGGCGATCTGAAGCGCGACTGGTTCGAGGTCCTGAGCTTCCTCGACAAGGACGAGCCGACGCGGACGTTCGGCCAGGAGATCGCGGTGGTCCGCGGCTCGCAGCGCGTCGACGACGCCGTCCACGCCACCCCCGGTGAGATCGAGGTGACGGTCCAGCCTGCGCACGGCTGGGATGCCTCCACCTACCGCGAGGCGACGGCGGTCGACGTGGCGCCGCTGCTCCTCCCCTGGGAGGGCGTGAGGTCCCAGACCTTCCGCTTCGACGGCGCGCGCTTCACGAAGGTCCGAGAGTCGACCCAGCGCCGCGCGCCAGGCGCCCCCACCGCCGAGCGCGTCCCGCAGCTGCCCGTCGATCACGCCGCCGCGACCGCGACCGTGAGCGCGGCGCCCCCCCCGACGCCGAGCGCGACCGCGCTGCTCGAGCAGTACCGGCGCGACCACGGTCTTCGCCCCGAGCTCCCGGCGCAGAAGGAGGTCGCCGCGGACCTCGACGGCGACGGTCGCCCCGAGCGCGTCACGCTGATCGAGCGCGACCTCGTGGTCACCGGGCCGTCGCTCGGAGGGGGCCACGCCTACACCTCCCTGACGCTCGCGCAGTTCGCGGCCCCCGCGGAGATCCGCGAGCTGACCGCGCGCGACCTCACGGGACAGGGCGCCGCGCACGTCCTGGTCCGCGGGACCCGTCGCGTGACGCCCGCGGGGGGCGGCGACGCGGTCGAGGAGGAGGTGCTGCTGATCTACGCCCTCCGCGCAGGGGCGCTCACGCGAGTCTTCGGGATCGAGACCGCGCGCGCGCAGGGGGGCAAGCGAGTCCAGGGGCTCGTCCAGTTCATCCCGTCGCGCAGCGGACGCGGGCTCGACATCGACGTGCGCCCCGGCCGCGCGACGGGCTGGACGCAGGCGAGCTACCCGTGGCCTCCGGAGCGCCCCGGGACGGGCTCGATGGAGCCGCTGCTCCTGCCGTGGGGGCCGACGACGAACCTCCGCTACGCCTGGGACGGGACGCGCTTCATGCCGTGAGCGGGCTCGGCCGGTCGTGGCGCGCCCGAGGTGCCCGGCGCATCCCCGCGACGCTCGTCAGCCGAACGGATCGCAGAGCTCGTCGTCCGGCTTGCACTTGTGCGTCCCCTTGGGCTTCTGACCGCCGCCGGGGGCGGACTTCAGCTGCGGGATCAGCTCGAGGTCCACGCGCAGGAGCGGCGACTTGCCGTCGGCCCGCACCTGCGCCGACTTGTACCCTGCCGCCGACACCTCGAGCATCGTCGGAGACGAAGGGTCGACGCTCACCTCGACCATCCCCTTCGTGGCAGCCCCCGCCGCGGGGGAGTTCAGGTTCACGCTCGTGCCGGACCGCACGACCTTCGCGTTCGCGGGGTTGATGGCGAGCGTGACCGTGCTCGTCGCGCTCGTGACGGGCGGAGCCGTCGGGGCGACGGTGGGCGTCTGGGCGGCGACCCCGACCTGCACCGGACCCGCCTGCGCGGGGGGCGGGTGCGGGGAGGTCTGCCCTCCGCTCCGCGCGACGCTCGTCCCCGTCCGCGTCAGCGACACGGCCAGGGCGGCGATCCCGATGGTCCCCACCGCGGCGATGGCGATGAGGAGCGGAGCGCGGCCGCGCCGCTTGGTGTCGGGGGGCGTGGCGGGGACCGGCGCGGGCATCGCCGACGCGCGGAAGTAGTCGCCAGGGATCGCGAAGGCGCCGGAGCGCGCCATCATCTCGGCGAGCGCGTCGGGCGGGACGCCTTGCTCGACCTTCTCCAGATCGCGGACGAGATCGTCCATCGAGGCGTAGCGCCCCTCCACCTTCTTCGTCAGGCACTTCTGGATGATGGCGTCGAGCCCCGGCGGGATCTGGGGCGCGGGGACGAGCGCCAGGATCGGCACGGGGGCCTTGTACATGTGCTGCGTGAGGATCCCCATGAAGTTGTCGGCGTCGAAGGGGACCTTCCCGCTCGCCATCTCGTAGAGGATGATCCCGAGCGCGTAGATGTCCGTCCGGTGGTCGACCTGCGTCCCCGCGGCCTGCTCGGGGGACATGTAGTGGGGCGTCCCGAAGATGCTCCCGGCCTGCGTCAGGCGCGAGGCCTCGCCGCCCACCTTCGCGATGCCGAAGTCGAGGATCTTCACGAAATCGCGCCCGGTGGCGGTCGTCCCGGGGCCGCCGCGCTGCAGGACGAAGATGTTGTCGGGCTTGAGGTCGCGGTGGACGATCCCGGCCTCGTGGGCGGCGTTGAGGCCCGCCGCGATCTGCTTGGCGATCGTGAGGAGCCTCGCGAGCGGCATCGGTCGGACATCGGAGATGACGCTGGTGAGCGCCTTGCCCCCGAGGAACTCCATCACGAAGTAGGTCGATCCGTCGGGGAGCGTCCCGAAGTCGGAGATGTCGATGATGTGAGGGTTCCCGATGCTGGAGGCGGCCTTGGCTTCCTGCAAGAAGCGCTCGGTGATCTCCTTGTTCCGCGCCATCTCCCCGCGGAGCACCTTGATGGCGACCTTCTTGTCGATGACCTTGTGCCGCCCCTGGTAGACGACGCCCATGCCGCCCTCGCCCAGGACGGACTCGACGAGGTACCGCCCGTCGATGGTCTTGCCGATGTACGGGTCGACCGGCTGGTCGGGCGCCTGCTCGGGCGCGGCGGGCGCGTCCGGCGGGTTCGTGGTGGCGAGCGGGTCAGTGACAGACATACGACCTCGGGAGGTTACACGGTCTGTTGCGGGCGGAGCTTGAACCGATTTGCCCCGTCCGGGTCAAGCAAGAGCCAGACCGCGCCGCAGCGCCGGGTGCGCCGTTCTCCAGAGCGGGGCCCGCATGCTAGGAGTCGGGGCTTCTTATGGGATACCCGCTCCAGCTCGCCCTTCGGTACCTCGGCGCCAAGAAGCGCACCTTTGTCTCCGTCGGCACCGCCTTCGCCATCCTGGGCGTGACGCTGGGGGTCGCGGCCCTCGCCATCGTGATGAGCGTGACCGGCGGGTTCCAGGAGCAGTTCCGGGAGAAGGTGCTGGGGGTCAACGCGCACGTGCTCGTCCTCAAGTACTCCATTGATTTCAGGGAGTACCGGGACGTCATGAAGAAGGCGGCGACCGCGAAGGGCGTCATCGGCGTGGCGCCGTTCATCATCAACCCGATGATGGTGACGCACGGCAGCAGGACCGCGACGGGGGTCCTGCTGAAGGGGGTCGACCCGGTCGCCATGCAGAGCGTCCTCGACCTGCCCAAGCACATCATCGAGCCCGCCGTCCCTCGCGGGACCCCGGAGCCCGAGCGCGCCGCGATGGTGTCGAAGGCGCTGGCGGAGCTCCGGCGCCCGGGCGCCAGGCCGCCGGAGCGGAGCGCGCCCGAGTTTCATGACTTCTTTGCGCCCTCGACCCTCCCCCCTGTCGCGCCGCCCGACCCGCCTCACGCGGAGGTCGCCGACCCCGGGACCACCGACGCTTCGGCTGCGGCGAGCGCGGAGCCGCCGGGCAAGCACGCGACGCTCGAGGACGTGATCGCAAAAAGTATCGCCGAGCATGACAAGGCAGGCGCGGTCGCCTCGGCGATCCCGCGGCGCGCCGCCCCGTCGGAGGACCTCGGCGCGCCGGTCAGCCCGCCCCCCCTGCCGAAAGGTGCACCGGTAGGCGACATCCTGCCGAGCGGCGGTTACCAGAGCGTGCTCCCTCCGGACGACCTCGCGCTCCCCGACTCGATCGACCCCGACCCCTGCGGCAACGCGAAGGCCGTGGCCACCTTGCCGGGTGTCATCATCGGGAAGACGCTCGGCAAGCAGCTGGGGGTGGGCATCGGGGACTGCCTCCAGATCACGTCGCCCACCATCGGCATGAGCTTCGGCTCCACCGGAGCCCGCCCCCCGATCGCCAAGCAGTTCCGCGTCACCGCCATCTTCGAGGCGGGCTTCGATCAGTACGACTCGAAGCTGGTCTACACCGACCTCTTCGAGGCGCAGGCGTTCTACGACCAGGGGGACAGCGTGACGGGGGTCGAGATGAAGGTCGACGACATCGACAGCGCGCGCGCGATCGCGGCGAACCTCGACCACATCCTCTCGAACGGCCTCTACCACACGATGGACTGGAAGGAGCTGAACCACGGCCTCTTCACGGCCCTCTTCATCCAGCAGCTGGGAATGAGCTTCGTCCTCGGGCTCATCATCGTCGTGGCGGCCTTCACCGTCGTGGCCACCCTCATCATGGTCGTCCTCGACAAGAAGAAGGAGATCGCGATCTTGAAGGCGCTGGGCGCGCGCGACGGCGCCCTGCTCCGGGTCTTCCTCTACCAGGGGGCCATCATCGGCACGATCGGCACCGCCGCCGGCCTGGCGGTCGGGTACGTCGGCTGCAAGCTGCTCGTCGTCTACGGCTTCCCGCTCGACCCGAAGGTCTACTTCATCTCGAAGCTCCCCGTGAACCTCCGGCCGACCGAGTTCATCATCACCGGCCTCGTCGCGATCGTCGTCTGCCTCGTCGCGACGATTTTCCCGGCGCTGTACGCCGCGGAGCTTCGGCCAGCAGATGGCCTCCGGGCCGAATGATCAGGTAACGTGGTGAGCGCCTCGTTCTTCCACTGCTGAGAAGGCTGGTTCCATGCGCTGGTTCGTCGATGTGAGCTCGGTCAGCAAGACGGCCGAAAAGCAAAGCTACTGCGTCGAGGCCGACTCATGGCAGCGGGCGCTTCAGGCCGCGCGCGCGCTCCGGAACGACCCCGGCCCGATGACGGGCTTCTCCATCGAGCTCCTCGATGACGGCTTCTCCGCGGTCGATCCGGTCAAGCGGCAGCGCTATGCCATCCGCAAGGCCCCGGAGGACGCCCCGCTCGCCGACGGGAAGACGCCGCCGGAGACGACCGGGCCGGCCCAGGCGGCCCCGCCGGCGGCTGCCTCGGCCCAGACGCCCGAGGCGACCGGAAGCAAGCCGGCCGCGACCCGCTCTTCCCGCCCCCCTGCGCCCGACCTGAAGCTCTCCCCGAAGGGCCCGGCGAAGGCGAAGGGGCGCTCCACGCCCGCGCCTCCACGGGCCGAGGGCCGGCCTGGCCATTCGGCGCCGAAGGCCCCCTCCGCGGCGAGCGCCCCCGTCGCCCCTGCGGCCTCCCCGAAGGCGCCGAGCGCGCCCGCGGCCGCCAGACCGGCCCCCCTCGAGGTCCTCGCGAAGCGCGAGCAGGACCCCGGG
>Ga0316217_10005313_pt1 | contig 13432 bp, 6 predicted proteins | sample 1anoAmetaG_FD_203633 | JGI IMG/M metagenome (GOLD analysis project Ga0316217, IMG submission 203633) | Freshwater microbial communities from Trout Bog Lake, Wisconsin, USA - 1anoA | ecosystem: Environmental > Aquatic > Freshwater > Lake > Hypolimnion/Profundal zone | place: USA: Wisconsin...
ACCACGACGCTTTGCGATTGCCCCAGTAATCCAAAACGCTCCAGCCAATTGCCGGCCAGCAGTCGTTGAACATCCAGAATTGGATCCCGCTGCATTCGAACTTCCGGCGGCGGGCGGACTCCATCCCAAGCCGCACAAATTCATACTGCAAATACTCCTGCTGCCGGATGCGGCGATCAACGTCGTCACCCGGATCGCCATAGAGCAAATTTGCCTCGCGTTCAAAGACCTGGCCGATGGTAAGTCCCTGCTTGCGTCCAATGGCAGGGTTGTCGGACGTGTGGTATTCCCACATCTCGTGTCCCGCCAGATCGCTTTCGTTCATGAACCGCAGGAGTGTCCGCTTGGGCGGCGCACCACCGGTGGTATGTTCGCTCATGTAACGCCCGTAGGTCTCATCAACGATCTTCCGATAGTCGCGCATATCGCTGCCATACATTTTCGCAGAAAATTGCGAAGCCCTGTGGCTGTCACCGGCTCGGGGGGAATTATTCACGTCCAGCCCCCCGTAGGGGCTGGTGGGGCGGAACGGCCGCGACGGGTCCAGTTGCTGCATCATGGGAGCATTGACCTCTTGCTGAAATCTCTTGAAGTTCCAGTCCTTGTCCGGGCCGGCATTCAATCCCAACTCGTTATCGCCGCACCAGAAAACCAGGCTGGGATGATTCCGAAGCAGCCGGGCTGCCGTGGCAAATTCGCTTTTTAATGCGGCCGTAAACCCCTTGTCCTCTTCGGGATAATCTGCGCAGGCGAGCAAAAAGTCCTGCGACACCATGATGCCCATCCGATCACAAGCCTCCCAAAACGCGTCCGGCTCGTAGATGCCGCCACCCCAGGAGCGCAGGATATTGACCCCCGCGTCGCGCGCCTGTCCCACCAACCGGCTGTACTTGTCGGGGGTGATCCGCGAGGGAAACGGATCGGCGGGGACCCAGTTGCCGCCTTTGGCAAAAACCCGCGTGCCGTTGATGACTAAAGTGAATGATCTCCCTTTGCCGTCAGCATCCGGTATTTCCTCCAGGCCCACCGTGCGCAGGCCGATCTGCCGCGTTTGCCGTTGCAACACTTGATCTTCCGCGGAAACCAGCTCCGCCGACACCTGGTACAAAGGATGTGCGCCCAGCCCATTAGGCCACCACCATTGGGGCCCAGTGATGTGCGCTTCCATTTTGGTGGTTCCCGATTTTGCCGGGACCGCGTTTTGCCAGACTTTTCCTCCCTCCGGGTCCTGAATCAATACCCTTAACCGGCTGCTGTCATTGGTTCGCAGGGTCGCGGTTATTTCAATTTCCACCTGCGCCTCCGTTTTGCTCAAGGCGCTCGTCCAGGCAAAAACGTCATTCACCCGGGCTTCGGGATAGGACACGATGCGGCACGGGCGCCAGATGCCGGCACTGACCAAGCGATGAACCCAATCCCAGCCGAACCCGCATTGCATGCGGCGGATGTAGGTCCGAGCGCCCGTCGCGTCAAACACCGCGAACTGCTGGTGATACGGCTTGTCCGCGATGGCGGCGACCGGCGGAGCGAAGCGCACCTCGATGGTGTTCTCGCCCTCCCGCAGCCAGTCCGACACTTCAAATTCATGCGGAATGAACATGTTCTCCGTGTGACCAAGCTCCTTCCCGTTCAGTAAAATGGTGGCGAAAGTGTCGAGCCCGTCGAATTGCAGCACAGCCCATTGCCGCGAAAAGCCGGCGGGCACCGTGAATGTGCGACGATAGCGCCACTCGTAGGTTTCCACCCATTGACAGAGGTCGGCCTGGTCGCGCCAAAAGGGGTCGGCAATCAGCCCGGCGCGCTCCAGATCCGGATGCACCTGGCCGGGTACCCGCCCGGACACGGCGCTGATGCGGCGCGTGCCTCCCGGGTCAAAGCCGCTGATCTGCCAGTCACCATCCAGATCAATGATGGATGCGGCCGGCGCTGGGCTGGCAGCCAGCAGCAGGACAAACCACAACAGGTATTTTTTCATAGTGGAATTGAAGGGCGATTCAACAGGGGTGGACTCACCGCTGACACCGGCAAGCGCGACCATGATGCTGGCGGCTCGAAGCTTCATGGTTGCCGGAGCGGGCGGGCTGTAGCCCAGCGGCGATTCGCCTCGGCGACCCATTTGAGCATGTAGGAACGGGAATTGTCATCAGTAATGTTGTAGTCATGATCTTGCGGACTGAAGTCAAAGACCCAGACCGCCGCCAAGTCCACATCGGCATCGTTCATGGCGCTCAGCAGCTGTTCAAACTGGGACCGTTCCGCCGCTTCGTCGCCCTTCGAGGCGAGGCCGAATTCACCAACGAAAACCGGACGTTTCATTTCTTTCGCCAGACCTTTTACGGCGGACAAATATTTGAAACTGGAATCCGCCCAGGTCGCCCATTCCCTGGCAACCGGTTTATCGGCGTAGAGATGAAGGGTAAGGGTGTCGAGCGGCGCGGGATTGTCGCGCTGGAGTATCGCCAGCGTCTGCTCGCGGCTATCCGCCGTCCAGGACTTTTCGGCGGTGTTGTGCCAGGCGGCGGCGCGCGGATGCGCATTACCGCTGAAGAGAGGCCGATGCTCGTCGTGCCGCCGCACTTCCGCCGCAAATTCGCGCAGCATGGCCACCAAGTCGGTTGATCTCAAGTCATCGCGCTCCGTTCCGCCGCGTTTGCGAAATTCGGCGCGGTTCGGCAGGTCGGCCATCAGGTTGGGTTCATTGCCAAACTCCCAGGCCCAAATCGCGGGTGAATCTTTGTAGCGGTCCACCACCGCGCCAACATATTCCCGCATCATCTGGCTGGTTTTGCTGTCTGGATTTCCCCATTGGTTGCGCGGTTCTCCGGCTAGATCGGGAAAGGCCATGAAATGCCAGAAGAATGATGGGATTAGCCCAACCTCCGCCGTTTCCGCCGTCCGGACCACCTCGTCGAACTGCCGCAAATACGCCGCGCGATCGTGAAAGAAAAGGTTCCAATCCTGGTTTTCGTAGGCGGTGGCAAAGCGCGCGAACGGAATGCGCATTCGGCCAAGGGTACGGAGGCCATTCAGACTGGTCACATCGGCAGGCGAGTGCAGCCGACGTATCAACAAGTCAAAATAGTTCACGCCCACGCCGCGATACGGCTCCCCGTTTTTATAGAGCACGCCGCCCTTCTGCCCGAGCCCAGGATACTCCAGGCCTGCCCACTGAATCGGCGGCGCAGCCATGCCAATTTTCGCCGTGAAATTGGTCTGGGCTTCCACGGCGGCCAAGGCGGCCCAAGGCGTCAGTACCAGGACGCCGAGGAGGGCCGGGAAAAGAGAGGTGTTTATTGTCGGAATCACTGATTTATCTGAAGCTTGCGGAGGTCCTCGTTGGGCGACCGGCTGTAAACCGGCACCCGAAAGCATAAAGTGTCAAACCCGATGAAATAACCCGCGGACTGCAACGCTTTTCCCGCGGCCTCAAAACGTAGCGTATGCTTTCCCGCCGTCACTTTCGTCCGCCCCAAATGTGTTTCGACCGGGCCGGAAGGATCAGGCGAATAGAGATCCAACGGACCCAACACCCGGCCATCCAGCTTGATTTTGTATATTCCGCTGCCTGGCGTATGGGTCGTTTTCACAATCAGATCAGCCGATTCCTCCTGGTCGAGCTGGAATGGAATCTCAACCCACGCGTTATCCGCGGCTGGACGAAACAAAAGTTCTTTGTCATCAGAGGTTCCGCGCCACGAGGCTGCGGTAATCGGGCCATCTGAATGAAGCGCATTGGTTACAACATCATGGCCAACGACCAAGACATGATCGTGAAAAGGCAACCGGTCCTTCGCCGCCGGCATGGCGGGCCATGGTTTATGCGGTTCGGTTTGATACCAGTAGGCGACGCTCGACATCAAATCGTCCCGTTCAATAAATCCGGTGTGGCTGCCGTCAGGGAACACTTGCGAACCTTTGTGCTCGATTTCAACCCGCAGGGATTTTGTGAATACCACCGGATCGGGAATGTGCCAGCGGTAGGCGCTGCTGCGATCTCCGGTTTGATAGCCCTCAAACAACGGAACACCGTAAAACGGACCTGACTGTTCCCGGAATCCCCATCCGTCGCAAAAATAATCCTCCGTCCCCGTTCCGCGCAGGCTCGGCTCCTTTTCACCATCTATGAAAAAAAAATCGTCCCCCTCACCATACCAGCCCGGGGAGGCCAGATAAACACTCTGCACCGTTCCAATGTAGTGGCCGCGGCCCACAATGTCCGCGATCAGATAGTTCCGGCCCATGGCGCAGGGAAATTCCTGGCGATACATCGCGTGAAAATAGGCGGTGTCCTTTGGTAGCATCTTCCGCTTTTGCCAGTCCAAGTAGTAGTAAAACGCATCGCAACGCCGGTCGCTGTCGTTGCTCACGGTGATGCGCGCCGATTTGCGAAAAGGCATCGGCCAGTAACAATTCCGGCCGCGACCATCCGAGGTCACCCGGACCGGCAGAGACGTGAAAGCCCGGTCCAGTCCATGGCCCACACCAAAAAAATCGCCGATGGGACTTTCCACGCTGGCATTAGTTTCGCCGTCCCAGTAAATGCGCAACGTCATCAACCTTGAATAATACGGATCATGATTGGCAATCGTGCACCAAAAGTGGACGATCATGCCGGGACCCCGCAGTTCCGCCAGCGTCAGGGTTTTTCCTGGTCCAATCGGGCGGGAATCCTGATTGCCATTTTTCCAATCCGGATCGCTTGACGACGCACGCATGGTTTGGAAATCCTTGAGCTGTTCCAAGCCGGCGAGAGGATTCCCGGCGTCGAGTTGAGCCTTGGCTATGACGGCACAAAACCACGACGAACACAAGGCCGCAAAAATGGCACAAAGTTTGGTGAACACAAAACTGTGTTTTTGTTTAGATGCAGGCGTTGGGGGGGTCCACATGATTGCTCTCGAAAAAGACTGCCACGGTATTCCATTCGCTAGTGCGCCGTCGCTACGCTGAATCGCATTTTGAGGCGGATATCATCCGACGCAGCGCCGATAAGCAATTGGTATTCGCCTGCTTCCACGACATATCGCTTCTTGCTGGCATCCCAGCAGCGGAAAGCTGCTGCCGGGATGTTAATCGCCGCCCGGGTGGTTTGCCCCCGCGACAAGTGGAAGCGAGTGAAACCACAGAGCGCGAGTTTCGGCTGGGGCACCGCCGAATGAAGGTGTCGAAAATAAACCTGCGCCACCTCGTCGCCGTCGCGCGCGCCCGAGTTCTTCACCGTAAATGATAGTTTCAGCGCTTCGTCCGGCGTGATTGTATTCCCGTCTAATGTCGCCCCGCTGTAATCAAATTTCGTGTAACTTAATCCATGGCCGAAGGCGAATTCCGGCTTTCCTGTGAAATACCGGTAAGTGCGGTTGCTCATGGAATAATTCTCAAAGGCCGGCAAATCATCCGTGGATTCGTAAAAAGTCACGGGCAATCGCCCGGCGGGATTCACGTCGCCAAACAAAACCCGGGCGACGGCCGGACCGCCCAGCTCGCCGGGATACCAAGCTTGGAGGATCGCCGGGAGATGCTTTACCGCCCACGGCATGGCCATCGCGCTCCCGCTGCAATTCACAAAAACGACGGGTTTGCCCGTGGCCCGCAGCGCCTTGAGCAATTCTGTCTGCTGGTCCGGCAATTCAATGCGTGTCCGGTCGCCGCCCTTAAAGCCGTCACAGTTCACCTTCATTTCCTCCCCCTCCAACTCGGGGCTGATGCCGCCAACATAAATGACCACGTCGGCCGCCGCCGCGGCGGCGATGGCCGGCGCGAAGAGCTCTGCGTCCGGTTTTGGCGCGTGTTGCCGTTGAGCCAGCGGACAACCGGCGGCATAATCCACCACGACATTCGGGCCCGCAAGCGCCTTGATCCCGTCAAGGATGGTGATCGTCCGGGACGGGGTGCCTTGATAATTGCCCAGCAACATCCGGGCGGATGCCGCATTGGTCCCGATGACGGCAATTCGCTTGAGCCGGCTCCGGTCCAACGGCAACACGCCGTTGTTCTTCAACAGCACAATGGATTCCTCGGCCACTTTGCCGGCGAGCGCCGCGTTCTCCGCCGTGTCGTCCTGGTCCATGCCGATTTTCGACCAGGGCACCTGTGAGGGCGGATCAAATACTCCCAGCCGGAATCGGGCTTCGAGACTGCGGCCAAGGGCGGCATCAATTTGCGCTTCTGAAATCAACCCCGCCCGCACCGCCGGGATCAGCGAGTCGTATTCCGGCCCGCCGCCGCTGCACATGTCGCAGCCAGCCTTGACTGCCACGGCCGCCGCCGCCGCCGCCGTGGGAACATACTTGTGATGATTATTGATGTCTCGAATCGCCCCGCCATCGGATACCACAAAGCCCTGGAATCCCCACCGCCGGCGCAGCACATCGGTCAAAAGGAATGGATTGGCGCAATCCGGAACGCCATCGAGGGCATTGTAGGCCCCCATCACACAATCCACATGCCCTTGGCGCACCGCCGCCTCAAAGGCGGGCAGATAGGTTTCATACAAGTCGCGCTCGTCCGGTTTGGCATTGAAATGGTGCCGTTCCGATTCGGGACCGCTATGCACCGCATAATGCTTGGCGCAGGCGATGACTTTGAAATATTTGGGATCATCGCCTTGCAATCCTTGGATGAATGCGATGGCCGTTTGCCCGGTCAGGAACGGATCCTCCCCGTAAGTTTCCTGGCCGCGCCCCCAGCGTGGATCGCGGAAGATGTTGATGTTGGGCGTATAAAAATCCAGGCCCATGTGAACGGCGCTGTCGCCATGGTGTTTGGCAACGTAATCGTTATGGATGGCCCGGGCTTCGGTGGCGATAACATCCGCCTCCTTTTGGACCATAGGCACATCCCAAGTCGCCGCCAGGCCGATGGCCTGCGGGAACACCGTGGTAAAGCCTTCGCGGGCCTCAACCCCGTGGAGACATTCGCTCCGATAGCTGTAGGCGGGAAGATTGAGCCGGGGAATGGCGCGCGCGTCACAATTCAATTGTGAAACTTTTTCAGCCAGCGACATCCGGGTCACCAGATCTTTGACCCGCGCCTCCGTCGGTTGTGAAGAATCTTTCCAAATCTCGGGACCGGCCACGACGGGCACCGCTGCCGCAGCGGCATCCACCTTGGTACCGGCAGGTTCCGCGGCGTGCGCGTTCCACGCCAAAATGGCTGAAGGTATTATGGCAATCAAGAATTCTGGCAGAGTGCGCGTTTTCATTTTTTGAGGCTTCTGAGGCAATTTCCTGTGGTTAGGCATGTTTTAGCACAAAATGGGTAATCAAACCTTAAACGTCAACCTATTTCTTTTGATTTCGAAAGAAGTTTGAGAATATCAAATCTCGCGACGGTCGCCGTGCAAGCTGGATTCACCGAAACAAAGCCAACCATGAAAGCGCAAAAACTTTCCCGGCACACTAAAACACTATCGCCGGCTCCGTTCAACGAACCCCCACATCGCGAGCCAGGTCCCGCAGAGGAACCTGATGTTCGAGCTTTACCACGCTGCCCATTCTTGGTGTTATTCGGTCTCCCAAATATGAAACGCAATCATCTGTTCTCAATCGCTTTCCTGGCCGCGTGGTTATGCCAGTGGCCTGCCGGGGCTGCGGAGGATACGGCGGTGCGCCGGCTGATTGAAGACATCACGCCGGGGCACGGGCGGGACTTTGTGATCGAAACGATCCCCGCATCCGCCGGGGAGAATGTTTTCGAGGTTGACGCGCGCGCCGGGAAAATCGTCTTGCGCGGCGACGGGCCGCTATCGCAAGCGGTGGCGTTGAACTGGTATTTGAAACACGATGCCTTCGTGGATGTGTCCTGGTATGCGGACGATCCGGTGAACCCGCCGGAGAACCTGCCTTTGCCGCAGGAAAAAGTCCGGCAAACCACCCGCATCAAGGATCGCTTCTTTCTGAATTACTGCACGTTTGGCTATACGCTGCCCTTCTGGCATTGGCGCGACTGGGAGCGCTTGATTGATTGGATGGCCCTCAACGGCATCAACCTGCCGCTGGCACAAAACGGCAATGAGTACGTGTGGCAAAAGGTCTGGCGCGATTATGGATTGAGCGACGCGGAGATTCGCGCGTTTTTCACCGGACCGGCCTATCTGCCGTGGCATCGCATGGTGAATATTGACCACTGGGATGGGCCGCTGCCGCAAGGTTTCATTGACGGGCAGCACGCTTTGCAACAGCGGATTCTGGCGCGGGAACGCGAACTGGGAATGCGTCCGGTGCTGTGCGCATTTGCCGGGCATGTGCCCGAGGCGCTGCAGGCCCGGCAGCCGGCCCTGCAGCTGGAAAAGATTCCGCAACCCTGGAGCGGGTTTTCCAGCAACTATGGCTGTTGGTTCCTGAATCCGATGGATGCCCGGTTCAAGGAGATTCAAGTCAAATTCCTGCGGGAACAGCAACGGGCATACGGCACCAGCCATTATTACGGCACCGATCCCTTCAACGAAATCAAGCCACCGAGTTGGGAGCCGGCCTATTTGGCTGGCGTGGCCCGGGCGATCTATGGCGGCATGGCCGAGGCCGATCCCCAAGCCGTCTGGCTCCAGATGGCCTGGACGTTTCGACAGCGCACGGATTGGACGGAAAAACGCCTCGCGGCCATGATCGGCGCGGTGCCGACCGGCCGGATGGAATTGATTGATTATTATTGCGAAGATCGCGAGTTGTTCCGGGAAACCCGGTCTTTCTACGGCGCGCCCTTCATCTGGGATTACTTGGGCAACTTCGGAGGAAATTCGGACTTGGCGGGACCGGTCAACAGCCTCAACGGACGTCTGGGGATGGCCATGAAGGACCCGAGCCTGACGAATTTCATTGGCGTGGGCGCCACTTTGGAAGGGCTGAATAACCCGGTGATTTACGAGCTGCTGTTTGACCGGGTGTGGGCCGGAACCAACTTGGACTTGGCCCAGTGGGTGCGACAGGAAGCCCGCGCCCGCGCTGGCGGCGCGGACGCAAAGGTCGAGCAGGCCTGGGATATTCTGCGGGCCAAAGTGCTGGTGGACTTCGTGAATCCCGTCCATGGCCGCGGCGCGATTTTTCAATCGTCCCAACCGGCTTTGCGCGGCGCCGCTTACCCGTCGCCGGCGATTCCCTATGACAACGCGGATTTGGTTCGCGCGTGGGACCTGTTGCTGCAAGCCGGCCCCGCGGCTCGCACCTCCAGCGCCTATCAACGCGACCTCGTGGATGTCACCCGGCAAGCGCTGGGCAACCTCAGCCTTACGCTGCGCGATCGAATGGCCGCCGCCGCGGACCAAACGAACGCGGTCGCCTTCAAGTCGGCGGCCGCCCGGTTCATGAAACTCGGCCGCGATCTGGATACGTTTCTGGGCACTCGATCTGAGTTCATGCTTGGCAAATGGATTGACGATGCGAAGTCGTGGGCGGCCAACCCGGAGGAGCAGGCCTATTACGAACGCGACGCGCGCAGTATCATTACCATCTGGGGCGGGCACCTGACCGATTACGCCAGCCGGCAATGGAACGGCCTGATAAGAGATTACTATTTGCCACGCTGGCAGGACCTGATTGACGCCGTACAGTCAGAACTGGATGGCGGAAAACCTGTGGATCACCAGGCGCTGCAACAGCAATGGCGGGAACATGACTTGAAATTCGCGACGGCCGCCAACGCCGGTTATAGCGCCCAGCCACGCGGGGATTTTTATGCGGCAAGCCGTGCACTCTTTCAAGAATACGCGCCGCTGGCGGCCCCTCAGTCTGCGGCACCCGGCCAGATCGGGGCACCAACGCGTTTTTCCAAAGCCGGTCCAAACAAGGGGAAGTGACATCATCTGTCTTGCAACAGCATTGTTTCTTGCCCCCCCCCAAAAAAACCTGGTGCCAATTTTGACTTCAAAGCTGCTGCAAGCGATAAAAGACAACCGGTTGATCGGAAGTGACGGGAACGGTCTGGATGAGATTGGTTTGCTGATAGGTCATCAACGGCGTCCAGGTCACCGGCGGCGCAAGCGAAGTGGCGTATTGCAACTGGTAAGAGCCCGGATTGGCGAACAACGACAACGTGCGGCCGAGGTTGACATTCGCACTCGGTTGCAGCATGGGCTGGGCGCCGACGACCGCGACTTCACCGGCTTGCACCGCCACATTGGCATAGGTCAGGCCATCAGCGGTGGCGCCGGTGGCAAGGGTTGCGGGAATACTGATGACGCTGGAAGCCTGGCCCGCAGCCACCTGAAAATTGACTTGCGCCGCCTGGCTGATCCCGGTCAAGGGTTGGCTGGCTGCGGTCTGCAAATGGAGGAGAATTTGGCCGTTTTGATTTTGAAGCGAGCCGGAAATGACCGGCGGAAGGAAGGTGAGCGTGGGATTGCACAGTATTTCCGAGGGCCAATTCAGGGTCATTTGCAAATTCGTGAGGTTGGCGCTGGAGACCACGGTGACCGGCAGACTATTGGTCTGACCGGCGGTCACCGCGGTGTTCCCCAACTGGTAGTTAAGACAACCGCCCACCACAACAATCAAGGTTTCGGAAATGTCCGAGGACGGATCAAGCGTGTCACTGACGTTGACATTAATATAATTCGTCGTGGCGGCATAGTTGAGCCCCGGGGTCCAGGAGACGATTCCGTTGGTGGGGTTGATGGCGGCGCCGGAGGGCGCGCTGGCATCCAAAGAAAAAACGAGTGGATCGCCGTTGAAATCTGCCGGCAGGGTGTCAAGACTCAAAACCGTACCCGGCTTCGTACTGAAATGGACAAAGGCCGCTTCATTGGAAAACTCGCTCTGGTTGCCCAGATTGTCATAAGCCGTGGCGGCAAAAAAATAGGTGACACCATCGAGGAGATTCCCGATGACTGCGTTGGTCACCGTCCCGACCGTAATCGAATTGGTGTACTTCTGGCTGGCCGCGCCGTAATAAATGTTGTAGCCCGCCACATTCGGATCGGAACTGGCCATCCACGCCAGCTTGGCGCTCACGCTCGCGGTGGCCGAAAACGGCAGACTGACACCCAGCAAGCCCAGTAGCAGCCAATCCAAACTATCGCATCGGCGTCGGGACAGAATTGCTGACCAGATCGAAATCACATCTGGCTGCTAACGCAATTAGCCTGCCAACCGATTTGATCACAATCACCTCAGGACTCAACCATGTGCAACTTGTTGTCAATCATACATTTGAGAAATCGCGCAACAATCCGGCTCCAGTGATTAATGGGCAAACCCAGCCCGGCCATAACCCGAATTGGACGGGACTGAACAACTTCCAGACAGGGAGTTCGGACACGGTGTTGAAAAAACAGGCACTTACGGCTGTACGAATCGGTAAACGCGGCTGACGTGGTTGGACGCGTCATAATCCCTGTAATCCACCACGCCATTGCTCCCAGCCGCGGTGGTTCCGATTGTGTCCCACGGGCCGGCGGCGGTATCAGCGGCTTGAATATTATAGATCTGGTACGGCAAACCAGACGCGATAATGGTAAAGCTCGAGTCGCCGTTGACCAAATAGTTGGTGATGACGCTCGACTCGTTGCCAGCGTTGACCAGCACCGTCACCGTGCCAAGGCTGCCTCCCCCGACGTTGTCGCTCAGCGTATAATTGAAGCTGTCCGCTCCCGCATAATCGGCCGCCGGCACGTATGTGATGGTTTGATCGAGGTTCAGCGCCACCGAGCCGCCCTGCACGCTTGGAGTGGCCAAAGCCGATACATTCAAGACCACCCCCGCATCGCTTGCGGCTTGGATGAGATTTGAACTGGCGAACGTGGCCGCATGGTTCATGCCGGTGGCAATGGTGAAAAGCCCGGGAGCCGGATTGATGCGCACCGCGCCACTGGCACGGGTCAAAGTGTAATTGCCCCCCGCACTGCCGCCCAGATCAAGGCCCGCAAACGAGGAAATGGCCTGCAGTCCTCCATTCGCGGAAGACAGCACGACGCTCCCAGACAAGGTGAAGTTGCCACCGTCCAAATTGTTTGCAACCGTCAGATTGCCGGCATTCACTGTTGCCATGCCGTCATAATCTTGCTGGCCACTCAAGGCCACCGGCAACGGGGCAATGCTGGCGGTGATGGCGGGGTTCGGCAGACCAACCGAATAATTACCCCCCTGCCCTCCTGCTGTCAGCGTCACGCCGCCGGTCACCGTCACCGTCTTGGCATTTGCCACATTTTGATCGGCAAACGTGCCGGTCAGGGTTCCGGTGGCAAAACTCACCGCGTCACCCAGATAAGGCGCGCCGTCGTTGGGGGCGCCATTTCCCGGCGCTTCGGGCGTCAACGTCATCGCCCACCCCGAAAGCGTGGCGACCGCTGTGGCGTCGTAAACCTTGTTGGCGGCACTGATGCCGAAGTAATTGAGCGGTTTGGCCGTGACGGTTTGCGGGATCGCGCCAGCCGAACTGTCGCTTGGCTGGTGCGTGCCGTCACCCAAGTAGTAGGCACTGATGGAATGCGGTGATCCAGCCACCTTGAGGTCGGTGTACGAAATATAAATCGCGCTGGCGTCAGGCGTTGTGCCGGCGACCAACGACACTGCGGCCAGCACATTCGAACCGTCCTTGAACACCACGATTCCGCTTGGCGTCGTGGCATTGCCCGTCACCGTGGCGGTAAAAGCCAGGGCGCCGCCATAGGTCTGGGAACCGCTGCCGATAGTCCGGGCAAGGGACGTGGTGGTGCTTTGCGCCGTGCCGGAGGCCACCGAAACATTAACCACCGCCGAAGTTGCCGTCAGCCCGCTGCTGCAAAGCGCACTGGCGGTCAACGCATAGTTGCCACCGTACATATTCGTCCACAGCAGATTGTAAGGCGGCGCCTGCGCCTGGCCAATTGGAACGCCATTGGCATAAAAAGCCACGTTGGTGACGCTGTTTGCTGGATCAAACGTGTCCGCACTCAATTGGATGGAGGGCTGCACGCCGTAGCTGGCGTTGTTGGTCGGTTGAAACAGCGTGATGCCCGGCGTGCCCGCCGAGCCGTCCAGGCTTTGGAAAATGCCCTGGCTGGCGTTGTAATAGCTGCCGCTGCCGCTGACCTCCAATTTCACCGCCCGCACCATATAGACGTTTGAGCTCACCACCGGATCGGTGTAGTTGAGGCCGGTCAGCCAGTTGGTCGTCAAGCGCGTGAACGGACCGGCGCTCGTGGGAGCACGATAAACATGGTACCCCAGCACTGTGTCGGGCGAGGCGTTCCAGGTCAAGTTCACGCCGCCGGCGCCGTTGCTGCTGACCAGCAGCGCCGAGGGCGGCGCGACCATGTGCATTCGCAAGGTCGGGTCGCCCATCAGGGCGATATGCACAAAACCATTGTCTGTGTTCAAATCGTACCCCCCTTGGGCGACACCGAGGTTGTTTTGACTTACCAGAGTGCTGTAACCGGTCGTTTCGCCAAGACCCATGTGGTGGAACTGCCAGTAAGGCCGACCAGACCACACGCTGGTCAGGGTGTAGGTGGGCGTGGCCA
>Ga0316217_10005314_pt1 | contig 13431 bp, 13 predicted proteins | sample 1anoAmetaG_FD_203633 | JGI IMG/M metagenome (GOLD analysis project Ga0316217, IMG submission 203633) | Freshwater microbial communities from Trout Bog Lake, Wisconsin, USA - 1anoA | ecosystem: Environmental > Aquatic > Freshwater > Lake > Hypolimnion/Profundal zone | place: USA: Wisconsin...
GATCGAGGCGGAAGCCCAGGCGCGCGGCCAGGCCAAAGTTCAGGAACTGCAGCAGAGTCTGAACGAGACGCAACGGCGGTTGAGCCAGCTACAACAACAAAAAACGGACAAGGACCAGCGTCTGATCTTGTCACCCGAACAGCAAAAGGAGATTGAAGACTTTCGCAACAAGCAGGCGGAGGTCGGGCGGGAATTGCGACAGGCGCAAAAGGACTTGCGCAAAGAGGTGGTCTCGCTGGAAACGCAGCTCACCTGGCTGAACATTCTGACGATGCCGCTGGCGGTCACCATGGCGGGCGTGGGCATCGCAGTTGTCAAACGCAAAAAGACCTCGGCAAAATGAACCGGAATCAATTCATCATTCTGTTGGTGCTCGTCATCGTCATTGGCGCGGCGGGGTTGTGGGTGCGCCAGCACAACCGTGAATCGTGGCAGGGCGGTGGCGCGGCCATCGGGCAAAAGCTGCTGCCGAATCTGGCCGTCAATGACGTCGCCCAAATTACCATCCAATCCGGCACGAATGCATTAACCCTGGCCAAGCGCGACAATCTTTGGCGGGTCCGCGAGCGCGGCGATTACCCCGCGAGTTTTTCCCAAATCAGCGATTTGCTTTTGAAATTGGCGGATTTGAAAGTCGTCCAGACGGAGGAAATCGGGCCGTCGCAATTGGGCCGGTTGGAACTCCTGCCGCCCGGAACGGCCACAAACGCCGGCACTCGAGTGGAGTTGAAGGACGCCGGCGGCAAAACCCTCCAGTCCTTGCTGCTGGGCAAGAAGCATCTGCACCAACCCGCCGCCGATTCGCCTTACGGGGGTGAAGGCTGGCCGGATGGCCGCTATGTTCAGGCCGGCTCCGACCATGGCGTCGCCGTCATTTCCGAGACGCTGGACAACATTCAATGCCAGCCGCAACCGTGGTTGAACAAGGACTTCTTCAGCATTGAGAAACCGCGCCTGATTTCCTTGCAAGGCCCCGAAGCCACCAACTCCTGGAAACTGTCCCGCGCTTCCGAAACCAACGACTGGCAATTGGTGGATGCCAAGGCTGGTGAGAAACTGGACTCATCAAAGATCTCCGGCGTCACTGCGCCGTTTAGTTCGCCCAGCTTCAACGACGTCCTGCCCCGGGGTTCCCAGCCGGAGTTTTCAGGGCTGACGAACGCCACCACGCTGACGGTGGAAACTTTTGATGGGTTCACTTATGTGGCGAGAACCGGACCGGAGCGGGATGGAAATGATCCGCTGACCCTTTCCGTCAGCGCCCATTTGCCGGCCCAGCGCACGCCGGCCAAAGATGAAAAGCCGGAGGATAAGGCCAAATTGGACGCCACCTTCAAGGACCAGCAGAAAAAACTCGCGGACAAACTGGCCAAAGAGAAGCAGTTGGCCGGCTGGACTTTTCTGGTCCCGCCCTACACGGTGGATTCGTTCCTGAAAACGAGAAGCGAGCTGCTGGTTGAATCAACCAATGTGACCAATGCGCCGGTCCAAGCCGTAAAATAGGACTCAGATACGCAGCCCAAGCGCAGGGAGCGCGACTGGGCTGAACGCCAGCCGCAACCTTCACCATTTCAGGGGCTGGCTCCGCTCACCAGATCTTCTGGTTGGCCACGCGGCTGTCACTGCTCTCCCATACCGTCTTGCTCCGCCAGATGGGCCGCTCATTCGAGCTTCCAACCGGGCCTAAGCTCCTTATCCTGCGCTCCAAGGGCGGTGATAAAATATTCCTCAAGTCCTGTTAATTGATGGCCGATAAGAACTTGCAGCACATGTTCTCCCGGCATTGGGGGAACTTCTGCACGTGTTTTAAAGCACAATCATTTTTATGTTTCGCGACGACTCATCAGTCGTAACAACGCTGTGTCATTTCATTAGCGGTGGCCCGCTCCGGCCGGTTCGCCCGACTTTTTCCCCGCGGCGGATTTGTTTTTATGAGTAAAACCATTGAACTGAGCCCCGTCACGCGCATCGAAGGGCATCTGGCCATCAAGGTGGAGGTGGAGGATGGCAAGGTGGCCAAGGCGTATGTCGCCGGGGAGATGTTTCGCGGTTTTGAGAAGATTTTGCGCGGGCGCGACCCGCTGGATGCCCAGCACGTCACGCAACGCATCTGCGGCGTCTGCCCGGTGGAACATGGCGTGGCGTCCGTGTTGGCGCAGGAAATGGCCTACAACTTGACGCCGCCGCCGAATGGTTTTCTAGCGCGCTATCTGCTTCAGGCGGCCAATTTTCTGATGTCGCACATCACGCATTTTTACATTCTTTCCGGGCCGGATTTTGTGGATATCGCGATGATTGCCGATTACAAAGGCAGCGATCCGGCGCTCGTGGCGCTGCGCAATTGGGTCAAGACGCAGCAAGGCTCCAACCTGGTGGTTCCCGGCGGCCCGTTTCTCCCGCGGTATGCAGCCCAATATCTCCAGGATGCCGACGCCAATTTCACGGTGCTCCGGCATTATCTGGAGGCGATTGAAATGCGGACGCTGGCGCATCGCATGGGCGCGATTTTCGCCGGCAAACTGCCGCACGCGGCCACGCTGGTGCCGGGCGGCATCACCGAAAAAGTCACCGCGCTCAAGCTCGCCGAATACCGCGCCGGGCTGGATACGTTGCGCGATTTCGTGGAACAGGCGTATCTGCCCGACGTAGTCGCGGTGGCGAAGGCCTTCCCTGATTATTTCACGGTCGGCAAAGGCTGCGGCAATTACATGTCCTACGGCGTCTTTCCGGTGACGGCGGGCAGCGCCACCAAACTGTTTCCGTCCGGGGTGATTCTGGACGGCAAATTGCAGCCGCTCAATCCCGACGTGATCGCCGAAGACGTGGGCAGTTCGCTTTATTCATCCGGCTCGGGCTTGAGTCCCTATGCCGGCGAAACCGAGGCGGCGCCGGACAAGGCCGGCGCCTATTCCTGGCTGAAGGCCCCGCGTTACAACGGCAAGGTGGTGGAGGTGGGCCCGCTGGCCCGCGTGCTGGTGGGCTGCCAGGACGGACAAAATGCCGCGCTCAAAAGCGCGGTGGCGGGGTTACTGAAAGACTTGGGCCGCAGCGCCGGCGATTTGAATTCGGTTTTGGGCCGGCACGCGGCGCGCGCGCTGGAATGCCAATTCATTTTGGACCAGTGCGCCCAATGGCTGGATCAGGCCACGCCCGACGAACCGACCTTCACGGATTTTTCCGTGCCCGAATCCGGCCGCGGCCACGGCCTGACGGAAGCGGCGCGCGGGTCGCTGGGCCACTGGCTGAACATCGGCGATTCCAAAATCACGAATTACCAGTGCGTGGTGCCGACGACGTGGAACTGCTCGCCGCGCGATGACCGCGGGATGCCGGGCACGGTGGAGCAGTCGCTGGTCGGCCTGCCGATTGCGGACGCGAAAAATCCAATTGAAGCGGCGCGCGTCGTCCGCTCCTTCGATCCCTGCCTGGCCTGTGCCGTGCATTAACCCCGGAGCCGCCATGAAAAAAACGAACGACAACATCAGCCGCCGCGCCTTTCTGGAATTGAGCGCCAAGCTGTGCGCGGTCATGGGCCTGGGCGCCGGCGCGATCCCGCAGTTGGCCGAAGCCGCCGCCGAGCTGGCCTCCGGTCACGCGCCGGTGCTGTGGTTGCAGGGACAATGTTGTTCCGGCTGTTCCATTTCGCTGTTGGATGCCGAGTCCATCAGTCCCGTGCAACTGATCACCCGTTACATCAATCTCTCCTTTCATCAGACCCTGTCCACGGCCACGGGCGCACTGGCGGTGGAAACGGCGAATAAAATCATCGCCGCCGGGGGATATATTTTAATTGCCGAAGGCGCGGTGCCCGCCGGCATGCCGAAAGCCTGCACGTTTGGTGGCGAGCCGTATGGCGACCAACTCACGCGCGCGGCCAAGGCGGCCAAAGCCATCATCGCCATCGGATCCTGTGCGGCCTTTGGCGGCATTCCCGGCGCGGAAAACAATCCCACCGGCGCCGTCAGCGTGCCGCAGTTCTTGAAAAATCAGGGCATCGGCACGCCCACCATTTTGACACCCGGCTGTCCGTGTCATCCCGACTGGCTGCTGGGCACGGTGACGCATGTGCTCAAGCTGGGGATCCCGCCGCTGGATGCGCTGGGCCGGCCCAAGGCCTTTTACGGCCGGCTCATTCACGAGCAGTGCCAGCGCTTTGGCGATTATGAGCGGGAGAAATTCGCCAAAACTTTTGGCGAGGACGGCTGCCTGTTCAAGCTGGGCTGTCTGGGCCCGATCACCCACACCGACTGCTCGGTGCGGCCTTGGAACGGCGGCGTCAACTCGTGCATCCGCGCCGGCGCGCCGTGCATCGGCTGCGGCGGCGAACAGTTTGCGGCCAAGGCCAGCTTGCCGTTCATCACCAAAAAACGGGCGGCGGAAAATTCGGGAAAACCAGCATGAATCTTCATTTCAAACCCATCTTCTGGCTCGTGGGCGGCATCGTCGTGGCGTTTGCGCTATCCCTGGTGTTTCAGATCGCCCGCAACACGCAGTTGCTGCAACGGCTGGAGGATCAAAACATCGCGCTCCTCGAAAAGAGCGAATGGAAAAACGCGGAGAATGTCTTTCTCGCCACGCAAAACGCCGTCCAAAGCTCACTGGAGCGTGGCGAGATGGACAAGTTCACCCAGGTTTTGAAAACCCAGCGCAATGTGAAAGGGTTGCTGGAGTTTTCGCTGTTCAACCCGGAAGGGGCCAAGACCTTCTCCTCCGACGTCAATTTCTTGAAAAACCCCCTGCCGCCGGAGGTGGCCGCCATTCTGCAGGCCAAACCGGTGCGCTACCAGCGCCTCACCCCCGACGCCTTTGAGATTTACGAGCCGCAAATCGTTGGCGCCGACTGTCTGCGCTGCCATACGGCGTGGACGAAAAACAGTTCCGGTGGCACGCTGCTGTGCCGCTTGTCCACCGAGAATCTCGTGGCGACCAAGCAGGCGTCCGCGGCGTCCATGGCCCGGATGAGATCTTCCCAGATCACCAGCGGCGTGGTGATCACCCTGCTGATCGCCGGCTTTTTCGTCGTCCTCGCCGTCGTGGTGGTGAGCCGCCAAATCGTGCGTCCGCTCACGTCCGTGATGCATCGGCTCACGGAGTCCTTGGAGCAGGTGCGCAGTTCCTCCAATCAAATCAGCGTGGCCAGCCAGACGCTGGCGGAAGGCGCCAGTGAACAGGCCGCTTCACTGGAGGAAACCAGCGCGTCCTTGGAAGAACTATCGGCCATGACCAAACGGAATGCCGAGAACGCCCAGGAGGCCAAGGAACTGGTCAAACACGCTCGCCACCTCGCCGAATCCGGCACCGGCGAGATTCAACACATGCACGAGGCCATGGGCGACATCAAGCAGGCCAGCAACAATATCGCCAAGATCATCAAATCCATTGATGAAATCGCCTTTCAGACCAACATCCTGGCGCTCAATGCCGCCGTTGAGGCCGCCCGGGCCGGCGAAGCCGGCGCCGGCTTTGCCGTGGTCGCCGACGAGGTTCGCAGTCTCGCCCAGCGCAGCGCCACCGCCGCCCGCGAGACCGCCGCGAAGATCGAGGATTCCATTGCCAAGAGTGAACGCGGGGTCCGCATCAGCGAGCAGGTCTCCAAATGTTTTGACGAAATCAAGGGCAAGGTTCACAAGGTGGATGATCTCATCGTCAGCATCGCCAGCGCCTCCAAAGAACAAAGCGATGGCATCGGCCAGGTCAACACCGCCGTCGCCCAAATGGACAAGGTGACCCAAGCCAACGCCGCCAGTTCCGAGCAAAGCGCGGCGGCCGCACGGGAGCTCAACCATCAGGAGGACGCCTTGAAGAATGCACTGATGCAGATGGCCAAACTCATGACCGGAGCCCAAGCGGCCGCCACCCTGGAACCGGAAGCGACAGACGCGGGCTCGCCACCTCGACCATCACCAAGCCTTGCTTATCCGCCTCAGACCCGCTCCGTCGTGCCGTTTGTGGATCACCACCGCCGACGCTGATCCGTGCGCGGTAAAACTCAATACTTGCGGCGTTTTTTGGCGATCGGGCGGACGGCCGGGGTTTCTTCCGGCAGGTCCCAACTCATCTTGCCTTCCACGATTTCCGTCAGGGCAATGTCGGCCAGACCCATGCTGGCGGGGACGTTCACCAGCGGGCGGCCCGCGCCGCCACCGCCGGCATTGAGCTGGCGTACGCGACGTGAAATGATGTTAACCAGCACATTGGGGTTGCCGACTAATTCGGCCGCCCGCTTACAGAGTTCAGCGTTCATTGTTAAAGATAATCCACAATCGTAGCCTAACCCGGGCCGAAAAGATATGGGGTGTTCACCCCATGGCGGAGTGAGCCGCCATGGGGTGTATCCCTGCCGGCCAAGGCTTATTCCATCGCATCCAGCAGTGGGTCCAACGAAACGGTGGCGAAACTGGCGGCGGAGTCGCGCCTGGCGTGGGATCAGAGGATGGTCAACTGCACGCTGCTCTCGATGATCCCGGCGCTGATGGCATAGCGCGTGAGGCCGGCGGTGTCGTGAATGTCGAGCTTCTGCATGAGGTGCTCGCGGTGCTTTTCGACGGTCTTGATGCCGATGCCCAGTTCGTGCGCGGTTTCCTTGTTGGCTTTGCCTTCGGCAATCAATTGCAGCACTTCCAGCTCGCGCGAAGTTAGGGCGGCCGTCTTGGAGTTGAGCCCCGGCGCGCGCCCCGGCAAAAGCGGGTTGAGGCGATGGAAATGCCGGGCAATGGCGGAGCTGAAAAACTTCCTCCCTTGATGGACTTCCCGGATGGCTTGGCATACCTCATGGGCGGAGGTCTGCTTGAGCAGAAATCCCACCGCTCCCGAGTCGGTGGCGTTCTCGACATAGGCATCGTCACCGTGCGCCGAAAGCATGATCACGCGGGTGGCCGGCAGCGCTTTGAGCAACTGCCGCGTGGCTTCCAGACCATTGAGCTGGGGCATGGCAATGTCCATCAACACCACCTCGGGGCGGAGCTTTTTGGCCAGCGCCACCGCCTGCCGTCCATCCTGGGCTTCACCGATCACTTCCAGATCCGCTTCCAGTTCGAGCATCTTGTGAAATCCCTCGCGGACTATCATGTGGTCTTCGGCGAGCAGAACGGTGATTTTTTTCATGATGATTCAAATTGCGGCCAGTTGCGAAACCTCGGATTCATAAGCCGCCAAGCGTGCGGCTAACCTTCCGCACCGAGCGAGCCGAGTTGGCCACCAGCCGCTGGGTGCTGGCGATGGTTTTCTTTAAGCCGTTGGTGCGGCTCCGGGCCTCCTGTTTCAAGCACAGGAGCCGGACATTGATGCCCAAGAGTGTCTGGGCAATTTCATCCTGAAGTTCGCGGCTGATTCGTTTGCGTTCATCCTCTTGCGCCGCCATCACTTGGTGCGTCATCTGCCGCAAACGTTGTTGCAGTTCCAGGGATTCCTCCAGGCATTTCTGGTGGTGCCGGCCGCGTTTGGCGAAGTTATCCTCCATGAGCTTGCGCCGGACAATGCCTTGTTGCAACTGACGACTGGAAGCGGCTAGTTCCTCCGTGCGCCGGCCCAAGGTGGCCATCAGCTTGCGCAAATCCGCTTGCGTCTGCCGGGCGGCCCGGTGTGTCTCCTCGATGGCGGTGTTGGCCTCGGCAAAGAAGATGCCCGCCAGCTTGAGCTTGGTGACGGCGCTTGGTTTATGGGGCAACTCCAGGGTGGCCAGCGCCTGCGCATGAATCCGCGCCAAATCCAGTGTCTCCAGACCCAGCACGACCGCCCGGCGGCCCAGTTTCAATGCCGGCAACAAACTCGCCTGTGGCCCCTGTTGCAAGTGCGTTTCCAATGTCGTCAGATACTGTCGTGACAGTTGAATGACATTTTGTTTCATGTGGTCATGGCGGGGTGGGCGGAAGGGAAAGCGCCCTTCACAGACGGCTAGTCTTCTGCCCACCACCAACATCGGATATTGGCGGCAGACTGTATATGGGGTGAACACCCCATGGCGCTCAAAGCGTGTTTCCCTTAATCTTCTTCAATCCAAACTGCCGGCCCGGATGATTGATGCCGGACTGGACGCGCCCAACCGATCAATGCCCCCCCTCCCGAGTTGACGGCGATTGGAACACGCTGGAGACTTTGGCGTTACGGTTCCGCTTGAATCTCAAATCATGGCCGCAAACGCACCGGCCGCCCATTAACTTGGCGCGACGGATTCATCCCGGCATAGGGCGGCCCAGTCACTTTCCGCGATAGTTCTGCGGATTGCGAATCCGGTCAAGCCGTTCGACTTCGAGTTTACGGAGGAGCGAACGATGCTGCAGTTGTTTGGCAGCATCCGAGAGGGTTGTGGGCAGCGACCAGAGCCGTTGGGCCATGCGCCTCACAGCCAGGCCGATTAGTTTTAATATATTCACGATGGCTTTTGGGCTTTGGCTGGATGCGGTTCACGCGCCCGATAAATCTGTTTTACGAAAGCGCCAGCGCTAAATCCGCTCAGCCCTTCCCACGGTTTAAATTCGTGGTTTTCATCCTGCACAAAGTCCCCGCGTTGCACCCTTTCATTCTCTTTCAGACGCCGCAGGCGTGCCGGGACCGGACTGACGGTCGGTGGATCGTTCTGGTTCATGGCGCGCGTTTGGATTTGACCAGCAGCCAGATGGTGCCGGCGATGAACGCAAGTCCGCCGGCGACCGGCGGGATAAACCGACCATCTCCATTGGCAATATTAAGCCCAAAGAAGTCGAGCGGTTTACCGGGCGTCAACAGGCCCAAGCCGAAAGAAGCCAGCACAACCACGCCCACTGCGACGAACGTAACGGTGATGATGGGTTTTGTCTCCATTTGGATTTCAGTGGGTTGGTTGATTGATCACTGGAGCCATAATGACGGAAGCGGCGGCGCTTGGATATGGGGTGAAACCCTACCTTTGATCCGTATTGCAACCCCGGCCCTTCATCTTCTATCCTTCGCTTCTGCTTTCATGGATAAACCTGTGCCTGACCCGCAGCTGCTCCGATCGCTGGGCCGATTGGCGCGCGGACTTTCCGCGCTGTTTTGGGGCCTGCCGGCGGCGTTGCTCGTCTCCGCCGAGACCGCCCGCGCGGACTGGCTCAAGCCGCTGGGGCTGATGCCATTGCTGGCCATCAACGCCCTCCTGCTCTACGGACTCTGGCAAATGGCGGATTTTCAGAAGCAGGAACGGCCCTGGCGGCTCGCGCTGGATCGGGCCTTCCTGCTGGCCCTCATCAACTTGGGCCTTTGCCCGTTTGTCTATTGGCACAACCGGTTGCCCGCGGAAGCGTATTTTGGTTACGCGGTCATGTTGCTGGAACTGGGCGGCGTGCTGTTCCTGTTCAACGTGAACCTCGTGCTTCTGCGCCTGGCCGCGATGTTGCCGGATGAGTCGTTGCGCCACGAGACCCGGCAATTCACCGCCTTCAACCGCTGGGTGCTGGTCCTGCTGTTGTTTTGCACCGCCGGCTTTTTCCTATTGACCAACCTCCCGCACCCGCCGCTGCCGGTGGATCGGTTCGTTTTCTGGGCCAGCCGTCTGGATCATTTCTTTCTCCTCAGCTATTTGCTGCTGATTTTCCTGGCCCTCTTGCCGCTGGCCATGACCATGGCGCTGATCTGGAAGACCAAGGAGGTAATCCTGGACGCCGTGTTCGGCAAACGCTGATGAATTCACGAATTCGCGGCGGGCGAAGTCGGGATTGCATTTTTTTGCGGATTGGCCGAGCATCGCCGGCACGCATCCTATGAAAAGCATTTTTACCTCGGCAATGCTCTCCGTTTCACTCATGCTGGCCCGCGCGCAAATGCAATCGCCCGTACCGCTTTGGCCCGACGGCGCGCCCGGCGCGCTGGGCGCGTCCACCAACGATATTCCCACCCTCACGGCCTATCTGCCGGATCCGACCAACGCCACCGGCGCGGCCATGGTGATCTGTCCCGGCGGCGGCTACACGCATCTTGCGCCGCATGAAGGCCACGATTATGCCCTCTGGCTCAACCAGCACGGAGTAACTTGTTTCGTGCTCCAATACCGCCTCGGCAGCCATGGTTATCGTCACCCCGCCATGCTCCACGACGCGGCCCGCGCCGTGCGCTGGGTGCGCGCCCACGCGGACGATTTCAAGGTGGACCCGCACCGCGTGGGCATGATGGGCTCCTCCGCCGGCGGGCACCTGACCGCCACCTTGCTGACGCACTTTGATGCAGGGGACACCAACGCCGCGGACCCCGTTGAGCGGCAAAGTTCGCGGCCGGATTTGGGCGTGCTGTGTTATGCCGTCATTACCATGGGCGAGTTTACCCATCAAGGGTCCAAGGACAATCTGCTGGGCAAAAATCCTCCGCCCGAGCTCGTGGCCCAATTGTCGAACGAACAACAGGTCACGACCAACACGCCGCCGTGCTTTTTATGGTGTACCTACGAGGATAAAGCGGTGCCGCTGGAAAACACCCTGCGGTTTGCGGAAGCGTTGCGGAAGAACCAGGTGCCCTTTGACCTGCACATCTATGAAAAAGGCGGTCACGGCATGGGTTTGAAGGACCAACCCCCGTTTGCGCATCCGCATCCGTGGGCCAATGATTGCCTCTTCTGGCTCCGCCAGCGTCATTTCGCCCATTGACCGGCCAGCCTGGACTCACGGGGTTGTGTTTGCCGGGTTTATTTGGACGGCGGCGCCGCCGGAAGCGTGAAATAAAACGTCGCGCCCTTGCCCAATTCGCTGGCCACGCGCACTTCGCCGCCATGGGCTTGCACGATGTGCTTGACGATAGACAGCCCCAGGCCGGTGCCGCCTTGGTCCCGCGAGCGCGCCTTGTCCACCCGGTAGAATCGCTCGAACACGCGGTCGAGGGCTTCGGGCGGAATGCCCGGGCCGTCGTCGCGCACAAAAATCTCCTGCCGACCGTCGTCCAGCAGTTTGCCGCCCACCACGACGCGGCCATTCACCCGGCCATATTTGATGGCGTTATCCACCAGGTTGGCGAAAACCTGGTCCAGCCGGTTGACGTCCGCGGCGGCCGGCAACACGGGCATGTCATTGACCAGTGTCACGTTCTTGTTCTCCGCCTTGCTGTGCAGGTCGTTCAGCACCTTCTCCGCCAGCGCATGGAGATCCAGCGGCTGCAAATTGAGCTTCATCCGGCCGGATTCCAAGGCCGAAATGGTGAGCAGATCCTGGATGAGCAGGTCCAGCCGGTTGGTGTTGCGCTCGATGATTTTGAGGAAGCGCTCGCAGACTTCCGGGTTGTTGCTGGCGCCATCGAGCAGGGTTTCGATGTAGCCCTTGATCAGCGAGAGCGGGGTGCGTAACTCATGGCTGACGTTGGCCACGAATTCCTCGCGCGTGCGTTCGAGTTGCTTGAGCCGGGTCAAATCATGAAACACCATGATCATGCCCTCGCGTTCGCCGGCGGAATTCGAGATCACGGCGGCATTGACGCGCAGCCAGCGCTCGGTCAACTCCGGCAGTTTGAGCTCATAGTCAAACACCTGGCCCTCGGCTTGTACGCGCTGGACCAGTTGATCCAGTTCATGGAGGCGCAGCGCTTCGAGAATGGATTTGCCGCGCAGCTCGACTTTGAGGCTGAACAGATTCTTGAAGGCGCGGTTGGCCAGGTAAATCTTTTGCGCACGGTCCAGCAGCAGCAGCCCCTCGATCATGGAATTGAACAGCACCTGTTGCTGCGCCTTGGCGTCCACGTTGGTCTGCTGCTGGCGGCGCTGGGCCGATTCAATTTCCGCGGCGCGGCGGCCCTCCAATTCGGCATAGCGCCGGCGCCACCAGAAATGCAATCCGGCCAGCGCCGCCAGCAAGAGGATGAAGAAAGCCAGCCCCACGGATCGGATTATTCCACGAACCGGTAGCCGACGCCCCGGACGGTGTCGAGATGGGTGGCGGCGGGGCCGATTTTCTCTCGCAGCCGGCGCATGTGGGTGTCCACCGTGCGGGTGTCAATCAGGCTGTCGTATTCCCACACGTCGCGCAGCAACTGGTCGCGCGACTGCACGCGGCCGGAGCGCTGGGCCAGAATGGTGAGCAGCTTGAACTCGGTGGCCGTCAATTCGATCGGGCGCCCTTTCCAAGTGGCCATGTGGCGGGGCACATCAATGTGCAGGTCGCCAAAGCGGAGCTGATCCTTGGGGCTTTCGTCCACGCCGCCGCGCACCAGGATTTTCTTGATGCGCAACAGCAGCTCGCGCGGGCTGAACGGCTTGGTCAGGTAATCGTCGGCGCCCAGTTCCAGTCCGAGCACGCGGTCAATCTCCGCCGCCTTGGCGGTGAGCATCAGGATGGGAGTGCGCGCCGTGGGACCCTCGTTGCGCAGCGTTTTGCAAATCTCAAAGCCGTCCATTTCCGGCAACATCACGTCCAACACGATCAGGTCGGGCGTCTGCGCGCGGGCTTTTTTGAGCGCCTCGGCCCCGTCCACCGCCGTGGTCACGGCATAACCGGCCTGTTTCAAATTGAATTCAACCAGTTCGACGGCTTCGGGCTCATCATCCACAACTAAAATGCGTGGCTTCACAGTCCCCAGCATGTCACGCGCGGATTCGCCACACAATTTCAAACTGGTGGCAACTCGGTGACGATTGTGTTACGAAACCGGCAAAGCCCGGTTGGTTTGCTTGCGGCGCGGCGGGGTTCTACCTGTTAACAATCTAAGAGTCAACGGGTTGTGTTTTTGAACCCGCGGCGGGCGGCCATCCCTCGCTTTTCGGCCAACACGCTTAAACCGTGGTGTCGGCCAATTCCAACAGCCGCGTGAACTCCGCTGGTGTCAATGGCGTCACGGAAAGCCGGGACTGTTTGAGCAACCGCATCCCCTTGAGCTCCGGATCCGACTTGATCACTTCGAGGGGCACGGGCTGCTTTAGCGCTTTGATCGGCGCCAACTCCACGCAGGACCAATCGCCTTCGGTGGCTGTGGGATCGGGAAAAAATTCCTTCGTCACCCGGGCCAGACCGACGATCTGTTTATCGGTGACGCTGTGATAAAAGCAGACCAGATCGCCTTTTTTCATCGCCCGCAGGTTAAGGCGCGCCGCAAAATTCCGGACCCCGGTCCACGCCGTTTTGCCATCTCGGACGAATTGCGCCCACGCATAGGCGGCGGGTTCGGATTTGACCAGCCAATAGTTCATGGGGTGATTAAAGCATAATCTGAACCGGCGGCAAAGAATTTGACGGGTGGCGGGAGCTGAAAAGGTGACAGGCTTCGTGTGACCGGTGACATCACTGCCAATGGCCAAATCCCAGGCCCGTGCTAAAACGCGAACTGTTGCGGTGAACTCAGGACACTTGCTTGGGACCATGACGCCAACTTTTCCCGTTGTGCCAAGCGGTTCTTTCACATTCCCGGGGATATTCGCACAGAAGTGGGCTTTCGTTGTGTACGGGGGAAAAAACTCCAGGGAAGCCGTGAAACCAGCCACTAAAGGCAGGCTAGAGCGTTTCAACA
>Ga0316217_10005315_pt1 | contig 13430 bp, 12 predicted proteins | sample 1anoAmetaG_FD_203633 | JGI IMG/M metagenome (GOLD analysis project Ga0316217, IMG submission 203633) | Freshwater microbial communities from Trout Bog Lake, Wisconsin, USA - 1anoA | ecosystem: Environmental > Aquatic > Freshwater > Lake > Hypolimnion/Profundal zone | place: USA: Wisconsin...
CGGGCGCCGCCGTGCCCGCGGCGGGCCGGCGCACCGTGGCGGTGGTATGCACCATGGCACGCAGCTTCGCAGCGGCCCGGCTCGAGCGGTGCTCCTGGAGGAACGCGAGCGAGACGCTCAGGACCACCATCAGCAGGATGATGCCGGCCGCCTCGTGGTCACCGACCAGCCACGACACGGAGGCGAGCAACAGCAGCAGCACGTTGAGGGGGTTGGTGAAGCGCAGCAGCAGCCCCGCGACCACGCCCTGCTGCTGTTCGCGGGCGATCTGGTTGGGGCCGATGTCGGACAGGCGGGCGTCGACGTCGGCGGCGGCCAGGCCCGCCGGCGAGGACCGCAGGCGCAACAGGGCGGCACCCGGGTCGAGGCCCGCGAATTCCAGCAGCACGGCCGGCACCCGCACCTCCGAGGGCGCGCGATGCCTCCGCGCGAGTCCCTCGAGGCGTCCGCCCCAGAAATGCTCGACCCAGTGGCTCCATGCCATCGCCAACCTCCCGCAGGGCGCCTGTCGACCATCGTAGCCGAGACGCGTCTCCGCCATGGCGCCGGTCGCAGGTGGCGCACGGTCTGGGCCTTGGAGCCCCGAGCGACTCAGGCAATCGCCTCCCTCGCGCGCAGCGAGCCCCCGGGCCGGATCGGGGCCGACGGCTCCGCAGGCGTGGCCCACAACCTATACTCACTTGCACCGCGTCGCAGCGCTGCTGCGTCTCGCCGGGTCGGTAAATGAGGCGCGGCACAAGTTTTAGGCGGCCTGGCAGAAGGAAACTTGCATGCTCAATCTATGGCGCCCGTCGACGCGGCCGAAGGCACGCCTGCTCGTGATCGTCGTTGCCGGGTTCCTCCACCTGGGCTGCGCCACGCCGCAGCAGCCTCCGAACGGCTCATCCCCGCGTTCCTCGGTCGGCTCTGCGCTGGCCAAGGAGGGCGAAATCGCGGTGTTCGCCGCAGTCGGTCTTGCCGCCGTCCCCCTCGTGCTCGCCGTGCCGTTCGCGAACCGCTCGCCGACCCGCACCAGCGCTGCGTACCTGCCATCGCCTGCCACGGACGTCACGCTGGAAGAGGCGTACTGGATTGCGTTCGGCGTGTACCCGACGTCTGGCCGGGTCGATCAGCAGACCGGGCAGCTCGGCGACCCACGACTTCGTGGACGGTTGACGATGCCGCGCGCCAGCAGCGACATGCAGCGCCTGCTGCGCCGTCACCAGTTGGTCGCCGAGCCCTTTGCTATTGCCAGCGTGCCGCTGCCCGGAGGTTCCGAGCGGACCCTGTTGCTGGCCGTCGTTCGTCGCGGCGATGTCGCGCCGGGGGCGCCTCCGCAAGTAGTGCCCGACGGGTTCGTGCCGGAACGGCCGCGGGACACGGTGCTGGACTGGGTGGTGCTCGACCTCGCGTTGCTCGAGAGCGACCGGGTCTACGCGACGCTGATCGCCGTGGCGGCGAACGACGTGTTGCACGGCACATCCGCCGCGGACTTCTGGGGCGCCGAGGAACAGTGGCGCGCCGGCCGGATCGCGGCCGTGCGTGCGCTGTCCGACGAGCGGACGCACCATGTGCTTGAGCCGCCGCGCGTGACCGCGCCGCAGATTCCCTGACGGTGGTCGGATAGCGCCGCGTACCGGACGTGTTGGGTCGGTCCAGAACCTGTCGCCGCCTGATGTTGCGTGGCGCACGCTCCTCGCCGAGCCATCCGGTGCGGCGCGAGTCGCTCTTTGCTGGCCTCTCCGCCGTGGCGTCGGGCGGCAAAACTCCCGATTGACGGCGCGCTCGTCCTGACGCGCCGACCAGCCCGCCGAGGTGGAGACACCTGCGTGACGGGCCAGGTCCGTCCCTGGTTGGCCGGATACGCACGCTCGGTCCCGAACGCCGCACCGTGCGCCGCGCATTGTCTGCAATCAATCCTTCACCGGCATTCCCCCGTTCGGTCATAACCGCTCTATAGCGTCTGCGCCACCTGGATCCTTTCGACCTGCGCGACGTCCATCGGGACCGTCGTCACTTTCGAGACGCGCCCCTTCATCCACCCGGAGAACCTCCTGATGAAACACACCTTCAAGGCCCTGCTGGCCGCAACCGCCATCGCCTCGCTCGCCGGCACGGCGATAGCCGCTGAAGGTCCCCGGCCCAGAGGCGTCGGTCGCCTCGACCACGTCTTCGTGATCATGATGGAGAACCATGGCGACGCCGAGGTGATCGGCAATCCAAACATGCCGTTCACCAACCGGCTCGCGGCGAAGGCCTCCCGCGCGGCGAACTACTATGCGGTGGCGCACCCCAGCCTGACGAACTACCTCGAGACCGTCGGCGGCTCGAACTTCGGCGTGCTCAACGACCATAGCCCCGACTGGCATAGCAGCGTGTGCCAGACGAACCTCAGCACCGGCAAGCCTTCTCTGGACACCGGCGCCTACCCGGCGATCTGCCCCCTGCAGGGCACCGGCGTCGACGCGGCGACGCCGGCGATCGACCTCAGCAACCTCGAAGGCAACAACCAGGGTCCGGTGAACAACATCGACGGCACCGCCGCGTATCCCGCCGCCGCGACTACGGCAAAGACGATCGCGCACCAGCTGGTAGCGGCCGGACGGACCTGGAAGACGTACCAGGAGAGCCTGCCGCCGTCCGGCGCCGACGGCGTCAACGTCGCCGACGGGCTGTTCTCCAACCTCAACCCGCCGTCCGCCGCCGGCATTGCCGATGGCGTGCTGGGGCTGTACGCGGTCAAGCACAATCCCTTCGCCTACTTCGCGGACATCCAGGCGGGTGCCGACCCGGCGCTGAGCCTGGCGCGGGTCGTGGGCTTCGAGGGCAACACGGGCTTGTTCGGCGATCTGGCGAGCGGCCACGTGCCGAACTTCGCCTACATCGTTCCGAACCAGTGCAACGACCAGCACGGTCGCAGTGGCGCGGGCCCGGCCTGCGACTACGACCCGAACGACACCGGCTCGCTCAGTGGCCTCAACCCCGCGGCCATGTACCAGGGCGACGTGACGATCGAGCGCATCGTGCGGGCGATCAAGGCGTCGCCGAGCTGGAGCGACGGCCGCAACGCGATCGTGGTGGTCTGGGACGAGAGCGACTACTCGAACGCGCCGATCACCAACCGCGTGACGCTGATCGTCGACACCAACGATGCCGCCGGCTCGCACGGCGTCGTCAGCAAGAACTTCTACACGCACTTCTCGCTGTTGAAGTCGCTCGAGGCGGGCTTCGGCCTGCCGTGCCTCAACCACGCCTGCGACGCCAGCACGGCCGTGATGGGGGACCTGTTCGACGGTCGCTAGGACCGTGTGCCCGGGACGGCGCGGCGTCCGTCGCGCCGTCCCCGCGTCGCCGCGTCGCGACTTGCACGCCACGGTCGAGCGATGGGATCGGGGGACGGATGGGCCGATCGCGGCGCCACCGGCTCGCCGCGGATGAGTGCGCCGACCGGCGAGTGGTCCGGGTGAATCCGCTGCGCGGTGGCGCGGCGGACTCGCCGTGACGGCCGGTCGCTGTCAGTGCGCCGGCTTGCTGCCCGGCGGATCCGCGGCAGCGGCGTAGACGTGTTGAACCGCCATGGCTGCCCACGCGCGCCGCAGCGCGCCGTACCCCTCTTCCGAGGGATGCAGGCCATCGTCGGAAATGTACTGCTGGTGCTCCGAGAACAGCGCGTACAGGTCGGGGCCCGCCACGACCTTGGGGTTGCTCTCGTACAGATGTCGAATCTCGGCATTCAGCCCGAGGATCCTGGCGTTGCGCGACGCCTCCCGCGACCAAGGGATGGTCGGGATCACCGGCACCTTGCCGGCCGCCACGACGGCCTGCGCGAGCGCGCTCATGTGCGCGAGGAATTCCCTGGGAGGCAGCCCGCCCCCGGCGTCATTGGTGCCGAAAGCGAGCGTCACGTACCGGCCAGGGAATTCCGCGAGCCACTGCGGCAGGAAACGCGCGGCATTGATGCTGCTCCAGCTGGGCATGCCGCCGTTCTCCTGCGGCGGAGTGATCCCGATCAGCCGGCCGACCTCCCCGCCGAAGCTGAGCGTATTGGTCGCAGGCACGCGCCCGTGCCCCATGCCATTGGCGGTAATCGAGTCGCCGAGGAACAGCCAGCCGTCGGCGACGCCGTGGCCGACATCGTAGATATCGACATGCGCGGCGGCATCGGAATTGCTCGGCGAGCCATCGCCTTCGAGCACATTGAACCGCAACCAGTTGTAGGGACCAAATTCGAGAACGTGCGATCGCGAGTGCAGGGTGTTGCCGGTGACCCTGCCCAGCACGACCCAACCCGTGGCGGGCGGCTCGCCGCCGCCGGGGGCGGCGTTTCCTTCCAGCGTGTAGCTGCGCAGGTTGTTGTAGCCGGGACCCTCGGCCAGCCGATGGTCGTAGCCATAGGTCAGATCGTTGTACCAGACCACGAGGATCTGCCTGCGTGCGGCCGGAGCGATCCTCGACAGGTCGTAGGTCAGCGTCGCCGGAATCCCAGACGACCGCCAGTAGGTGCCGAGATCCTCGCCGCTGGCCCGCGCAGCATTGCCGCTGGATGCGTACACCGGCGCATTCCGCGATATGAGCGTCGCGGGCACCGCGGCCAAGAGCGGTGAACTGACCAGGAAGGCGCCGAGGCCCAGCGAGGCGAGCAGGATCCGCAGAGAGTTCGAACGCAATAGCAACGCGACGCGATCGATCACGACAAGTCCCCTGTGCGCAAACACGGCAAGGCGCGGCGCCCACCGCTGCATCCGCGAACCGAATGCGCGAGTCGCGGCCGTTCGGTTCGGCGAGCGGTAAACCGAGGCCGCGACGGGAAGTGACTGTCCGACTGCCCGCCGACGGAAGGCCCGGCGGCGGCGACGACCTGCTTCCGACTCTACCGTACCCACCCTGCATTGTCGCCGACGCTGCCGTCTCCGGGCGCCGCACTGCTGCACGGTCACGGCGTCGCCAGAGAACGCTGCCGCAGACGTGAGCGGCCGGCATCCGGCACCGATCGCACGTGCCGGCGTTCACGCGTCCGGTGCCCCGTTGCCACCTTTGCGGTGCGCCGACACGCGTAATCGTGACCCGCGACCGCCACGATGCACTGGTGGATGCGCTGGCCGCACGCTTCGCCGCCGTGCGCGTCGGCGACCCGTTCGACCCGGAGGTTGGCACGGGCCCGGTCGGGATGCTGCGCCACCGAGAGCGCATCGAGATGCTGATGCAGAAGGGCCGCGAGGAAGGCGCCCGCTGCGCCGTCGGCGGTGGCCGACCGAAGCACTTGCCGCGCGGCTATTTCATCGAACCGACGATGTTCGGCGACGTCGACAACCAGTCCACGCTGGCACGCGAGGAAATCTTCGGCCCCGTGCTGAGCGTGATGCCGGCGGCCGACGAGGAGGACGCGATCCGTCTCGCGAACGACACGCCGTACGGACTCAACAACTCGGTGTTCACGAACGACGCGAACCGGGCCTGGCAGGTCTCGCGCCGCCTGCTGTCCGGTACCGTCGGCCACGACACCTTCCGCACCGACTTCAGCATCGCATTCGGCGGCTTCAAGCAGTCTGGCATTGGCCGCGAGGGTGGGGTGGAGGGGCTCCGGCCTTTCCTGGAGGCGGAGACGGTCATCCTCGAGGCGATTCCCCCGGAGCTGAAGATCTGAGCAGCGCCCACGCGCGTTGCCTTGATCCAGAGGCTCGCGGCCTCGGCTCACAGATCCGGTCCAGGGCCGGCTTGCCGCCCGCTCCGGGGCGGCGTTCTCGTAGCGCAGGCTGCGCAGGTCCTGCGCCAAGGCGAGCCGAACCGTCGGCCTGTCAGCCGCGCCCAGGCCGCGATGCACGGCTTCACCGTGGGGCGGTTCCGGATCGATTCGAATGCGTCCGGAGGTCTTGGCTGGGCCCGCAACATGTTGAAATGCACCGCGATGGTTTGCTGCGGATCATCCCGGCGCCTGCCGCCTGCCGCCTGCCGCCTGCCGGCGCTTCGAGGCGGTAAACGGGCCGGACGGGCATTGGCACGCATGGCAAACCATACTCCCGTATGTAGTAATATGGGTCCCCATATGAAGACCACGATAGAAATCAACGACGAATTGTTTCGTAGCGCGCGCCAGCGTGCGGCGGACACCGGCACGACGTTACGGGCGCTGGTCGAAGAGGGTCTGCGCAGCGTGCTGGCGCGGGTGAGCGAACCGCCCGCCGTCGCGTCGTTTCAAGTGCGTGTCTTCCGCTGCCCCGCGGGCGACTCGGGGCTGGTCGCGCCCTACGACCGCCTGGGACTGCATCAGGCGATTTTGGACACCTACCGGGAGGCTGATGGCGAGGGGTACGCGCCGGGAGCAGTCCATGATCGCGATTGATACGAATATTCTGGTGTACGCGCACCGCCCTCATCTGGACGCGCATGCCCGCTGTCGGGCGGCCATCGAGGATCTGGTCCGTTCCGGTACTCGCTTCGCACTGCCCTGGCCTTGTCTGCACGAGTTCATCGGCGTGGTCACGAACGCGCGCGTACTCGCTCCGCCCACGCCGGTAGAAGAGGCCATCGCCTTCCTGAATGATTTCGCATCGCTCGCGAACTGCCAGTTCGTCGGCGAGACGACTCGACACCTCGGCGTCCTCGCCGATCTGATGAGGACACCCGGAGTCACCGGCCCCCGCGTACACGACGCGCGCATCGCCGCCATCTGCCTGAGCCACGGAGTCAGCGAACTCTGGACGGCCGACCGCGACTTCAGCTACTTCCCCCGCCTGCGTACGCGCAATCCGGTCGTCGCCTGACTGCTGCCTGCGCCTAATCCCTGAAATTATTGAACTGCAGCGCGATCTCAAGTCCGCTGTCGCATCGGGCGGCACGACTAGTTCGTGGCGTCGGGGCAGGGGGTCCATCGAGAACGAGCGCCATCGGCGCCGAGGTGTCGATGACGATCACGCGGGCATTCCATGCTCGTCGTACAGTTCGTCCTGATAACGCGCGGCATCAGGTCCGTACGTCGCGTGGGCCCGACCGGAGGCGCGGGCGGCGTCTAGCACCGCGCGCCGGGACGCGCGTGACCGGTACGAGTCGAACCGCGGGCTGCCCATCGCGGGTCCGCACCACCTCATCGCCAGCTCGTGCGCGCCGGACCAGTTCGGTCAGTTGGGCCTTGGCGTCCGTCACGGAAATGCGCATGGCGTACCTGCCGCTTGATAGGGTTGATGCGACTATGGGCCAGCAAATGGTGCATTCCAGCCGGGTCGTGGCGTCGATCCGCCGCTGCGGATGAAATGGGGAGCGGGCAGTTCAAGCAATGCCCATGGCGCGACGGCGGCATAGGCGACAGGTTTCGTGCAACGAGGGATATGGCGCGGAAAAACGGCTGATTAGGCGAGATGGTGCCTGTTCCGCAGAATGCTGAACTGCTGCGCGGCCGCGAGTCGGCCGCCTAGAACGGCGGCGACCACTTCAGTCCCTTGAACCGCGCGTAGTCTCGATCCGTCGTGATCCACTCACACCCGGACTCCATCGCGAGTGCCGCGTTCCACGCATCTGGCACGAGGTTGCCGATGGCTTTGGAGTCGATGCACAGGCGCTCGAACAACGGCCAGTGCCGATCCCCGGGCACGATGATGGTGGCATTCGCGGGCGTCAGCAGTGCGCGGCAGTACTCAAGCGTCTCGGCCATGCCACTGGGCTGCGCGAAGATTCTCGGATGCGTGCAGATTCGAACCACCGACGCCAGCACGTGGGGCGACATCCCGAACGCCGCAGGCCCGTTGATCACGTCCTCGAGCCAGCTCTTGTAGCGCAGGTGGTCGACTGAGTCCGAGCGGAAGGCGTAGATGAGGACGTTGACGTCCGGAAGGATCACGCCAACCCGTCCATGCGATCAATCGCGGCAGCGGAATCGTCGAGGTCGACGCCGGCCATCAGGCCGCCGCCGGCATGGCTCACGGGCAATACGATCCGGGCGTCGCCAGGCAAGGGCTGCTGCTTGCGCAGCGCGAGCCGCAGGCCGTGTTCGATCAGGGCTGTCAGCGTCGTGTTCTGGCTGGCTGCTTCGCGTCGCGCCAGCTCCAATAGCTGCTCGTCGAGGCGTACGGTGGTTCTCATATGTCAGAGCATCTCACCGGTATGTCTGTATGTCAATCTGCTGCGTGGCCGCGATAGATGAAAGAAATAGCCATTTATATCAATGCATTAGATGGGTTCGGCCCTAGTCCCTGAAATTATTGAACTGCAGCGCCGCCTCGAGCTTCTGCTGCCTGAGCAGAGCGATCGTCTCCTGCAGGTCGTCGCGGTTCTTGCCCGTGACCCGCAGCTTGTCGCCCTGGATCGCCGCCTGCACCTTGATCTTCGAGTCCTTGATCACGCGCTGGATCTTCTTCGCGGTCTCGGCGTCGATGCCTTCCTTCAGGACGATCTTCTGCTTCGCGGTCGCGATCGTCACTTCCGGATCCTTGACGTCGAGGCAGACGAGGTCGATGCCGCGCTTGGAGACCTTCAGTCGGAGGATGTCGAGCATCTGCTTGAGCTGGAAGTCCGCTTTGGCCTCGAGCGTGACCTCGTTCTTCTCGAGCAGGACCTTGGCGTCGACGCCACGGAAATCGAAGCGGGTGTCGAGCTCGCGACGGGTCTGGTCGACCGCGTTCTCGACTTCATGGTGATTGAGTTCGGATACGACGTCGAAGGACGGCACGGCAGCTCCTAGAATTCCCCGGCGGCGCCACTCAGGCGCCGGAAGTAGATCGACGCGGCCTCGAGGGTGCCGCGCGGCGAGCGCCAGAATCCCGGGATCGTCCCGGCGCACTGGTAGCCGCTGCGACGGAAGACGGATTCGGCGGGCGAGCCGGTGTGCACGTCCAGCACCAGCAGCGTCAGGCCCTTCGCGGCAGCGTAGTTCTCGAGCGCCTGCACGAGCGCGAGGCCTATGCCACGCTGGCGATACTGCGAATGGACCATCAGCTTCTGCAGCTGCCCGCGATGCCGCGAGTTCTCCCGCGGCGGCAGCGCGAGCTGTATGGCGCCGGCGCAGACGTGGTTGTCGGTCGCGACGAAAAGCCGCCGCTCGCCGCGGCCCACCGCCTCGAGCACCTCGGTCCAGTAGTTGCGGGCCTCCTTGGTGGAAGGCACGGCCGTCCAGCCCGTGGTCGCGCCGCCGGCGACCGTGTCCTGCAGCAACTCGACCAGCTCGCTGAAGAGCTCGAGGCTGGGCGGGGAGGTCAGTTCGCGTATTTCTAGCATGGTGCTTGCGTCCGATCAGGGCTTGGCCGCGAGCAGGGTGCGCACGGTATCCGTGAAGTCCTTCTGGAAGTCCAGGTAGTGCTGCCCGGTGGCCGGGCCGCTGAAACCCGAGTGTACCTTGGCGATCCGCCCGTCCCGGCCTACGAGGACGATGGTGGGGAACGCGACGACAGGGCCGAGCGCCGGCAGCTTGCGGGCCGCGTCATCCGTATCCGAGCGGCCCGCGATGAGCACCGGCCACTGTATGCCGTACGCGGCGACGAAGCGACGGTTGACCGCGACCGCCGCCGCGCTGTCCAGCAGGTGCTCGAACTGCAGCGAGACGACCTCGAGGCCCTGCGGCTTCAGTTCGTGGTAGAGCGGCGCGAGCAACGCCGCCTCGTCATGGCTGTTCGCGCACCAGCTGCCGCCGATCGCCACGATCACGACCTTGCCGCGGAATCGCTCGTCGGCGAGCGAGACCGTCTTGCCGTCGAGATCCGGGAAGCTGAAAGCCAACGGCGTGCCGGCCGCCCCGGCGGGCGCGGCGGTGTCCGTCAGCGTCGCGGAGTCGTCGCGGCGCGCGCTGATCTCGTCGACGCTCCAGTTGCCCGACCACCAGCGGCCCGTCATCGTCCCGTCGGCATTGATCTTCAACCGGTACAGGAACGGCGAGCCGCCGTCGAACCGCGACAGCAGCAGCTCATCCTGCGTCAGGTCGCCCTCGAGGTAGCGATGATCGCCGTTCGGGTCGAGGATCGTGCCGAACACGCGCCAGCCGAGCTGCTTGAATTCGCCGACCAGTGGCCTGTCCTTGCCGTCGGCAGAGCGCGCGGTGATCGCCCACCGGCCGCCGACGTGCGGCGGCAGCTTGGGGCCGCCGGCGAAGAACCGGTACCGCTGGTCGCGCACGGCGCGCAGCGGCAGCCGCACTTCCTTGGCGCCGGGGCGCAGCAGTACCGCCTCGCCGTGATAGCCCGTCGAGTCGGCGGTGAGCTCGAGCCGGTTGCTGTACCCGGGCATGCGGACTACAAGCTTCCCGCCGTCGTGCTCGAATTCGGTCACGTGGGCGGCGTCCGCGCCGTTGAGTATGTACATGATCGGCGCGCCCCCGGCCGGCGGCGGCGCGATCGTGATGCCGAACGGCAGGTCGCCGCCGGGCAGCGTGAGGATGCCGCGGTAGTTGCCGGGCACGAGCTCCGTCGGCGGTGCGCGATGGCAGCCGGCGAGCACGATGCCGGCGAGCAGGCATAGCAGGAAACGAGGCAGCAGGCGGTCGACGCGCATCGGCACTCCGGGGTCTTGGCGTGGGCTAGAGCGTGGGCAGATCGATGTCGGCGAACAGGCGGGCCAGTTCGGGGCCGGTCCCCGCGCGCACCGCCTGGTCGACGAGGCGCCGCGTCAGGTGCGGCGCGAAGGTCTTCATGAATTCGTACATGTAGCCGCGCAGCAGGCGGCCGCGCCGGAACCCGATCCAGGTCACGTGCGGCCCGAACAGGTGCGCGGCGTCGAGCACCACGAGATCGGCGTCCTCCACCGGGTCGAGCGCCATGCTCGCGACGATGCCGACCCCCAGTCCGAGCCGGACGTAGGTCTTGATGATGTCGGCATCGCTGGCGGTCAGCGCGACGCGCAGCTTCAGTCCCGCGCTCTCGAACAGCGCCGGCAGCGAGGAACGTCCGCCGAAGCTGAACGTGTACGTCACGATCGGATGCTTCGACAGCGCCTCGAGCGTGACGGCGCGTTCGCGAGCGAGCGGATGCCCGCGCGGGACGATGACGCGCCGGTGCCAGCGGTAGCAGGGCAGCATCACGAGTCCCGGGAAGAGTTCGTCGCCGCCGGTCGCGATCGCGAAGTCGATCCGGTCGAGCTTGGCAAGCTCCGCGATCTGCTCCGTGGTGCCCTGGTGCAGGTGGAGGTCGACGTCCGGGTAGCCGGCGCGGAACTTCTGCACCATCGGCGGCAGCACGTAGCGCGCCTGCGTGTGCGTCGTGCCGATGGCGAGCGATCCGCTGCGGTCGTCCTTCAGGTCCGACGACAGCCGGCGGATGTTCTGCACTTCCTCGAGGATGCGCAGAGAGCGGTCGACGACCTGCTGGCCGGCCGCGGTGACGCTGACCAGGTTGCGGCCGTCGCGCTCGAACAGCGGGAACCCGAGTTCATCCTCGAGCAGCTTCAACTGCTTGCTGACGCCGGGCTGCGACGTGTGCAGCTTGCGGGCCGCCGTCGTGATGTTCAGGCCGTTCTGGACGACGGCGGCGAGGTAGCGGAGTTGGTGGAGTTTCATCGTGGCGCCTCGGCTGCGGTCATTATATAGGACGGCCGCCTCCGCTCAGCGATATCCCCTCGCCTGCAGGCCGAACAGCCGCGCGTAGCGGCCATCCAGGTGCATCAACTCCTCGTGGCTGCCGCGTTCCACGATGGCGCCACCCTCGAGGACGACGATCTGGTCCGCCATGCGCACCGTCGAGAAGCGGTGCGAGATCAGGATCGTGATCCGGCCGCGGGTCAGGGTGCGGAAGTGCTCGAAGATCTCGGCCTCCGCCGCGGCGTCCATCGCGGCGGTCGGCTCGTCCAGCACCAGCACGTCCGCGCGCGAGCGCATGAACGCGCGCGACAGGGCGATCTTCTGCCACTGCCCCCCCGACAGTTCGCGACCGTTCTTGAACCACTTGCCGAGCTGCGTGTCGTAGCCGGCCGGCAGCTCGCGTATGAACGGGTCGGCGAGGCCCTTGGTGGCCGCCTCGCTCCAGCGCTCGCGCTCCTCGAAGTGGGCCACGTCGCCGGCGCCGACGTTCTCGCCGACCTTGAGTTGGTAGCGGGCGAAGTCCTGGAAGATCACGCCGATCCGCTCGCGCAGCGTCGCCTCGTCCCAGTCCTCCAGGTCCCGCCCCTCGAACAGGATGCGGCCCGACGTCGGGCGGTAGAGGCGCGTCAGCAGCTTGATCAGCGTCGTCTTGCCGGAACCGTTCTCGCCGACGAGCGCGAGGCTCTCGCCCGGCCGGATCGTCAATCCGATGTCGGCGAGCGCCGGCTGGTCGGCCTCCGGATAGGTGAACGACACCTTCTCGAAGCGGATGCCGTCGGCCGGCGCGGGTCCCCGGCGCACGTCGCCGCGCGGTGCCGGCACCGGCTGCTCGAGGTACTCGTACAGGTTCGACAGGTAAAGGTTGTCCTCGTACAGGCCGCCGACCGCCGCCAGGCCCGACGACAGCGCCGACTGCCCCTGGCGGAAGAGCGCGAGGTACATCGTCATCTGGCCGAGCGTGATCGCGCCACGGATCGCGGTCATCGCGATCCACGCGTAGGCGCCGTACAGGCTGCACGTCGCCACGAGGCCGAGCAGGAAGCCCCACCCGTCGCGGCGCAGCGTCAGCGCGCGATCCTCCCGGTAGAGCTTGTCGTAGATCTCGCCGTAGCGACCCAGCAGCATCGGCCCGAGCCCGAACAGCTTGACCTCCTTGGCGTGGTCCTCGCGGGCAATCACGGACTCCAGGTACATCTGCATCCGCGTTTCCGGCGAGCGCCAGCGGAACAGGCGGAACGCGTCGCCGGAGAACTTCGCCTCGGCGAAGAAGACCGGCAGCCCGGCGAGCACCAGGATCGCGACGGCGAGCGGCGAGAACTGGACCAGGATCGCGCCGTAGCTGACCAGCGATACGCCGTTCTGCACCAGCCCGAAGGTGCGCATGACCATCGACAGCGGCCTTGTCGACGCCTCGCGCCGTGCGCGGGTCAGCTTGTCGTAGAACTCCGAATCCTCGAAATGGGCCAGTTCCAGGGTCAGGGCCTTCTCGAGGATCATCACGTTGACACGCTGGCCGAGCTGCGCGCGCAGCAGCGATTGGCACGTCGACAGGCCCCGCTGCGCGCCGGCGAGCAGGGCGACCAGCAGCGCCTCGAGGCCGACGAACGTCAGTGCCGGTCCGTAGACCAGCTCGCCGCCGCCGCGGTGGGCCGCGACCGCGCCGACCACCGCGTCGACGATCCGCGCGCCGACCCAGGCGACGCCGGCGGGCAGTGCGCCGGTGACCAGCGTCAGCGCCGCGAGCATCACGGTCAGGCCCCGGCTCGTCGTCCAGGCGAGTGCCAGCGCGCGCCGCGCATAGCGGAACACGTCGGCGAAGCGCCGGCCACTGCCGGCCGGCCGCGTCAGGCGCTGCAGCCACTGGATCGGGTTCAAGCGACGACTCCGGGGGAGGCGCCAGGGAGGGCGCCGGCCGATCATTATACGGGGGTGGCTTGTGGCCCCCCGGCCGGCCGGGCAA
>Ga0316217_10005316_pt1 | contig 13430 bp, 12 predicted proteins | sample 1anoAmetaG_FD_203633 | JGI IMG/M metagenome (GOLD analysis project Ga0316217, IMG submission 203633) | Freshwater microbial communities from Trout Bog Lake, Wisconsin, USA - 1anoA | ecosystem: Environmental > Aquatic > Freshwater > Lake > Hypolimnion/Profundal zone | place: USA: Wisconsin...
TGCCCTTTGCGTCCTTGACCGGGTTCCCCTTGTCGTCTAGCTTGGGCTTGTCGTAGGTTTCCGACTGCACGAGCGGCACGGTCTTGTAGGCGCTGAAGTTCTGTATCACCCCTTGGGAGACCAGAAGAATCGCCCCGATCAGCGACATGGGAAGCAGGATATAGAGGGTGCCGCGGGTCATGTCCACCCAGAAATTGCCCAGGGATGAAGTCTTTCGCCGCACGAAACCACGTATGAGAGCGATGACGATGGCCATGCCCGTGGCAGCCGAAACGAAATTGTGCACTGCCAGCCCCACCATCTGGGTGAAGTAGCTGGCGGCCGTTTCGCCGCTGTAGGCCTGCCAGTTGGTGTTGGTGACGAAGCTTACGGCAGTATTCAGTGCCAGTTGCCAGGTAAAGGCCGGGAAGTTCTGCGGGTTGAGGGGCAACAGATGCTGCGCCATCAGCATGACGAAGAGCGCGGCGAAGAGTACCAGGTTGAAAAAAACCATGGCCCAGGCATAGCGCATCCAGCCCATCTCCTCATCCTTGTTCACCCCGCAGATACGATAGAGGAGATTTTCGCAGGGCACAAGAACAGGCGACAGGAAGGTTGCCTCCCCCTGGTAAACCCTTGCCATAAAGATCCCCAACGGCTTGATAAGGGCCAAAAGGACGACAAAAAAGAGGATTGTTTCCAGCCATTCATACATGTTCATTTTTAACTCTCCGTATGTCGGTTTCGGGTGAACAGATAACTTCCCTGGTAACCCTTAAATTTTACTCCGGCAATCAGACATATCAACGGCTGGGCGGCGCCTGCCCAGCCCAATCCGGGTTCTGCAAGCGCCATGCGTCACGCTGCGCTATCTGTTGCCGGGTTTAAAACGATCCATATGGTCAAAATAACAGGCAAGACATAAAATGGGTGTCAAAATGAGGGGGGATCGCATCAAGAATGTATCAAGAAGGTCTGGAGGGGCACCGTAAGAGGGAGGGTCGAGATGTTAAAAACCGCCCATTCCGAGCGGCTTTCGAGTTATCTTTTAAACTACGGTTGCGTACGCTGCCGCGCGTCACTTCTTTTTGATTTTAACATAGATATCATGGGTCTTTCCGCTACCTGACTGTCTCCTGTCGATATCGAAAAGTTCAGTGGCCTCGATGAGTTTAGTCAGGGTTGCATATCCGTAATTTCTGGAGTCGAAATCAGGGTATTGCCTTTTTATCAACCCGCCGCACGTTGCCAGTAGTGCCCAACCATCCTCATCAGCGTATTCATTGACGGCATTTCTCAGGATATTCACCAGTTTCGAGTCGGAGCGCAATTCCTGTTTTGTCTTTTTGGTAATAGTCGTCAAAGCGGTCGCGCTCAATGATTCTTCTTTTTCAACGTCCGGCTCTTTTAATACCTCTGTATATATGAAATCATCACAGGCATTTTTGAAGGCAACCGGTGTCTTGTTCTCCCCCACGCCAAAAACGAATATCTGGGATTCCCGCAGTCGCGAGGCAAGCTTGGTAAAATCGCTGTCGCTCGAAACAAGGGCAAAAGCATCGAACTTCTGGGAATACAAAAGGTCCATGGCATCGATAATCATCGCCGCATCCGAAGAATTTTTGCCCTGGGTGTAAGAGAATTGCTGTATCGGCGCGATTGCCAATTCGTTCAACGGTTGTTTCCAGTTTTTGAGATGGTTGCTGCTCCAGTCGCCATAAGCCTTTTTAACTACGATATGCCCATGCTTGGAGAGTTCGGAAATAACGGCCCCCAATATGGAATATTGCGCATTTTCCGCATCAATCAATACGGCGATCTTTTTCTCGGCTCCGATATCCTTCATCACTATCCTCCTTTCATGCCGGACAGGCCCATTTAAGAGACCGTTATATTTTATTAAGTCTTTAAAAAAATGTCTGGCGCTACTGTGTCATCTTCTTCAGAACCTGCTCCAGTTTTCGCAACTCTTCGCCGTAACCGGCCCAGTCGCCCTGACGCTGCAGATTGTTCGCCCGCTCAAAGATGCTCATCGCCTCCTTGGCCAAAACAGACGTGGAGGACTTCAAATCCACCGAGGCTTCCCTGGCAGCACGGGGAGGAGCGCTTTTGCCGCCGAAGAGTCTTTGAAGGGCAAGCTCCAGGTTATCCTCCATGACGACCTGGTCGCCAAAGGCGACAATTACTCGTTTCAGTTCCGGCAGAGCTGATTTGTCGGCCGCAAGAAAGAGGGGCTGTACGTAGAGAAGTGATTTTTCAATAGGTATCACGAGCATGCTTCCCCGGATGACCTCCGAGCCGCGCTGGTTCCAGAGCGTCAACTGCTGGGATATGAATGAATCCTGATTGATACGGGCGTCGATCTGTTTCGGACCATAGATCAACCTGTCGCGCGGAAAGGTATAAGCCCGGATTTTCCCGTAATTAGGTTCGTCGCAGCGTGCCGTCAACCATGCCGCCAGGTTGTCCCGATTGGAAGGGGTAAACGGCAGCAGCAGTATGTATTCCTCCGCTTTTTCTCCAGGCAGCTTCATGATCGTGTAGTAGGGCTCCATCGGCTTGTCGCCGAGGGCTGCGATCTCCCAGAGGTTCTCCTTGTTGTAGAAGACCTTGGGATCGGTCATGTGGTAGGCGGCAAACATGCCGGCCTGAAGCTGGAGGAACTGATGGGGGTAGCGCAGATGCTTGCGAAGATCCGCCGGCATGGCGGCAAGCGGTTGGAAGAGCCCAGGGAACATCCGGCTGTATACCTTGGCCAGGACATCATCCGGGTCGATGATATAGAAGCTGAGTGTGCCGTCATAGGCATCGATAACCGCCTTGATCGAATTTCTCATGTAGTTGACGCCCCCCCTGAGCGGTTTTGAATAAGGGAGGCGATCCGAATAGGTGTAGGCGTCGATGATCCATTTGAGTCTCCCCTTAGCGTCAATCACCATATAGGGGTCACTATCAAAATTGAGGAAAGGCGCTATGGTTCTGACCCGTTCGTTGATGTTCCGGTTGTATATAATGCGGCTCTGTTCGGTGATATCCGACGAAAGCAGGATTTTTTCCGTCTTGAACCATGCGGCAAACAACGCTTTTTTAAGCAGCGAATCCAGAGGCACCCCCCCTTTGCCCGCATAGGTCGTGTTGATATTGCCGGTAGCGGTCGGATAACTGAACTCCGGAACCCTGGTCTTGACGATCACATACTCATTGGACAACTCACCGAAATAGATTTCAGGCCTCGAAACCTTGATGTCGGCCAGACTGACGGCAGGAATGTCCTTAACGAAGAACTCGGGCAGCCCCTCCTTGCTGATCCGGCTGACCGGGCCGAAGGTAATGCCGTTGCCGTGGGTAAAGATAAGACGCTCATTGATCCAGTTTTTGCTGGGGAGATCGGCATAGGAAAGTTCACGCGGTGAAAGCATTACCTGAGTGTACTGGCCATTCACCATATAGCGGTCATTGTCCACATCGAAAAACTTGTAATAGGTCCTGATCTGCTGCAATTGGCTGTATGTCTTAAGGAGCGGCGCGTGGTCCCAGAGCCGGATGTTCTTGATGGTAGCGTCATTGTTGGCTATATCGGCAGCGGTAAGTTTCGTGTCGACATCGAAGGGCACGGTTTCAATCTTGTCCAGATCGTAGCCGAAACGGGTAAATTTGAGGTTGTCCTCTATGTATGGCGTCTCAAGGGCCAGTTCGTTGGGCGCAACCTTGAATTTCTGGAGCAGCCCTGGATAGACCCGGGTCCAGATGACAGAGATGGCGATCACCATCACCGGCGGCAACAATGCCAAGCGCCATTTGCCTTTCCAGATCCCAGCAGCGCACGATAGTCCCGCCAGCGGGGTCAGAAAGGCTAGAACCCGAAAACCCGGCAGCCGGGCGTGGACGTCGGCATACCCCGCGCCTTGGAACGTGCCCCCCCCGGACAAGAGCAGCCTGAAACAGTCAAGATAATAGCCGGCGGCAATCGCGAGCGAGATTATCCCGATCAGAACCGCCAGATGCCTTCTGACCTTTTCATTGATTATTGCGCCCCGATCCGTCAGCACAATGCCGCCGCAAACAAAGTATACTGCTCCAACCATGAGCAAGGTTACCGCAAGCATGAAGCTGCAAAAGTCCTTGAGCGTATCCATCAACGGCAGGCTGAACAGGTAAAAACCGATATCCTTGCCGATTACCGGATCAACTGTCCCCACGGTCACCCTGTTCGTGAAGAGGAGCACATCCTCCCACTGCATGGCTCCCCAGTTTCCGGCAAGCACTGCCAGGACAAAGGTTATTATGAGACTTAAGGGTTTGACCAGCCGAATCAGCTCCTCCCTCTTTATGCGGAGGTTGTCAATACCTACGATGTGAATCTCGGCAGGGGAGAATTTTGCCTTGTTGGCCATGAACAGATTGACCAGTAAGAAGGCTGAAAGAAACAGGCCGAAGAACAGCCCGGCGCCTATCTTTGCATACAGTGTCGTCGTGAACACCGATGAGAACCCGGTCTCGACAAAAAAGAGCCAGTCAGTGTAGAAACCGGTCAGGGACGACATGAAGAGAAGAATCACGATGAGGGCGATAAAAAAGGGAAGGAGCTTGTATCTACTTGACATGATGAGGCCTCTTTTCAAGTGTGGAACAACCGGGGCTCGTTTGAAACATGAGGCAGACTTTAACAGAAAGTTGTCAAGAACACATGCCTTTAATGATATCAGCAAGTTATTTAAAAGCAACTGACTCTCTGATAAATACCGATTCCGAATCAAGCATGAAATCAAGGCGCCGGAGATTAGGCGAAGACATAAAGGAGTAAGTTGAGGGCTTGGTTTTTTCTGTCTCCTGGAGATCCGATCCAGTAACTACAAATTTAAAACCGCCCATTTCTGAGCGGCTTTTTGAGTCTTTGAAATGAACTACCCTACGGGGCACTAGGGAAGATTGATAAAGAGCTGGGTGGTGAAGGCCGGTTTGCCGCCGGGAAGCTCACCGGCATCCGCAGCTGAAAGCTTGTAGCCCGGGTTGAATATCTGAGCACCGACCAGAAGGGTAACCTGCTTGGTGAAAGCCCACGACCCGCCGATGCCGAGTTCGCCGTTGGCATTGTTGCCGCTCAAGTAGTCGATTCCCAGCCACAGTTTATCGGAGACCTCGGTGATGCTACGGTCCCAGGAGGCCATGAGGCCGCTGTTGTTGTTGGTATTGCTCGGATTGCCGTTGGACGCCAAGGCACGTGCCGCGCCGTGATAACCACCAATGGAAAGACGGCCGATTACCGGACAGGTCTTGGCGACAAGAGCGTAAGCGATGTTCTGACGGGTGGAGAGCACATCGCCTAATTCTGAATGCCTTCCCTGGGGTTGATTATCGTATATGCCGAGGTTATAGGCGCCAACGGCAAAGGCCGGCATTCCCTTGAATCCGAGATCCTCGGGGGTGGCGAGCTTGGCGTTGAAGTAGAAGGGATGATTGTCGGCGGAGTTATCACTCTGAAAATTGCTGGTGAGATAATCGAGGCCGACCTCCAACTTGAGGGATTCGAACGGGAGCACGCCGACGAGAATGCCGGCATCATAGGAACTGGGACCCGCGTCCTGTTTCGTCGAGAAACGTTCCGTGCTGATCACGTTGATGGTTACTTCCTTGAAACCTTTTGCATCTGTAGAAGGTATCGCAATCTGCTCCGAAGGGATCGCCATTGCAGTGCCACAAGCCATTGCTACTGTTAATCCTGCTGCTGCCAAAATTTTTCCAAACATCATTTTCCCTCTCCTTTTCATTATCAGTTTGATCTGTGCTGCTATTCTATTGTTTCGTAGTCTGTTCTTGAGAGCAGCATGCTTGATGGATTCATGCACTGCCTTGTCAAGTCACTTCTTGAACTCGGCGTACCGCTTGTCGAATGCCTCAATGTGCTCCATGAACCATCCTTTAAGGAACACAAGAGCGTCTATATTCTTTACGCTGTCCGACTCTTCGTACCTGCCCATGAAATTCTCCAGATGCGTAACGAACAGCGCATGCTGAGCCTTGTGCTCCTCTATTTCTGGAAGGTCCATCTCCTCCATGAACTTCTCTTCGTCCAGAAAATGAAGCTTGCAGTAGGTATCGAGCCTGTCCATTAATCCGTACGGGTCGTCTCCCCTGCTGTCGGTTAAAAGATACGTATAGAGCTTTGCCATGTAGTTCAATACAACCTTGTGCTGGGCGTCCAAAAGCTCGTTACCCACGACATATACGCCACTTAGCGAAAAATTCTCCATAACATTCCCACCTCTTCCCGTAGTATATGATAACTACTTCCTCTTTTAAATTTTCTCGCACGCTTCCATGAACAGATAGCAGAGTCCCATTGCTGCCAGTCCCAGGAAAAACAGCAGCGGCATTCCGATTACAAGGCTCATTTGGTTTATCCTTCTTCGTGTGACTATCTTGGGTATATAAACCCTTAAAGAGGTTACTACGATTTTAGCCGGCTTCAACGAAAGGAAGGATGAATATCCGGCAGTCATCCCTCCTCTCTGTCCTGGCGATTGCGCCGATGGCCTCGACGATCTTCCCCACCGAGTCGTCGGCGGCAATGATTTCCAGTTTCACTTTCTCGACAAAGCTCGTCACGTATTCAGCACCGCGATAGAGCATGGCCTGGCCCTTCTGGCGGCCATGGCAGAAAAGGGCGCTCTCCATGAAATCATCTATCCCTATCATTTCCAGGGCGGATCTGACCTCATCCAATTTGACAGGCTTTATGATGGCTTCTATAAGTTTCATGATTATTTCCTTTCAGTCTGCGTCAGCCGCCCCTTATTTGATGAAGAAGCGGGACTGCTGATTGCCAGTCTTCCTGAATGATGTTATGAAACAGGCAATTGTTCCTTTTCTTGCCAGATAACCCGGATGGACCGAACCTTCGACCACCTCGGCCTCATAATAATATTCTCCCAAAAAGGAAAGAATTTTGACCTTGCCGGTTTCCCCGGCCTCCGGGGAGCTGCCGAACGGGTATCCCCGGAAGACGGTAAGAACATCATTGACGTTAATGGCTTTTCTCACATCTTCCGTACCGCTGTGAAACAGATAGAGTTTAGTTCCCGCATTTACGACGTCTTCATCCTTCAGGTATGCAGGCTCGTTCTCCGGAAAGGAGTACGTTACGGCATGAACGACTGCCGGGATAAGGAGCGTTGCCATCAGAACCCATAGTGCTCTGGATAATTTTGTTCGTTGTGCCATGGTAAGTTTTCCCTTTCTAGGCTGCGGGTACTTTGAAATCCGATTATTACCGTAGATCTTTTGACATAAAATGGGTGTCAAAATGGGTGCGAAAAACATAAAGGAAAGGTCAAAACGAGCGAAATATTGCTGTGTGCAGCGACGGTTCCGATAGCCAGCTTGACCATTCCGCTCCTCATAAATTGAGAAGGCCGCATCCATTAAGAATGCGGCCTTCTTCGTCATTAAGTTTAGGGCCACAGTATCCACAATGCGCTCAGATGGCGGACGCTATTTTGTACAGGACGCGACCCCATTGTAAAACACCGTTCACGGCTCCATCAAGTTCAATAAAGAACTGGTTTTCGAGCGGTTCGCTTTTGACGGAATACCCATTGGCTTCAAGATATCTGACATCCATCTCATATTAATTTCTGTCGAACGACGTCGCCATTATCGATTTGTTTGTTTTCACGATCAGAGGCAAAGCACCTACGATCCATTCAGGCTGATATGATCCAACCCTTGGATGAAAAAAAACAAAGAGGTCGAATGAAGACAAGTCTATCTTTGCATCTTCAAGTTTTGACTTGATTATGACAGCTTCAGCAAAACCGGTTCTAACCATGGAATTTAATCTCGTTTTGCGATCGTTTTCCATAAAGATATCCGGGCCGACAAGGGTAGCCTCAACCTTGCATGACGAACCGCAGAGATCCGGAATCAATTGATACCAGCAACCATTGTCCAAGGCGTCGTGCCATTGTGCGCCAACGACCAAAATTTTGATCTTTTCTTGATTACATAGATGAGGAGCATAACGAAAGATAAAGGCGGAGATAGCAAGCGGCGCGGCCAAAACCAATTTTTGCACATAGTTTCCAGCAGTGCAAATGTACGAAAATTTTGAATTATCCTTTAATGCCGCTAACAGGTATTTCCACTCTTTATGTTGTCTAATTATTGGATCTGGCATGGTAGATGACCCTTTGGCAAGAATGACTGAAACTTTATGAAAATTTACAAGCAGTACTCACCTACGTTTCTAAGTTTCCTTAGTGTGCCGACAAGGTTGCAATCTATGACGATCTAAATCATTAATAAAACCCTTCACCTCGAAAGCCTGCGATAGCCTTTCCATATCCTTCGTAATGATTATTCCATCCACCTGTTTCATTTTGGTCCTCCGGGTTGCACGGCGATTATGAGTGAACTTCCCTTTTTCCACTGTCGGTGATGAGAATTGTCTCTGCAATTTGACGCATGCTCTTTTTTGTATCCATTGCCAATTTTTGGATCTTTCTGAACGCTTCAGACTCGGATAGCTCCCCGGATCGCAGCAGGACTTTCTTGGCTTTGTAGATGATTGCCTGGTTCTCGATGGTATTATTCAGTTCAGCCACATTTGATTTGAGAAGTTCCACCTCTTTGGCCAGAGCAATTGCCACCTCTATCGCAGGCAACAAATCCTGCCCACGGAACGGCTTGCTCAGGGTTGTAGTAATCCCGATTTTCTTAGCTTGGTTCAGCGTGTCCGAATCGTAATGCGACGTAAGCAGTATGACGGGAATCCTCAGTCTCTGCATGATCTCACGGGCGGAATTCAAACTACAAGCCGCATCAAGAATAGCCATATCGGGAAGACCTTCAAAGGCCGTCGACACGGCCGACTTGCCATCGGCCTCAAATATTGTGTCAAAGCCGAGTATCTTGAGTTCATTCCTTATGCTGGCCCTGATTGCTGGATCGTTGTCGCAAATAAGTACTGATTTCACTGATTCCACCGTCTCGCCCATGGTATTTTACTCATAATTACACTCTTGCCGATCATCTTCCGACATTGCACTTCTTCAAAATCTTCATTTTTTATCAGCCTAGTTCATTCGAGATAAAATAGGTGTCAAAATGGGTGCGAAAAACATAAAGGAAAGGTCAAAACAGGCGAATGTCGCCGTAAGCAGCAAGGTTTTCAGCTTGCCAGCTTGATCCTCCCCTTCTCGAAAAAAGACCGCATGATTGCAATTTATTTGACTCGATATAAAGTATTATATATAACGATAAGAGGAAAAAATTGAGGAGGCAATTCCATGAAAAAAACATTCTTGACAGCGTTGTTCCTGTTCGTTTGTCTGCCTGTCTTTGCTGAGGAGCCCTCACTGTACGCGCCTCAAACTCGATCCGCCACCTCCGCTCAGCCTTCGAATCTCACGCTCTTGAATTTCTTCTCCGAGGGTTGGGACCAGGAGTGGACCCACCTGTCAACCCCGGGAGGGGCTCCGGACATGTCCCTTTTGCATGTGCAGACCAATTTCCTGGAACGCGAATTCCGGACTGATTACTACAACCAGCAGAACGTGCGCAGCAACAATACCGGGCATGTCTCGTTTCTCGACGGGCTGATAGCCTATGGTCTCAATCGCAGGATTATGTTGGAAGTAGTTGGCAACAATCAATGGAACAGTGTGCGGAAAGGCGTTCCTAGCACCGGAGCCGGCTCGGCGTTTGTGGGGCGCTTGCAGTTGGTGGATATGCCTGGGGCTTCGTACGCCTTTAACTTCCGTGTTTCAAGTCCCAATCAGGGCGTTGGCGTTAATCAAACCGAATTCACTTCAGCGCTGGCAGGATGGAATGATTTGACCGGATTGGGTTTGAGTCGCGTAGGACTTTACTACAGCATCCAGGAGGATGCGTATTCCGGACCTGCTACCAAGACGGGTAAGAACAACGATCTTGCTTATGCGGGGGCCCTGGCCAAGACATGGACCGATCCGCACACGCCGCTTGCCGGCAATTTCACCACGTTTGTCGAGCTGTACGGCTCCTCGGATCTTGATGGTAGCGTACGTTACAATTATCTCAACGTGACACCGGCTGTACGTACAGTACTAGGCCGGGACAGATTAGGCCATGAACACGTGCTAATGGCGGGAGCCGATTTCCCGGCAACAAATCCCCGTGCTTTTAATACAACTTACAGGGTGACATATATCTTTGATTTCTAGAACGATTGTATTTAGAACCATCTTCCGTGTCGGCCGCCGCCTTAGGATCCGACACCTACATTTCGTGCGCCCGCACGCTTGATGGACATGGCAAAGCCCGCATGCCGACCAGTATCCGGGCTTTGCAACCAACACATCACTTTCCTCATATTCCACCAGCATTCGCCTTCGAGATAACGCCGGTGGCCATCAGGCCGCCTTGGCAGCCTGTTTAGAAGCTCTTGCGAAGAGCCGTCCGCGGCATTGCGCGGTACCCGCAACCTCCGTGCCAACTGAATATTATGCCTCGGCTGCTCCGTTCCGCAGGCCCGGCATCCTGCTTCCTCATGACGTTTTTCAACAACCTGTTATACTTCCGTTGGGAACAAAATATTGGAAGTTCCATCTACGGTCCCTACCACACTCTCTCGCATAATTGAAAAATTTGACTTCAGTCAAACAATCGGGGCCAAATCAGGTATAAGTTACGAAACATGGACCGCGAAAGAAAATCATTTGTGTTGTAGAATCCAAAAAATAAAGGAGAATTAATCATGGGAATGTTCTGTAATCAATGCGAACAGGCGGCACACGGCACAGGCTGCGACATCTCCGGCGTCTGCGGCAAGAAACCCGAGGTAGCGACCCTGCAGGATCACCTGCTCTACGGCTTGAAGAGCCTGGCGCTCCATGCCGACAAGCTAGGGCGGGATCCCGAGCGCGACCGCTTCACCATCGAGGGGCTCTTCACCACCGTCACCAACGTGGATTTCGATGCCCCCCGCATCGGCGGAATCATCAAGCGCTGCTATGAATTCAAGGAAAAGGCTCGTACGGCCCTGACCGCCAAGGGCACCACGCTTTCCGGCCCTGTTGCCGAATGGCAGCCAGCGGAGGATCTGGCAGGGATGGTTGCCCAGGGCGAGGGATACGGCATCAATACCCAGAACGAAAACGAGGACATCCGCTCCGTGATCGAGATCCTCATGTACGGCCTCAAGGGGATGGCCGCCTACATGGACCATGCCATGATACTGGGCAGGAGCGACGACGAGGTGCTGGCCTTCTTCCAGAAGGCGTTGGCCGCGACCACCGATCCCAACCTGGGGCTCATGGACTTTGTCGGCCTCTCCATGGAGTGCGGCAAACACAATCTGACCGTGATGGGGCTGTTAGACGCCGCCCACACCGACACCTACGGCCACCCTGTCCCGACCCCGGTGCAACTCGGCACCAGGGCCGGCAAGGCCATTCTGGTGTCCGGCCACGACATGAAGATGCTGGAAGAGCTGCTCAAGCAGACCGAGGGAAAGGGGATCAACATCTACACCCACGGCGAGATGCTGCCGGCCCACGGTTATCCCGGCCTGAAGAAGTACAGCCACCTGGCGGGCAACTTCGGAGGCGCCTGGCAGGACCAGGCCAAGGAGTTTGCCGAATTCCCCGGTGCCATCATCTTCAACACCAACTGCATTCAGCGCCCGGCCGAATCCTACACCGACCGCCTCTTCACCTGGGGTCTCGTAGCCTGGCCCGGCATCAAGAACATCGACGGCTGGGACTTCAGCCCGGTAATCGACAAGGCCCTTGAATTGCCGGGACTGCCCGATAACCCTGGGCAGGAGATCCTGACCGGCTTCGGCCACAACGCCGTCCTGGGCGTGGCCGACAAGGTCATTGCCGCGGTCAAGGCCGGCCAGATCCGGCACTTCTTCCTCATCGGCGGCTGCGACGGTGCCAAATCGGGACGCAACTACTACACCGAGTTCGCCGAGAAGCTGCCCCAGGATACGGTCATCCTGACCCTGGCCTGCGGCAAGTACCGCTTCAACAAGCTGGAATTCGGCGACATCGGCGGCATCCCGCGCCTGTTGGACGTGGGCCAGTGCAACGACGCCTACTCGGCCATCCAGATCGCTCTGGCGCTGGCAGGGGCCTTCGAGTGCGGGGTGAACGACCTGCCGCTCTCCATGATCCTCTCCTGGTACGAGCAGAAGGCCGTGGTGATCCTCTTGACCCTCCTGCACCTGGGTATCAAGAACATCAAGATCGGGCCGTCACTGCCGGCCTTCATCACTCCCAACGTGCTCAACTTCCTTGTGGAGAACTTCAACCTCGGTCCGATCACCACGGCCGAGGCTGATATGAAGGCGATCCTGGGGTAACATAACCAGCCATATCGGACTACGAACGCCTCGCGGCATGCCGCGAGGCGTTCGTCGCTTTAAACCTATTGCCTTACCTGTTTCAATCTTGGACATGCGAATTTTTATTATTATGAACCAACAGCCAAATATGATAAAAAAATACCGAAGATACATCCCCGATGCAACATTGGCTTAAAATCCCATTCAGGTAACGGCACTATCAGAAAGATGAGTTTATATTGAAAAAGCGAGTCGTAATTGTAGGCATGGGATTCGGCGGAATCCGCACTGCGCGAGTCCTCGCAGGCAAGGGACTCGATGTGATTCTTGTTGACCGGAATAATTACCACCTCTTCCAGCCCTTACTCTACCAGGTAGCAACCGCCGGACTGGAGCAGGAATCAATCGCCCACTCCGTGCGCGCCATGGCTAGGGGATGGTCCGGCAGCCGCTTTCAGCTTGCCGAGGTGACCGGGATCGATTTTGCCTCAAACCATATTCTGACCGAGACCGGACGCATTCCCTACGACTACCTCGTCGTCGGAGCCGGCAGCGTTACGAATTATTTCGGTCTCGCATCCGTTGAACGCAATTCCTTTGACCTAAAGGAGCTTTCCGACGCGGAAACGCTGCGTAACCACATACTCACCGCCTTCGAACGCGCGGTTATCGAACCTGATCCGGCCCGCCAGCGCGCGCTGATGACTTTTGTCATCGTGGGCGGAGGTCCCACGGGGGTCGAGTTTGCCGGGGCGCTTGTCGAGCTGGTTCATTTTGTCCTGGCCAAGGACTACCCGGATCTGAGGACCCAATCCGCCAGAGTGGTGCTGGTGGAAGCGACCGACGAGCTGCTGGCTGCCATGCCCGAGAAACAGCGCATATACACGCTTAAAAAATTGCGCAGTATGTCCGTGGAAGTACTTCTCAATGCCCGCGTGGTGGATGCCGGCCCTGAACGGGTTTTGCTGCAGGACGGCGCAGTCATACCAGCTCACACGCTTTTTTGGTCGGCAGGGGTAAAAGCCGTACCACTGGCCGCCGCTCTGGGCACCTCACTTAAGGGGGGCGGCAGGATACCGGTAGAGCCGGATTTGGCACTGCCCGGCCACCCGGAAGTCTTTAT
>Ga0316217_10005317_pt1 | contig 13430 bp, 10 predicted proteins | sample 1anoAmetaG_FD_203633 | JGI IMG/M metagenome (GOLD analysis project Ga0316217, IMG submission 203633) | Freshwater microbial communities from Trout Bog Lake, Wisconsin, USA - 1anoA | ecosystem: Environmental > Aquatic > Freshwater > Lake > Hypolimnion/Profundal zone | place: USA: Wisconsin...
CGCCGCGGGCGCCCGTGCGGCACGGCGCGCCGGCGCCGGAGGCGACCCGGGCGCCGTGCCGACCGCCAGCGGCGATGCGGCACCACACCTCGTCCCCTTCTGGCGCTCGCCGACGGATCGCGCCGGGGAGAAGAGGCAGTTCCTGGACTTCCAGAACGACGTCAACGTCGCCGACCTGCGCGCGACGCTCGAGGAAGGCTTCGTCGACATCGAGCACGTCAAGCGCTACACGGCGCTCGGCTTCGGCACCGACCAGGGCCGCATCGGTGGCCTGCTCGGCGCCGCCATCCTCGCCGAACTGCGCGGCGAGCCGCTCGAGGACGTCGGCACGAGCCGGCTGCGTCCGCCTTACCATCCGGTGACGATGGGTTCACTGGCGGGCCTGCGGGTCGGTGCGCGGCTGCGCCCCATGCGCCGTACCCCGCTGCACGACTGGCACCTCGCCCACGGCGGCGTGCTCGAGCCGATGGACCTGTGGATGCGGCCGCGCTACTACCGGGAAAACGGTCCTGCGGCGTACGAGGCCGGCATCGCCGAGGCACAGCGCGTGCGCACGAGCGGTGGCATCGTCGACGGCTCGACGCTGGGCAAGATCGAGGTCGCGGGGCCCGATGCCGCGGCGTTCCTCGATTCGCTCTACCTGAGCAAGGCCAGCACCATCAAGGTCGGCCGGTCGAAGTACATGGTGAACCTGCGCGAGGACGGCATGGTCCTCGACGACGGCATCGTGCTGCGCCTGGCCGCGGATCGCTTCATCGCGACGACGAGTTCCGGGCACGGCGGACACATGCTGTCCCACTTCGAGCACTACCGGGACATCGACTGGAGCGGCCGTGGCGTCACGGTGACCGATGTCACCGAGGCGTGGGCGGTGATCGTCGTGGCCGGCCCCCAGAGCCGCACCACGCTGCACGGCGTCCTGGGGGCGCCATGGACGCAGGCGCTCGACGACCTCGCCCACATGGGCTTCGCCCGCGGCAGCTTTGGCGGCCAGGACCTCACCGTGCTGCGCGCCAGTTTCTCGGGCGAGCTCGCCTTCGAACTGCATTGCCGGCCCGCCAGCGCGGTGCCGCTATGGGAGGCGCTCGTGGCCGCCGGCCTGCGGCCTTACGGTCTCGAGGCGCTCGACATCCTGCGCGTCGAGAAGGGCTACCTGGTCAGCTCCGAGCTCAACGGCCAGACGACGCCGTACGACCTGTGCATGGACGGGATGGTCAGGCTCGGCAACCCGTGCGTGGGCCGCGACCTGCTCGATCGGCCGGCGTTCCATGAGCCGACGCGGCCGCGCCTGGTCGGCGTGCGCGCGGCCGACGGCAAGGCGACGTTCTACGGCGGCGCCCAGCTGACGACCGGGAACCACCCCAACCGACCGTGTGGGTACGTCACCTCGACCGTCTACAGTCCCGCGCTCGGCGAATGGGTGGGGCTCGCGCTGGTCAGTCGCGAGCACGCCGAGGGTGCCGTGCTCGAGTGCCGCGATCCGGTGCGCATCGGCGATTGCCGGGTGCGGCTGACGTCGCTGGTCCATTTCGATCCCACCGGCGAGCGGATGAAGTCATGAGTGGCGCCAGACAGATCAGCGACAACGCCGTGGAACTGGTCGAGCGGCCGCTCGGCCGCGTGCTGGAGTTCATCGCCTTCCATTTCCCGCCGGAAGGCGCGTTCGTGGTCGGCTGGCCCGCCGCTCCGGGCGCCGTGCGCCACGATGCGCAGGGACGGCCTGCGCTGCTGCATTTCGCGCCCGCCCGCTGGCTCGCGCCCGCGTCATGCCCGCAGATCGCGGCCCTGGTGGCGGCAGCGGAGGAGTCGGCGGCCGGGACGGCCGTCGATGTCACGGGCAAGTGGCGGGAGTTCGCGCTTGGCGGACCCGCCGCGACGCGCGCCCTGGCGAGCGCCCTCAACGTCGAGGTCGTGCTCGAGGGCCGGGAGTGCGCGGCCGTCGTGCTCTTCGACTGCCCGTGCGTCCTGGCGCGGGTCGGGGGCGGCTACGTGGTCTGGGTGCGCAGCAGCTTCGCCGACGACTTCGCGGCTGCGATCAGGAGCCTGCGCCTGCCAGGCTGAGCGCCGGGTCGCCGCGGCTCGAGCCGCCGGCGGCCGGATGCCAGGCCGAGGCGTCCCAGCGCAGTCACGCGACTTCGCCGATAATGGCCTCCCGGATCCCGTGCGAGCGTTCATGCGCGTTTCCCGACAGGCCCTGCTCGATGCCCTGCGCGCCTTCAGCGTCGCCGCCCGCCAGTTGAGCTTCAAGGCAGCGGCGGACGCGCTGTTCATCACGCCGTCCGCCGTCAGTCACCGCATTCGTGACCTCGAGAAGCACCTCGGCCAGCAGGTGTTCGTGCGCAAGACGCGCGCGATCGAACTGACCGACGCGGGGCGCGCGCTGCTGGACGAGATCGATCCGCTGCTGCTGTCGCTCGACGCGGCCCTGGACCGTGCCGCGAAACGCACCCGACGACGGATGCTCCGCATCGCCGCACCGCCCTTCGTCGCGACCGACCTGCTGATCCCGAGCCTGTCGAGCTTCTTCGGCATGCAGCCGCGAATCGACGTGGACATCAACAGCGGTACCGCGCGGCCCAGCGCCCATACGCCGCAGGCAGACGTCTCGATCGTCATCGCCTCCTCGCCACCGACCGATGTCGTCGCCACGACGCTCCTCAGCCCGCGGTTCGTCGCGGCGACGTCCCTGCCCAACTCGGCGGTCGCGCGCGAGCTCGGGTCCCGGGTCTTCGAGAAGCAGCGGCGCATCGTCTACCGCCACCGCTCCGACCTGTGGACCCAGTGGTTCACGATGACTGGCTTCCCTACCGGTCGGGCGGCGCCCGTCATCCAGGTCGACACGCTGCCGGCTGCGATCAGTGCCGCCGAGCGCGGCCTTGGGATCTCGTTGGTACCGACCTTCGTCTGCGAACGGCGATTGCGCCCCGGCCGCCTCGTTCGGATCGCCGATACCGAGGTCGATTCAGGCGATACCTATTACCTCGTCTACCGCGCGGAAGACCGCTCCAAGCCGGAAGTGCGGGCGTTCCTGAGCTGGGCACTGGCCGAACTTCGTCGTTGAGCCTACGGCGGCCGGCCGGCGTCGCGACAGGTGAGCCTGATTCACGCGCGTGCGTTCGTCCGATTCGCTTGTCCGCCAATCGCACGGCTGCCTAGAGTGGACTGCCCCTCCTGCTGGAGCCGCCGGTGACTCGACCATTCCTGCGCCACGTCGCGCGCGTGCTCGCGATGATCTTCTCGCCGCTGCTGACCGCGCCGGCTGCCGCCGAGCCCGCCTTCGCGCCCGTGCTGGAAGCGGCCGCGGGGATGACGGGTCGATCCGGTGCTCCCGGCCAGGGCATCGAGTCCGCCTGGCCGCAGCGCCGACCGGGTCGCTGACCCCGCGGCCCGAGGCATCGTCGCGCGGCGTGCTGCCCCGCGCCGCGTCACGACGCTCGAGTGGCCTTGATGTGTCCCGGCCGGAGTTCCCCGCGCTCGACCACCAGCACCAGCTGGCGCCAGTTGGTGACGAAGTGCTCGGCCTTGTCCGCGCCGAGGCGGTCGACCAGCAGCGGATACAGGGGGCCGGCCAGCGAGGCGAGTTCGCGGCGCGCGAGCGCGAGATACCACTCGTTGCGATCCAGCACCTGCACGTCGGTGAAGCCGGTGGCCCGCAGGGCGGAGACGGTCTCGTCCATCGACGCCATGTTGTAGACGATTCCCTCGAGCCGGAAGTACTCCATCATCTGCGCCGAGTACGCGCCCGATCCGCCACGCAGCCAGTCGCTGGCGATCAAGCACCCGCCCGGGCGCAGGATCCGGTGGACGTCGGCGAACAGGGCCCGCTTGTCGGGGATCTGGACGATTGAGTCCTTCGAGAACACGACGTCGAACGAGGCGTCGGGGACCGGAATCGGCCCGGGCTGCACGCACAGGCTGCGGATCCTGTCGGCCAGGCCGGCCCGGGCGACGCGCTCGTCCATCTGCCGCAGCATCGCCGGGTCGACGTCGATGCCGACCACGGAGGCCGCGCCGTGCTCCTGCACCAGCAGCACGTCCACGGCACCCAGGGCCGCCCCGATGTCGAGTACCCGGGAACCGCGGATATCACTGCCCGCGAGCAGGCGACGGATCTCGTCCGGCCCGCCCGGCGAGAGGAAGCCGTCGCCCCATAGCAGCTGCAGGAGCGCCTGCAACGTCTCGTCGTACTCGCCTGCGACGCTCGCCTGCCCGATCTTCGCCTCCACCCTCCGCTCCGTGCGGCAGGGGCTACTGGATCTTGCCGAGATAGTCGTTCTTGCCGACCTCGACCCCGTTCGTGCGCAGGATCGCGTAGGCCATCGAGATATGGAAGTAGAGGTTTGGCAGCACGAACGAGGTCAGGTAGCTCATGCCGTTGAAGTGCAGCGTGCTCGACGGGAACTTCAGCACGATCTCGCGCGCTTCGGCTCCGGCGTACTGCGCCGGCGGGATGCCGTCGAGGAAGGCGAGCGTGGTCGCGATCCGTTGCTTGAGCTCCGGCAGGGTCGACTCGACGTCCTCGTGCTTCGGGATGTCGACGCCCGCGAGCCGGGCGGCCGCGCCCTTCGCCGTGTCGCAGGCGATCTGCACCTGGCGCTTCAGCGGGAACATGTCGATGATCAGGCGCGCGTCGGCAATGACCTTGCCGTCGACCTTGCGTGCCTCGGCAGCGGTGGCGGCCTTGTCGAGCAGTGCTCCGAGGTTGGTCAGGCCGAGCTTCAGTGCGGGAATGGAGTAATCGTAGATCGAGGTTGCCATGTAATCTCCCATCGAGCGCTTCAGGGACGCACAGTGTAGGCCGGGTGCGCGGGATCGTGGAACACCATTGGCGTGGTTGCCCGCGGCCCCGGGTGGAGGGGTCGCGTATAGTGGCGGCCGCCCGGCCGCGGCCGCGGCAGAACTTCCCACGGGGCCTGAGGAGACCGACTAGAAATGCTGAAGTGGAACGACACCGAGGTGCGTGCCGCCTTCCCGGCGCTCGCGCTGTGCGACGAGGGCCAGGCGCGCCTCTACGCCGACGCGCCGGGGGGCACCCAGGTCGCCGGCCAGGCGCTCGATCGCATGCGCCAGGCGATGGTCGAACAGTGCGCCAACGAGGCGGGCGTGTTCCTGACCTCGCAGCGCACCAGCGAGTGGATGGTGATCGCCCACAAGGCGGCGGCGGAGTTCCTGGGCTGCGACGCCGACGAGGTCGTCTTCGGGCTGAACACGACTTCGCTGCTGTTCCACTTCTCGCGGATGCTGGCACGCGACTGGCGCTCCGGCGACGAGATCGTGCTGTCCCGGATGGACCACGACGCGAACGTCGGTCCATGGCTGATCGCGGCGGAGGAGCGCGGGGTGACGGTGCGCTGGCTCGACGTCGATCCGCAGACGTTCCAGTACCGCTACGACACGCTGCCGGCGCTGATAGGGCCGCGCACGCGCCTCGTTGCCTGCAACCACGCCAGCAATTTCCTCGGCACGATCAACGACGTGCAGCGGATCGTCGCCGCCGGCCGCGCTGTCGGTGCCGTGACGGTCGTCGATGCGGTGCAGTCGGCGCCGCACTTCCCCATCGACGTGCGGTCGATCGACTGCGACATCCTCGTCAGTTCGCCCTACAAGTATTTCGGTCCGCACGCTGGGTTGCTGTACGTGCGCCGGGACCTGGAGAGGCGGCTCAAGCCGCTGAAGATCCGCCCCGCGCCGGACGAGATGCCCTACCGGCATGCACCGGGCACCCCGTCGTTCGAGGCCCAGCTCGGCACCTACGGGGCCTTCGAGCACATCGCCTGGCTCGGCGACCGGTACGGCTCGCCCACCGGGTCCACACTGCGCGCGCGCATGGTCGCGGGGCTGGCGGCGGCCACGGGCCACGAGACGTCGCTCGCGGTCCGCTTCATGGAGGGACTGGCGGAACTGCCGCAGGTCCGGCTCTACGGCATCGCCGACCCGGAGCATGTACGCCAGCGCGTGCCGACGTTCAGCATGACCATCGCCGGGCGCACCGCCAGCGAGGTCGCGAGGATCTTCGCCGCCCGCAACATCTATGTCTGGGACGGTACGTTCTACGCGTACGAGGTCTCGGGGCTGCTGGGCCTGCGTGAATCCGGCGTCGTGCGCATCGGGTTCGCGCACTACAACACGCTCGCGGAGGTGGAGACGATCCTCGGGGTGCTGCGCGGGATCGTCCGGTCCGCCTGAGCGGCGGTCAGCGCAGTCGCCCGGCATCGAGGTCGCCGGGCGCCAGTCCCCGTTCGGCGAGCGCTGCGGGCATGGGGCGCTCGAGGATCCGCGCGGCGGCGTACTCGCCCAGGGCCGCCGCGGTCTGGATGCCGTAGCCGCCGATCGCCGCGTGCCAGTAGAAGCCCGCCGCGCGCGGCTCGAAGCCGGATACGGGGTCGCGATCCGGCGAGAAAGTCCGCAGCCCCGCCCAGGAACGGACGACGCGGCTGATCTGGAAATCGACGGCCTGTTCGATCCGATCCACCGCGATGGCGACGTCCAGATCGTCCGGCTGGGCATCGCAGGCCGCGCTGGCCTGCTCCTCGGCGAGCGAGCCGAGCAGGCGTCCCGCATCGGGCTTGAAGTAGAAGCGTTCGCGCGCGTCGGCGACCATCGGCCAGGTCGACGGGTCGGTACCGGCGGGCACGTCGAAGTTGAAGGCCGTGCGTCGGTAGGGAACCAGGCCCAGCGGCGCGACCGAGGCGAGCGCCGCGACGTCGTCCGCCCAGGCGCCGGCAGCGTTGACCACGACCGGCGCGCGTGCCTCGAGCGAGGTCGTGCGCACGCACCAGTGCGGGCCCTGTCGTCGCAGCTCGAGCACGTCCTCTCCGGTCGCGACCTGCGCGCCGTGGGCGCGGGCGCTACGCAGGAAGCCCTGCAGCAGCGCGTCCACGTCCATGTCCATGGCGCTGCTGTCGAGCGCCCCCCAGTCGAGCGCGTCGGCCCGCAGGACCGGCACGCGTTCCCGCACCTCGTCGGTGGTCAGCACCGCCAGCTTGCGGTTCGTGGCATCGGCGAACGACTGCAGTTCATCCAGTATGCCGCGCTCGGCCCGCGTGCCGATCGTCATGAATCCGCGCGGGACCAGCAGCGGCGTCGCCACGAAGCCCGCGGGCGGTGCCGCCAGGAACGGGCCGCTCGCGGCGGTCAGGCGCCGGATGGCCAGGCTGCCGTACTGGGGGGAGTAGAGAGCGGCCGACCGCCCCGTGCTGTGGTAGCCGACGTGTGGTTCGCGTTCCAGCAGCAGCACCCGCACGTGCGGTGCGAGGTGATACGCGACCGACGCGCCGGCCATGCCGCCGCCGATCACGCAGACATCGAAGTCATTCATGCCATCGTCCCGCTGCTGGGTTCCGCCGCGGACATTAGCCGCCCGCGCCCGCCTGCGCCAGCGGTGCTGACCGCTGGCCCGCGCGGCAACATGCTAGCCTCGACGCTGCCCCATGCCGACGACGCAATGTCGCGTCAGCCACCACCGGAACCCGCCTGCATGAGATGCCGCGACGCCATTGTCCAGGGACTGATCGCGCTGGCGACAGCGCTGCTGCCGGCGGTCGCAGCCGCGGTGTCGATCCTGTTCGTCGGCAACAGCTTCATCTATGGCGAGGGTTCCCCGGTCAAGGCGTACCGGCCCGACGCGGTGACCGACCTGAATGCGGATGGCGTTGGCGGCGTCCCGGCCGTGTTCGGCCGGTTTGCGCAGGAAGTAGGACTCGATTACCACGTCAGCCTGGAGACGGTCCCGGGCGTCGGCCTGGACTATCACTACCAGCACAAGCTGCCACTGCTCGACCGCGCGTGGGACGAGATCGTGCTGAGCGGCTACAGCACGCTGGACCGCGACCGTCCCGGCGACCCGGCCATGCTGGTCGAGTACGCCGCCCGGCTCGCGCGCCTGTTCCACTGTCGCAACCCCGCGGCAGTGGTTCACCTGAACGCGACCTGGTCGCGGGCCGACCAGACCTACCTCCCGTCGGGGCACTGGTACGGTCGGCCGATCACGGCGATGGCGGTCGACGTCCGTGCCGGCAACGACGTGGCGGCCCGCGGCTCGCCGTACATCCGCGACGTCATCCCGGTAGGCGAAGCATGGAACCGGGCCTTCGCGGCGGGGGTCGCCGGTCCCGATCCCTACGCCGGGATCGCCGCCGGGCAGCTGGACCTGTGGGCGCAGGATCGCTACCACGCCAGTACGGCCGGCTATTACCTCGAGGCACTGGTGATCTTCGGGGTCGTCACGCGCCATGATCCATTGCGGCTCGGACCCGCCGAGCGGGCGGCGGCGGATCTGGGCTTGTCGCCGGCGCAGGCCGTCGCGCTGCAGCGCGTCGCCCATGACGAGCTCGCGGCCTGGCAGGCGCGGCCGGCGCCGCGGCGTGCCACGCCGGCCGCGGGCGACGACTGCCGCGCGAACGGGTCCTGACGAGTCGCTCGCCTGCCGCTTGTTGCCGGCTTCGCGCCGGGTATACCGTAGCAGCCCGTCGAACGCGTCCGGACGACAGCGGCGTCCTGCCGCAGCCCGGGCAACGCCGACGCCAGGCCTGCTGCCATCGGCCGCCGGTCCCGACCCTGCCGTGGCGCGCCCGGGAGAATCGCGATGAACAGGACTGGTGCCGAACTCGTCAGAGAAGCGCTCGAATCGCTGGGCGTGCGCCATACCTTCGGCATTCCCGGCGTGCACAACACCGAGATCTACGACCAGCTGGCGATGTCGCCGACGATCACGCCGGTGCTGGTCGCGCACGAGGGCGGCGCCGCGTTCATGGCCGACGCGGTCAGCCGCGTAGGCGAGAGCGTGGGTACGCTGGTGGTGGTTCCTGCCGCCGGCCTCACTCATGCCGCCAGCGGCATCGGCGAGGCGTACCTGGACGGCATCCCGATGCTGGTGATCTCGGGCGGCGTGCGGCGCGACACGGGCCGTCGCTACCAGTTGCATGACGTCGATCAGCACGCGCTGCTGCGGCCGATCACGAAGGGGACGTGGCTGGTGCGCTCTCATGCCGAGATCGTGCCGGCGATCCGCGCCGCCCACGCGCTGGCGGTCAGTGGCGAACCGGGCCCCGTCTATGTCGAGGTGCCGGTCGACCTGCAATTGCGCCGCGGCGATGCCGGCATCGCGCCGGCGAGCGTGCCGCCGCCACCGCCGCAGGTCGGCGCGGCGGACCTGCAGCAGGCCGCATCGCTGCTCGCCGCCGCGCAGGCACCGGGTATCTTCTGCGGCTGGGGAGGTGTCGGTGCGACGGCGGAACTGCGGGCCATCGCGGAGCGCCTGGGGGCGCCCGTCGCGACGACGCTGCAGGGGCTTTCCGCCTTCCCGGCCGATCACCCGCTGCATGCCGCATTCGCGCTCGGGCCCTCCGCGACGCCCGCCGGCGTGCATGCGTTTGCCGACTGCGATTGCCTGCTCGCCGTCGGTACCCGCTTCGCCGAGATCGCGACGGGCAGCTACGGTGCCCGCGTTCCACGGAACCTCGTGCACGTCGACATCAATCCCGACGTGATCGGTGCGAACTACCCGGCCGCCGTCGGCCTGGTCGGCGATGCGCGGCCGACGCTGGCGGCGCTGCTCGCGCTGCTCGGGCCCGCGCCGGAGGCGTCGCGCGCGCGGGCGCGGACGGTCGCCGCGGCGATCGCCGCCGACAAGGCCGCGTACCTGGAAGAATGGCGCCGGCACGATCCGGCGGGCCGCGTGAATCCGGCGACGTTCTTCGCCGCGCTGCGGGCCGCGCTGCCGCGCTCGGCAATCGTCGTCGCCGACGACGGCAACCACACGTTCCTCACGGCCGAGCTGATGCCGATCCTCGAGCCGCGCACGTTCCTGTCACCGACCGACTTCAACTGCATGGGCTACTGTGTGCCGGCGACGATTGGCGCCAAGCTCGCCGCGCCCACCCGCGCCGTGGTCGGCATCGTCGGCGACGGCGCACTGCGGATGACGGGCCTGGAGGCGCTGACGGCGGCCGCCCGGCGGCTCGGCATCGCCTGGTTCGTGTTCAATGACGGCGAACTCGCGCAGATCGCGCAGGCGCAGCAGATCCCGCTGAACCGGAAGACTTGCTCGGTGCTGCCGGTGCTGGACGTGGCGGCGCTCGCGGCGGCAGTCGGCGCCGAGCACGTTGCCATCGCGAACGATGCGGGCGTCGTCGCCGGCATCGATGCGGCCCTGGCCGCGGCCGCGGCCGGCCGGCCCGTGTTCGTCGACGTACGCATCGATTACTCCAAGCGCACGCGCTTCACCGAACGGACGGTGCGCACGACGCTCGCCACCTTCGACGCCGCCACCAAGGCGCGCCTCCTCGGGCGCGCGCTGTGGCGGCGCCTGCGCGGCTGACCGCCGCGGCGGACGCGGACGTCAGTCGGCGGCGTAGACCGTCTTGCCGCCGACGAGGGTCTCGAGGACGCGGACGTTGGCGATGTCCTCGGCCGGGATGGTCGTCGGATCGCGGTCCAGCACGATCATGTCGGCGAACTTGCCCGGCTCGAGCGAGCCGGTCTGCCGGTCCTGGTGCAGCGCGCGCGAGGCGACGATCGTCGCGGCCCGCAGCGCCTGCAGGCGCGTCAGCCCCGGGTCGCTGCCGAGGCGGCCGGTGTACCCCGATCCCGGCGCGTTGCTGCGCGTGACGGCGACCTTCAGCGCGAACCACTCGTCGAGTGCGTCGACCGGCCAGTCGCTGCCGAAGGCGACCGGCGCACCGGCCGCCTGCAGCAAGCCCGCCGGCTCCAGGATCGCGGCACGGTCCGGCCCCATGTAGTCGCGCAACTGCTCGACCGTGTCCGGCGCCGGCTTCTCCCACTGGAAGGACAGGACCGGGAACGCGCCGAGCGCCTTGTAGCGCGGGTAGTCCGCGCGCGTGACGATCTCGTCGTGCGCGATCGACGGCCGGATGTCGGCGCCCGGCACTGCCCTGCGCATGGCGGCGATCGCGTCGAGGCCGGCGCGGACGGCCATGTCGCCGTCCGCGTGCATGTGGGGGTCGATGCCGGCACGCGCGAGGCGCGTGAGGATGTCCGCCAGGACCGCGGCCGGGTAGTAGACCGCCGGGCCGCGGTCGCTGCCCGGCTGCCAGTGCGGCGCCGCCTCGCTGCCGGCATTGACCCAGTACGGCTCGACCATGGCGCCGGTGAAGGCGGGTCCGGAGATCACGCCGTCCAGGAAGAGCTTGGCATTGCGCAGGGTCAGGTGCGGCGTGACCTCGAGCGGGGCGTGGTCGAAGCGGCGGCGGGCGACGACGACGCGCTCCACGGCGGCGGCGGGATTGGCGATGTCGGTCGTGTCGATGTGCAGCGCGAAGTGCAGGCGTGCGGTCAGTTCGCCCGCCCGGTCGACCGCCGCGAACGCATCCAGGTTTTCCTGCTGCGCATCGACGTCGATGGCGGAGGTCACGCCCTGCTTCGCCATCTCGAGCAGTGCGGCGCGGGCGGCGGCGACGTTCTGCGCGGCGGTGGCCGGCGGGATCAGGTGGTCGAACGGGTCGGCCGCCGCATCCTCCAGCAGGCCGTTCGGTTCACCACGTGCGTCGCGGTCGATCTTGCCGCCGGCGGGATCGGGCGTCGCGCGGACGATGCCGGCGAGTGCGAGCGCGCGGCTGTTGGCGAGCTTGGTATGGCCGAACGAGTCGTGTGCGAGGATCGGCCTGCTGGTGTGCAGCACGTCGAGCGTGGCGCGGCTGACCGTGGCGCCCGCCGGCAGCATGCCCTGCAGGAACCAGTTGCTGACCTCGAACCAGCCGTCCGGCTCGTGCTCGCGGTCGGCATCCAGGCACGCCTGGATGTGGGCCTGGAACTGCGCCACCGTCAGGCGCTCGTAGTGGAGGTTGCACTTGAGCAGGCGGGTACCGCCTTCGAGGGGATGCATGTGCGCGTCGACGAGCCCGGGCATCGCGAACCGGCCATGCAGGTCGACGACGCGGGTCGTCGCGCCGATGAATCGCGCGGCGCCGGCCGAACTGCCTGCATAGACGATCCGCCCGCCGCGGACGGCGACCGCCTCGCGGAAGTGGTCGGCGGCATCGGCGGTGTAGATCCGGCCATTGCGGTAGACGGTGTCCGCCGTGCCGCCGGCGGGCGTGGCGCCCAGGGCGCCGCCGGGCAGGCCGAGGAACAGGCAGATGGGAAGCAGGGCCAGTAAAAGCAGTCGGCGCATGGCGGGTCCTTGGCGCAGGGCGAAGCGGTGGCGTCTCCCGCGCATGATGTCAGGCGCGCTGCCTGATGGGGAGCATTGACAAGCCGGTCGACCCGCGGCGCCGCGCCGTCGCCGTACGCCTATACTGTCACGGCATGAGGGGGAAGGAACCTCCCGGGGGACGCCGTGAGATCACCCAGGCGGGACGCTACCGGACGTCGGCAAGTCCTGGCCGCGATCGTACTCGCGCTGGCGCGGCCTGCGTGTCCCGCGCAAGCCGGCGAACCCGAGCCCAGCGCGCCGATGGCTGCCGGCACCGTCGGTGACGTCGTCGTCGAGGCGCCCGAGCCGCGCTACGTGGCGCCGACGCTCCGTGACCGCATCGGCCGGATCTGGGCGCCGGTACTGATCAACGACCAGGGACCCTTCCGGCTGGTGCTCGATACCGGCGCGACGCATTCGGCGGTCTCGGCGCGGGTCGCGGCCGCGCTCGGCATCACGCCCGAGGCCGGTTCCCCGGTCAACCTGCAGGGGGTGACCGGGACGCGCGTGGTGCCCACCATCAAGGTCGACAGCATCGTCGTCGGCGACCTCGAGCTGCGCGCCAGGCGCCTGCCGATCATCGACGACGCGCTCGGCGGGGCCGACGGCGTGCTCGGGACCGAGGGTCTGCAGGACAAGCGCCTGTTCATCGACTTCCGGCACGACAAGATCCGGATCTCCCGCTCCCACGCCGAGCCCGCGGCGCCCGGCTTCAGGACGATCCCGGTGAGGATAGTCGGCGGCCTGCTGCTGGTGGCGGACGTGAAGGTCGGTGCCGTTCATGCCAACGCGATCATCGACACCGGTGGCCAGGGGACGCTCGCGAACGAGGCGTTCCGCGACGCCCTGGTCCGTCACCTGAAGGCGGCGGACATCGGCGCGGACGAGGTGACCGGCGCGACCATGGACGTGCAGCGCGGCGACCGCGTGACCACTCCGCCGATCGAGCTCGGCGGCGTCACGATCCGCGGTGCCCATTTCACGGCCGGCGACCTGCACATCTTCCAGCACTGGAAGATGACGCGCGAGCCGGCACTGCTGATCGGCATGGACGTGCTGGGCCGGCTGGACACGCTGGTCATCGACTACAAGCGGCGCGAGCTGCAGGTGAAGCTGCGCGAGGACTGATGAGGGTCGGCGTACTCGGCGCCGCCCGGCGGTCGTGTCAGCCGCCGGCGGCGCCCGTGCGGTGCGGCCCGTGACGTACCGCGGCGCGCTCCCGGTCGAGCAGCGCGCGCTTGCGCTCCAGGCCCCAGCGGTAGCCACCGAGGCCGCCGTC
>Ga0316217_10005318_pt1 | contig 13427 bp, 13 predicted proteins | sample 1anoAmetaG_FD_203633 | JGI IMG/M metagenome (GOLD analysis project Ga0316217, IMG submission 203633) | Freshwater microbial communities from Trout Bog Lake, Wisconsin, USA - 1anoA | ecosystem: Environmental > Aquatic > Freshwater > Lake > Hypolimnion/Profundal zone | place: USA: Wisconsin...
ACTTCCGAGCCGTCTCAACGCGCTATGAAAAGCACGCCGAGAACTATCTCGCCTTGGTCAAGCTCGCATCAGCCAGAATCTGGATGCGGTTTATGAGTCGGTGACCTAGGGGCGCAAGGAGACAGAGTAACTACAAGCGACTGATCGGCGCCACCGCTCCGTTTGTCAAGCCCCTGGTTCACCCACGGCTCAGCCAATGAGGTAAACCATGAGCTCTACCTACGACCAAATCCGCGCCACCATGCTGGCCGGAAAGCCGCTCTCCATAAGGTACCGGGATTATGACCGCTTAGTTTGCGCTCACGTAATCGGACTGAAGAACGGGCGCGAACAGGTTTTAACGTTCCAGTATCGAGGAGGATCTTCGAGCGGCCTCCCAATTGCTGGCCAGTTGCGTTGCATGCCAGTGGGTGGTATCAGCAACATCAGACCAATAGACGGTCCTTGGAAGTTCGGCCCCAACACTCATCAGAAGACCCAGACGTGCGTAGATCAGGTTGATCTTGAAATCTGGGTTGGCGCAGACGGGAAGCCATACGCCAAAAGCGCGTAGTCCCGCGCACGCTGCTCAGCCGTTGGCCCGGCAAAAATGGCTCGGTAGATGGAACCGTCTGAACCGTGGTCGATGGCCTCAACCAGCCATTCTCCTGGGAAGCCGTCAACTTCGACCATACCAACCTCTATTCCGGGCGGGTCATTGTCGTTGATTGGTTCGTTGACGTGTTGGCCCATGTCGGCTCCTCGAATCCGCTTTTCGCTATTTGCTCGAAATTGGACTCAACTGCTCGACGAGCAGAGGTGCCAAAAACTCCGCCAACACACTTACATTTTCTACTCCAGTTTCCCGGAAAGCGGCGTCACAAGAAGCCAATGCGAGCTCAAAATCTGGCTTCCGTTCCATAATTAAATCAAGAATTGTCCGAGTTCCTGGCAACATGAAGCCAAATCTCAGACAAAGACACGCGTACGCAAAAGCTCGGGCTGAGCGACCATTCCCATTCTTGAACGGATGTATCCAATTTATTCGCCATAGAGCGTAAGCAGCCACTTCTAACGGGTGCAAACCGGACCGACCTAGCTCTACAAGCTTTGTGTCGAACTCGGCCATCAAAGCGGGCACGCTCTCCCACGGCGGTGGCTCATACGCAATCGTTCCATCGGGACGAACGAGATTGACTGGAACCTCGCGAAATTCTCCTGGGCGCTCCAACAGAAACAATGTGCCAGTGCGATGGATTTCAAGAAGCGCCACCACATTAGGAAGCGCATCACATCCATTCTCGCTGGGAGGAGAATGATAAGTCAGCAATCTGACAAGCGCCTCGATCACATTGACTTGGTTCGCGTGATTTAGCGTCTCAATTTCGTGGGCCGCCGGACCGTTAATGAGTTCCCAATTGTTGTCGAACATGTCTACTGCACATAGCCTCGGCAGAGCGCCGAACGCGCATGTTGCATATCAAGCTAATGACAATCAATCCTCAGGCGAGCGACCTTCGACCTCGTCGAGGACATCCTCAACAATTTCACGCGTAAGCGTCGACCTGTCAGCCCGAAGCCCCATGATCAAACTAACTCGCTGCGCGCGCCGCTCAACCGGAGACATCTTGTAGTCCCGAGCGCGTTCAACGAGTTGGTCTATCAGCTGGTAGTCGGACATCACCACTCCTAAGGTCTGCAAGATACCTTTAAACACTCACTTAAAGGCGTCAATCGGCTTGAGCAAAAATTACCGACGCCTCGCATCCAGGCTCAGGGTTCGTTGACCCCAAAACAGGCCAATCAATGGAATCCTATGCCCAGTTCGTTAAGGGATTAATACCATTCAACGTAGACCGAAGTATGGCTACGCAGGCACTTTTTGATTTTCACGAATTTGCCAAACGGGTCGAAACGTCTGCGGCAGGTTCGGCGATTCTCCACCGCGGATGATTCAGAAACGCCCGCCAGAAGTGAGTTTCCGTCTGGTGGGAGATTTCTTTGCCGTCGTACATTCTTGAACACGGCGCTGCGAGCCCATCGCGACGAGCACTCTGCAATTCATCCACTACGGAAACAACTGGGCGACCGCAGTAACTGGGTAGTTTCCGGGCAGTGATTTTTCCGAAAACTCGCAACCCCTTGAAAAGATTGGTGGACGCGACAGGGATTGAACCTGTGACCCCCTCGATGTCAACGAGGTGCTCTCCCGCTGAGCTACGCGTCCAGCCCTCAGGAAGCGCGTCGTATAGGGCCAAGCGGGGCGCGGCGCAAGTCAGCCCGTGCTCCGCCGGCGTATGCGCTTCGATTGCGCCTGTGCTAAGGGACGTGGCGACCGATTTTTGCACTCCCCGGTGAGATCTCCATGAGCAAGACAAAGACCGAACGGCGGTACTTCGGCACCGACGGCATCCGCGGACAGGCCAACACCTATCCCATGACCGCCGAGGTCGCCCTGCGCGTCGGACTGGCGGCGGGCAAGCTGTTCCGCCGCGATCCCGACCGCCGCCACCTGGTCGTCATCGGCAAGGACACGCGCCTGTCCGGCTATATGATCGAGCCGGCCTTGGTTGCGGGGTTTACCAGCGTGGGGATGGATGTGCGCCTGTTCGGGCCCCTGCCGACGCCTGCGGTGGCGATGATGACCCGCTCCATGCGCGCCGACCTGGGCGTGATGGTGTCGGCCTCGCACAACTCCTCCTCCGACAACGGGATCAAGTTGTTCGGGCCGGACGGGTACAAGCTGTCCGACGCGCGGGAGATGGAGATCGAAGCCCTGATGGACGAGGGGCTGCAGGACGGTCTGGCCGCCCCCGCCGACCTTGGCCGGGTGACCCGCATCGACGACGCTCAGGCCCGCTATGTCGAGATCGCCAAGGCGACCTTCCCGCGCAAGCTCACCCTCAACGGCCTGCGCATCGTGATCGACTGCGCCAATGGCGCCGCCTACAAGGTCGCACCGCTGGCCCTTTATGAGCTGGGCGCCGAGGTCATCCCACTGGGCGTTGCGCCGAACGGCTTCAATATCAATCAGGACTGCGGATCGACCCACCCCGGCGCCATGACGCGGGCGGTGAAGGAGTATCGCGCCGATATCGGCATCGCCCTCGACGGAGACGCCGACCGCCTGGCCATCTGTGATGAGACCGGCCATCCGGTGGACGGGGATCAGATCATGGCCCTGATCGCGAGAGCCTGGGTCGCGTCGGATCGCCTGAAGGGCGGGGGCGTGGTGTCGACGGTGATGTCGAACCTCGGCTTTCAGCGCTTCATCGAAGGGCTGGGCCTTGCCCTCGAACGCACCAAGGTGGGCGACCGCTATGTGGTGGAGCGGATGCGTGAAGGGGGCTTCAATCTCGGCGGAGAGCCGTCCGGGCATCTCGTCCTGTCCGACTTTTCGACGACGGGCGATGGCCTGATCGCCGCGCTGCAGGTGCTGGCGGTGATCGCGCAGAGCGGCCAGCCCCTCAGCCGGCTCGCCAGCCTCTATACGCCGACCCCGCAGCGGATGGAGAATGTGCGCTTCCACGGCGCGGATCCGATGAAGTCCGAGCGGGTGAAAAAGGCGATCGCCGACGGGGAGGCGCGCCTCAACGGGTCGGGACGCCTGCTGGTCCGGCCCTCGGGCACCGAGCGGCTGATCCGGGTCATGGCCGAGGGGGACGATGAAGGCCTGATCCGCGCGGTCATCAAGGACGTGTCTGCGGCGGTGCGCGAAGCGGCCAGCTGACCGCCGCTCACGCGCCCCAGACCTCCAGGTGGTTGCGGCGCTCCACTTTTCGCAACGTGCGAAGGGACAGAAGCTCACTCAGGCCCACCTCCTCCAGCAGGGCCTCCATCGCCGAGCGCGCCTCTGGTGAGGCCCGGTCGACCACGTCCTGCACCTTCTGCAGCAGATAGAGCCGGTAAGGCATCACGGCGACGCGGATGGAATGGCCGCGCCAATTGAATTCGACCTCGCCGATGCGGCGCTCCTGCGAACGTTCAAGGCCGCTCGTTCCCGGCGCAATGTCGGGCCGCGCCGCCAGCCAGGCATTGGCGAAGCCGACATAGGCCCGCACCTCGGGAAGATAGTCCTCGGCGATGTAGCGGAGCAGCGCCTTCAGCGTGTCCGGAACCGCATCGGCTTCGAACAGGGCCTGCGGGCAGTCGCCATATTCGCCGGCGTCCTGACCCGGCGCGTTCATCCGCTCCACCCAGCGCCACACCCGATAGGCCGTGCGCTTCATGATGTCCGCGGGATGAGGGTCTCGGCCGAGATGGGCGTAGAGCGGCGCGATCAAACCATAGTCGCCAATGGTCGGCCGACCGCCCAGTAGATAGGGCGAGGCCGCCAGATGCGCGTTGAACAGGCGCAGGAACTCCGCATAGGACGCCTCGACGGCAGGGATGGTCTGCGGCGACACGCCAAAGCTTGCCATCGCCTTGCGCATCCTGTGGCTCGCCATGTCGAACACGGCCTTGCGATCGGCGTCGGACGCGTCAGCCGGCGCGAGGGCCGCCGGGAAATCGACGGACAGGAAGTCTTGGTTGGCCGCGTCGAAGTTCCAGCGATAGTGCATGGCCGGGCGCAACAGGCCCTCCCCGCCGAAGAGCTCGAAAATCTGCCCGATCACCGCGTGCAGCGGCGTCGTTGGAAAGGCCGGCAGACGCGCTCGTCCCATCGCCTCGAAATGCGCGATGATGTCCGAGCCGTCCTGCACCAAATGGCCATCGCCCGACTCAAGGACCGGGATGATCCAGCGACCGATCTTCGGCGCAATCTCGCTGCGGAACCTAATCTCCCCCGCCGCGCGGTTCTCAAAGGAGATGTGCTGCTTAATCAGATAGCTGCGCGCCTTGGCCGTATAGAGGGAGCCCGGCGTGCCATAGAGGCGGTAAGGAGGGGCGGGCGCCTGCGGATCAGGGTTGTTCATGACGTGAACCTCATGGTGCTGGCGCCGTTAAGCGACGTTGGGCGTCCTCAGACAGGGCGGTCGCCGCGGCCCGCATATGCGCCTGCCAATCTTCCGTCAGATGGTAATTGCCGCGAAGTATGTAGGCCGGGTGATAGGTCGGGAACACCGGCGCCGCGGACAGTCGGCCGCTGAGACGCTGACCCGCATGGGCGGCGACCCCCAGTGCGCCGGTCGCGGCCCACAGGGGAACCGCGCCGACCGCCAGCACGGCCTTTGCCTCCCCCAGCACCTGGCTCAGCGCATCGAGCTCGCCAGCAAAGGCGGCCTTGACGTAACCCAGGCTATAGCGCCCCCAGCGTCGTCCGCCTTCGCCAGCCTCCCGGGCGGGACCAAAGAAGTGCTGCGCCTTGTTGTCGGGCGGTCGAAAGCGAAACACATTGGCCACGATGCAGGCTTGCCGGTCGATGCCGGCGGCGGTGAGCGCCGTGGTCAGCAGCGCGCCGCTTCTGCCGACAAAGGGCTGGCCAAGCTCGACCTCCGACGCCCCCGGGGCCTCGCCGACGATGACCAGCCCGCAGAACGGCGCTGTCGGCCGGAAATAGTCGACAAATGGCAGGTCTGTCGTCACGCGCTGCGCCCTCGACGGTTCGATCCGAAACGCTCCAGCAGTGTCAGCGGCCTATTCAACGCCCGTCGCCGCGCCGCCTCGACGGACGACCTGGCCGCCCTTCATCACGAAGCTGATCTGTCCAAGCAGATCCGGCGTCTGCAGCGGATCGCCCCGCACCGCCACCAGATCCGCATAGCGCCCCGGCTGCACCGAGCCGATCCTGTCAGATGCGCCCAAAAGCTCCGCCGCCGTCCGCGTCGCCGCGGTGATCGTCTCCATCGGCGTCATCCCCCCCTCGATCAGCAGGCGAAACTCGGTGCTGTGCGCGCCTTCGCCGAGGTCGGTGCCATAGACGATCTTCACCCCGGACTTCAGGGCATTGGGAAAATTGCGCTTGGGCAGGAGATCATTGGCCATCTCCTTTGCCGCGGTGCCGGGACGCAACAGCTCCGGATGGTCCCGCGCCACCTGATAGAATACCTCATAGACGGTCAGGGTCGGGACGAGATAGGTCCCGTTCGCCTTCATCAGCGCAAAGGTGTCGGCCGTTGCGAACGAGCCGTGCTCGATGGAGTCGACATGGGCGCGAACGGCGGCGGCGATGGACTGAGGTCCGTAGGCGTGCGCGGCGACCTTCATGCCGAGGCTGTGCGCCGTGGCGATGGCGCTGGCGATCTCGGCGTCCGTCATCAGCTGCTGGCGTGGATCATCGCCGGTCGAGGCGATGCCGCCTGAAGGCATGATCTTGATGAGATTGGCGCCGCGCCTTTGATGTTCGCGCACGCGCAGCCGCGCTTCGTCCGGCGTGTCGACGATCCCGTTGTCCCACCCCGGATGCGACAGCTGGGGATCAAGTCCGCTGTGGTTGTCGCCATGGCCCGCCGTGGGGCCGAGCGGCTCCAGCGCAACCCAGAGCCTTGGGCCCAAGACCCGCCCGTCATTGATGGCGTCGCGCAGGGCGACCGTCTCCGGTCCGCCGCCTACGTCGCGGGCGGCGGTAAAGCCCTGCTGCAGCATGGCGCGGGCGAACTTCGCGCCGTCAAAGGCCCGGTCGATATCGGACCGGGTCAGCCAGTCTTCGGTCGCGTTCGCGCTCGACGGCAGCTTGGCGGTGATGTGCACATGGGCGTCGATGAAGCCCGGCATGACGGTGGCGTCGGACAGGTCAATGATCTCGGCGCCCTTCGGCGAAACGAAGCCTGGCTCAACGGAGACGATCCTGCCGTCATGGATCACGACGGAGACCTGGACCCGGGGCTGAGCTGAGACGCCGTCAATCAGTCGGCCCGCATGAACGACCTGATCCTGCGCGGAGGCTGCTGGCGCAAGCGCCATCGCCGCGACCAGCGCTCCGGCCAGAAGGTATGGATGGCGAAGCTTCATGGCGTTCATCCCCTTTCCGGGCCCAGACCACAATCGGACCCCGACATGTCCAAGAACGCCTCAGACCCGACGCCCCTCGGCGTCGATCATCAGCGTTCCGTCTTCTTTATAGAAGGGTCCCGGCGGAAAGCGATCGAGGAGATCAAGCACCGTTTCACTGGGGCGGCATAGCCGGACGCCCCTCTGCGTCACGACGAAGGGCCGGTTCACAAGAATCGGGTCAGCAAGCATCGCCGCCAGCAGCTGCGCATCGCTCACCCCCGGCTCCAGAAGTCCGAGCGCCTTCGCCGGAGACTTCGTCTCCCGCAGCGCCTGCTTCGGGGTGAGGCCCGCATCCGCGATCAGCCTTGTAAGTTCCGCCGCCGTCCAGCCGACCTTGAGATACTCGATCACCTCGGGCTCATAGCCCGCGGCCTTGATGACGGCGAGCACATTGCGCGAGGTTCCGCAGTCCGGGTTGTGGAAAATGGTGATGCTCATGCGTCGCTCATCAACAGAGGTCTGACGTCTTTGGTCCGTCGGCCCAAAGGCGCGGATTCAACGACTCAGGCGCTTGGCCGCTCCCCCAGCACTGAGACCCGATAGCCGTGCCGCTCCAGCGGGTAGTAGTCCCAAAGGGCGTGATGCTGGGTGCAGCGGTTGTCCCACATGACCAGCGCGCCCGGCGTCCAGCGCACGCGGCAGGTCAGGGCCGGCGTCATCTCGATCGTGCGATAGAGCATCTCCAGCAGGGCCGTGCTTTCGTTCCGGTTCAACTGGACGATGTGGGAGGTAAAGCCCCGGTTCACGAACAGGACCTTGCGGCCGGTTTCCGGGTGGCGGATCACCACCGGGTGTTCGGTCCGGTTGAAGGCCTGGTCCGGCTTGACCCCATAGACGCTGGTCCAGGGGATGGCGCCGTCATGAATGGCGGTGAGGCCGTCGAGAAACCCGCGGAGCGTCGGCGAGAGCATCTCGTAGGCCAGATACATATTGGCGAACAATGTGTCGCCGCCGATGCCGATCTCGGGGATTTTATCGATCAGCAGCAAGGACAGCTTGGGCGGTTCCTCGTCACAGCTCACATCCGTGTGCCAACCTTCGCCTGCGACAAATTTGGAGGTGCGGCTGGCGGCGACCTCAAGTCGCTCGTGATCGCCGTCGCGCATCTTTTGCAGGGCGTGGGCGTGCAGCACGCCGAACCTGCGCGCGAGCCGCTTGTGGTCCTCGGGGCTGAGCCCCTGCCCGCGAAACACCAGCACCTGGTGGTCGAGCATGGCCCGGTGAAGGTCGGCGAATTCGTCATCCGACGGGGGCCGCGTCAGGTCGAGGCCTTCGATTTCGGCGCCGATCAGCGGGCTGAGCCGCGTGGCGGTGAGGGTGCGATAGGTCGGCGGCGCCTTCGAAATGACGGCTTCGACGGCTTCAAGTCCTGAATTGTCCATATCCTGACGTCTCCCCGCGATCTTAAGCGTCGCCGACCGTCAGATTATCGCAATAAAACGCCGGCGGTAGACGTTTGTGTGCGGACGGAGACGTTCCTTCAGGCGGGACGAAAGGGCGCCTTGACGGTCAGATGAACCGCTCAAGGTTGCGGAACATTACCCTCCTGCTCCGACGGCAGGCGGCTGCAATGGCGGTGGCCAAGGCCTTGTCAGCTTCGGCGTAAGACTAGGACGACGCCGCCATCGAGACGACGCCTGCGCTATTCGAGATAGAGACGACGCAGTTTGAGGATGTCCGCCCGCGACAGGCCGACTTCCTGGATCAGATAGGCGTCGACCGAGCCCCACGTCTTGTCGATTTCCTGAAACGCGCCGGCCAGAAAGGGGGTTCCGTCGGCGGTCTTCAACGGCTCCGCAACCATTGCATCGGGCCGTTTCTGATACATGGCGAACAGTTTGACCACGGGGTCGGAGGCGTTCGGGTCAAGCGGAGGCATTTCAAATTCCGGTCGCCGATAGGCGGTCGACAGGTGATAGTCCTCGATGATCGTTTCCCGGGGCACGCCGAGGGTCCGAGGCTCATTGTAGACGCCATAGACGCCGAGAATGGCGTTTGTGTTCTTCAGGAAGACGTGCGTCTCGTCCGTCAGGTTGCGCGCCCAGAGCGACAGCTGCAGGTCCGCGCCGCTGGAAGGCAGACGGATGTCCGTCAGGGCGAGGCGTCCGTTCACGATCAACGACTTGTCGCTCAGCGTCGGATCGGTGGTGCTGGTATACTGACCTCCAACGACATTGGCGTCGACGTGCGCGCGCAGGGTCGCGACCCCCAAAGCGCGCTCATAATCGGCCGAGATACTGCCCGCAGTCTTGGGGGTATAGAGCGGATAGACCACCGCCTGGGTGTTGGTGAAGGGGTTGAAAGCCTGGGAAAGGCTGACGTCGGTATAGGTATAGGACGCCGTGAAGCTGAGGCCTTTCATGGCCAGCCATGTCAGTTCCGCCTCGACGCCCTTGGTCGTGCCGGTGGCCGCATTGGTCGTTTCCAGGGTGCCGCGGTTGTTGTTCAAGATCAGGACGCTGAAGTCCTGGACGCTTGGAAGGTCGAGATGTGCGGCCAGCTTGCCGATGCCACGCATGCCGACAGTGACACGCGACATCCTGATGACGGCTATTTCAAGATCGCTTGAATAACCTCTCCCTTCGCTTCGGGTTTGTCAGCCCACACCGGGAAAGGTCTTCGAAGGCCCCCTCCTCCCCCGAACGCCCGGCCGCGTTTCACGGCCTGTCCGGGAAGCCAAAAGCCGTTGAGCTGTTGCGCAATATCGCCTACGCCGGGCCAATCGGCCGTTGACCGCCATCGAACGCGCCGTCGAGGACGACAGCGCAATCGCGGGCGTCGTCCAACCGGCGACCTACTGTGGCGTGACGCTTGAGTCGTTCATTTTCGAAGTGATCGTCACATGGGAAACACTTATAAGGCGGGCCTCTTGGGCGGAAAGCGCTCCATGCCATCGACCCTTCACGCCCTGATCCCGGCGGCCCTGCTCTCGACGCTTGCGAGCCTTGCCTTTGCGACGCCGGCCAAGGCCGACGCGGCCGCTTCGCCGCCCGCTGAGAATTGGGCGGCGCATTGGCAGTTCACTCTGGTCGATCAGGGGACCCTGGCGTTTCGGTCAGAGTTTCGGGGGCGCAACAGCCTTGATCCGGGCGCGCGCGGTCGCGAAACCACCGACCTGACGCTCTATGCGGGAGTTCGTCCCTGGGCGGGGGCGGAGATCTGGGCGAATCCCGAGGTCGATCAGGGCTTTGGGCTCAGCAACACCCTCGGCGCTGCGGGTTTTCCCAGCGGGGAGGCCTACAAGGTCGGACACAACGACCCCTATATTTTGGTTCACCGACTGTTCCTGCGACAGACGATCAATCTTGGCGGAGAGGACGAGACGATCGCGCCGGATCAGAACAGTCTGAGCGGCCGACAGACCGCCAATCGGGTTGTTGTGACGCTCGGAAAGATCTCGGTCGGGGACATCTTTGACACCAACGCCTACGCCCACGATCCGCGCATGGACTTCTTCAACTGGTCAGTGATCGACGCGGGAACCTTTGACTACGCCGCCGACGCCTGGGGTTTCAGCTATGGCGGCGCGGTGGAGTGGCGCCAGAAGGATTGGACGCTTCGCACAGGCCTGTTTGCCCTGTCGCGCATCCCGAACGGTGAGGCGCTGGACTCAAGCTTCAAGAAATTTCAATGGATCGGGGAAGCTGAGCATCGGTATGTGGTCGGCGGACGACCGGGGCAGATCAAGGCGACCGCCTTTGTCAATCGCGCGCCGATGGGCGCCTTTGTCGACGCCGTTAAAGCCGCATCAGCGTCTCAGGCCCCGCCGAACCTCAGCGCCGTCGCGCGCTATCGAAGTCGCTCTGGGCTAAATCTGAACCTCCAGCAACAGGTGACCGACGAGATCGGACTGTTCGCCCGGGCGGGCGTCTCCGACGGCCATATCCAGTCCTACGAGTTTTGCGACATTGATCGCAGCGTCAGCGCGGGCGTGTCCATGTCCGGACGCCGATGGTCCCGCCCCGTGGACGTCGCCGGCGCGGCCCTGGTCGTCAATGACATTTCCAGCGCCTTCAAGACCTATCTGGCCAGGGGCGGCGTCGGCCTGACGATCGGTGACGGCGCTTTGCCCCGATCCGGCGCTGAAACCGTCTTCGAGACCTATTACAGTTACGCCCTTGCGAGCGCGTTCCGCGTGAGCGTCGACTATCAGGTCATCGCGAACCCCGCCTATAACCGCGACCGAGGTCCGGTCTCAATCATCGGACTTCGCCTCCACGGCGCCCTTTAGGGCGACCCGCCGCCCCATCGCCTAGGCTCCGAACGTGTCGGATAATGACGCGGACCAGGCCCGCGCTTTGGCGCTGAAGCGAAATTCTGATCTGGCGCGGCATGTCATCGGGCGCGGGATGGCATCCATTGAAGACGCCCGCCTATCTGAAACTCGATTGCGCCAGGTTTTGAGGCCAATCTACGCCACGCCGGCCTCAGGCATTTGGACGTCAAGCTTCAGCGTGAATTCAAGCCCTGGTCTTCTGGATCATTCGCGTCCTTCGCCTTCGAACAAGGCGCGCTCCTGCGAAAAACAGGCTGTCAAAAAGTCCGCGACCAACTGAATGGCCGGCGCGCCTTTGTCCCTGCGCCTCAAGACCAACCATAGCCTCCGCGACGGCGGAGCAACCCCGAGGTCACACGGCACGAGACCCGCCGTGGTGAGCCCGACGAAATGCGGCAAGAGCGCGATGCCGCCACCGGATCTTGCCGCATCTGCCTGTGAGATCTGGCTGCCCGTCCGCATCGACAGTCGCGCCCGGGGAAACTGCTCCTCCAGCCAAAGAGCCTCCGGCAGATGGGCATTGGCCTCGTCAAAGCCGACAAAGACCGGCGGCATGGTCTCCAGGACACGCCTTGCCCACTCGGGCGAGCTATAGAAGGCAAAACCGATGGACACGAGCGGTTTGGCCAGCAAATCGCCATCGCGTGGTTTGGAGAGGCGCAGGGCGATATCGGCTTCGTGTCGATCCAGACTGACGGATCTCATGGCGGTCGAGATGTCGATATTGACGCCCGGATGGGCGGAAACAAGCCTGGCGAGCCGCCCGACCAGGTAGCTTTGGGCCAGGCTTGGCGTCGCATTGATCCGCACAAGTCCGGCGGGCGCGTCCCCATCCAGACCACCTTTTAGTTCTGCCGCGGCCGTCTCCATGGCGATCACTATGTCGAGTACGCGTCGGCCCTTGTTCGTCAGGACGTAGCCGTCAGCGCGCCGCTCCACCAGCTTCTCACCCATCGTCCTTTCGAGCGCGGCGACACGTCTGGCGATCGTGGCGTGATTGACCGACAGCGCCCGCGCCGTTGCCGACAGGCTTCCGTGCCGCGCGAGCGCACAGAATATACGAAGGTCCTCCCAATCCGGGCCTGTGCGAATTCTCTCAGCCATTGATCGACAATAGCGAATTTTCGCTCAGACAGCCATCGGCTATGCCGAGACCACAGTCTTCGACACCTGGAAAAATCGGCATGACAACGTCAAACACCACCCTCACCCTGATCGGCGGCCCAACCTTACTGATTGAAATCAATGGATTTCGGCTTTTGACCGATCCCACTTTTGACCCGCCCGGCCTCTATCAGAAGGCGCCCGTTCATTTCGAGAAACTTACCGGTCCGGCGCTTGCCATCAATGACATCGGGAGGCTCGACGCCGTCTTGTTGAGCCACGACCAGCATCTTGACAATCTGGATCGCGCGGGCCGGGCGCTGCTTCCCACGGTCCCCGTCACCTATACGACCTCGGTGGGAGCTGAACGGCTGAAGGGCAACGCCAAGGGGCTTGCGCCGTTCAGCACACGGGTTCTGGAGCGATCGGACGGCAGGCGACTGTTCATCACGGCGACGCCCGCACGTCACGGGCCAGTCGGGATCGAACCGATTTCAGGAGACGTCATTGGTTTTCTGATCGGAATAGATGAGCCTGGCGACGCGCTCTACATCACGGGCGACACCGTCTGGTATGAAGGCGCCATGGACGTCGCGCGGCGGTATTCGCCCAGGGTCGTCGTTCCTTTCGCAGGCTCCGCTCAGCCGCGCGGCTGTTTTCATATGACCATGAACAGCAATGACGTTCTCGACGTCGCCGCCGCCTTTCCGGCAGCGGACATCATGCCGATCCACATTGAGGGCTGGGTTCATTTTAAGGAAAGCGCATCCGATCTTTCGAACAGCTTTGCTGTTCTGGGCGTGGCGGATCGCCTTAAAATATTCGTGCGCGGAGAACCGGTCGTGCTGACGTTCTGACACGACGGACCCGCCCGTCCAATCAAAGCCTTCTGTCGGCAAGGATATGGTCCAAGGCTAGACGAAAGCGCGAGGTTCCGCCCACAAAGCAACGCGCGGCGTCACGAACCTCTTCGACGTCGAGCGAGAGGCGAAGTTTTGGTGATTTTGGGGCATCCGCGATGCGGAGCCAGCAAGAAATGGCGCGCCCGGAACGATTCGAACGTCCGACCCTCAGATTCGTAGTCTGATGCTCTATCCAGCTGAGCTACGGGCGCGCTGTCGCCTAGGGGCGAGGG
>Ga0316217_10005320_pt1 | contig 13424 bp, 13 predicted proteins | sample 1anoAmetaG_FD_203633 | JGI IMG/M metagenome (GOLD analysis project Ga0316217, IMG submission 203633) | Freshwater microbial communities from Trout Bog Lake, Wisconsin, USA - 1anoA | ecosystem: Environmental > Aquatic > Freshwater > Lake > Hypolimnion/Profundal zone | place: USA: Wisconsin...
AACCCCAACCCCAACCCCCTACAACCTTTCGAATCAAATAGCAAATTGTTTATATACCAGATTAGAAATGAAACTAAATGTATATCGAGTTCACTCTATTATTGAAAATCAATAATAACTGCTTGAATCCTCATACAGCTATGAAACCAAATCTTCGCAGCTTCTGAACTATCTGTACCTTTAAAGTTTGAATATCTTCCTGTTTAGCTTTCTCACATCTTCTTATTTTGTGAGCTGCTAGAGATACCTTTAAAGCTCTAATAGTTCTCTATCTTCGCCTCCTAGATAGGGGAGAATTGGAACTCCGTTTTCTGGCTGGCAAAGGAATGAAGCAGCTGAATTGTCTACTAACACTATTTGGGAAAGATCTCTGTTGATTATCCTCAAATCTTTGGAGAAGCAACTTTTGCTCATTTTGAAGCAATGCTCTCGGTACAATCTATGCTTTATTAGTCCTTAGGGGTCCAACTCATTAAGTACTGAATCTGCATAGTCTTTTTGACTTGCAGTAAAGACTATTATTTCGTACAATTTACTCATTTTCTTCAAAAAACTTAGAGCATAGGGCCTTATTGAAATGTAACCCCGTTCACCTTCTTACAATTAGACCTATATTTCGCATTTTGAAGTAAACTCAATCTCACAATAGATTAAAGTTTCATCCAAGTCAATCACTAAAACCTTCTTTAGTTTTTAACTTGGCTGGCATGAGATGTTGAGAGGCGAGAAAGTTTTTGGAGGGGTAAAATTTGCATTTTGACAGAAAAACTGGTGAGATTAGTAAAGATGTTAAAAAGCTCTATCATTAATTCCGACCGTTCCCCTCACTACTGGGCCGATATAGTATAATTTGAGAGAATTTGCCCAAACTATCTTCTCTTTGCAGTTTGCACCATTCTTTAAAAGCTTATGGCTTTCTAAATTTAGTGTACTTTATTCATTTTTGTCCTTTTTTTTGCAAATCCCTGGGATTTAGAAAATTTGGGTTTCTTTTTATAGAGGAATGAACTGAGCTGATTTGGGTTTTTGTGACTGAGAAGCTTGTTTTTGGAGTAAATGCTTGGCATCTTGGAGTTTTGAGGATAGATATTTGAGAGATTATACAAGTGAGGAGCCATTTTTAGATTCGCATTCTTCTGGCAGTACGTTTTTACCTCTTATTTGTTATTTTTTAGATATGGAATTTCTCTTGGAAAAGCCAGAAAGATCACTACTACGGAAGTTTTCTGAGGGTTAAAGTGACTTCCTAAGAGAAAAAGGCACGATTGGAGGCTAAACTGGAGCCAAGGATAGCCTCATATGTTAATCGAATTGCTATACTGCTTTATTTCTCCTGTGAGTTTTGATATTTAATTGCATTGACCTAACCTTTTATTTATTACCATCCACAGAGGAACAAAAATATCAATAAAAAATAATTTTTGCTGATTGCTTACAATCTCGAACTCGAAAAAACAAAGTCTATTTCTATTGATTCCGGTGAGGCAATATTTTCTTTTTTTTCAACAACTGGATTGTTTTGAGTAATAGATAAAGAAGATAATAGAAGATAGTTATAATGGAGAATTATAAAGTAAAAGAGTATGAAAATCAACTGTTACAATCTTTGCACAGTTGTTTCTTTATCTGCTCCTTTCGAGATCTATTGGTAAACCTTTTCTTCAAGAACCCATCTTCCAGCTCCTGCCTGAACAGCAGCAAGTATTTCTTGAACTTTATTTGGTTCCTTATCCTCCTCATACCTAAGTAATTGTCGATATTCTGCTAATTTAGCTGAGACAAGGTCAGTTCAGTCAAGTAGTTTTTAGCCTATGCCAGTTCTTAACGGTTTGAACGTTCATAGATGTCAGCAAATCCCAGCTATCTCAACTATTTTTGAGTAATTCTGTACTCGTTGAATTAGTTGAAGATGAAATGCAGGATCTTTTTGGTAGAGAGAGTGCTTCCTTTGAAAACAGACCATAGATCATGGGCGATAGAGTGATGGACGGGTGAAGAAGGATCGAGCTCAGGAAGTCTGATTAGTTGTTTTAGAGTGGAATTTAGGTGTTTTTGGTAGTTGTGGTAAGGACTTGGTTTGATGATCCGTTTTTTTCTATTTTTTGGTGTTTTTTTTGGTTCATTCATTTAAGCAGCTTACAGACTTTTCTATTGCTTCTCAAAAAAATTTGACCCACTTTTCCTTTCACAAGGTAAAGACCTCTCAAGCTAAGAAGGTTTATGCTATAAGGGTGAATGATTGATGCCAATTTGCTCATCTTTCTAAATGAGAGGAGGACTCATTTATAGGTCAGCAAAGCACTGGGAATCAAATTTGGACTCTAGGAGCCTGAAAGGGGTGTCCTAAGCTTCAATATCCCATAAATCATAGCTATAGTTCATTTTCAATAAAAACTATGAACAAAAAATAACAAATGTGCTTTAATTCATTATATTACAGAACGTCTGATTAAATTCCAAGATATTTATTTATAAAGGTCTTTCTACCAAGAATTCGAAATCATCAAAAAAAGAAAAAAACTGAAAAACTGCTTCAACGTAGACCTTTTTCTCTATAAAAGTCCTTTAATATTCTCTTAATAATGAACAATCTATGATTGATCAATCCTAAATCATTTGTTGGCAAACTTAGATACGATTCTTTCGAATTCTTAGAAGGTGACTCCATCACTCAAGGAAGTTTTTTGACTGATATGAGTGCTGTGCAGCATTTCAAGCAGATCATCATCATTGATACCTTCTTTAATCCATTTTCCCACTTCTTTGAACTCTTCATAGTCAATCACTCCGTCTTCATTCTTATCAAAAAGATCAAAGATTCTTTTAAGGCCATCTTTTGTTTTGGTATCTCCCACTTTTGTAGCAACGGCATCCAAGAATTCATCAAAGTTGATTGGCTTATTTTTGTCTCTCAGACCTTGGATTATAGAGAGGACGAAGGGATTTCTCTTATCGATTCCGAGCTCCTCAAGAGCTTTATTGATTTCAGTGGGATCAATCGTACCACTACCATCTTCATCAAAAACGTTGAATGTGGCATAGAGTTCTTAGTAATCTTAAGGGGTAAGTCTTTCTTTCCAACTAAGAGCTTTGGTTGGAGTTGGGGCAGGGGCTTTGACTTGAGATCTGCTCATTAGATTGCAAATAACTAATAAAAATTAATATAAGCAAGGAAAAAATCTAAGAGATTGGAGTAAAAGTTGTTCAAAGGAAAAGAAAAGGTTCAAAAGCTGTAAACTATGTTAAGTAGATACAGAATTCATGAGTTCAAAGAGATCATTTTGGTGTATAAATTTTAACTTCTCCGTTCAAAAGATATACGTTAAAGCCTCCATTCACAGTAATGCAGTCTGTATCCGGGTAGAAGATATTACAAATGACCTCACCATTCATGAAGGGATGGTAACTTATGAATTTCTGTACAGATCCTGAAACTTTGTTCGTTAAGCTCACCAAAAACTTTCCTCTTGAAAAAGCAAAAAACTCATTGTCTACGTAGCGCTCTACTTGGGGTTGACTCCATATTTGATATTTTTTCCTAGCTGCGTTGATTTTAGCCAGGAAAATATACATGTCTGAGCTTTTGTTGAGATTTCGCCAAAGAATCTATCTGTTTGCAGGATCGTTTCCTCCTGCAAAGTACTGTTAAGCTCCATAATAAACGATGGGAATGCCCACAGAAGTCATAGCCATCGCATGGCAAGCCCTATGATGCTTCTTTTTATCTTCCCAATTGCCTCCCCAACTCAAAGTTCTTGCATTATCATGATTATCACAAAAATTGGCCAAATAGTTTAATTTGTTGGAATCGAGATTTCTGCCCCATTATGCATAGTAGTTCCTGATGTTGTACATGTCCTTTTGGTTAAACAGTATGTCCCTGATCGAGAAAAAGAAGGGGTAATTGAGAACTGCGTCTAGTGACCCAACATATCCTCCAACGTAGCTCATGCTTCCATCGAAGACTTCCCCCACTGAATACACTCCTGAAGCTTGAGCGAACTGACTCCAAAACCATTTGGGGACCTAAGGCACCGTATCTATTCTAATTCCGTCTATGTGGTATTTGCTAATTAGGTCTCTTATCCAGTTGAGAAGAGTTGTTCGCACATAGTCATTCTCTTGCTTGAGATCAGCCAATTTTGCTAATCTGCAGTTTTCAATCCTATTTTGATTGTGAGAGGCAAAATCTTGGTCTGAGATTTAACACCAATCATGGTAATGACTTGCATCAGTAAATGGAGTATTTACTCCAAAGTTGGTGTCAAGATTTCCCATATGATTTGCCACTACGTCCACCATGACTAAGATTCCTCTTTCGTGGCAAGCGCTAACAAAGTCGACAAAGTCCTTTTAGCTGCCGAAATGGTCGTTCAGCTTGTAGATGTTTCTTCCCCAATATCCATGGTACCCTCCGTCTCTATTGTCTATAATCGGCGAAATCCAGATAGCATCAAACCCCATACCTTGGATATAGTCCAAATTATTAATGATTCCTCTGTATCCACCCCCACAATAGTTGCCTAAATAGTTGATCAACTACCCAGATTATCGCAGCCGTATTGCTGCCCATCGTTGCGAGCGAATCTGTCAGTAAGCAGCTGGTAAATAGAACGTTTTCTCCACTCTTCTTTGTCAGCAGCTAGAGCGCAACTCAAGCAGATAAGGAGGACTAGGAGCTAAAAAAGTTTCATTCCAAAGAGATTTATAATTATTGATAACCTTTTTAGTACTAAAAATATGAATTCGGTTTCATCTTGCGGATCTTTTTACAAGGGCTTATTTCAGTGATAGGTTGAGAAAGAAGTAAGAATTCTGAAAATCACATAACTTGTTACAAAGAATAAAAAGATGTAAAGTATGTAAAGATTCAAGGGGTTAAAGGGATCATTTTGGGACATAAATTTTGACTTCTCCATTCAAAAGATACACAGTGAAGCCTCCCTCCACAGTTATGCAGTCAGAATCGGGCCAGAATATGTTACAGATCACTTGTCCATTTGAAAATGGGTGATAGCTGATGTATTTCTACACAGTTCCCCAAACCTGGCTTGTTAGGCACACGAAAAACTGACCTCTTGAAAAAGCATAGATCTGGTTGTCTGCGTACCGCTCCACTTGGGGTTGGTTCCATATTTGGTGACTTTTCCTAACTGATATGATTTTGGTTAAGTAAATGTACATCTCTGAGTTTGTGTCAAGGTTTCTCCAAAGAATCTATCTGTTTGCAGGGTCTTCTCCTCCTGAGAAATACTGCTCTGTTCCATAGTACACAATCGGAATGCCCACAGAAGTCAGAACCATGGCGTTGCAAGCCTTAAGTTGCTTAATTCTATCATCCCAGTTTCCAGGTATACTCAAAAGTCTGTTCTTATCATGATTATCACAGAAGTTAGCAAAATAGTTCAAGTTGTTGGGATTAGTATACCTTCCCCATTCATCATAATAACTTCTTATAGTGTACATACTTTACTGATTTATAAATGCGCTTCTGACCTGGAAAAAGAAAGGGTAATTGAGAACTGCACCTAGTGCTTCAACGTATCCTGCATTGTATCCAATATTCCCATCAAAGACTTCTCCAACTGTGTATACTCCTGCTTTAACAGCAAATTCTGCCCAAAAGTCCTTAGGAACCTACTTCACAGTATCTATTCTCAACCCATCTATTCTATACTTCTTAACCAGATTCATAATCCAGTCCAAAAGGGTGCTTCTAACAAACTCATTCTCTTGGTCGAGATCAGCCAAACCAGCCATCCTGCAAGTTTCTATCTTCGGCTGGTTATAAGTTTCGTAATCTTAGGCAGTGATAATGCACCATTTATGGTAGTGACTTGAGTCATTGAAAGGCACATTTGGCGAAAAATTGGTGTTAGCATTCCCCATATGATTTGCCACGACATCGAGCATAACCCAGATTCCTCTCTCATGGCAAGCGCTAACGAAGTCGACAAAATCCTTTTAGCTACCGAAATGAGGATTAAGCTATAAGATATTTTAAGCCCAATATCCATGATACCCTTATGGATAATTCACAATGATAGGCGAAATCCAGATGGCATCAAACCCCATACCTTGGATATAGTCCAAGTTATTGATAATTCCTCTGTATCCACCCCCACAATAGTTTCCTTAGTAAGATGTCAGTTACCTAGATTCGGACAGTCATCTTGGTTTCCATCACTGCGTGCAAACCTATCGGTAAGCAGCTGGTAGATAGTACGGCTTGCCCACTCCTCTTTAGTAGCAGCTAGAAAGCAGCTGAAGCAGAGAAAAAGGACGACTAAGGAAGCCAACTTTATTTCAAGTAAAAAATATAGCTGGTGTTTCTAGTATTAAGAATTAAAATTGCTTCTATTGTTACGTATCTATATAAAAGATATTTTATCTTAGATCACTCCAAATTCAAAAAAAACGAAATTGAAAAAGTTTTTCTTCCTACTAAGCAGAAACCACCCTAGGTCTCTCATTCATTAATCATACTTTTTTAAATTTTTAATGTTATCAAGCAAGTTTGATCATTTTTCACCAAGACTTGATTTCACCATATTCACCACAGACAACTCGTTATCTTTCCATATGCCATAGATAATTGAGTCATCTTTGTAGAAAACTCCCTCTCCGTGAAACTTATCTTATTTGAAGGTTCCCTCGTATCGTTCACCGTTTTAGAAGTATTGGGTACCTTTACCATCAAACATCCCGTTATGCCAATTGCCTTCGTACTAACGATGTCCGCCTTCCCTATACAGAATGCCCCAACCGCTTTGCACTCCATCTCTAAACTAGCCTTAGTACCAACTGCCATCTGACCACCAGAAAGTACCTCTGCCGTTTCTCTTTCCTGCTTTAAACTCTCCTTCATAGACATTGTTTTCCTTCCCTGTCCAGGTGTAGACTCCCCTGCCTTCCTTCTTATCGAACCTAAACTCTCCAATGTAATAGTCTCCTGTAGCAAAGTACAATTCTCCTTGGCCTTCAAGCTGCCCGTTATGAAACTCTCCATGGATGATCTTGTGGGTGTTTTTGAAGAAGCAAAGTCCACGGCCATGCGGTCTATCGATTTTTGTTTCTCCTATGTATACGATTTCAGCATTTTAGAAGAATTTAGGGGCATTAAAGGTAGGCTCAGTCGCAAGGACAGTAGGTGAGCTGTTTTTGACAATAAGTAGCTCTTTGAGCTTCAGCTAAATAGACCTTAACTCTTTGCCAATAAAAGCTGTCTAGTAGTTTAGATCATCTAGGTAAAACTGGGTCTTTTCAAGCATTTTCTCCTCAGAGCTTTCATCAATCTCTAGCTTGCTGCTCATCCTTCCAATCAGTAGACCCAAAGTGCGATTCATTTCATCGATAGACTTGAACTTGCAAGTTTTGATTTGCTCCAAAGAGTTCTCAGTAAAGAGTACTGACTACTTCTAAGTATGGAGTTCGTTCTTTTTGCTTATGTACCCTTTTATTATTGTGCTGTAGCTTTCATGGAAATCAGTCAATATCTTAAGTAACTCTTCGTAGGATTCATCGATTCTTCTGATTAAGTCAGAAAGCTCGTCTTTTTTGAAATCTTTGCTAAAAGCTCTAAGACAATGTTCCATGAATTCGTTGATTTCGATGGAGTCATGGTTTTTGTGTGAACCATGTATAGTGAGGCAGATGGAGCAGATAAGTCCTCTGTCCTTGCAATTGGAGTCAATGCAAACAAACGTCGGATTCTGCCCATGGGAGTGGCAATTATAGGGTTTGATGAAGTCTTTGAAGCATTTCGAGAACTGCTGCACTTCTGCTTATATTGACATATCAAAAGGTTATGAATAAAGAGTTACATAAATTAATTTTGGCACCTAAACATTAATCATAATAGTCATTCCTAACTTTTTTGAAGCAGCCCAATAATTTTCTTCATTTTTTTGAAAGTTTTTGTTATAAAGGCTTTACCATTCTTACCATTTGTAGCTACTTTGTATTAAAAAAGCTCGACTATTGATTGCAACTCTAAGAACACAAAAATAATTGAAGGTCTTTGAATGTTTCTTGCGATAAAACGAACCCTAGTTAATCTGTTTAGAATTGAAGCAATAATGAAATAACCAAAAACCAAAAAAAACAAATGAATTGATTTGTAAAGATTGGCTAGTGCTTTTAAACTATCTAATTTTTCTGTTTGTGAGTTTGCGTTAAAGTTCATAATCAGTCAAGCTGAAAATATTCAGGTAATATAATTTTATGGGCCAGTAATCCTCTGCCCATTCGGACGACGCAAGTTGTTTCCGCTCCTGTATGCGCGACAAAAAGGCCAAAACTCTCAAATCCCCAGCAGCTCCCATTAACTCCCGAAAATAAGATATCTCTCCGATATTTGAGGACCCAAATAACAATAAAAATCCCTAGGAATCCAAAAAACTGCCCTTCCCTTCGAAACCTTACACCTTTCAGCTCAGAGACTCAGACACTTCACTTGAAATACGTAACCAAACAGAGACTAAACCGAATACACAAGTGAAAGGCAAGGGGGTAGGGGAATAAAAATAAACGATTGTCAAATAGAAAGGTTTTGGAGAAGAAGCTAGTTAGTAGTAAGTTGGTGCATTGGGATTACAGTCTAAATTTTCTTCTTCCTACAAGAGCAAAACCAAAGTCTTTGGAAAAAGATGCAGGGTAAGTGAAGGTGGGGTAACTGGTTATCCCTCTGAAAAATAATTAGGCAGTTCTGAGGAGACAACCAGCAAAAGTCACCAAACCTAAAATTCAAACACCCGCAGTCGCAAAATTTTGTTGAACAAGATAGAAGATATCAAACAGAAATACTATGAAAGAGAGCTTGAGATATAGATCTACCAGGATTAGAACTAGTATCAACAACAACTTGACTAGTTGGCCAAACTTGAGGAAAAGTGCAAATCAGAGCATAGTTAGCTTCCCTTGGCCTCCGTTAGAGAGATCACAAGCATCAAAAAGAACATACTTGCCAAACTTAACCAGAGGAAACTCATCAGAAATAATAACAAAAAACAGCCCAATCCTAACCCTCTTCAAAATGGCCAAAGCTTATTATAACCGGGGGAAGATCTTAAGTGCAATGACTAGCTCGAAATCTACTCACGTAACAACATCCGTTAAAGTGAAGCCTAAGATTAGCTTAAATCTTCAAAGAGAATGACGTCTAAAAAGGAAAAACTGAACAAATCTTCAAGATCGATTGATGCCAGTCAGGACATTAGTCTTTAATAAAGGGTCTAGTTCTCACAGTATTCTCAACAGGACACTTTACAAGAAATTAGAGAATGCGACGAAGAAGACTAAGACTACAAATCAAGGGTTGAATCAAAGGTGAAGCAAGTTATCAAAGGCATAGGCTTACCTTCCAAAAGACTAACTAGTCGAAACTCCAACGTAAACTGCTACAGATAAGGATCTTTAGCCATAAATGAGCAAATGAGCTAGAGCGTGAAGTCAATCAAAGTGAAAGATGCGTAAATCATTAGCAAATCGCACTCCTCCAAACAGATAAGGGCTTCCGCCTCTCCCCAATCGGTAAGAGCTGGGGGAGATGAACGAATCGATAATAAGATACTGTTTTTTTGATATTATTTGAGTTTGCCAACTAAGCACAGATATTCATTAAAAATATTATTATTATATCCATGGGCAAAAACTATCGCAACCGTACTTCCCTCTCTATCCAGACTCATCCACCTTCAACACTCCAAGGAGACCCTTTGAGAAGGAAAGAATTGACCATGAACTTCAACTTGTAGGCAAGTACGGCCTCAAGAACAAGCGTTAAGTATGGAGAGTTCACTTATTGCTGTCTCGTTTCAGAAAGGCTGCCAGAGAGTTGCTAACCCTTGAATAGAAAGACCCAAGAAGACTATTCGAAGGTGCTGCCTTGTTGAATAGAATGCATAGGTACGGCCTTTTGTCCAATGAGGAACTCAAGCTCGATTACGTTTTGGGTCTAACTCTTAACAAATTTTTGGACAAACGTCTTCAAACCCGTATCTATCAAGAAGGTTTCCAAGCCAAGAGTGTCCACCAAGCTCGTGTGCTCATCCACCAGAGACACATCAAAGTCGGCAAGAATCTAGTCAATGCCAACCAGTTTTTGGTACGAACTTCATCTGAGAAAAAGATCAATTTGGCCCCTCTATCGCCATTCGAGACCAAGAAGCCAAGCCGCACATCTCGCAAGAAGAACAAAGGAAAGAAACCAGCTGAGGAATGATCCACATTTTAACCTCTAGCACAAAGCTATCTTTTGTTTATAAATTGAATGAATAGCAAACCCACCAAAACCTCCTACAAGTATCTGGCTCATTACCAAGAATCGTTGAGAAGCTGCCCCTCAAAAACAAAGTGCTCATGAAAGCAGTCATCCCCAACGAGCATGAGCTCATGGTCGTGAGATTCAACCATGAGGATACCATGGCTGCTTGTGGCTATTCCGACGGATTTGTTAGGGTTTTCAATTTGGGAACAGACAACAAGATTGCGGAGATCAACACTGGCATAAGAGAGCAGGGACCTGTCAATTCTTTGAGGTGGCGTCCACTCAGCTAGTACACCAGTAGCTCAACGCCTCTCCTGCTAATTGCCAATACCAGCGGCCATCTCTACCAGTTCACAGCCAAGACAGGCAAAGAAGTTTGGCATACCTTCTAAGAAGGCAATTACATCATGGCTCTTGATTACACTCCCAATGGCACCTCTTTCGCAAGTGCAGGCAAAGATAACATAATCCGCATATACGACGAGTAGACCAAGAAGCTTAAAAACCAACTCAACTCCATAAAATGGCACAAACCAGGACACAACAACCGAGTGTTTTCTCTCAAATTCAAGAAGGACTAGCCAGACATCATCGTGAGTGGAGGCTGGGACCAAAATGTAAAAATGGACTCATCTAGATCAATATCTGGGATGTACGCAGTTAGAGCGTGGTTTCCTCGATTTATGGACCCAAGATCTCCGGAGATTCCTTGGATATTCGCGATAATTTCCTACTGACGGGGGCCAATCGCGGCAAAGACCAACTGCAACTTTGGGATTGGAGAGAGAATAAACTCCTGACTACCTTTGCCTGGTAAGAGTATGAATAAGTACTTTGCTGTAAAATTAGACAACGAACGGTTTCATCTTCTGTTCCCAGTTTTGCAACTACAACCGAGAGATCGTGATGGCGGTGGGAGGCAGTGCCGCCAAATTCTTCAGTTTGGAAGAGAAGCACGAAATTGTTGAGGTGTAGTTCGACAAAGAGAACCTGTTGTACAGCTGCGACTCAGGGTACACTGGGACTCGCTTTTTGACCGGAGGCAAAAACGGAAGTCTTTTCTACTTCGGCAACAACAAAACTCTGGAGTGATCGCTTGAACTTCTTTAGTATAATATAAAGGTTACACTATTATATTTGAACCAAATCACCTCAATACCTGCTTCTTTTGCGCAGTAGTCGCTCTGTGAAACATCTAGGGGGGATTAATGATGGAGGAGACGTGTAGGGAGGGGATTTACGCGGGTTTCAGTTGAAGTGAATTATAATTTATTCACATTCAATAGTTTTGAAGATGGACATGGAAAACAGAGCTTAGCCCACTGACAATGAGAGTGTATAAAACCAAGTTATCACGTACACTGCGCCATGGAATATCTTCGCGCTGGGTTTTTCCAACAAACCGCAACACCCGTTCCGCCTGGGCATCGGGTCCTTCCTCCCGGACATCAACAACGAAGTAATCCAAGTCTGAATCAGGTCTAAATCATCCAGCTCAACTAGTCCAAAACCATCCAGAAACGTTGCAGCTTCCCTCATGAGTACCCTCCCACCAAACTCATGTTCATCCCTGATGAGGTAAAACCAATCCAACCTAGACCGGAGACAAGCCGGATTTGCTTGCCACTTCTGGCGACTGCCTAAAAATATGGAAAATCAGGGATAACAAAGAGGTCACTCTTTAGCTCAATCTCAAAAATGTAGTTGTTATGCCACTCAGGACAATGACTTCTCAGCCCCCCTCACTTCCTTCGACTGGAACCCCGAACTCAACAACCTCATTGGAACCAGTTCCATCGACACCACCTGCACCATCTGGGACGTCGAAAAATCAACTGTCTTCACCCAACTCATCGCCCATGACAAAGAGGTCTACGACATCCACTTCTCCAAAGAACGCAACATCTTCGCCTCAGTCGGCGCAGACGGCAGCGTCAGGCAGTTCGATATCCGAGACCTCCAGCATTCCTCAGTCCAGTACGAGACCGAAAAGGGCAGACCAATCCTCAAGCTGGCTTGGAACAGGAAAGAACCCAACACTACCCTCTTGGCCTGCATTGAGATGGAGGCCAACTACGTCACCATGATTGATTCCAGGTACTCCTGCAACTATCCAGAAAGCCAGTGATTCCTGTGATGCGACTGAGCAACCACAAAGACTGCGTGAATGCTGTGGCCTGGGCTCCACAATCGGCAGTTCACATGTGCACAGTGGGAGACGACAGTAAAGCCTACATCTGGGACCTGACCTCAGGCAACAACCGTTCGGAATTCCAAACCCCCCTCCTTTAATACACAGCTGACGACCAGATCTCCAACTTGTCCTGGTCCAATTTACAGAAAGAGTGGCTGTCGATTTGCTACGTTAACCAACTGCAGATGCTGAGGTTGTGATATTTTGGTCTGGACTGTTTTGCGCACTAAACGGCTATAATTTAGTTAGATAATATAAAAGATGTCACTTGATCAACCCTTGGGTGATGAGATGGTTCACTCTTTCCTTGTTCTTCATTTCGGGCACAAAAATGACCTTTGTGTTGCTGCGGCCCACCTGCTTCAACGTCTCCAAATACCTGATCTGCATCGCAGCCTTGCTGTTCAACTCTTCAGCGGCAAGTCTCATCGACTTGGCAGACTCCACATCCGCCCTGGCCGAAATGATCTTGTTTGTCATCAGCAAGCCTCCTCTCCTTGGCGGCCGAAGACAGCGAATCCTGCAAATCTTTGTTCAGTTCGATATCCTTGATGAAGATTTCCTCAATCTGCGTTATGGCAGTCTTACGTCCACTCCCCACTCCTAGATGTACTGTACTGCAGGGGTTGATATAATGCAGACCAGGCTTGACTGTGCGGACGTATCTCCCAAACTGCTGGTAGATGCTGTTGTAGGCCTGAGACACGATTTTGTAGGGGTAGTCGATGAAGCAGCAGCAGAGGCAGGACATCCAGGTTCGCGCACAGCCGCAGCACTCCCCCCAGCAGTGCATGCACTTGTCTTAGAAGGGCATCTAAGTGTGGTCCTGGTCAGCTTCGGGGAGATGTATGTGTCTGGGTTTGCCGGTGAGTCTGTCCTTCTCCCTGCATTTCTCTCTTCTGCAGGTTGGTTTCAATCATAAATTATATCTGGCCATTCGAATGTGTCTAGTTTATTTTTTGT
>Ga0316217_10005322_pt1 | contig 13420 bp, 11 predicted proteins | sample 1anoAmetaG_FD_203633 | JGI IMG/M metagenome (GOLD analysis project Ga0316217, IMG submission 203633) | Freshwater microbial communities from Trout Bog Lake, Wisconsin, USA - 1anoA | ecosystem: Environmental > Aquatic > Freshwater > Lake > Hypolimnion/Profundal zone | place: USA: Wisconsin...
CTTCATTGGCTAGGTATACAGGGCCCTCATGCAGGCTGTGCAGACGGGAAGGATCGGAGCTTTTTCTTAAAGGCGAGCGTTGCTACACGGACAAATGTGCCATTAAGAGAAGGAGCTATCCCCCGGGGCAGCACGGTCAGGGTCGCATAAAAGTTTCAGATTACGGCGTTCAGCTGCGCGAAAAACAGAAGGTGCGCCGCATCTACGGTATCCTCGAGAACCAGTTCCGCGGCTACTTCGAGATGGCGGACCGGATGAAGGGTGTGACCGGCGAGAACCTCCTGTTCATCCTGGAGAAAAGACTCGACAACGTCGCCTACCGTCTCGGTTTTGCGACCTCCAGGACCGAGGCGCGCCAGCTGGTGCGTCACGGCCACTTCACGCTGAACGGTCGCAAGGTGAACATCCCCTCCATTCAGGCGAAGGCCGGCGACGTGCTGCAGTTGCGGGAAAAGAGCCGCAAGATCGCCTGCATCACCGAATCTCTGGAAGGTGTAGTTCGCAGGGGTATCCCGCAGTGGCTGGAACTGGATAAGGACGCATGCAAGGGTGTCGTCAAGGCTCTACCGGTGCGCGAAGACATCACCATGCCGATTCAGGAGCAGTTAATTGTCGAGCTCTACTCCAAGTAAAGGCTGACTACAACCGATACAGGGGGATCTAAATGTATAAAAATTGGCGCGATCTGATCAGACCGAAGAAACTCCAGGTTGAGACGGAATCGCTCACTAATACATACGGTAAGTTCTTTGCCGAACCCTTCGAAAGGGGGTTCGGCACCACCCTCGGCACCGGGCTGCGCAGGGTCCTCATCTCCAGCCTTCAGGGTGCGGCTATCGTCTCCGTGAAGGCCAAGGGTGTACTGCACGAGTTCTCCGCCATTCCCGGCGTAACCGAGGATGCCACGGATATCATCCTGAACCTGAAGGGCGTGCGTCTCAAGATGCACGGCAACGAGTCCCGGGTAATCCGGATCGTCCAGAAGGGCGAAGGGGTGGTCAAGGCCAAGGACATCATCACGGACCACAACGTTGAGATCCTGAACCCCGAGCATCACATCGCAACCTGCTCCAAGGACGCCAACCTGGAGATGGACCTGGTGGTGAAGATCGGCAAGGGGTACGTCCCTGCAGACCGTAACCGCGATGAGAAGGCACCGGTGGGAACCATTCCGATCGACGCCATCTTCTCGCCGATCTCCAAGGTGAACTTCACGGTCACCAACGCCCGCGTCGGTCAGATCACCGACTACGACAAGCTGACCATCGAAGTCTGGTCCGACGGTTCGGTGAAGCCCCAGGACGCGGTGGCCTACGCTTCAAAGATCCTGAAAGACCAGCTCTCCATCTTCATCAACTTCGACGAGGATGTGGAACCGCAGGAGGAGGCCGAGCCCGAAGAAGAGCGTGAGCGCTTCAACGAGAACCTGTACCGCTCGGTCGACGAACTGGAGCTTTCGGTTCGATCCGCGAACTGCCTGAAGAACGCGGGCATCAAGCTGATCGGCGAACTGGTTTCCAGAAGCGAAGCAGAGATGCTGAAAACGCAGAACTTCGGCAGGAAGTCGCTCAACGAGATCAAGGACATCCTGGTCGACATGGGGCTCACCCTCGGGATGAAGCTGGACAACTTTCCGGACCCCGAGATCATGAGGCGTCTGAGAGGCGAGCAGAAAGAGGAATAGTCAGTAACGACTTTCATTTATAGATAGAAAGGAAGTGAAAAGATATGCGTCACAACAGCGCGGGTAGAAGATTAGGCAGGACCACAAGCCACAGGATCGCTATGTTCAGGAACATGGTGACCTCCTTTCTCGAACACGGAAAGATCACCACGACTGACGCCAAGGCCAAGGAACTTCGTTCCATCGCCGAGAAAATGATCACCCTGGGCAAGAAGGGTGACCTTCACGCGACGCGGCAGGCAGCCGCCTACATCCGCGACAAGAAGGTCGTGACCAAGCTTTTCACAACCATTGCTCCGATGTATGCCGACCGTCCGGGCGGCTACACCAGGATCATCAAGCTCGGCATCCGCCCCGGCGACAATGCGCCGGTCTCCGTGATCGAGCTGGTGGAAGCCGAAATGAAGCCGAGGAAAGTATCCGCGAAGCCCGCCCCGGTCAAGACCGCCAAGGTCCAGGCGCCGGTTGCGGTCGTCGCGGAGGCCCCGGCGGCGGCTGAAGAGGTCGCTGCTGCGGCTCCGACTGAAGAGACCAGCGAAGCGTAAGGTTCGCAAATTTAACAGACGATGGCCAAAGGGGCACGGGAAACCGTGCCTCTTTTCGTGTCTGGAGACCTGCCGAGCGGGTCACGCCATCTTTGCCTTTACAGTAAAACACCCACTCTGGTAGTATGCGCAGCTAATGAAGATAAAACGCCTCGAAATTCTCGGTTTCAAATCATTCCAGGACAAGGTCTCCCTCGACTTCCCCCAGGCCATCACCGGCGTGGTCGGCCCCAACGGCTGTGGCAAGTCCAACGTGGTGGACGCCATCCGCTGGGTCATGGGGGAGCAGTCCGCCAAGAACCTGCGCGGCAAGAACATGGAGGACATCATCTTCGGCGGTACCGAGTTTCGCAAGCCGCTCGGCATGGCCGAGGTGTCGCTCTTCTTCTCCACCGACGACGGCCGCGTTCCGGCCAAGTACCTGAACTTCTCCGAGATCCAGGTGACCCGCCGGCTCTACCGGGACGGGGAGAGCGAGTACCTCTTAAACAAGACCCCCTGCCGGCTGCTCGACGTGGCCGAGCTCTTCATGGACACCGGTATCGGTGCGCGCGCCTACTCGATCATCGAGCAGGGAAAGATCGGCATGATCCTGCATGCCAAGCCCGAGGAGCGCCGTTTTCTGATCGAGGAGGCCGCCGGGGTCACCAAGTTCAAGGCGAGAAAGCTGGTGGCACTGAAGAAGATCGAGGCGACCCGGCAGAACCTGCTGAGGATCGGCGACATCGTTTCCGAGATCAAGCGGCAGATGAACGGGCTGCAGCGCCAGGCCAGGAAGGCGGAGCGGTTCCGCGAGATACGGCTCGAGCTGAAGGAGATCGAACTGCTCTTCGCTGCCAAGGGGTACGCCGCGGTCCAAGGGGAGCGCGGCGGGCTCGAGGCCGAGATCTCGCAGCTTGAGGGGGCCGTCCAGGCGCTCGCCGGGCGGCTGGACGCCGAGGAACTCGCCGTTGAGGGGAACAAGATCGCCCTGCTGGAGACCGAGCGGCAGCTCGCCGCAGCCCAGGAGGAGATCTTCCGCTGGAAGGGGGAACTGCAGGGGGGCGAGAACCGGCTGGAGTTCCAGCGCCGGGAGCTGGCCAACATGGAGCGCCACGGCGAGCGCTTCGAAGAGGAGCGGCAGGGGCTGCGCGGTCAGCTGGCCGCTTCCCAGCTCGAGCTCGAGACCCTCACCGGGCAGCGCGGCGCCTTTCTCGAAGAGCTCTCCCGGGAGGCGGAGTCGCTGGAGAACCGGGAGTCCCTGCTTGAGGAGCTGGGGGCCGCAGAGGCGGGGGTCTCGCGGGAGCTTGAGGAGGCGCGGCGCGCCCTTTTCGCGGCGCTCTCCGAAGGGGCGCAGGCGGCAAACCAGCACGCTGCTGCAGCCAAGCGGCTCGCGGCCATCGGCGAGCGCCTGCAGGCGAGCGCCCGGGACCGCGTGCTGCTCGCCGAGCGGCTGGTCGAGGCGACCCGAAAAGTTGAGGCGCTGCAGGGGGAACTCCAGCAACTGCGCCGGAACAAGGAGTTTGCCAGCAAGGAGCTGACCCTCGCCGACGCGCGCGAGGTTGCCCTCAAGCAGGCCCAGGAGTCAGGCGAAAAGGCCCTGCAACAGCGCCGCGACCAGCTCTCGGGAAGCGCCTCCCGGCTTACCTCGCTTCAGGAGCTGGAAGCCCAGTTTGCCGGCTACGGCCAGGGGGTGCGCAATCTCCTGTTGGCCGAACCGTTGCGGGACGCCCCCTTCACCGTGCTAGCCGACGCGCTCGAGGTGGAGGAGGAGTGCGAGGTCCCTCTCGAGGCGGTACTTGGGGAGCGGCTGCAATACCTTTTGGGCACGCCCCAGGCTGCTGTCGATGCCGTGGCGCATCTGAAGCTCTCCGCCGGCGGGCGCTGCAGTTTTATTACCGCCCCCCCATGGCAGGAGCTGCCTGGGGAACTCCCCCCCGATGCCCCGGCGCTCCTTGACAGAGTCAGGGTGGCTGAGCATTGCGCCCACCTGGTGGCTCCGCTACTCTCCGGTGCTTATCTGGCACGCGACCTCTCCCACGCGATCGTCCTGGCGGCCGCTTTCCCGCGCTGCACCTTCGTTACCCGCGAGGGGGACCTGGCGCACTCGGGAGGGATCCTGAACGGCGGTTCTGCCGAGCCCGTGCAGCAGGGGATCATCCACAAGAAGCGGGAGATCAAGGGGCTGACCGGCGAGGTAGAGCGTCTCACCCTGGAGGTGGGGGAACTGAGCCGGCAGCGCGAGGCCAGGAGACAGGAGATCGCCGAGGCCGAGGCGGAGCGGGCGGGACTACGCCAGGACCTGCACCGGCTGGAGATCAGGATCCTCAACGCAGAAAAGGACCTGCAAAGTGCCGGCGCCGAATGCCGCAGGGTCGAGGAGAGCGGCCAGGTACGGGAGATGGAAGAGGAGCAGCTCGCCGAGGAGCAGGCCCTGGTAGCCGCGGAACTCGCCCAGGCCGAGGCCAGGAAGGGGCTCGCCGAGGAGCGGAAGCTTCTCCTGGAGGGGAGTGTCGAGGCGCTGCAGGTGCGCCTGCAGGGTTCCCGCTTTGAACTGGAGGAGGCGCGTGAACTGGTCACCTCGCTCAAGGTTCGGGTGGCAGCGCTCAGGGAGAAGGTGGAAGCTGCCCAGCGCGCGAGCCTGCGCGTGCAGGGGCTCTGCGCGGACCTTTCGGCGCGGATCACCTCCCGCACCCGGGAACTGGAAGGCTCCGGCACCGAACGCTCCCGCCTGTCCGGTGCCATCGCCCAAGGCGAGGAGGCGCTCAAGGAGATCGTCGGGTACCAGCTGGCGAGCGAACAGGCGCAGCTCCTGGTAAGGGAGCGCTACGAGGCCGAGGCAGCTAAGGTCCAGGAAGAGGAGGCAAGTCTCAAAACCGTCCGCGGCGAGTCCGCAACCCTGCGCGACCTGCTCAACACCAGGAGCCTGAGGCTTTCCGAGGTGGCCATGAAGCTGCGCTACCTGGAGGAAACCGTGCAGGAGCGGCACCGCATGGGGATCGCTGATGCCCTGGCCGCCTACCAGGAGCTGGAATGGGACGAGGTCGAGCGGGGAGCGCGCCAGTCCGAGTTGCAGCGGTTGATCGACGAGATGGGTGAGGTAAACCTGATGGCGATCGACGAATTCAAGCAGATGGAGGAGCGTTTCGCCTTCCTCACCGGGCAGAAGGACGACCTCGAAGAGTCGATGAACGCGCTGCAGAAGGCGATCCAGCGCATCAACCGGACCACCCGCAAGCGCTTTTTGGAGACCTTCGAGCTGGTAAACGCCAAGTTCCAGAGTGTCTTCCCGCGTCTTTTCTGCGGCGGGCACGCCGAGCTGCGGCTCACCGACGAGGAGGACCTCCTCTCCACCGGGTTGGATATCGTGGTGCAGCCGCCGGGGAAGAAGCTCCAGAACGTGTCGCTGCTGTCGGGCGGCGAGAAGGCGCTCACCGCGGTCGCCCTCATCTTCTCCATCTTCCTGATCAAGCCGTCTCCCTTTTGCCTCTTGGACGAGGTGGATGCCCCGCTCGACGATGCGAATATCGGCCGGTTCAACGAGATGGTGCGGGAGATGAGTGCGGGGTCCCAGTTCATCATCATCACCCACAACAGGGCGACCATGGCCGTAGCCGATACCCTTTACGGCGTCACCATGGAAGAGCCGGGCGTCTCCAAGCTGGTATCGGTGCGTCTCAACTGCTGATGCTTTAAAACGGACGGTTCGAGACCAGGTTTCCCTGGCCGCCGACCTTGCGGTGGCGGCCCTCTCCCTTCAAGGGAATGGGGGCTGGAGGTTGTCCGCCACAATTTGCGTTACCAGGTCAAGAAATGGGCTCCTCTTTTAAATATTTGCGGTAGAATCTTTTTGGCTCGGCAACCTGCCGTGCCGTCAGGTTTCTGATTGCTTTGCAATGGTTTTATCAAGGTAACTTAGGAGCGAGACGTGCCTTTCAAGACATTGTTGACCAAACTCGTTGAGGCTGTTCCGGGGGCGAGCGGGGCCATTCTTGCCGACTGGGAGGGAGAGTCCGTCGAGCAGTACTCCTTTGGTGACCCCTACGAAATGAAGGTGACAGCCGCACATTGGGGGATACTGCTTACCTTGCTCAAAGGACTCCCGGAGAAATACCCCGTCGGGGCAATATGCGAAGCGGTGATAAGCACCGATCAACAGCACGTCATTGCGGGAACTCTCGGTGACGATTATGCTCTTGTCATGACCATGGACCAAAACGCCCTGCCTCTGCTGGCCCTGCGATGTTTCAGAGAGACAGCCGGCCTTTTGATGAAGGAGATTTACTAGAATGGCAGAGGAAAACAAAGGCTTTTTCAAGGGCCTTTTGGACAAGATCGCCGCTGTTGTCAAAGAGACACCACAAGAGCCTGATAAAGAGAAACCGGTCTCCGGACAGGGCGCAGCTCGGTCGGGGACTCCTGCAGAAAGCCCGCTAACTGCCGAAAAATGGACCCCCATTGAGAATGCTTGGTCGGCCAGGCCGCAAGCGCAGGTAGAGACTACGCTCCCGGTTGAGACTGCACCTGCTTCGGAGCTGCCGGCTGTCCCGGCAAAACCAGCTGCGCCGACACCTCTTGTGGCACCCGTGGCAGTGCCGCCGGTCGCGCCGCCACTCCCCGCACCCGTCGAGGAGGCAGCGAAACCGAGCTTCTTCGAGCGGCTCAAGCGCGGTCTCAGTAAGACGCACGAAAGCCTCGTCGGGCGCATGGACGCCCTCTTGCTCGGCAAGAAGCGGATCGATACCGACACCCTCGAGGAGCTCGAGGAGATCCTGATCACCGCGGACCTCGGGGTGAAGACGACGGTGGACCTGATCAGGACGCTGGAGCAGCGGCTCAAAAGAGACGAGCTCCAGGATGGCGCGGCTCTCAAGAAGGCCCTCAAGGAGGAGATCCTGATCCGGCTCATGGCGCACTCCGCACCGCTTGAACTCTCCGGCAGGACCCCCTTCGTGATCCTGGTCATCGGGGTGAACGGGGTCGGGAAGACCACCACCATCGGGAAACTGGCGGCCAAATACGCAGGCGACGGGAAGCGCGTGCTCCTAGCCGCCGGGGACACCTTCCGCGCCGCCGCCGCCGAGCAGCTTGAGCTCTGGGCCAAGCGGGTAGGTGCGGACATCGTGCGCCACAAGGAAGGCGCAGACCCGTCCGCGGTGGTCTTTGACGCCTGCAAGGCAGCCACCGCGCGCGGCTGCGACGTACTGATCATCGACACGGCCGGCCGCATGCACACCAAGGTCAACCTGATGGAGGAGATGAAGAAGATCCGGCGCGTGCTCACCCGCGAGATCCCGGACGCGCCGCACGAGACGCTGCTGGTGCTCGATGCGGCGACCGGCCAGAACGCCCTCTCCCAGGCGAAACTGTTCAAGGAGGCGGCCTTCGTCTCCGGCGTGGTCCTCACCAAACTGGACGGCAGCGCCAAGGGGGGAATCGTGGTGGCGGTGAGCCACGAATATGCGCTTCCCATCCGTTTCATAGGGGTAGGGGAATCGGTGGAGGATTTGCGCGAGTTCGATCCCGCCCAGTTCGTGGAGGCGCTTTTCCAATAATAACCTTGACTTTTACCTGCTTGTCACTTAGAATTCTGCCGGAAAAGGTGTTATATGAGTGATGATCTGTTGCAAGAACTGGAGGGGCGGATTGTCGCCCTGGTAGAGGCCCTGAAGGGGCTGAAGCTGGAAAACAGCAGGCTGCGCCAGGAAAACGACCGCCTCAGCGAGGAGAGGGGGGGACTCAGGTCCCGCATCGATTCCATACTGAAGAGGTTGGAAGGGGTCTGACAACTTGATCTCGACACACTGCATCAGGGTGCTGGGCAGGGAACTCCAGGTGAAGAGCCCCTCGAGTCCCGAGCATGTGGCGCAGGTCGAGGCGCTGGTTAACGAGAAACTAGCAGAGGCGAGTGCCGCAGTAAGCGGCGGGGACAGCCAGATCGTCTCCATTCTTGCCATGATGAATATAGCAGAGGCCTATTTGGCATTGAAAAATGAGTGCGAAGCTGAGCGGCGCACCAACCGGGAGCGGATCACCGGGCTTCTGGGGAAATTGGACTGGCAGAAGGATTAAGGTTTCAGGTCTCTTGCGGGAGATTGAACATATAGCAGATCTGTTGTACGGTTAAAAGCATTGCCAGAACCAGCGTGGAGCATTTTTACCATGACTTCCCGTTTGCTGATAGGTAGCCTAAAGACACTTTACTGTCATGTCCTGGGGTTAATGGCTGCATCATATAGAGTTCAATGGCGCTTCATTTGAACGCGGCCCTTTCTACCGATACTGTCAACGCCGCACCCGTCCCCGATCTGCATTCCCTCATCAGAGTACCTGTCACGTAAGGGCGGCTTTTCCGCCCACCTTTCCGCAACGCACCACGGAAACAGCTGGTAATGCCAAAACGCGCCCTCAGAACCGGGACACTTGCCAGGCGGCGGGAGTTGTCGCCGCAGCAGGTGAGTAGTCTCAGCCAAGCGCTGCAACTGCGCTTTCTGGATCTCCCCGAGTACCGGAGGGCGCAGGTCCTGGCGCTCTATGCGCCCATTCACCAGGAGGTGGATACCTCGCGGGTGGCTCTTGGGGCGCTTGCCACCGGCAAAACGCTGCTCTACCCCGCGGTCGTGGGGAGCGAACTGAAGTTCCGCCGGGTGCTGCGGCTGGACCAGCTGATCCCCGGCTGTTACGGGATCCCCGAACCGGTGGGCGAGGCACGGGACCCGCAGGAGGCCGATCTTATCGTGGTGCCGGGGGTCGCCTTCGACCAGTCCGGGCGGCGCATAGGATACGGCAAAGGGTATTACGACAAGGCTCTGCACCGGATGGAGAGGGGTGGCAGGCTGGTGGGTTTTTGTTACGATTTTCAGCTTATCGAGGAGATAGTCGGCGAACCGCATGACGTGACGATGGATATCATCGTCACCGAATCAAGGGTGGTTCGCGTTAATAAAAATATAGATTAGGAGGTACAGCTGTGAGTAATGACATTATGATCGCGATAATCCTGGTGCTGGTAGCAGGGGGCATTGGCTATGTGATTGGCAACGTGCTGCACAAGAAGTCTTCCGATTCCCTGGTGTCCAACGCAGAGGGGTTGGCAGCCAAGATGATCGAGGACGCCAAGCGCCAGACCGAAGTGATGGCGATGGAAGCCTCCATTCAGGCCAAAGACGCGGTTTACCAGGCCAAGGAAGAACTTGAAAGGCAGTTCGAGCAGGAAAGCAAGGAGAAACGCCAGGATCTGCAGTCCCTGGAAAAGCGGCTGCAGCAAAAAGAGGAAAACCTCGACAAGAAGACCAACGTCTTCGACCAACGCGACGCGGATTTCCTGAAGCGCGAGCAGGCGCTCGCCGTCCGGGAGCAGTCGCTGGTCTCCAAGGAGCAGGCGCAAAGCCAGAAGGAAGAGAAACTCGACGCTCTGGTCGCCGAGCAGAGGGCGAAGCTGGAGCAGATTTCCGGCATGACCTCCGCCGAGGCGAAGAAGTTCCTGATGGACGCCATGGAGGACGAGGCGAAGCTCGACGTCGCCAAGGTCATCAAGGCGATGGAGGAGGAGGCGAAGGAAACCGCCGACAAGAAGTCCAAGAACATCCTGGCCCTGGCCATTCAACGCTACGCCGGCGAATACGTGGCGGAGCGCTCAGTCTCGGTGGTCACGCTCCCCTCGGATGAGATGAAGGGGCGCATCATCGGGCGCGAGGGGCGCAACATCCGGGCTCTCGAGGCCGCAACCGGTATCGACCTCATCATCGACGACACCCCCGAAGCGGTCATCCTCTCCGGCTTCAACCCGGTAAGGCGCGAAGTCGCCAAGCTCTCCCTGCAAAAGCTGATCGCTGACGGCAGGATCCACCCGGGCCGCATCGAGGAAGTCGTCGCCAAGGCCCAGGAGGAAATCGAGCAGGCGATGAAGGAGGCCGGGGACCAGGCAGCTTTCGACCTCGGCGTGCACGGCATCCACCCCGAGATCCTGAAGCTGATTGGCAGGCTCAAGTACCGCACCTCCTACAGCCAGAACGTCTATCAGCATTCCCTCGAGGTCGCATTCCTGTGCGGCATCATGGCGGCGGAACTCGGCATCAACGTGAAACAGGCAAAAAGGGCTGGGCTCCTGCACGACCTCGGCAAGGCGGTGGACCACGAGATCGAGGGGTCGCACGCGGTCATCGGCGCGGATATCGCCAAGAAGTACGGCGAATCTCCCAAGATCGTGCACGCCATCATGGCGCACCACGAGGACGAGAAGCCGGCGACCGTGCTGGCGATACTGGTGCAGGCGGCGGACGCCCTTTCCGGTGCACGCCCGGGCGCCCGGCGCGAGATGATGGAGACCTATGTCAAGCGTCTGGACGACCTGGAAAGGATCGCCACCTCGTTCGACGGCGTGCTCAACTCCTTCGCCATCCAGGCCGGCCGCGAGATACGCGTCATGGTGTCGAGCGACCTGGTTTCCGACGACCGCGCGCTGTTCCTGGCCCGCGACATCGCCAAGAAGATCGAGACCGAGATGACCTATCCCGGACAGATCAAGGTAAACGTGATCCGGGAAACCAGGGCAACCGAATATGCCCGTTAAGCTCCTCTTCATCGGTGACATCATCGGCAAGCCCGGGCGCGAGGCGCTCTCCCGGGAGCTGCACCGCCTCATTGACCGGCACATGGTGGACCTGGTGATCGCCAACGGCGAGAACGCGGCGGGCGGTTTCGGGCTCACCGCGGAGACGGCACAGGAGCTTTTCAAGTGCGGGGTGCAGGTGCTCACCTCCGGGAACCACATCTGGGACAAGAAGGAGTCGCTCGAATACATCAAGCGCGAGGAGCGCATCGTGCGCCCGGCCAACTACCCGGAGGGGACACCCGGCAGGGGTGCCACGCTGGTCAGAACGCCGGGCGGCGTCAAGGTGGGGATACTGAACCTCGAGGGTCGCGTCTTCATGAACAACCTCGAGTGCCCCTTTCGCTCCGCCGACCGGGAGATCGCCAAGCTGAAGGAGGAGACGCCCATCATCTTCGTCGATTTTCATGCCGAGGCCACCTCCGAGAAGGTCTCGCTCGGCTGGTACCTGGATGGCCGTGTCAGTGCGGTAATCGGGACCCACACTCACGTGCAGACGGCGGACGAGCGGATCCTGACAGCGGGCACGGCCTACCTCACCGATGCCGGGATGACCGGTGCCTTCGACTCGGTGATCGGTGTCCGGAAAGAGGACGCTATTGAGAAGTTCATCACCCAGCGCCCCGCAAAGTTCGAGGTGGCCAAGAAGGATATCCGGATCAACGCCGTGGTGATCGAGGTTGACGAGAAGAGCGGCCTGTCTTTGAGCATCGAAAGGATCAATGCTGCCGTTTAAAGGGTAGCATCTGCTTTCTCTCGTCAGCCTCCTTGGCAAAGGTGGGCTGGCGGATTTGCTTTTGGAGTAAAGGTCGGACGGAAAGTTATGACGTTAGTCTTAAAGGGACGCCGCTCTCACTGGGAGTCCCTTTGCATTTCCAGTAAAGGATTTTGGGAGGGACGCAATGACAGTTGTTGAGCAGATGGAGATCATTAAGAGAGGGGCCGTCGAGATACTGGTAGAGAAGGAGCTTGTTGAAAAGCTCGAGAAATCCGCCAAGACCGGCGTACCGCTCAAGATCAAGGCCGGTTTCGACCCGACCGCGCCGGACCTGCATCTGGGTCACACGGTGTTGTTGCACAAGATGCGTCAATTCCAGAAACTGGGCCACGAGGTCCATTTCCTGATCGGCGACTTTACCGGCATGATCGGAGACCCGACCGGCAAATCCGAGACCCGCAAGGCCCTTACCCGCGAGGATGTCCTCAAGAACGCCGAATCCTACAAGGAGCAGGTCTTCAAGATTCTTGACCCCAAGCTAACCAAAGTCGTCTTCAATTCGGAGTGGCTCGGCAAGCTCTCCGCCTCGGACATGATCGCGCTCGCCTCCAAGTACACGGTGGCGCGCATGCTGGAGCGCGAGGACTTCAGCAACCGCTTCACCAACCAGCTCCCGATCAGCATCCACGAGTTCATGTACCCACTGGTGCAGGGGTACGACTCCGTTGCCTTGCAGGCCGATGTGGAACTCGGCGGGACCGACCAGAAATTCAACCTGCTGGTCGGGCGCGAACTGCAGCGCGAGTGGGGTCAGGCGCCCCAGACCGTCATCACCATGCCGCTTCTGGAAGGGCTGGACGGCGTCAACAAGATGAGCAAGTCGCTGGGCAATTACATCGGTGTCAGCGAGCCCGCGGATGAAATCTACGGCAAAATCATGTCCATCTCCGATGTGCTGATGCTGCGCTACTATGAGCTTCTGAGCGATTTGAGCACGGCGGAGATCGAGACCCTCAAGGAAGGGCTTCAGGACGGCAGCGTGCATCCGATGGAGGCGAAGAAGGCGTTGGGCCGCGAGCTGGTAGCCCGCTACCATGGCGAGCCTGCTGCAGCCCAGGCAGAGGAAAACTTTGTGAGCCGTTATCGCGACAACCAGACTCCCGACGAGATGCCGGAGTTTACCCTGAAGCCGGAAGGGGCAAAGGTCCTGCTCTGCCGTGTTCTGGCCGAGACCGGGCTTGCCAAGTCCAACGGCGAGGGGCGGCGCTCCATCCAGGGCGGTGGTGTCAAGGTGAACGGTGAAAAAATCTCGGACGAGAACCAGGAGGTTGACTGTAGCGGTGAGTACATCATCCAGGTCGGAAAGCGCCGCTTTGCCCGGGTGCGGTTCGCGTAGATCTTGATCGGCAGGGAAATGTTTACGAAGGGGCGATCCCGTTGGTCGTCCCTTCGCGTTTTAGGCAAACTGCCATGCACCGAGCGCGGCCTGGTAATGGCCTCCTCTTTTGCTGGAATGCCCGGAATTTAGCAGACTTTGCCATAAGAACCCCTCGCCCTCCGGGGAGGGGCAGGGGTGAGGGGATTGCCATCTGCGCCCAGGCGGGAGGAATCCGTCTGCCCTTCGCCATCCTAACCGCCTGCGATCTCTGCTCCTCCCCTAGTATTGGCGAAAGGAAATAATAAAGGCGTTGACGCCCCTGCAAGCTTTTGTTATAAACACACCTCGCGGACGAACGGGGCGTCTCAGAAAAAGAAATCGCACCGCTCGGAAGAATAAGGGTTGACAGCAAGAAATGGTTTTGTTATAAAGTTTGGCTCGCACGGCAGTTCTTTGCAACCCAATAGCCACCGCCGGGGAACAGGAAGAGGGCTCCAGTACCATT
>Ga0316217_10005323_pt1 | contig 13419 bp, 15 predicted proteins | sample 1anoAmetaG_FD_203633 | JGI IMG/M metagenome (GOLD analysis project Ga0316217, IMG submission 203633) | Freshwater microbial communities from Trout Bog Lake, Wisconsin, USA - 1anoA | ecosystem: Environmental > Aquatic > Freshwater > Lake > Hypolimnion/Profundal zone | place: USA: Wisconsin...
GAGAGGCCCTGCGGCAGGACTTTACCCGCATGTTTTTCACAGGGTTCACCGATCCTGGTGCCAGCCTTAATGGGAGCGATGCTGCGGAGCGTGGTTTTGAAGCGGGTCAGAAGTTCCGCCGACACTGTAACGCGCAGAAGATTAAGCAGACGATGGAGGCTTACGGTTATGTCGCTACGGAAGCGACTGGGACGTGGAACGTTCGTTTTGAGGTGAGTAGTTTTCGACCGCGCAATGCGCCAGATGAAACGTGGTGGCTAAACGGGTTTGGAAACACCAAATACATTCTATCGAGGAATGATAAGTGGACAAGCCAGCCGATTTTGTATCGCGTTTCCGGTTTCTTGAGTCCGATTGGAGGGTATGGTCACCTCGGCGGCTATATTCATGAGTTTTATGCGACGAAAGTTGTTTACATCAAAGATGGCGGCTAACCAATTTCTGGAGCCATCCGCCGTTAACGCGATGAGTTCCGCTACGCGGTCAACGTCACAGACCGGCGTTGGCTCACTGCATAGCCGTCGTTAGTCGTCTCCCCTCCCTTCCCAAAAATGCGCCGCCTGGCGCTCGGAGTCCGACCCGGATTCACCTGCAATCCAACCCCACACATTTGCCGCGAGTTTCCTAATATAATTGCGCTCGAAATAACCCGGGCGCCTAGCTGAGTGTATCAGCACCGTGGGAAATTCCGCCACCGGCAACCGCAGAAACAAAATGAACGGCGGAATTCCTGCACGCGGGCGATAGCGCCCGCTTCACCGGTCGTTCCATTCCCAAAGTGGCCTGCAATCCGCCGACCGATGACCTCATTACCAAAACGCTCGCCGCCTCGGCCGAGTTGGCCAACACCGACCGCAACCTTTATCAAACCAAGGGCAAAAGCTGCTGGAACACCTCCACGCTGGGCAAGCTCTGCCTGCCGGAGTCCGACTCTGCCGACTTCGCCCAAAAGGCGGCCATTCCCTGTCACGGATGACTCGGAGGACCATTCACCGCGGATGGCGGCGGATTATTCATGGTATTGGGCGACGGCGGGGGCCAATGCGGCGCAGAAGTCACAGTTTGGCTGGCTGCGTTCGTGCCAGTGCCGCTCATGCTCTGGCAACCGGTCGCGGCCAATGCCCCCAAGGCCAGCAGGACAAATATTCTCTTCATATATTGTTTGGTAGTTGACGTGGTTGTTTTGGCGCACTTTCTGTCCAAAAGCAATGCCAAATCAATTTGCCATAAATTACCAGCATAAGCCACGCCACCGCCCCCATAAATCCGAGGCAAATAGGCGCAATATCGCACCACAGACATATTTCCCGCCGATGTCGCTCCTACGGAGCTTTCATGTTCTTAGGCTGTGGGGCTAGAAAGATGCCGCGCCTACGGCGCTAAAAGATGCCTGCCGTCGCCAACATGATCCAGAACGCTTCGCGCATACGCGGGTCGCAGTCATTCGCTCCAACACTTACTTGGGCGGCTCGGCGTTTTCGTCCAATTCCAGCCGGAGATAGTCGTAAATGATCCCGTTCATCAGGCCGCCCGCCGGCACGGTGAGGCCCAAGACGTTTTTCCCCGCTTTCATGAGCGCGGCGTTGAACACAAGGTCATGCTCGCTCCAATAGCCGCCGATGCCATCACGGTTGACGGTTCCGTTATAGACCAGATTGCCGACGCTCCCAATGGACTGATCATTCATGTCCGCCAGCAGCGTGCGCGTGCCCACGCCGCAGATCGCCAGCCGCAAGATCGCCTTGCCGTGCGGCGCGGCGGGCAGTTCAAACGTCACGGTCCAAGTCGTCGCACTGCCCCGGCCGCCGCCGGTGGTATTGTTGGTGTCCTCGTTGCAGGGCACCTGCTCGAAGAACCAGTCTTTGTGAAAATCACTCTTGCCGACGACGTATTTCACATCATACGGAAACAGTTTGGGATATTGCAAATACCAGCCCCAATGAAAATAATCGTCGCCTTTGAAGAATTCCGAGCCGGTGCGGTTGGGAATGCCGATGTCCCAGAGCTGTTTGCCGAAACGGACGGGCTGCCAGTCAATCGTGCCCAGGGCAAGCTCTTGACCGGAGTTCACCACCACGTTGGAAACGGTCAAGTCACCGAGCACACCGTCGGCAATGGCGTGCAGCGAGTACGTGCCGGCGCGCACATTCGGAATTTCAAAATGGCCGCGGGCGTCGGCCGGCACCCAAAATTCGTAATGTTTCGCGTCGGTCTGCCAGTCCACCGAGCGCGGCGGGCCAAAACCGCCGCCGCCAAATCGTCCGCGATTGCCATTCGTGCCAAAGCGCGTGAAACGGTTGGTGAAATTGCCGCCGGCGGCAAAGGAACTCTGGTTGGTCATGCCCGCTTCGTCGTCGCCGCCACCCGCCAGGCCAAAGCCGCCAGCGCGCCCGCCGCCACGCGAGTTTCGCGACAAGGTTGCCGGCGTGTAATCCGGCGCGGTCAGTCCGACGAGCAAATTGCTTAGTTGCAACCCCGGCGCCTGCGGATCGTTGAGCACAATCCTGCCGGTGACGGTCGCGCGTTCGCTTTTGTGCGGGTAATCCACACCGCTGACCCACGCGAACGGCCAGGCCTTCGCCTCCGTGTCCGCTTTGGCCAGCGCATCCCGCCACATCGTGTCGTGGCCATTGGCGGAATTGCAGTAGATCATAAACGGCCCGATCACTTTGGTCCAAGCCTCCGCCTCGGCGATATTGCAAATGCTGCCGCCGTAATGGCTGCCGCGCCAGTAATTCAGCAGCGTCGGCGGCGCCGGGGCGTTAAGGGCGTTGACATTGAAAGTCGCGTCCCGGTGCGAGGAGAGTTCAAATTTGGTGGGGCCGCCGCTCAAGAACTCGACGCTGGGATTCACCAGCCAGATGCCCACGTGCCGGTCGCTGCTCGACCAACCCCACGCGCGCACCACGAACTGGTTCGCCGAATAATCGTATTTGTGTTCGACCATCCCCTGGTAGATCCCGGTGTTCATCCGGCGGCCTTCCTTGAAGTTCATTTGCGTGCCGTGATTCCAATCGTACGTCGTGATCATCTTCAGGTTGCGGTTGGCATCCACGGTCATCCAGTCGAACAGGTCATCATTCAACTTCATGCAGAAACGCGCCTCGCCGACGGACGTGGCCGGGTAATTCGTCGGGTGGCTGAAGATGGAATAAGTGTAAACCCCCGAATCGCCGCGCCCCAGCGCGTAGCGAATTTCGATGTCGGCAATCACGCTGCCGCCGGGCCCGCTGCCCATGGCATTGCCGTTGGCAATGCCTTTCACGGACACCTCGCCGCGTTCTCCGCCGTTCGTTTGCGGATCAATTGTGATGCGCGACCTCTGCTGGCCGCGCGCGGCATTGTGCGACCAGTAAGCGCCCTGACGCCCGGCGGCATCAAGCATTTCCAGGTTTATATATTTCAGCGAAAGCAAATCGCCGGAGCGCTTGGCAACCCGCGCCGTGACAATGCCATTATCGAGCGTGAACGAGGTCTCGTCCGTCGAAATCCTGACGGGGGCCAGGCTTTCGGCTGGCAAGACCGCCGGCCGCAGCACCAAGGCGGCAAGCACGGCCAGTTTCAGGAATTTCATGGTGGACTCAGAGTAATGGTCGCAGAATTGGACGCTGGCGAAAGCCGCGTAGTTACAAGCGAAATCGCCAGCGGGTCCGCGGGGCCGGATTGGTGGATTGGTGGATATCGGGTGCTTCTTGATACTGTCACGGAGAGTCGTTCCATGCCGACTGGAACTCGGCAAAAGCCCCTGTCAAAACTCTTTAAAAAGCAGTGAAAAAAAACTAAAATCCGAACTTTTTCGTTCCCCGCTGTTTTCGATGGAATGGCGCTTCCATCCCGGAGGGATTGCAGGGCGGCGACCAACAGTTGCTTCAATCGAGCAATGCCGTTCCATCGAAAACAGCGGGGGACTAAGGTTAAACCATCCTCGCAAGCAACAGAATGGCTCGCCAGCCTTGACCAGGATTGGAAAACTGTCATTATAGCGGCGTATCCATGACATAAATTCAACTATATACTCGCATGAACGACTCTACCACAACGCAACTTAAAGACACCACCGCCAATCCGGCCCCGCTCGGCTTGCTGGGATTTGGCATGACAACCGTTTTGCTGAATCTGCACAACGCCGGGTGTTTTGAACTGAACAGCATGATCCTGGCCATGGGCCTGTGTTATGGCGGGACCGCGCAAGTCATCGCCGGGATCATGGAGTGGAAAAAGGGGAACACCTTTGCCACCACGGCGTTTATTTCGTACGGTTTCTTCTGGCTTTCGCTGGTGGCCCTCCTGGTGCTGCCCAAAATCATCCCCACCGTCACTGCGGCGAACGAAACGGCCATGGCGGCGTATCTCGCCCTCTGGGGGGTGTTCACCGCCGTGATGTTTGTCGGCACCTTCCGGCTCAGCCGGGCGCTCCAGGTGGTGTTCGGCACGCTGACCGTCTTGTTTTTTCTGCTTGCCATCGGCGATTACACCGCTGCGAGCGCCGGGTTCAAACACGCCACCGGCTGGGAAGGCCTCGTCTGCGGCCTGGCGGCGATTTACACCGGCTTGGCACAAGTGTTGAACGAACTTTTCGGAAAGATCATGTTGCCGCTCGGTGCGGTGAAAAAGTAGCACAAGAAGAAACACTCAACCTTCAACAGTGAGCGCCCAAGGCCTGCCAATTAAGGCGCGGTTTGGTGGCTGGGAGTTGAAGGTTGAGCGTTGCAGCCCAAGCAAGGAATTGACGCCGTCCCGGAGAATAGCCATGCTGTTCTGATGAAACGCATTATCACCATTCTCACGCTCGCGGCCGCATTGGCCCTGCAATTTTCCGCCGCCGCCCAGACCAGCGCACCGGCCGTGGTCGCGCCGGAAATCCATACCAACACCGCCATTATTCCCGTGCCGCGGACGGGGAGCATCACCAACCGGCAGGCGCTGGTGCTCCAGCGCGCCAAGGAGAATCCGGGGAATTACGACATCGAATTCATCGGCGATTCCATCACCCAAGGCTGGGAAGGCGCGGGCAAGAATGTCTGGCAGGAGTTTTATGGCCAGCGCAAGGTGATCAATATGGGCGTGAGCGGCGACCGCACGCAGCATGTCCTCTGGCGTTTTGAAAATGGCCAGCTTGACGGCGTCAAGGCCAAGGCGGCCGTGGTCATGATCGGCACGAACAACTCCAACAGAGACGACAATAGCGAAGCGGACATCCTCGCCGGGGTGACCGCCATCGTGAATCAAATCCGCCAGCGGCAGCCGGATACCAAAATCATTTTGCTGGGCATTTTCCCCCGCGGTCAGACCTTCAGCCCGCAACGTGGAAAAATCCTGCAGGTCAACCAGGCGCTAGCCCGGCTGGATGACGGCAAGCATATTTTCTACCTTGATTTTGGCGCCCAGATGATCGAAAACGACGGCTCAATTTCCAAGGCGATGATGCGCGATTATCTCCATCCGGTCGAAGCCGGCTACAAAGTCTGGGCCAACGCCACGGAGCCGAAGCTCAAGCAGTTATTGCAAAAGAAACATTGGTGGCAGAAAATTGTTTGAGGTGGTAGATCTCGACCTTGGATCAAATTGAACGCCAGAGAGCCGTTTACTACAAAACGCTGGCGCGCTTGCCAAGCGGCCACAAACCTCGCGAAGCGTCTGGAGTGCGGCGCGTTCACCGCCGCTTTTGGCCGTACGGTGCGCCCACGAACCAACCAAAACCTTCGCCCGCGCGAAAGCGGTGCTGAAGCCACCGCACTCCAAGACGCTGGCGCGAATGGCTGTGGGCCACTTGTACGCAAAGCGCCTTGGTCTCAACCGATAGCGAGCAGCTCCACCTCAAAAATCAGCGTGGCATTCGGCGGGATGGCGCCGGGATAGCCGTCCCGGCCGTAAGCGAGTTCCGGCGGAATGGTCATTTTCACCTTGTCGCCGATCCTCATTTGCGCCACGCCCAAATCCCAGCCGGCGATCACCTCGCCCGCGCCGAGCCGAAAGCTAAACGGCTCGTCGCGGTCCACGGAACTGTCGAATTTCTTGCCATCCGTGAACATGCCGGTGTAATGGACGGTGACGGCATCGCCGTTCTTGGGGGCGGCGCCGTTGCCGGTCGCGAGCTTGTCAATTTTCAATTGGGCCGATGCCATGTCGCCTCACACGGTGTAGGTGCTGCTGCTGGTTGTGCCGCCGCGGCCGGTCCAGTTGGTGTGGAAGAATTCGCCGCGCGGCTTGTCCACCCGTTCGTAGGTGTGCGCGCCGAAATAATCACGCTGGGCCTGCAACAAGTTGGCCGGCAACACCGCGGAACGGTATTGATCGAAGAATGCCAGCGCGGTGCTGAAGGCCGGCACCGGGATGCCGCGTTTGGCCGCGGTGGCCACGATGTTGCGCCACCCTTTCTGGGCATTCTTGATTTCGCCCCGGAAGTAATCGTCCAGCAGCAGATTTGAGAGCTTCGGATTGTTATCGTAGGCCGCCTTGATCTTGCCCAGAAAACGGGAGCGGATGATGCAGCCGCCGCGCCACATGAGAGCGATGCCGCCGTAATTCAGGTTCCACCCGTATTCCTTGGCCGCGGCGCGGATGAGCATGTAACCCTGGGCGTAACTGACAATCTTCGAGGCGTACAACGCGCTCTTGATGTCCGCAATGAAAGCCTTCTTTTTGTCCGCGCTGGCCGCGATGCTGGTAAGGGCGGGACGCGGACCTTTCAATTTTCTGGCCGCCTTGACCCGCTCATCTTTCAGCGCGGAGACGCAGCGCGAATACACGGCTTCGGCCATGAGCGTGATGGGAATGCCTAGATCCTGCGAGTTAATAACCGTCCATTTGCCGGTGCCTTTCTGGCCGGCAGTATCGAGAATCTTGTCCACCAGCGGCGCGCCATCCTCATCTTTCTTGGCGAGAATGTCCCGCGAAATTTCGATCAGATAGGAGTCCAGTTCCCCGGTGTTCCATTCGGCGAAGACCTGGTGCATCTCGTCGGCGCTCATGCCCAAGCCGAGCTTCATGATGTTGTAGGCCTCGCAGATCAACTGCATGTCGCCGTACTCGATGCCATTGTGGACCATCTTCACATAATGGCCCGCGCCGGCCTCGCCCACCCAATCGCAACAGGGCACGTCGCCCTCGACTTTGGCGGAGACGGCCTGGAAAATCTCCTTCACGTGCGGCCACGCGGCGGGCGAACCGCCGGGCATGATGCTCGGACCGCGCCGCGCCCCTTCCTCGCCGCCAGAGACGCCGGTGCCGATGTACAGCAGGCCCTTGCTCTCCACGTATTTCATGCGGCGGTTGGTGTCCTCGAAGAGCGAGTTGCCGCCGTCAATGATGATGTCGCCGGGCTCCAGCGCGGGAATGAGCTGCTCGATGAATTCATCCACGGGTTTGCCGGCCTTGACCAGCATCATCACGCGGCGCGGTTTTTTGAGCAGGGAAACCATTTCCGCAATGGAATGCGCGCCCAGCACCTTGGTGCCCTTGGCCTCGTTGGCGAGGAAATGGTCCACCTTTTCCGTGGTGCGGTTGTAGGCCACGACGGTGAAGCCGTGGTCATTCATGTTGAGAATGAGATTCTGGCCCATGACGGCCAGACCAATGAGAGCAATATCGCCGGTTGGTTGCATAAAATTCAGCCAGCAAAATACAAAATCCACCCGCCGCCGCGAGCAAAATCAGTTCACAATTTTGGAACAGGATTTGTGATTTCTTGCAAAGAGTGCTGGCTGGCGGGTGGAGTTGCTGCGGGTCACAGACCCGCGCTCCGTCCGCAAATTACCCGCTCGTGCGCTAACCCACGCGGGATTTCTTCCACCTGACAAGTACCCAGACAATGGCCGCGCCAAGGGTTATGAGCAGCCAGCGCTCAGAGGAGCCGGACCACAAGATGGCAATCAACCGGGCAAGCTGAATCACCGCCATGACCATGCCCACCAAGCCCAGCAGACAAATCCCAACCAAGGTGATGATAATGGCAAGGAGATCAACCCGGCCCAGAAGGGATTCCACTATTCCCGCCTCAGGGATGGAAAATTGGCGGGCTTCGGCTGGGTCGGCAGATGGTTGCACGGTGTTCATATTTGCGATCTATTCCAAAATGCGAATCTCTCCGGGCAATTCAACATGATTGAACGCATTGCGCCAGCAGCCGGCTTGGTCGCAATAGGCCATGCACCGGAAATCGGCGCCTTCAACCATGAAAAACTCGATGAGAAACGGCCATTCCGCCGTTTTTTGATCCTCGGTTGCCGGCTCAGTTCGCATGGTTATGGGCATGATAAAATTTGGATGTCGCCAAACAATTCCTCCTGGTTGAATGCATCGCGCCACCTGCCTTGAGGGTCACAATAGGCCACGCAACGGAAATTAATGCCTTGAACCAGAAAGAACTGAATGACAAAGGGTCTGGTGTTGGCTGGCCGCTTGGCCACAGACACCGGAACATCGGTCGCGGTCATGGTCATGGTTTCAGACATGCTTGGCTGCACGGTGAATTCATACCATAAGGGTCGCCCACCCGGCTACTGCCTCTTGGGGCAGGTCAGAGGCGCGGGATCAAGGGATTAATGGATTATCGGATTGTCAGGTGCTGGATCTCCTTCACCCTCTGCTTGCGCCTTTGCCCTTGGCGTCTTGGCGTTGAATTTCGGCTGGTTCGCTTGCGTCGCCCAGCCAAACAGCCCGCACTCATCCGCCAGGCGCGTCAGTTCGGCGACCGATTGGACATTCAGTTTCCGGGTGAGGTTCGTCCGATGGAGCTTGACCGTGCGCAAATTAATCGTGAGGGCATCCGCGATTTCCTTGTTCATTTTGCCCCGCACGACGTGGCTTAGGACCTCCTTTTCGCGCTCGCTCAATTCCGCAAAGCGGCGGCTCAATTCCCGCTGCCGCAGGCGCTGCTGCCGCTCGCGGAGGTCGCGTGCCAAGGCTCGCTCGACGGCGGCCAGCAATTCCTCCTTGGGAGCGCGTTTGGTCAAAAAATCCTCCGCCCCGCCGCGCATGGCGCTTACGGTAGCGGGAATGTCGCCCTGGCCGGTCAGAAAGATCACCGGCAGAGGATTCGCGCTCTGATGCAGCGCCGCCTGCAGTTGCAAGCCGTCGAATTCGGGCATCTGCAAATCCGCCACCACGCAGCCCGGACGCTCCGGGGCCGTCCGCGCCAAAAATTCGTGCCCGCTCGCGTAAGCTTCCACAGAATAGCCGACGGCCGCCAGCAACCGGGATAGCGACCGCAAGAAAGATGTGTCGTCATCCACGACAAAAACGGTGCCCGTTTTTTGAGGAAGCGTCGGCGTCATGATTCTAGTTTAACCTTCGGCGCGGCGCTGGCAAGTCCCCGCACAAGTCGGTGGCGTCCTGATTTGTTTGCGGAGCGCGGGTCTGTGACCCGCAGTGACTCGGAGCGTCAGGAGGCGCATTACATTTATCCGCACGCGCTTTGAAGTGCGAACGTTGCTGTGGCTCATAGAGCCACGCTCCGGGAACTGCAACCGGAGCGCGGGCGGCTCGCCCGCGTGTTTCTGCATGGGAATTAAGTGGTTGCGAATAAACGTCTTGCGTCCTTTTCACGGGACGGATCAGCAAGCGCGGCGACGTCCTCTGGAACCTACGTATCTCAGCCGTTTTCGCGACAGATCTGGCCCATAAACAAAATTTGAACAAATTTCCTCCGGCCCGGTCTGATAATATGTAGGTGATTGGGATAGGGTTGAAAGAGCCTGACTTTTTAGTGGTTTTTTAGTCAGGCTCTTTTTTTGTGCCTTGGCGGAGCGTGGGTTTGCGACCCGCAGCAATGCCCGACCTTGGAGCGCGGACATTCCTGTCCGCTTTTTCGTGCCGGCGAGGTGGTGTGGACAATGCTGGTCCGTTGCGGGTGGCGGTTGGTGGGGCGTGATGTCCGCGTTCCGGCCCTGATGTTCGACCTTGAAACACTCGTCCTCCGCCTTGCTTGCTTCGATGTCGAGGAATCGGGTGGCAAAATGTTGATTCAGTTTGAACGAATCTCGTCCGGCTTGGTCTGATTAAATGTAGGTGATTGGGATAGGGTTGAAAGAGCCTGACTTTTAGTGGTTTTTTAGTCAGGCTCTTTTTTTATGCTCTTCGCGGAGCGCGGCCACGCTTGGCCCCGGCAACATCCGAACCGCTGGGCAACACCGGCATGGACAAATTCCATGCCTGTCATCACTTGGTGTCTGGCTAAGAAAACTTCAGCGCCTGTTCGACTTCGCGCAATCCGCGTGTCATGGTCAGCCGTTTGCCATTGAGCAGCACCACCGTGTGCTGTCCTTGCGCATTGGGGAGCAATTCTTTGATGCCGTCCAGGTTGACGATGGCGGAACGGCTGATGCGCAGGAATTTTTCCGGGTCCAGCTTGGCTTCCAGGGCGTTGATGGTATCCCGAACAATGTGCGTTTCCTTGCCGACTTGCGCGGCCACGTAATTGCCGGCGGATTCAATGCAAAGAATCTGCGCGGTTTTTATGAAAACAATGCGGCCCGGAGTCTTCACCGCCAGCCGCGTGAGGTGGTTGTTGCCGGCCGGGTTGCGGCCGGCGATGGCCATGATGGCCTTGGCCAGCGAATCGTCCTTGGGCTGGGTGGCGAGCCGCTCGCGGGCCCGCTGCACCGTTTCCCGAAAGCGCGCGATGGTGAATGGCTTGAGCAGGTAATCCAGCGCTTGCACTTCAAACGCCTTTAAGGCGTGCTGGTCAAAGGCGGTCACAAAAATAACTTCCGGCAGCCGCGCGGCCGGTATCTCCGCCAGCAAGGCGAACCCATCCATCTCGGGCATTTGCACGTCAAGAAAAAGCAAGTCTGGCGACTCGCGTTCAATTACGGCCAGCGCTTCGGCGCCGGAGCCGCATTCCCCAAGCAATTCGAGGTCCGGCTCGTCCTTCAACAGCAATGCAATTCGTTGCCGGGCCAGCGGTTCATCATCCACGATCAAGGTGCGTATTTTATTCATGGCGGTTGGGTGGGGTCGGCGAAACAGCCTGGGTATGGAAGGGAAGCTTGATTTCCGCGCTGCAGCCGCCGCCGGCGGCATTGTGCAGCCGGAACTGATGCCGTCCGGGATACAAGCTCTGCAGCCGGGCGCGAGTGTTGGAAAGGCCGATGCCTTCAGCCGGCTGAACTTCCGCGCCGGCAATTTCCGGCAGGCCCACCCCGGTATCGGAAATGGTCACGCATAAACCGTCACCGTCGCGGTGAGACTTGATCGTTACGACGCCCGGCGCCACTTGGGGTTCAATCCCGTGCCGGATGGCATTTTCCACCAGCGGCTGGAGCATAAAGGTCGGCACCAAGGCCGCGCGGGATTCCGGCGCGATTTCCTTTTCGATCCGCAGCCGGGCCCCAAACCGGATGCGCTCGATTTCCAGATACGGATTGAGAAAATCCAGTTCGCGTCCCAGTGGCACCTCCGGTTCTCTGGCGCTGTCGAGTGACAAGCGCAGCAGCGCACTCAAATTGCCGATCATGTCATCCGCGAGCAGCGGGGTGGTGTGTACGAGCGTGGAGATGGCGTTGAGCGTGTTGAACAAAAAATGGGGATTAAGTTGCGTCCGCAAAGCCTGAAGTCGCGCTTGGGCCAGATGCGCCTCCAGTTCCAAAGCCCGGCGGTCACGCTGCTGGGCGCGACGAAAATAGACAAAGGTATGAGCCAGGCTGGCAATGACCAGATATATGGGCAGATTGAATTGGCTGCGCATCCACAATGGCGGCGGACCGTGCATCATGTGTCCGCCAGGATGACTCCAATCATGCGGAGGTTGGTTATGCGGCGGCTGCTCGTGCGGTGGTTGATCATGCGGTGGTTGATCATGCGGCTGTTGGTCATGCCGGGGTTGGATCAGATAATCCCCGGCAACCACGCAGATCAAAACCACCACCACGCAAGCGCCGGCATGAATAACCAGGCGTGACTTCCATTTGTTGCGTTCCAAAGGAAACCGGAAAACCAGCCAGATGATGAAGGGAGATAAAATGACCCACGGCAGCCACTGGTTGAAAGTCATACGCCAGGAGTCGGTCCAGGCGAATGCTCCGCTCAAGACGTGCTGCGCGCACATCAGTCCCATGAACACCGCCCAGCCCAGCACAAACCCCAGGACAGTAAACAGCCGGCGCCGCGCCGGAGGGGAAATGATTGAACTGAGATTCACCAGACAATTTTAGTCCGGCCTGGCGCGGTTGTCTTGTGAATTCCAAGGGAACGACCGGTAAACGAGATGGACCCCGGCAAGAGCGTGATGAATGCGGGCAAAAGCGTGATGGAAATCCGCCGCGTAAATGAAATCAAGCGTCCAGGTCGGTGGCGTTCAGATTTACCAGCGCATCTGGTTCGGGCTGCCATCACGGGTTGGGAGCGTTTCATCCAGTTTACTTCCCCCTTCGTCACATAACCGTGTCACGCACAGGAAACTCATGGTCTATTAATGACGCGGGCGATACTCGGCCCGCTGCAAACAACTGAAACATAAACAAATACAAAGAAAGATGATCAATGAAAACAAAATCTAAATTAATGGTGTTGGGTGTGGTCGCCGTCCTGTGCCTCTGCGGCCGCAATCTGCAAGCCCAGGACGACAACGGTGGCGGACCGGGCGGACCTCCACCGGGACAGCCCGGCGATGGTGGTCCAGATGGTCCCGGAGATTTTGGCGGCAATGGCGGGCCGGGCGGCCGGGCTGGAAACTTCGGCCCCGGCGGTCCCGGCGGCAACTTCGACCCCGCGCAATTTCAGCAACGCATGCTGGAGCAAACCCGCAAGAGCCTGAGCGTGACCAATGACGATGAATGGGCGGCGCTGCAACCGCTGGTACAAAAGGTCATGGACGCGCGGCGGGAAGTCGGCTTCGGCGGCGGCATGGGTCCCGGCGGTCCCGGCGGGCGGGGCCGGCCAGGGGCGCAAGCCAGCAGCGAACAGCAAGCGCTGCAGAAGACCATAGACGATGGCGCACCGACGGCGCAAATCAAGGAAGCCCTGGCCAAATATCGCGCCGCCCACACCGACAAGCAAGCCAAGCTGGCGACGGCGCAAACCAACCTCAGAAACGTGCTCACCATGAAGCAAGAAGCGCAGGCGGTTCTGCTGGGGTTGTTGCCATGACCAAGCACCTGGTCCTCACATCGCTGGCCAGACGGTGTGAGGATCAGGTAATACCTCAACAACGGTGATCCGAATCAGGTGGCGGAAGTGTTGCAAGGCCTGTTCCAGAGCAGCGGCACGTTCGCCACGACGGGCAGTTCCTCGCAAAAAAGCGCACTGCAACAACGCGCGGCGAATGGTGCCAGCAGCACGACCTCCAGCACCAGCGGCACCAAAGTCGCCGGCGCAAGCAGCGGCGGCGGCTCGGCTGGCGGTGGTGGTGGCGGCTCAGCCGCGCCCTGATTCCTTGCGCATGACTTGAGGCCAGACTCGGAAACCGCCCGGCCGGCCAAA
>Ga0316217_10005324_pt1 | contig 13413 bp, 12 predicted proteins | sample 1anoAmetaG_FD_203633 | JGI IMG/M metagenome (GOLD analysis project Ga0316217, IMG submission 203633) | Freshwater microbial communities from Trout Bog Lake, Wisconsin, USA - 1anoA | ecosystem: Environmental > Aquatic > Freshwater > Lake > Hypolimnion/Profundal zone | place: USA: Wisconsin...
CAATTCTGCTGTCGTTCCGCCGGCCGAGCCCGGGGCGGACCTTGAACAACTCAAAGCCCAGGTGGCCGAGAACTGGGACAAGTTCCTGCGCGCCACCGCCGACTTCGACAATTACCGGAAACGGGTGGCCCGCGAACGCGAGGAACTGGGGCGGATGACCCGCGAAAGCGTCATTGGCGCCCTCTTGCCGTCGCTCGACAATCTCGAACGCGCCCTCGACCACAGCGCGGCCGGCACGGCGCTCCACGAGGGGCTGCTGCAAGTCCAAAAACAATTTGCCCGCACCCTGGGTGAATTTGGCCTCGTCGAAATCATCGCCAAGCCCGGTGATCAATTCGATGCCAATCTGCACGAAGCCGTGAGCCAGATTGAGTCGGCCGACCAACCGGACAACGCGGTCATCGAACCATTGCAAAGCGCTTACAAGTTGGGTGACCGCCTGTTGCGGCCCGCCCGCGTCGTCGTCAGCAAAGGAGCGCCACCGGCGGCATGAGCAAACGTGATTACTACGAAGTGCTCGGTGTCGAGCGCGGCGCCTCGGCCGATGACCTCAAAAAGACCTACCGGAAGCTTGCGATCAAGTATCATCCCGATAAGAATCCCGGTGACGCCAGCGCCGAGGAAAAATTCAAGGAGCTCGGCGAAGCCTACGAGATTTTGAGCGACGAACAAAAACGCGCCGCCTACGACCGGTTCGGCCATGCCGCGTTTGCGCCCGGGGGTGGAGCGCCGCGGCCGGGTGGTGGCGCGGCCGGCCAGCAATGGGGCGGCTTCCACGATCCCCGCGACATTTTTGAAACCGTTTTCGGGGGTGGCGGTGGCGGCGGGATTTTCGACAGCTTTTTCGGCGCGGGGGCCCAGGACCGGGGCACGCCCGGCCGCGGCAATGATCTCCGGTACGACCTCGAAGTGGATTTTATTGACGCCGCGCGCGGTCTTGAAAAGGAAGTCGCGTTCAACGTGCTCGACACCTGTCCGGATTGTTCCGGCCGCGGGGGCGCCGCCGGCGCGCACGATGAAACCTGCCCGACCTGCCACGGCCGTGGCCAGGTCGCGCATTCGCGCGGGTTTTTCACCGTCGCCTCCACCTGCTCGCGTTGTAATGGGACCGGCCGCGTGATTGCCAATCCCTGCCGAAAATGCGGCGGTGAAGGCCGGACCCAGCAACGGCGCAAAGTCAAAGTCCGCATCCCGGCCGGGATTGACGACGGCTCGCGGTTGCGCAGTTCGGGGCATGGCGAAGCCGGGATTCGCGGTGGGCCGCATGGCGATTTGTACGTCGTTGTTCGTGTCCGCGAACACGAGTTGTTTGTCCGCCAAGACGACGACCTGCTGTGCGAAGTGCCGGTGCATTTCACGACGGCGGCCCTCGGCGGCGAGATCGAGGTGCCGACGTTGCACGGCACCGCCCGGCTCAAGATCCCCGCCGGCACCCAATACGGCACGATGTTCCGGTTGCGCGGGCAGGGCATGCCCAACGTCCACGGGCACGGGACCGGCGATTTGCTGGTGCGGGTGCAGGTGGAAGTGCCGAGCCGGCTCTCCCGGCAACTCCGGGACAAGCTCGAAGAATTTTCGCACCTCGCCAACGACGAAGCGTATCCACAACGCCAGAGTTTCCTGGAAAAAGTCAAACGCTTGTTCGGCGCCCGGTAGCCGATGCATCGGTTTTACGTTCCCAACTTTCACCAGCCGGTCTTGCCGGCGACCGAGGCCCACCATTGCCAGCACGTGTTGCGGCTCAAACCCGGTGCCCCCGTGACGATTTTTGACGGGCGCGGTCATGAGGCGCAGTGTGCGATTGCCGCCATCACCAGTCGCGCGGTCCAGTTGACCGTGCTGGCGCAAGTCAATACGCCGGCGTTGCCCTGCCGGATCACGCTCGCGCAGGCGGTGCCGAAGAAAAGCATGGATTGGATCGTGCAGAAAGCCACCGAACTCGGCGTGGCGGCGATTGTGCCGATCGTGTCGGAGCGGACGATTGTGCGGCTCGATGCGGCCGCGCCGAAGCTCGACCGCTGGCGCGAGATTGCGCTCGATTCGTGCAAGCAGTGCGGCAACAACTGGTTGCCGGCCATTGAACCGCCGCGCCCGGCGCGGGAGTTTTTCGCCAATCCCGGCCCATTCGATTTGAAGCTCATCGCGTCGCTCCAGCCGGGCGCGCGGCTGTTGCCGCAACTCTTGCCGGCGCCCCGGCCGGCGTCGGTCTTGATTCTCATCGGGCCGGAAGGCGATTTCACGCCGGCGGAAATTGCGGCCGCCTGCCAGACCGGCTGTTTGCCGCTGTCGCTGGGGCCGCTGGTGTTGCGCGCGGAGACAGCGGCCATCTACACGCTCAGCATTCTCCACCACGAATTGCAAGTCCGCGGCTGACCCGGCCCTGACCGGCGGGTCAGGTCACCTGAGAAAAAAATCAGGGCCCGCCCTGATTGATTGCGCCGGCGGTTACGCTATGATGGATGCCATCGGAGGAACTAATATGGTAGAGACAATTGCCAGCGAACCCAAACAACGAGCGGCCAGCCGCACTTTAAATGTGCTGGTGATTGACGACAACCCGGCCGATCAGGAACTGGCCATTATTTATCTCGGCAAGGCCTGGCCGTTTGATAGCGAGATGACGGTCGAGACCGCGCAGGACGGCCTGGAGGCACTGGAGAAAATGCGGACGAAAAAGTTTTGCCTGATCATGCTCGATTGGTGGCTGCCGCGCGGAGGCAGCGGGCACGTGTTGCATGCGATGCGCCAGAATGGCGTGTTCATTCCGGTGGTGGTCATGAGTGGAATGGAGCGCGCCCAGTTGCCCGGCGATTTGGAGAAAAATGGGGCGGCCTATTTGAACAAGGGCGATTTGAACGCGTCCACGCTTTACTGCGCGATTGCCGACGCGCTGCGCAATTGTCGGAACCTCCGCCAGTTGGCGCCCCAGCCGGTCAGCACAGTCGGGCCGGTGCTCTTCCACTCGCATGGCCCGGCGGCTGTTAGCAATTAGCCCGGCGCGGTTTCCGCGCCAGGTATTCACAGCGAAACTGCGGTGAAAGCACCGGACTTTGTGCTTGCAATCAATGGCCAGCCAGCTATCTTGCGCGCAACAAGATGAAAGGGTGGGGACCTGATGTATTTGAAGAGCCTACAGCTCGTCGGCTTTAAGTCGTTTGCCGAAAAAACGACGCTGGATTTTTTGCCGGGCGTGACGGCGGTCGTTGGACCAAACGGCTGCGGTAAATCCAACATTTCCGACGCCATCCGGTGGGTTCTCGGTGAGCAATCCGCCAAGGCACTCCGCGGCACTGAAATGGCCGACGTGATTTTTAACGGCACCGACGGTCGCAAAGCGATCGGCCTCGCCGAAGTCAACCTGACCTTTGCCGACGTGGACCCGAAACTCCTCTCGTTGCCGGGCGTCAACCTAGACTTCACCGAGATCACTGTCACCCGGCGTGTCTATCGGGACGGGACTGGCGAGTACCTGCTCAATAAAACCCAGTGCCGGCTCCGCGACATCCAGCAGTTGTTCATGGATACCGGGATCGGCCGGTCCAGCTATTCGATGATGGCGCAAGGCCAGATTGACCAAATTCTCAGCGCCCATCCGGACGACCGGCGCATTATTTTTGAAGAAGCTGCCGGCATCAGCAAATACAAGCACCAGAAAAAAGAAGCGCTGCGCAAGCTCGAGTACACCGAACAAAACCTGATGCGGTTGACCGACATCATCAAGGAGGTCAAACGCCAGATCATCAGCCTGCAACGCCAGGCTGGCAAGGCGCGCCGGTACAAGGAGCTGTTTGACCAGCTCAAAGTTCTCGATACCCGGCTCCAGCGTCACAAATTCGACCTGCTCCACGCCGATATTACCAATCTCGAAACCGAAATTGCCACGATTGCCGCCCGCACCGAGCAGTTTGCCGGCGAAATTGCCAGCAGCGAAACACAGATTGCCGAGTTGCGCCGGTCGCTCAATGAAATCGAGCGGGCCATCAACGACGCCGTCAGCCGTGACCACGAACTCAAAAGCGAAGGCGACCGGCATCAGCAGCGCATCGGTTACAACACCGAGCGGAGCGGCGAAGCCAGCCAGCGGATTGCCGACGACCGGCTCGAAATCGCCGCCAACGAGGAAAAAATCCGCCAGAACGAGCAGCTCCTCGACTCGCTCAACACCGAGTTCGCGCAGATTGACGCCCAACTGGCTACTGCCCTGGCCAAAGTTGAGGCGCAGCAGGCGGCGCTCCAGGCGCTCGATGCGGAACTGACCGGCAAGAAGGCCGCGTTAACCGAAGCCAGCACCGCGTTAATCGCATCGGAAAGCTTGAGCGCGCACAACCGGAACGAACTCGGCGCGCTGGACGCCAAGAAAAAGCACGATTTGCTCCGGGCCGAAAAACTTTCCACCGAAAAACTCAATCTTGAAGACCAGCGCCGGGCCCTCGCCGAACGGTTCGAATCGTTTAACGGGACCCTGACCGACTTGCGGCGCTCCGTGGAATCCGCTGGCACCACGCTCACCGCCCGGGAAGCCGAGTTGGCCGACCTGCACCGGCAACTCCGCGAGACGGCGGATCAACATCACGCCGTGGAATCCGCGGTGGCGAAAAAAACGGCGCGGCTCGAAGCGCTGCGGCAAATCTTTACCGCGCCGGATGGGCGCCTCACCCTTGGCAACATTCTCGAAGTCGAAGCGCAATATGGGCCGGCGATTGAAGCGGTGCTCAATCACAATCTCCGGGCCATTCTCGCTGACGATTTGACCACCGCGCGCGGCTTGCTGACGGGCACCATCAACAACCCGAGCGTAGCGACACCGGAGTTGTTCCGCGTTCCCGGCGCGCTGCCGGTCACGGAACTGCCGGTCGGCGGGTTGGCTTGGGCGGTGAATGTGGTGCGGGTCCGGGATGCCCGGTTTGAGCCGTTGCTCCGGTCCTTGTTGCAAGCTGTCGTCGTGGCCGGTGACATGGATGCCGCGCTGGCGCTCCGGCGCGAACAGCCGCCGTTGGCAGTCGCGACCTTGCGCGGTGAGTTTCTGAATGAGCACGGCGTGCTCAGCGCGGTTTCGACCAGCCACATTGGCGAAATCAGCGCGCTGGCGGACGAAGTCACCCAGCTCCAAGGCCAGTTGACCAGTTTGGCGGAGAGCAAGGCCGGCCTGGAAGGTTTGCGCGATGAGGCGGAAGTGCTCGTGCGCCGGTTGCGCGACGAGTTGCATGCGAACGATGTCACGCTGGCCGGCCGGGAAGGCGAAATCAGCGCGCTGGACACGGAGCGCCGCGATTTCGAGAGCAAAGTTCACACCGTCATTTTCGAACTCCAGGCCATCGAGCAACAAGATACCGACGAGAAACAGCGGCGGGCGGATTTGCAAACTGCGTTGGCCCAGTCCCAGGCGCGCGAGGGACAGTTGCGCGAGCAGATGGCGGGCTGGCAGCAAACGATCAACGACTTGACCGTCCAGCGTGACCAACTGGTGGCGCAATTGACCGAATTGCGCGTGGCCGCCGGCGGGATTCAGCACAATCGCACGGCCATTCAGGCGCAACGCGAACCGATTGCCGGCCGGATCCGTGATCTGGGCGAACGGATTGAGGTTTGCACCGGCGAGATTGCGAGCTTTACCGGCCGCATCGAGCTCCTCCGGCAGGAAAATCTTGAGTCGGAACAGCAGATCGTCGAGTTGACCGCGGCGCGCGAGCAATCGCAGCAGCAGATCGCCGGGTTGCAGCACCAGCGCAACGAAGTGGGCGGCGGCATCGAGCAGGCGGAAGCCGAACTGCGCGCGGTGCGGCTGCAGGCGGCCGAAGCGCAAAACAAGAAATCCGGTTTTGATGTGGCGCTGGCGCAAAAACGGATGGAAATCCAGAATTTGAAGGACCGGGTCTGGCAGAAATACCAGGTCAACGTCGAGGATCTGCCGGGCGATACGATTACCGTCACCGTCGCCGACGGCGGGCCGGTGGTCAGCGAACAGGTCCAGTTGCCGACCGATTGGGACGCCATCGAGGCCCAGGCGACCGAGTTGCAGTCCAAGCTCGACGCGATGGGACCGGTGAATGTGGAGTCGATTCAGGAATACGACGAGTTGGAGGAGCGCTACAAATTCCTCAGCCAACAACACGAGGACTTGGTCAAAGCGAAGGAGCAATTGCTCCAGGTCATCGCGAAGATCAATACGACGACCAAACAGCTTTTTCAGGAAACCTTCGTGAAAGTCCGCGAAAATTTTCAGGGGATGTTCACCGAGTTGTTTGGCGGCGGCAAGGCGAATTTGATTTTATCCGACGAAAACGACCCGCTCGAATCCGGGATCGAGATCGTCGCCAAACCGCCCGGGAAGCAACTCCAGAGCATCACGCTGCTCAGCGGCGGTGAACGGACGCTCACCGCGACGGCCCTGCTGTTCTCGATTTACATGGTCAAGCCGTCGCCGTTCTGTGTCCTGGACGAATTGGATGCGCCGCTCGACGAATCGAACATCAACCGGTTCATCCGGATCCTGCAACGCTTCATCACGCTGAGCCAGTTTGTGGTGATTACGCACAATAAGCGCACGATCGGCATGGCCGACGCGCTGTACGGCATCACGATGGAAGAACACGGCGTCAGCAAGGTGGTCAGTGTCAAATTCAGCCCGCGTGAAGAATCGGCGCGCAAAACCGCCGAGAAGTCCAAGGAAACCCAGGAAGAGCGGATTGATGCCGACGCCGATCTGCGGCCCCATGAGGAGGATCTGCGCAACGACCTGCTCATCGACAAGGAAGCCACCGTGGCCGCAATTGCCGACGCGCCAGCCGTGGTGGCTGACAGCGCCCCGGTCTTATCGTCCGCGCCCGCGCCGATTGCCGACGAGATGAAAGCGGTGGTTGCCGCCGCCGCGGCCGCGAACGAATCCGCGCAGAATGCCACGGCTGACATAGCTCCAGCTGGCGAGTCGATACCCAAGCCCGCCGAGCCGCAAATTGCGACCTAGCCGTGGGCGAGGGCGGCCGCGACCACCAGCCGGCACCGGTAAGTTTGCTCGAAGAGGTCACGTTTGCGGTCACCGCCCGCCCGGTGCGCGGCCGGGTCGTACCGGACTTGCAACTGAAGCGTGACCACTGCGCCGGCTACTTCACAGGTAAGGTGCTGGACTTCTTGCCGGTGCGGCCGGTCCAGACCGTCGGCGACGCGCAGTAACGCGGCCAGCTGGCGGACGATTTCGCGGTCCGCCACGGTCAGCGCGGCGAACGGTTCGTGTTTCAGCGCCGGTAACGCTTTGCGGTGATACCGGGCGATGTTGGCGATCAACCCGACTTCAGCCGCGGTGAAACCGGCCAGGCGGCGCTGACTTTCGTGAATCAGCCGGTAGGCATGTTTGTGGTGTTTGTCGTGGCTGACGGTCCACCCAATGTCGTGCAGCAACGCCGCCGCTTCGAGGAGGTCGCGGTGGGTGGCGCCGAGGTTGTGGAGGCCGGTCAGTTGGTCGAATAACTGGACCGCGAGGTCGCGGACCTGCCGGCTGTGCGCCACATCCCAGTCAAACGCCGTCAGCAGCGCTTCGGCCTGGGCCCGGCGCGGGTTCACGGGCACCGTTGGCGGGCCGCCAACGCCGCCCCGAGGATGCCGGCATCATCGCCGAGGCCGGTATCTTGGATGCGGATGCGTTCGGCGCTGGGCGCGATAACATGCGCCCACGCGGACTTGGTGATGCGCGGCAACATCCGGTCGCCGAGCGCCTCGATGACGCCGCCGCCAAGGATGACAGCTTGCGGGTTGAGGGCGTTGATTAAAATCGCCGCGCCAATGCCGGTGTAATGGCAAACGTCATGAATGACTTCGCGGACGAGGTCGTCGCCCTGCCGGTAGGCGGTCGCCAGAATCCGGCTGCGGATGCGGGTGAGGTCGCCGTCGCAAAGTTGTTTGACGACGGATTTGCGGCCGTCTTCGATTTCGCGGACGATGCGGCGGACGATGGCGCTGCGGCTGGCGACAGCTTCGAGGCAGCCGCGGTTGCCGCAGCCGCATTTCGGGCCGTCGTCCGCAATGACGGTCATATGGCCGACTTCGCCGGCCATGCCGGTGCTCCCCCGGTAAAGCTGGCCATCAATCACAATGCCGCCGCCGAGGCCGGTGCCGATGAACATGCACACGAAACTTTTCAAGCCACGCCCAGTGCCGTATTCGCCGACACCCAGCGTCCCGGCTTGGACGTCGTTGACGACAGTGACCGGAATGTGGAGGTGACTGCGAAGCAGCCGGGCCAGTGGGACGTTCTGCCAGCGCAAATTGGGTGCCACGCGGACGACTTGCCCGGTGGTGTCCACGAGACCGGGCACGCCGATCCCGAGTGCGGCAATTGCCGTGTGCGGCAAGGCCGCGGCGGCGAGCGCTTCGTGGATGCACTCTTCGACGCGCTGGAGAACGACGGTGACGCCCAGTTCCGGTTTCGTGGCTTTCTTTTCGCGGGACAACAGCTTGCCGCGGTCGTCAAAGACGGCGGCGAGGATTTTGGTGCCGCCGAGGTCGACCCCGGCAAAGTGACGGGTTGATTTCACCAGTTTTCGGCCAGGCCGGCCAGTTTGCGGATGAGCCGGTCGAGTTCTTTCAGGTCGCGGCGCCGGCCTTTTTGCGGTTTGACTTCGAGGGTGTTGATCCATTTGAGCATCAGGGTGAGTTGGTTGAGCGTTTGCCAATCGGGGGCGTCGCCTTCGCGGAGCTGGCGGACGGTTTGCTCGAGGTAAGCGACTTCGGATTGCAGGCCGGCAATGTAATTCAGGCCGACTTCTTTAACGACGAGCCGCAGCGTGTGTAGGCCGGCGGCCAGATCGTCCTGGGAGCGCAAAAATCGGGCCGAACGTTTCATGGCTGGGGCATCTCGATGATGGCTTGGACTTTGGCGCGCAGCTCGCCGGCAATGGCGCGTCCCGAGCGGTTCCCGTTGATGACCGCGAAGCCGTACTCGGTTTGCATCTTACGAAACTCGGCCTGGATGAGGCGCTGGTATTTCATGAAACTTTCGAACATGTCACGCGACAAGCCAATGTCCATGCCGCTTTCCCAGTAGTTGAGGGTCGCGTTTTTCTTGAAGTTGCGTTCGACGAGTTGCTGCGGGCTGACGCGCAGGTAAAATACGGCGTCGGGCACCAGCGCGATGGAATACAGCGACTTCACCCAGTCCCGATCCGCGCCGCGCACGATGTCGCGGGCCATTAATGTGTAGATGTACCGGTCGGCAATCACGATGAACCCGGCGCGCAAGGCGGGGATGATTTGGTTTTCGAGTTGATCGGCAAAATCGGTCGCGTAAAACAGGCTGCGCGTCGTGTGGCTGAGGATGTTGCCCTGCTGGGCGGCATCGAGCTCTTCGGCCACGAGCGTGCTGCGCTTGAGACCGACGCTGACGGTGGCGAAGCCGAGGTTTTCGAGCCAGGCCTTGAGCATTTCGATTTGCGTTGAGCGGCCGGAGCCGTCGGCGCCTTCGAGTACAATGAGTTTGCCCTGCAACTTGGTGGTGTCGCAGCCTGGCAATTTGGTGCCGAAGAACCGTTTGCTTTTCCGGGTCGCGCTCATCGTTTCCCCCGCCAGCGAAAGGCCGGTAAGTCAATCTTCTGCTGGACGTACTTGCGGACCATCGCCTGTTGTTTTTCCACCGGCAACATGCCATTCATCACCACAAAGTGCTCGGTCGGTACCATTTTCTTGTACTCGTCGTAAATTTTTCCCTGAAAAATGCGAAAGCTGTCGGCCTCGTTATCGGCGAGGTTAAGGTCCATGCCGGCTTCGAAGTACTTCAAACTCGGCCGGCCGCCGAGGATGCGCTCCAGCGAAACCGCCAGCGGCGTGTCGAAGAAAAACGTGATGTCCGGCACCGCCGCAAAACTGTACATCGACCGCAGCCAGCGCGGGTCGCAGCCGCGGACGCTGTCGCGGGCGAACGCGGTATACATGTACCGGTCGGCCAGCACAATGTAGCCGGCGCGCAGCAACGGCGAGATCTGCCGTTCAAACCGGTCGGCAAAATCGGTGCAATGCACCAGCGAGAAGGTCGTCGGGGTCAGGAGCTGGCGTTTCTTGCCTTTGCGGGTCGCGTCCTTGACGAGCGCGGACGAATTCCACTCGGTGAAAAAGACTTTCAAGCTCTGCATTTCCATCCAGCGTTTTAACAGATAGACCTGCGTGGATTTCCCTGAGCCGTCCAGTCCCTCGACGGCGATCAGTTTCCCAGGATATTGCGATGTATCAGTCATGTGGAAGCAGTAGTCTCACTTTTTTGTGCCAGCCGTGCTCGTCACGGAGAAACTTTTGGACATCCGCGAACGCCACTTCGTGTTCGCCTTGAAAAAACGTTAGCACGCTGGTCAAACGACTGGCAAGCGGATTATCAGCCTTTGTCCACTGCCGCCGGCTGGCGCGCAAGCAGTCCAGCAGCACCTCCACGTCGTGGCACGCGCCCAGATGATTTTGCAATTCCTTGAGCGCGCTGACCGGGGTCGCGGCGCGGGTCCGAAAAACCGCCCCGCTGGTTTCCAGGGCATAGCGGTAGCGTTTGGCGGTCACGCGCAACTTGTGAAACACCGGGCCGCACCGCGCAGCCGGCCGGCAATTTTTGAAGCGGCGGCGCAGCTGGCGGCGGAGTTTGGCGATGAAATCTTGCGCGTCCGCCACCACCCGCCGGTCGTCGTGCCGGCGCGGTTTCAGCACCAGCGCGCGGATATGCGCCTCGAACTGGCTCGTCGCAAACGTCTGGAGCAGGTCGCGCAGATCCCGCACGTGTTCCAACCGGGCGGCAAGGAATTCACCGGTCAGTTTGCGCTGCACCGCCGCGGTGCCGACCGGCAAGTATTTGGCGGCCCGGCGGAGCAACTGGAGATTCACGTCGTGGGCCCGGATTGCGCCGAGCGTCCGCGTCGCCCGGCGCAACTGGCGTTGGATTTGGCGGAGTTCACTGGGCGGGAACAGCGCGGCAAAATACCGTAAACTGACCCGCAACCGGCGCGTCGCCACGCGCAGGTCATGCACCGCGACCACATTTCCGGTCGCCGCGGCGCGCGCCGGCAAGAACATGGCGCGCAACTGATCCTGCAACTGCGCTTCGATGCGCGCCGCTAAAGTGGTTAAACTCATCTGGCACCCGCTTCAATAAACGCCGGTTGCGGTGCCAATGCAAGCAACGGACTGGCTGGCCGCGTGGCTTGGTATTGCCGCCACCGGAGCAGTTCCATCCGGCCGTCGTGATGTTCGACCAGCGCCGTGCTGCTCTCGACCCAATCGCCGGTATTGTAGTAAACGACCGCCCCGATCGGCTTGACCGCGGCCGTGTGAATATGGCCGCACACGATGCCGTCGGCGCGGTGCAGCCCGGCGTAATGTGCCACGGCTGCCTCGAAATCGCCGATGAAATTGACGGCGGTTTTCACCCGGCTCTTGGCAAACGCGCTCAACGACCAGTAGTGGAGACCGAGCCGCGTGCGCACCAGGTTTAACGGCCGGTTCGCCCAGAGCAGAAACCCGTAGCCGATGTCGCCCAGATGCGCCAGCCACTTGGCATGGGTCGTGACCGCGTCGAACTCGTGCCCGTGTAAGACTAAGAGCCGCCGTCCATCCGCCGTTTCGTGCAGGGCGTGGCGTTGGACTGTTACATTGCCGAAGATCCCAATGAAATTGGCGAGGAACTCGTCGTGGTTACCGGGGATAAAAATGATCTCCGCGCCTTTGCGGGCTTTGCGGAGCAGTTTTTGGATGACGTCGCTGTGCGACTGGGGCCAGTAATGTTCCCGGCGCAACCGCCACAAATCAACCACGTCCCCAACGAGGTAGAGCCGGTCGAACTCCGTGGTTCGCAAAAATTCCAGCACGCCCGCCGCGTCGCACCCGCGCGTGCCGAGATGCAAATCCGAAATCCAAACCGTCCGGTAACTCATGGTCACAGTCTGCTGGAGCTTTGTGACAATTTCGCGGCGGTTGTGTTACCGGTCGGTGACTTCCGGAGCTTGGTGGCAGTCCGCTGGCAGGAACAATCACCGGCAATCGCACTTGACTCGCTCAGTTCATCCGGTAGATTGAGCGGCGTCAGGCCTCTATGCCAATTGATTGTGATTGTCCAATTTGCGGGAAATATGAACGCTTCGTGATTCCCTATCGGGGTCGCGCCAAGCTGCCGGTCCAGCCGGTGATCTGTAAACAGTGCGGGCTGGTCTTTATCAACCCGATGTATCTGGACGCTGAGAAAGAAGCCGCGGCGCCCTGCCCGCGGGCGTTGCATCGACCGGTGCGGTTTGGCCACACCATGCAACGGGCCCACGACCGGCAACTCCGCGGCGCGCGGCGGTTTATGGATTTTGTCCGGCCCCACTTGAAACCCGGCGACCGCGTGCTGGACATCGGCTGTGGCGACGGGGCGCTTGTGCGCCTGTTGCAGGCGGCCGGGGCCGTGCCGACCGGGGTTGATCTGGATCCGGAGGCGGCGCGGTTCATTCAGGCCGCGTATGGGATTCCGGTTGTGTTGGCGCCATTCGAGCAGGCCGAATTGCCCATGGGCGGATTCGATGCCGTTGTGGCAACGCATGTGATCGAACATTTCTTCGCACCGCTGGAAGCCTTGACAAAGATGCGCCGGCTGCTCAAGCCGGGCGGGTTGTTGGTGCTGGAGACGCCCAATATTTTCCGGCCCAAGGTGGGTTTTCACCGGTTGTTCAGCGTGCCGCACAATTTTTATTTCTCGCCCCGGACACTGTGTCTGGCCATGCAGCGGACTGGGTTTGCGCCGGTCGCGGTGCGGGAATTTCAGCGCGATAGTTTTTTGGTGGCGGCCCGCGCGGTGGGCCCCGCCGCGGCGCCGCCGGCGGGACGCGGTGATGCCTGGGCAACGGTGGCGCACCGGGTGTTGCACCACAATCTCCGGTATAAGTTGAGTCTGCAATTTTTATGGCGGAAGATTCCCGGGCTGAAGTTTGCCGTGATGTACCGGGTGCACCGCAATCTGACGGGACCGGCGTTGGCCGCGTGGCTGAATGAATAGCACGCTGGCCCAACTGAGTTCGGCAGTGGTGGGGTGGACGGTCGGCTTGGCGTACGATTGTCTGACGGGCGCTTTTCCGCGAACGGTGCGCATCGAAACCACCAACGCGTGCAATGCCAAGTGCGTGATTTGTCCGCATCCGGTCATGGAGCGGACGGTGCAACGGATGGACGAACAACTGTACCGGGCCATCATTGACGAGTGCGCCGCGCAGCATTGTCCGCAGGTGCATCTCCACAATTTTGGCGAGCCGTTGCTCGACGTGCAGTTGTGCGACCGGATCCGGTATGCGAAAAGCAAAGGGATCCGGAAAGTGAAAATCTTTTCCAACGGGGCGTTGGCCAACGAGCGGATCGCCACGGCGTTGTTGGACGCCGGCCTCGACGAGATCAAGGTGAGCTTTGACGGCGCAACCAAGGAGG
>Ga0316217_10005325_pt1 | contig 13413 bp, 14 predicted proteins | sample 1anoAmetaG_FD_203633 | JGI IMG/M metagenome (GOLD analysis project Ga0316217, IMG submission 203633) | Freshwater microbial communities from Trout Bog Lake, Wisconsin, USA - 1anoA | ecosystem: Environmental > Aquatic > Freshwater > Lake > Hypolimnion/Profundal zone | place: USA: Wisconsin...
GGCTGCTCGGCGGGGAACTCGGTGGTCGATGGGGCGGCGAGCGGGATGATCGAAGCCATCGAACGGGGCGACAGCCTCGCCGGGGCGATGGCGCCGCATCCCGTTTTTCCGCCGATGCTGGTTCGCATGGTGTCGGTCGGCGAGCAGACCGGCCGGGTGGGGACGATGCTGGAGAAACTGGCCGAATTCTATAGCGACGAAGTCGACACAACTTTGGCCGGCCTCACTGCCTTGATCGAGCCGTTATTGATTGTTTTCATTGGTGGGGTCGTCGGCAGCATTGTCATCTGCATGTTCCTGCCGATTCTCCGAATGAGCGACGCAATGCATTGATTGGGCGGACCGTGTTTTCTGAGTCCGCACTTGGGCCGGTGCGCAGCGGAGGGGTGCCGTTTTCACCAGACCAAGTCCTAGCCGGAAAACAGACTGTCGCCCGATTGTGTCCCCGAATCGAGGCATTTATGGTGCGGATAGTGTAACGCAGTTAAACCAATAACAACAGGAGCGAGGTTATGAAGCGGAGTAATCAGCGAAGTCAGGCGGGGTTCACATTGGTGGAAATCATGATCGTGGTGGCGATCATTGGGTTACTGGCGGCGTTGGCGGTGCCGGGGTTTATTCGGTCGCGGTTGCGGTCGCAAGGGGAACGGATCGTGAACGATTGCCGGATCATGGATCACGCGATTGACCAGTGGGCCATCGAGACCGGCAAGAAGACTGGCGATCCGGTTGATCCCACCGCCGCATCGGGATACCTAAAAACGCCTTGGCCGACCAACGACGTCCTCGGGAATGCCTACTCATTCACGGTTGTCGGGACGACGCAGGTGCAGGTCAATGCGTCGACCAAGACTGCCTTGAGCGGTGTGAACATCGATTGGGGTAATTACTGATCCGGCTCACGAGGACCGGCGAGGAGCGGGTCTGCTCGCCGGTCCCGGGTCGGTTAACGATTTTGTGGATTGTAACTACTGAAGGGTGCCAGCGGCGAGCGGCAAACACAAAAATATGGGAGTGCGGGAGATTATGAAGCGGAATTATCAGCGGAGTCAGTCCGGATTCACATTGGTAGAAATCATGATCGTGGTGACAATCATCGGGTTATTGGCCGCGTTGGCGGTGCCGGGGCTCATGCGGGCGCGGATGCGGTCGCAAGGCTCCCGGGTCATCAATGACGCGCGGCAAGCGGATGCGGCCATTGACCAGTGGGCGTTGGAGACTGGCCAAGTCAACGGCAACACGATCTCGACGTCAGCCGCCGCATTATACCTGAAAACCGGTTGGCCGGTGACCGACATCTTGGGAAACAATTATCTCTACACGGTTGTTGGCTCGACACAGGTGCAGATCAATGCGGCAACCAAGACCTCCTTGAGCGGCGTTGGTATCAGTTGGGGGCAATACTAAACCAGCGGTGATGTTGCCTGGGGCGCGCGATTGTCCTGCGGCGCACGAAGGTTGGGACACGGTTTTCCGATCTTCTTAGGTTCAGCAGCGGAGCCGGACGGAGCAACGATGGGACAGACGCTGTCACACCAGCGGGAGGGGTGCCCGGTGCGGTGACGGCAAAAAAAGTGCGTGTGTTCAATTGCGATTGGATCAGCCAGTTGCAGTCAACGAGGTAATTGCAATGTTCTTCAAACGCGACAAACATACCAAACGCGATTGGGCGGTCGGGTTGGATTTTGGCGCCAGTTGCGTGCGCGGAGTAATTATCCGCCGCGGAGATGCCGTGCCAAAGCTGGCGGCCTTCGACATCCGGCCGCTGAAAGCCGCCGTCGGTCAAGCTGACAGCATCGCTCCCGCGGCTGCCGCGGTCGCGCAGCTGTTCGGCGGATGGAGTATTCCAGACCGGCACGCGTTTGCAGTCATCAACCCAATTGGCACGGTTGTCTGTCAGGCCGAACTGCCGCGGATGCCGTTATCCGAGGCGCGTGCGGCCTTGCGACTCAAACACCGCGATTTCACAAACTACTACCTTGATCTGGTGGAACAGGATGTGACCGTTGCCCAACCCCAGAATGCCCAAAGCATCAAGATGCAACTGCTCGTGGGCGCCGCCCCGCACGAGCCTGTGCGCTGGTACCGCGATGTTCTGCTGGCCGCCAAAGTTTGTCCGGCCGCGATCGAACTGTCGGCGCTCACGGTTGTCAACGGGCTGCTGGTGACCGAGTCGGAACTTTGCCAGAGCGCGGCCGTCTTGCTGTTGGATTTCGGGGCGCACAGCACCGCAATGAATTTTTTGCGACACAGCCGCTTGTTGTTTACCCACATCATGTATTTCGGCAGTCACCAGATCACTGAACATCTGGCGCATAAACTGGGAGTGGAATTACCGGCCGCAGAAATCGACAAGCAGAAAATGACGGCGCCAGTCCAAGAGTTGCTGCCGGCCGCGATCGCCCCGCTGGCCCGGGAGCTCCGCTGGTCAATTGATTTTTTTGAACGGCAACACGAAGCGCGTGTCAGCCGGGTGCTGGCCTGCGGTGGCGTGGCCGGTTCGGCGAAGATATTGGAGGTCATCGGCCAGGAAGCCGGGATCCACATCGAGGCTTGGAACTGTCTCCAGCATCTCGACACCACCCAAACTCGTGGCGACCGCGCCCAACTCGCGGCGGCCACACCAGTGCTGGCGGCCGCGCTCGGCGCCGTGCTCGCCCGATCGGCGGAGTGACAACGGTGCGCCCGATCATCATCAACTTATTGGCTGAAGATCAGCAGACTGCGCAAGCGCGTGCCCGTGATCCGGTGAAAGTGTTCATTGCCATTAGCACGGGGCTGCTGGCTGTAGTTGTTGCTGTTGGCGGAGCGTTGTCCGGGCTGGCGCTGCGCAACCAACTGGAAATTAAAAATTTGGAGCGCCAGCGGCAGACGTTGGAGAGCCAGCAAACCACCCGGAATATTGGCGCCTACCGGTCCTGCAAACAATGGGCCGATGACCTGATCGAGATCAATCAATCCCGGCGGTTGTGCGCCCCGCAATTGGCGTTAATCAAAAACGTCGTGCCGGATTATGTCCAATTGGACCGGCTGAGCCTGGTGACGACAACTGTCGCTGCGGCGCCTGCCAGTCCGCCCGCGGAAGACGGGGGCGATTTGAAAGCCAAAATCGCCGAACGCACGCCATCCGCGTCGCAGGTGGTGACCTTGCAATTGGAAGGTAAAGTTATCAGCGCTCGACCGGAAGAAGACGTGGCCAATTTCCGCCACACCTTGGAAAGCGCCGCGCAGTTCAGTGGCCAGATCCAGGCTGTGCAACTGCGCTCCTACGGGCGACTGGCCGACCCGACCGAACGGGGCGGCTCAGCTGTCGGCCAGTTTGTCATCGACTGTCAATACAAGGAGCATTCGCCATGACCGGGCGGCGTGTTCTGACGACCGACACCGGCAAGAAACTTGTGCTGCTCAGTCTCGGCGCGCTGATTGTCATTGGGGGTGTGACATGGTTTTACGATCATAACCAGTGGACAATTCACCAGGAGTCACAAGCGCAAATTAGCGCACTCAAGCACGCCATCACCGCGGCGCAGCAGCTCGCCCTAACAATGCCCCAAGCCGCAGTGTTGCGCGTGAAGCTGGATCAATTTGTCGATGCGCAAGAAGCCACAATGGTGAGTGGCGACCAGTTCGCCTGGGTGATCCGGGAAATCAGCCAATTGGCCGAATCGCAACCGGTCAGCCACGTCACCACCCAACCCGGCGCGACCATCCAGCACGCACGCAAAGCCGCCCGGCAATGGTATGTCACCCGTCTCGAATTTGTGGGTGACTATGACCAAATTGGGATGTTTGTCCAGGAGCTGGAAAATCATTTCCCCGAAGCTGAGATCCGATCCCTGACCATCATGGCAACGGAGGCGCCGGCTCTCCATCGAGCCACGCTGGATTTGGCACTGCTGGTGCGGCCGGTTACGGCATCAGGCCGCGCGCTGTTGGCCAAGAAAACAGACCTGAATCATGTGGCCGCAAACTAATTACCACCGGCGCTGGGGCGCCCTGTCCGGTCAGCCCAACCGGGTGGCGCGGGTTGCGCTCGGGTTTATCGGCGCGGCGGTGGTGGGTGGAGCCGCCCACGGGCTGGGTGCGACCGGGGCACCGGTGCCACTGCCGAGCGGTGAATTCCCGCCCCAGCTCAACCGCTCCGTCTATCAGCCGGTTGTGGCGCGGGATCCATTCCGCCAGCCCGGCGCAAGCGATGGGCCGACCTGCCGCAAGACCGTCGACTCGTCACTGTTTCACATCGATGGATTGTTCGGCTCGACGAAGAAAATGACCGCCATTGTCAACGGATCCGCCCTCAGTTTAAACACGCCCGTCGTCCTCGATTCCACGAGTGGGCGCATCCAGGTCAAAGCGGTGAAAATCACTTACGATGGCGTCATCTTGGAAATTGGCAGTCAGCGCGTGGAGGTCAAGCGCGCCACCGAAAACCTGCCCATGAAACCACCAAGGTGAATTGGGCTGGCAGCACCGGCAGTTTGGGGAAAATATAACGCGAGAAATGGGGTTAATAATGAATCTGCGAATCATGGCTGTCGGGATTCTGCTGGCCGGCCTGATCCCGGCACTGGCTGGAGCGGAGCCGGTGCCGCCCGGAAAAGCAGCGTCGCCGATTGTCGAGAAAACCGCAACCGCCAACCCGGCGCCGGCGACAGCCGACGCCGCGGAACCGAACGTCATTGAGTATAACAACATCGACCTGCCAGTCGCGCTGCGCATGATGGCGAACTTGGCCGGGGTGAGCTTGATCCTTGGCGATAATATTACCGGCAGTGTGACCGTCCACCTGGAGGACATCGCCTATACCAACGCGATGAAACTGGTCGCCGAATCCAAAGGCTACGCCTACGTGGAAGACAAGCACTTCAAGAATCTGATCAAGATCCTCTCCAAATCCGCGCTGGAAGCTGAGCCGGTCGAGGTGCGGTTGGCGACCTTGCGGTACGCCAAAGCCGACGATCTGAAGGCCGTCCTGCTCCCAATGCTTACGCCGCAAGGGAAAATTCTGGTGGATATGCGCGTCAATTCGCTGATCCTCTTGGATGTGCCGTCCAACCTGAGCAAGCTCCAGTCAATGGTCGAGGCACTGGATACCCAGCCTCCGCAGGTCCAGATCGAGGCGAAGTTTGTCGAGCGCACCAGAAATCCGAAGAAAGACTTGGGCGTTAACTGGAGTTCCTCGCTCCTGAATCACACGGTCGGCCTGCGGCGCCCCGACCCGTCGGCGGCCATTCTATCGCCCGTTGGAACCTTGACGAGCGGTGCGAACCCTTCGCCGCTCGAATTTTCAAAAAATCTCGGTGGCGGACCGTGGGCGTTTCCGACGACCATCTTCGACGCCGGCGAGGCGCAAGTGGTCTTTTCGTTCCTGAGTCAGGATGCCGATACCGAACTGCTCGCCAATCCCCGCATTGTGACCACTGACAATGGGAACGCCAAAATCTCAATCTCGACTGAATTCCCAATTCCGCAATTTCAATATAATCAACAAATCGGGGCCCTGCAGATCAGTGGCTTCACCTACAAAGATATCGGCATCATCCTGACTGTTACCCCGCGGATTAATCAGGATGAGTTCATCACCTTGGAGGTGACTCCCGAAGCAAGTAGCCAGAATGGCTTCGCCACGCTCGGCAGCGGCGGGGGATCGTCGGTCCAAATCCCGATTGTGGACTCGCGGAACGCGAAGACGATCGTCCTGATCAAAAGCGGCCATACCCTCGCCATCGGGGGTATGACCCGTCAAGACACATCTGACACCTACACCAAAGTGCCGCTCATGGGGGACATCCCCGGTTTCGGTCCCCTGTTTCGCAGCAAGAGCCTCAGTAAACTCAAACGGGACCTGTTCATCTTCCTGACCCCCACAATCATTCGGGCCGCCGACCAGATTCTCGCCAGCAAGGCTGTGACCGAACCGCCGGTCGAGGAAATCTTTGTTAATGATCGCTGGATGCCGCATGACACAGCCCGGCCGGCCAGTCCCAGTGCGCCGCCGCGCGCCAACTTGACCCTCAGGCAAGTCTCCACCAACGCGCCGTCCCAGAATTTCGGGCCGCAGGCTCCCTAGCCCGCGCGGCCCAGGCACCATGACAACCGGTTCACCAACCACTGCCGCTTACCGGCAGCGCCAGCATGGGTTCACCATTACCGAAGTGGCAATCGTCGCGGTCATTCTCGGCGTGTTGCTGGCTTCGATCCTCGGGCTGCTGGCACAGGCGGCGCGCTACATGCATGACATTCGCATCACCGCCCGCGCGGCGCAGGTGTTGCAACAGAAAATGGAGGATATCCGGTTGTTGACGTGGGATCAATTGACAAATTATCCCGCGGTTTGGACGGATTCCGCCAGCACCTACGGTTCCTACACCGTGACAATCACCACGAATTCGTACGATTCCTACTTGGGGGCGACGACGGTTTTGCGCGTAACGCTGGCGACGACCTGGACCAATTTATCTTCCCGGTTAATCGAAACCAACCGGCTCACGACGTTAGTCACCAATCGTGGCCTGAACCAGTATATCTACTGAGGCCAATGGATCAGTCTCCCCCCAGTGACCGGTCAGATTTGCGCTGCCGCCAGTCTGCGGGATTCACCATCACGGAAACGCTCGTCGCCGTGGCCATCCTCCTCATCCTGGTGACTGGCATCATGTCCACCTATGTGTTCTCCATCTGGGGGTTCCAGTCCATCACCAATTATGCGCAACTCCACATGGATGGCCGCACGGCGATTAACCAATTCCTCAAGGACATGCGGGGCGTCACCAACGTGGTCGCGTTTGCGAATACCGGGCCGCTAGTCGTCACCATCGCCACCAATTTTGTCAATGGCACGCCCCTGACCACGACGGCCACGTACACCTTCAGCAGTGGCGGCCATACCTTTTCCCGCAGCGACACCACCGGCACCACCCTGCTGGCCACGAATGTCAATCGCGCGACGTTCACGCTGTACGACCGGTCCGGCAGCAACACCATGGTAATCAGCGCGGCCAAGTCCGTCCAACTGGATCTGTTGATGAGCAATGGGGTCGTGAACCTACGGCAAACGGAAGATTATCTTTCCGCCCGGACAGTGATGCGGAATACTCCCAACTGAAAGACAGCACTGATGCATTCGCCCCTGCCTTCGTCGCACGGCTCCATTCTGGTTGCCACGACGGCCGGTGCTGGTTGCGATTTTCGCCATCTTCATGAGCGGCGTGCTCACGTATGTCAGCAACGAATACCGGCTCAACTTTCGCAGCCATCAATACACGCAATCCCTGCACCTCGCCGAGGCCGCCGTGGAACTCGGCTTTGCCGAGTTGAATTATCAGTACGCGCTCGGCACCAACGGCTTTAGCACCGGCCGCGGCTGGGTCAATCTCGGCGACGGCAGCTATACCAAAATTACCAACTTAACTGACACCGCCGGCAACCGCGTCGGGATCATTAGCAACCGCGTCTATGTTGGCTATACGCCTCCCACCATTACCGGCGTCGGCAGCGCCAACAACACCATCGGGGCGCTGGCCAACACCGAACGCGCCGTCAGTGTCACCCTGACCGCCAACAGCCTGTTTCAGTTGGCATTGGTCTCCAAAGCTCCGATCATTCTTAATGGCGGTGCCATGATTGACAGCTACAACTCCTCGGACCTGGCCCATTTCCCAGGGAACCTCTACAACTCCGCCAATGCGCGGGACAACGGCAACGTCGCGACAACCAGTACCGCCGCAAATGCGGGGTCATTGAGCGGCAGCGCCGTGATTAATGGCACATTTGAGACTGGGCCGGGCGGCTCGCTAACCATGTCCGGCGGTGCGGCAATGGGGCCAACTAATTCGGCAAATCAAATTTACCCTGGCCACGTCGCCCAAGCGACGTCCAACGGTTGGCTGCGGGCTGACTTTTTAACGCCTCCACCAGACGTTACCGTCCCGGCAACACTAACTTCGCTGGCTGATTCCGGGTCGATCAACCTCGGCAGTTCCGGCTCCCTGACCATTAACACTGGCGCGTTTAAATACGATTCCCTGACCGTTGCAGGTAGCTGCGGCCTCATAATTAACGGTACCGTGTCACTGTACATCATCGGAAACGTTCACGTGGGGAACAGCGGGAGTATTAACATCACCCCCGGTTCCTCGCTCACGGTCTATGTCGGCGGCCCGACACTGAACATCGATGGTTCTGGAATTATTAACAATGGCACCGTCCTCCCGGTCAAAAACGAGTGGTTCGGATTACCGACGCTGAATACCGCGACCATTACCGCCAGCGGCAATCTCATCGGCGCCTTCTATACGCCAGACGCGGCGGTGACAGTGAGCGGATCGGGTGCGATCTGTGGCGCTCTCGTTGGCAGCAACGTTGTCATGGCCGGTAGCGGCGTCATCCACTTCGACGAATCGTTGAAATCCGGCACCGGTAGCGGCTACAGCATCACTTCGTGGCGGGAAATGCGCAAAGTCAACGGCGTCTGGCAGTAACCGGTCCGGCGCAGCCTGCCGCGCTAATGCGAGCGAAACTTCAAGACCGTCACGTCCTGTTGCAGAGCCGTCAGCGCCTTGAGAATCTCCTCCTGATTTTTGAGCAGCTTCTCATTCTGATCGAGAATCTTCCCAATCCGCGTGTCCTCGCTCGGCACCAGCGGCGTGACCGGGGTCAGTTTCGGCGTCTGCGCCACCACCCACGTGCCGACCAGCACCGCCACCGCGACTGCACTCATTCGCTTCCAGTTCATAGTCCCAGCCTCCAAAGTTATTAACCCGGCTCTTGCCGCTGCCAATATTTTCAGCGCCAACGCGCGTGTCTGCCTGCGTATCAGGGATTATTGATTGGGTCTGGCATTGCCAACAATGGGGTGTTCACCCCATAGCGAAAAATCCGCCCACCGCCTATTTTGTTTGGGCTTGATTAACGGAGTGAAACTTTTTCATTTGCAGTTTTGGCTGGCGTGACGGCGCCGGTCAAACAGGTTCCGCTGGTCGGGGAGATTCCAATTAACATGAAGACTGAGATGGATGACAGCAACCGGGTGGAAACAATCGACGCCACACCGGCGCTGACGGCAACGGCTGGCGATCGGGTGTTGGCCGACGCGCTGATTGCCGCGAAAGTGGTCACGCGCCCAGTGGTTAATCCCTTGCTGCAACGGCTCCCAACCGAACGCGCCGCGGCGGTCCAAAGCGGGCAGACCTTGACCTTGCTCCAACTGCTCGTCACTGCGCAGCTGGCCAAGCTGGATGACCTCCTGGCCATCATCGTCGAGCGGAGCGGTTTGCCCTACCTGCCGCTGGCGACGTATGACGTTGACCGGAATATTGCGTGTCTGTTGCCACGGGAAATTGCGTTTGAATTCTGCCTGATTCCTTTCGACCAAATCAGCCGCTGCATCCTGGTTGCCGCGGCGAATCCCTTGGATCCAACCACCTGCAATCAGATTCGCGAGCTGATTGACTACGACCTGTTCTGGTATGTCAGCTCGCCGGTGGAAATCGCGAATGCCTTACGCCGGGCGCACGGCTTGGATAAACCGGCCGCGAGCAACCGGGCGCCGGCCTAAGTCATGAAATCATTCGAAGAACGCATTGCCGACAATCTGGTCAAGGCCGGGTTGTTGTCCGCTGAACAGGTCCAGGCGATTCAGGAACTCCAGAAAAAACAGGGCGGCCGGTTGCTCAAGCTGCTGCGCGGAAGCAACCTCGTCACCGAGCAGGATCTGATGGTCAGCATGGGGAAGTGCCTCGGCACCCAGCCGGTGACGCTCGCCAAACTGCATGTGCCGCCGGAAATTCTGGCGCTGGTGCCACCGGACATGGCGCAAACCTACAAGATGGTTGCCATTGCCCGGCTGGGGCCGAAACTTTTCGTGGCCATGGCCGATCCGCTCAATGTCTTGGCCCTGGATAACCTGCGGCGGGCCCGGCCCGATCTCACAATCATGCCGCTGATCAGCACCGAAAAAGCCGTCACGGATTTTCTGCAGAATGTCCGCACGCAGATCAATACCGGCCTCGACGAACTCCTCAAGAACGTGGACGTTACCGCGTCAGTTGCCCTCGCGCCAGAGGCCGGCGCGGATATCAACTTGGATCGCTTGGCGGAAGGCAGTGACGATGCGCCGGTGATCAAGTTGGTAAATATGATTCTGATCCAGGCCATCAAAGAGCAGGCCAGCGACATTCACCTTGAACCGTTTGAAAAGACGATGCGCTTGCGCTACCGGATCGACGGCAACCTCTACGACAAGTCAGCCCCGCCGAAGACGTTGCAGGCCGCGATTATCTCGCGCATCAAGATCATGGCCAACCTGGACATCGCCGAGCGCCGGCTGCCACAGGACGGCCGGTTCCGGATCAAACTGGCCGGCCGGGACGTGGATTTGCGGATCTCGATTCTGCCGACGGTGCACGGCGAGAAGATCGTGATGCGCGTGCTGGATAAAAGCGCGCTCAATCTCACGCTGGAAAATCTCGGGTTGGCCCCGGCGGAGCAGGAGAAGTTCCGGCGCGCCATTGACGCGCCGCACGGAATGATGCTGATGGCCGGGCCCACTGGGTCAGGGAAGACGACGACGTTGTATGTGGTGCTGAACTTGCTCAACACGGAGGATGTCAATATCGTCACAGTCGAAGATCCGGTTGAATATCAGGTCACCGGTGTGAACCAAGTGCAGGTAAAACCGGACATTGGCCTGACATTCGCCAATGGATTACGGTCAATTTTGCGGCAGGACCCGGACATCGTGATGGTCGGGGAAATCCGGGACTCCGAAACGGCGGACATTGCGGTGAAGTCCGCGTTGACCGGGCATCTGGTCTTGTCGACGTTGCACACAAACGATGCGCCGGGGGCCGTCGCGCGGTTGATCGATATGGGCATCGAACCATTTTTGGTCAGTTCGTCGCTGCTGATGGCCTGCGCTCAACGGCTGGTCCGGAAGCTTTGCCCACACTGCAAGGAAGTTTTCCAAGTCCCACAAGAAACCATCCAGCGCTGGGGAATGCAGCTTGGTGATCTGGCCGCCAATGCGTTTTATCGCGGTCGCGGGTGTAGCCGGTGCAAGGGAACCGGCTATCATGGCCGGGTCCCGATCCTGGAGGTCATGCCCATCAGCAACGCGATGCGGGAGCAGATTCTGCGGAATGCCAGCGCGCAGGTGCTGAAAGCTCTCGCCATTCAGGAAGGAATGACGACTTTGCGCATGGCCGGACTCGCCAAAGCCAAGGCCGGGATAACGACACTTGAAGAAGTCTTTCGCATGGCCGGGACGGAGCTGTGACCGGCCGCGTCTCACCAATCAAACAGAATCAAACAACCAATGCTGACATACGCCTATCAAGCGCGGGATGCCAATGGCAAGTCCGTTGCCGGCAAAATCGACGCGGCCGATAAGCCGGCGGCGCTGTTGGCATTGGGGAACCGTGATCTGACGGTCGTGGCGTTCCAACTGGCGATGGGCCGCAAGCTCCCGCGGAAATGGGTTGCCGGCCGGGTGGTAAAAACCCAGGATTTGGTCGTTTTCACCAGGCAATTAGCGACAATGATGGATGCCGGTTTGCCACTCGTGCAAGCCTTGATATCGTTGGAAGAAGAGGCGAGCAAAAACCTCAAGCCAGTGTTGAAACAGGTCACCGAGCAGATGGAGCAGGGCCAGGCGTTTTCGCTGGCACTGGCTGAACATCCGAAGGTTTTTAACCAAATGTATATCAGTCTTGTTCAAGCCGGCGAGACGGGCGGATTGCTCGCGGAAATCTTGGACCGGCTCGCGACCGAGCAAGAAGCGACGGCGCGCCTAAAGCGGAAGGTGAAGTCGGCCCTGACGTATCCGGCCATTGTGAGTTGCGTGGCATTTTGTATTTCGTTATTTCTGGTCCTCAAGATCGTGCCGATGTTCGCGACTATTTTCAAAGACCTCGGGGGCCAATTACCCGCGCCAACGCGAATTTTAATTCAAATCAGCGATAAACTTAAGCACGATTTATTTTATTTTATTGGTGGTGGCGGCGCGGCGGTTTACGGGTTACTGCGGCTTAAAAAAATGCGCTGGGGCATTCAGAAATGGGACCGGTTGAAACTCCGACTCCCGGTGGTGGGCCCGTTAACGAGAAAAATCGCGTTGGCGCGGTTTGCGCGCACGTTTTCCTCGCTAACTCAAAGCGGCGTGCCGATTCTCCATACTTTGCAAATTGCCGGCAACTCGGCCGGCAACTCGGTGGTTGAAGATGCGGCGGCCGGGATGAACGCCGCCATCGAGAAAGGCAATAGCCTCGCCGTGGCGATGGGGCGGTATCCCATTTTCCCCCCGATGATGGTGCGCATGGTGTCCGCCGGCGAGCAGACCGGCCGGGTTGATAAGATGCTGGAGAAACTGTCGGAATTCTACAATGAAGAAGTCGAAACAACTTTGACAGGTCTGACCGCCTTAATCGAGCCGTTATTGATCGTTGGCATTGGCGTCGTCGTGGGCAGCATCATCATCTGTATGTTCCTGCCAATTTTCCGGATGAGTGACGCGATTCAGTAATGCGGCGAACCGCCGTCGTGAAATGCGTTGAATCCGGCGGTTTTCTTCGGTAAGTTGCGCGCCAGCATGAGTCAGATGCAGCGCGCGCTCATCAGTGTTTCCAACAAGGCGGGGTTGGCGGAATTTGTGCGCGCACTGCACCAGCTCGGGATCGAAATCGTTTCCACGGGCGGCACGGCGCGCGCGATTAAGGAAGCGGGTGCGCCGGTCATCGAAATCAGCGAGTTTACCGGCTTTCCGGAAATCCTGGATGGCCACGTGAAGACGTTGCACCCGAAAGTTCACGCCGGCCTGCTGTTTGTTCGCGGCAATGCTGAGCACGAAGCTACCGTCGCCAAACAAGGCATCCCGCCGATTGATTTGGTTGTCGTCAACTTGGTTCCGTTGGAACAAACCCTCGCGCAACCGAATGTGTCGCTCAGCGATGCGATTGCGAAGATTGACATTGACCGATCGAGCCTGTTGCGGAGCGCGGCGAAAAATCACGCGAGCGTGACTGTTGTTGTTGATCCGGCGGACTACGCGCCGGTCATGGCCGAGTTGAAAACCAACGGTGGCACGACGTTGCCGGCAACGCGCGCGCGATTGGCGGTTAAAGCCTTCGTGACCGCGAGCCAGTATGACGCTGCGATCGCCGCGTTTCTTAGCGCGCAGGCGGCCAGGATTGCCGGCGCCGCAACCGGCTCCGCTGCCGAGTTGCCGGCAATGTTGAATGTCTCGTTGCCGAAGGCCCATGATCTTCAGCACGGTGAAAACCCGCACCAAAGAGCCGCGCTTTACGGTGATTTCGACAAGCATTTTCAGCAGCTCCACGGCAAAAAACTTGAATACAACGACATCCTCAACCTGACCGCCGCGACGGAGTTGGTGGCAGAGTTTACCGACCCGACTGT
>Ga0316217_10005326_pt1 | contig 13409 bp, 9 predicted proteins | sample 1anoAmetaG_FD_203633 | JGI IMG/M metagenome (GOLD analysis project Ga0316217, IMG submission 203633) | Freshwater microbial communities from Trout Bog Lake, Wisconsin, USA - 1anoA | ecosystem: Environmental > Aquatic > Freshwater > Lake > Hypolimnion/Profundal zone | place: USA: Wisconsin...
GATTCACAGATACTGGTCTTTGAGTTGATACAAGTCAAGTAAAAGAGTTTCACAAACTATTCACAAGCTTAATCTAAGATCTGGTATTCGTCTCTGATACAAATTACGTGACTAGCACCTGCTTCAGAAAATACTTTTCCTGCTGATTAAGAGTGACAGCTTGCTACAAAAACTAGTTTTAAGGCATTTACTCTCTAATTTAAAAGCTCAGCCAGCTTTTCTGTGGTGACATCAACTGATTCCCCTCTTTCATTCTAAAAAAGAAGGTAGTTTGACTCTTTTGATTGAATGCCATGTCCACAAAAATGGAGAATCTCAATGCCTTGCTTGATCCAATAGTGCAACTTTTCTATGGTTGCAGGCTGATGTATGTAATCTACCTTGCATTTCCCTTCTTTCAGTGTTTTTTGGATGATTTGTTCTTCTTAGAAATAATTTATTTGCTACTCTATCTCTCTCCCTTTGTTATTAATCAAAGGTTGACTGTACATGAAGAGAAATGATGAAGGAATCGCTTTAGAACAGTTTTTAGCAGCTTACTGCTTGGCTTTGCTTATAAACTGAGACAAAATGTAACAAAGTGGGTCCTCTGAAGTATTTTTGAAGGAAAGCATGCTTATCTAAAAAGATTAAAGTCCAAAACTGATGTTATTGCTGATTGAAGAATTGATAAGGCTTAGAGACTGGTCCATGATTTTAGATTTTTCCTCTAACTAATGAAGCCTTTAGCTTATCATTTCTATGGCCTTTTCATCTTAAGGATGCCTTTCTTTGAGAAGGTTGATGTTTTATTGTATAGTTTCAGATTTGGAAGTGGATTTAACTGGCAATTCATCTCTAAGCCTACTGATAACTGGAGAAGATGTTGAAAACATGTAATGTTAGCCTTATTGTTTGAGCTCATTATTGAATTGAAACATGTTTTGTTGCTACTATTTGAAGAAATCTATCACAGGCTAATTTGATACTTCTTTATTTTTGTTTTTCAGGGAAATCTTCTTTGGCTTCTCTATTGTTTTAGGCTATATCTCGCTTATAATCTCTTTGAATATGTTGTCTTAGTTTTTCAACGAAGAGCTGTTGCTTTACTTTTCGTTCAGTTTTTGGATGTCCAAAAGAAGCATATTTTACAAACTCTCTTCGTTGAAAATACTTTAATTGGGACCACTTTTTTCTTTTATTCTGCTTAATGCATTGAAATCGGTTGAGATTTCTTTCAAGCATTCAGAGAAATTTTACTCTTCTAAGGTTTCTTGGGGTTAAAAGATGTTTTAATCGAGACCTTAGTAGGGTTGTTCTGAATTGTTTGATTTGATTTATTTTTATCCTTCGTTGATAGCCTTCTCGATTGATTCCTCAGTTTAATTATAGGAACTTCCGTCAATGGAGACCTTGATAGTTTGTCCGTTGGGAGATTTGAATTTAATTTAGCGACCACTGCCTAGTAAATTCATAAGTTTTTTTATGAGCTCTTCATCCTCCTCCATCCTATATTCACAATGATTATGTGGCAAACTTAAAATCAGAATAAATAGGGATTTGTTTCTAAAAAGATAAAACTGTGTTACGATTGGCATTCGTTTCAGTATGAAAGTTATCAAGCAGAAGTTTGGGCATATTAGGCACAAATTCTTGAAGTTTTCGCACACTTATTTTGAGACAAATTTGAATTTCAGAAATCTGGGTATTTCGATTCTATTAGTAATAACTCTTTAATATTTTTATATACTGATTTTCCCTTTCTCTCAATTAATTTTCAATCGTTTCACAAATCACGAATAAAGCCTCTTTGAATCTTTATTATAAAAGATCAGCCCTATCATTAATTAGTTTGAATTCGATTAGATTACTATGTAAATGTTAGCTTAAGACACTTCAAAGAAAGTGATTAACTATATGTCAAGTGATCCCCTCTTCAACATCTTTAAACAGCTTAAAGATGATAACGCAAAGGAAGGTGATTATTTCAGAATAATTGATCGCGATATGCGCTTTGCTCCTATCTACAAAATAACCTCGATTATCGAACCCAACATTGCGTCACAGTAAGACAGCCTTTTGGCGAGGAAATCAATGTACCTCAAAGAATCAGTCAATTAAATCGTTATCACTCAAACCAAGCCTGAAAAATAAGGTGCTAATAAGTTCCGTTTATCATTCGGAAGTCAGATATACCTGAAAAACGCTGAAATATCCAAAGCCAAAGTTGAGATTCTGCGGCCCTACTTCTAGAATTTGTATGTTTGGTTGAGGGCCAAAAATAAAGGCTATATCCAGATCAGAGAGGAAAGAATAGTTTACCATTAAACCATGCAAACCTCCAGTATTTGGGTTTGCATGCTCACACCAAATAATAACAACGAATAAGTCAACCAAAAAGAAGTTGTGTTTTGCAACTTCGATGATGGGAGCTTTTTGCATTTGGATTAAAGTGGAGTTTTTATGCTTTGCACGGAGTAAAGAGCAACCAAATTTACGCTAAGGCCACGTATAGTCTCAGCCCCTAATACCAACTACATAGTTTAAGGAAGAAATGTTCTATCCCAAATGATAAAGAACAAGAGCAAGTAAGAAATAAAAAAAATAATTGACAGAAACATCGACAAAAATATATAAAGAACTAACAGCCGAAGGGTTTTAGAAACTTAGCTAGAGATTATCCCCGTTTAGGATTCTTATGTGACCATCCAGCTTTAGCTGAATTACTCTCTCATTGCACTCTAGTTGTAGCCTTCATTGAGGCTGATTAAAACCATTTTTGACGAACTCATTTACTATGGCATTCTGTAATTCGCCACTGATAGTTCTCTGATCAATGAGCACTTAGAAAGGCTACTGCTTTAAAAGAATATATTTCACTCTATATGCTCTTATTTGCTGAAATTCGTGTAAGAGAGTAGAAAAGATACTCAGAGGTTCAGTTAGATAATGATAAAATCTCCAAAGAAAAAGTCTTCAGTAATAATATCAAATGAGTTAAAAAGCTTCGAGAGGGTTTCAGAATGTGTATCAGTAGAAATCGAAGGTAGGTAAAAGCCATAAATAGAATAAAACCAATAACTCATTGATCTCCTTTCAAAAATAAGCGTAATTTGCAAGCGAAACCATTTCATCTCCCAAATATTCGAACCTTTCTTGAATCTGCTGATATAATACGAGTACTTCTAGCTAGGCAGCATCTTACTCAACTCGAATCAGTACTTCATCAGTAAATTTCACAAAATGGGCTGGTATAATCTCCTCTACAAAAAACTATTGAAGCTCTCAAAGAATAAAATATGCAAGATAATTGGCTTCCTTTGCAAATTCTGTGAAAACTAAAGCATGACTGACCCCACCAGCTCTAATTTTACATATCGGCAGCTCCCCTCAACTAACAACCAATACCTGATATACAATAGCATCAAAAACGGCTAGTATTATTCAAAGATATTCCAATTCTAGATGTATAGCGAAGGTATTTACGTGTTCCTGCATAATTTGAAATCAGACAAAGACAAAGATGTTTAATTTCATACCTTTATATAGGGCGTTTAAGGCTAAGAAGGCTAAAGACAAGTACAATCTCTCTAGCACATGCTAATTAAGCAATAGACATCGAGAGAACCCTTTACTCATTAGCAAAATCTGCTGCTATCCCAGCTGACTTTTTTGAAGGCAGTAAGCAGCAACTATAACTGCAATATTTTCATCAATCATTGGCCTATAGTATATGCACTTGCTCCCTATTGCTATCGAGATTTTGGTCCGCATCTTTAGAACCCAACAGCTAAAAAGGCCATCATCAATCTGGTAATAGCCTGTGATGTGGTCAACAAAGAAAGCACAATTTTTAGCAAAAATACGATAAGTTACATTATCACTAAAGGGGTGGAAGATAGCAAAAGAATTCTTGCTGAAGAAGTCGGCGATTTTAAGAACTAGTTAAGCCAGTTTATAAAAGACTTTCGAAAAAAAGCGCAGACTTCTCGAAAAATAATAAAAGAAATGGGCAACTATTTTCTAAAAGTATCAAAGATCAACTTTCAGCTTTTAAAGCAGAAATAGCTGAAAGTTGCATAGATCTATGAAAACAGTGAGGATAAGTGCCTAGTTGAATGGTTAAGACTGATGTATGTTTACTTCCTCAAAAGATCTATCAAGGTAAAATAGAAGAAATAAGGACAGTTAATTAGCTACATTAAAAAGTTTTTCGAAAGTGTCTAAAAGTAGAAAAAGAGTGACGAATCCTAGTAGAATTTAATTACGTTTTTCATTTAGTATTTGTTGTAGTTGCTAAACTTTAACTTAAAATATGACAGCCATCTGTCAAATGTCAAAGTCAAAAGAAACTACGAAGGCAAGCTAACAAACCAAATAAACAAAGTCATCAGCAACTTCCAATCTAAAAAATAGGTCTTTTTCAGCCGCAGACAGAAATCATTCACCAAGATAGAGTTTATAAACATCATCTACAAAGGCATCCAGAAGTAGAGCTAGCGACAGGAAATGTAGAAAGTTTAGAAGAACACTCTACCCATCAAAATCTTAGTCTCACATCTACTCTAGCTCATCCTTCAAACTGTAAAAGAAGAATCCGTTGATTAATCAGTGTAAACTTTGAATTATCTGATCAAAAACTCTAGCGATATGTCCTCGGTTTCCAGTTTTAGTCTGCTCTAGATGACTAATAAGTTTCCTATGGAAACTCGGTTGAAGCAGGTAGTATTGGAACAGTGGTATTTTGCCTCAAACTGCAAATATTTCAACCAGCTGACTTCACTTTTGAGACTTCTTTACTACAAGAAACTGGACTTTAAAGCCTCAATCAATGAAGTTTTTCTGTTCGACAAACCCTAGTTGCTTAAAATCTTTCATAATTTGATTTACCCTGCCAAGTTTCTTAAGAAGTTTACAGCTTGCTGCCAAACTTGGCTGCGACAATCCCTCTTCGATAAATTTGACAAATACGGCTAAATCTACGAAGCAGTGCTCAAATACTTATAAATAGTGAGCTTGTAGCTCTAAAAGCTAAACGGGATGGGCTAGTAGCTATTTGTTTCAAAGTTAGTTTAAAACCTGAACATTTTGAAAACCTTGGCTTCACTCGCCTAGTACATTTCAACCTTTTACATCTAGAAAGAGAAAAGCAAAGCCAAAGATCCAAGGCAATTCAACCTTTCCTCTGAAAGCTTTTTCGATAACAAACTCAACCTACTCACCAACTACATTTTGAAGATAATAAGTTCTTACCTAATATCGAATGAAGCAATCAAGTTGAGATAAGCCAAACTCTTCCTTCATATATATGGCCAGCAGTTCAGCTAAACTTACTATTTCAGCCAGTTGCTCCTCAAACTATTCTGGGAAGCACAATACCTCCCCAGCTAGCAGAAACTAAATTTGATGAAGTTCCTGCCAATGGGTTCTATCGCTAAACTTTGCTAGTTCCTGCCCGAAACTTGGCCCTTCATCCAGTTTTACTGCTAATTCTAAGGCGAGTAGCTGGTGCACTTTGTTTAGAAACTGCATAATGTCGGCTTCAAAAGACAGTAGCCCTCTCTACAGTACATCCATTAGATCATATTTATCAGCCCTTGCGATTACAGAGCGCAAAGCTAGCAGGATTTGAAAGCCAGCTTCCTGAAGGAACTGCCTAGATATTAGTATATGCATCAAATTGTGTTTTTTAGACTTGTTCTCAAACTCATATACTCCGATATTTAGATATAGTTCGTTGAGTGGTTTCGGGATAAGTTCTATTGGGCCCTAATCCAGCATCAGTCAGAATTGAGCTTCCAGAAGACCCAAAAAAGTATCTAAATAAACACATTCTAGCTCTAAAGAAAAAGACTGATCTGCGAGTTAGGCTTCGAATTCAGACACTAAAGAGCTATAAAAGCTTATCCTGGAGATGCCAGTTCGGACATAGTGCTCTCATAAATAGATCATTTGATTATCGACTATCTTCGTGAGTAGATAAAGGAAAGTCGGCAGAAGTTGAGCATCCCATTGGGGCATTAATCCGTGATAGTCCTCGACAATATAAACGACCCTCTAAAGATATAGTATTTGGAATACGTGGTGTGCGACCTGACCGTTTTGAGCAGATAAGTCGACTTTTTGAAAGATGAGACCGTCCTCAACTATCTCAGGGAATGCCGCAAAATCCTGAAGGACTACTACCGCATTCGCATCATCGAGAAGGAGAATGACAACACTCCTGTTTTTATTGGCAGAGTCGACAAGATACTCAGTTCGTTTTAGAGTCATGAAGAACTTACGATGCGGAGGGTGTCTAATAAACGTACCATACCGTTAGATCGCAAGAAAACTGACCGCACATAAAGATCAAAGCCTCTGAAGAAGTGGGATAAAGCAGTGCAGTAGCTAAACAACTAGAAATCTTTATCGAAGTATTCCCAGCTGGTGTAGGATATGATCGAATTCAACAACGTCTACGAGTTCAAATCAGAAGCATAGGATCTGAGCTTCGTGGTGAACCACTAAGACTTCTTCTTCAAGCTCGTCTAAAGTTCACTCAACATGAAAAGACTCAACCTTTCGCAGGAGAACCAGATCTTCATGATGGAGCAGTTGTATCTGACCGCCAAGCAGAAGAGCAAGAACAGGAAGCAGGCCTATGAATAGCTGATCTAATATGCTCAAAGGTTGCTGGAGAACATTTCTGAAGAGTAGTAGCTAGACAGCATTGAATAAAGCAACATGAGCTACTCGGAATGGCGGACCAACATCTACGTGCTTTCTCTCAAACTGCAAATCATCTCCATCTGCAAACTCTTCGAGCAGAGGCACAGGAAAGCCTCGACATACCCATTGTTGGTTTCGATGCTGCAGATGGCACTGGCCAACTATCAGAAGGATCTGGCCTTCTTCTAGCTGCTCAGAGCCACCCTCTTCTCCAAGGAGGAGAGGAACTTCTGCGAGTACTACCTGCCCTTCGAGATAGTGCTCAACATCATCAGCGAGCAGATCACCTTCGAGGGGATGTTCGAGTACGAGCTGTCCTTCTGCACGGAGATTTTCAAAGCCTTCCTCATGATCACCACGCAGAACGAAAGCGAGTTCGTCCGATACACGAGCAGCGACATCGTGAAGATGATAGAGAAGATGGAGAAGGAGGTGGTTAACGAGATCCACAATGAGCTCAAATCCAGTGCCTACTTTATATATCTGCTGGCACTCAAGAATTGATGATGCCACTCAAGAATTGATGATGCCACTCAAGAATTGATGATGCCACTCAAGAATTGATGATCTGTACTCGCACTTTTGCTAATAAAACAACTGCCCATTTGCAACATATTCATATCACCAACATCCTATCCAGCTAAATATGCTGCATTTTATCTGCGCAATAACAGGACTGGGTAGTATATACTAATTGGCTAATTTATGATTAGTGGATGATTACTCAATATATTATACAGATACATTTACTTTGTATTTCTGACTCAGGACTCAATATCTGCAGCAGCCCTTACTCATTGATGGTGTAGAAGATGATGAATTCCTGCAGTGCGCGGATGCAGAACTATCTCTGCTCGAACTCCTACTTCTCCACCAGGTAGTTGCACTTCTTCCCCTCTATGATGTTCACTTCTTTATTGAACACTTTTACTTGGAACAGGTACTTGCTGCCCGGCAGCAGCAGCAGGAACATGCCCTTCACCGACACCAGGCACCCATCGTGCAAGGAGAGCGGGTTGAGCAGCTTCACAGAGTGGTTGTAGCATATCGCCTGCTATTTAATATCGAAGAGTTACAGTATCTCGTGCGAACTGATGGACAGCCCGGTTAGGTTGGTTGACTCGTTCATGTCTTTCTAGTAGTCGTAGTCGAGCTTGCCCTTTTTGGAGATGCGGGCGATGGTGTTGCCGCCCAGGATCAGGATCTTGTTTTCGTCCTTCTCGGTGATTTTGAGGATGATTGGGCTGATGCGGCCCGTGATTAGGTTGATGACCTTGGACTTGAGCTATATTTCCCAGCGCATGAGCTCGAATATTTCGATGAACTTGCTGCCCTGGACGATGTCCTTCTAGATCTTGCAGTAGCCGCCGATGATGAGCAGGAAGGTGCGGTTGTTGGCGTGGTGGATGAAGAGGTGCGGGTCGTTGACCTTCTTCTGCACCTTCACCTCGCACAGCCTCTCCTGGGTGGTCTCGCTGTAGACCAGTATCTTCTGCTGCGAGTTGGAGAACAGGTAGAACCTCTTGTTGAGGTGGTCGTACTCCACGTTCCTGCTCACGCCCAGCTGCCTGTCGAAGGGGATCTCCGAACTCTTCACGCCGTCCATGTTGTAGAGCTGCTAGAACTTGAGGTCCTGGTAGTAGAAGCGGGTACGGTCCTCGCTTATCTTGCAGATCATGTGGTAGCCGTTGTAGGAGTAGTCGTTGGCCAGGTCGTAGTTGGGGCGGCTGAATACTATTCTCTCGGGCTTGAAGTAAAACTACTTGGGCAGATTCTCGGGTTTGCTCATGCTCACCTCCAGCACATTCAAGCTGGGTTTCTTCAGGATGGACTCCTTTTTGAGGTAGTTTCGGTAGAGTGGTGAGGCCTACAGAATCCTTTAGAAGGCGAACATATGCTAGCCTTGATTCGACTTCGAACAGCTTGCCTTCAGCTTTTCCTTCGATTTGTCAGGATTGTCCTTGGGCAGTTCGAACTCGAAAGATTCCTCTTCCGAGTTGGACTCACTTGAGTCCCTATTGAAGGCAGGCTGGTCGTTATTGAAAAACACGGGCAGCTTGAATTAGTTGGCCTCGTCCGGCTTTGCTTCGGAGTATTAATTTTCTGGGAAATGCACATGCACTTTCGAGGAATCGATTATCTTCTTCTTCGACCCTTACTACTCCCGCACCACAGGAGCCACGCTTTTGCTCATTTCGGTACTTTCCCTATGTTCCTCCCCATTCACCAACTCAATTTTGGACTACCCGTGCTCACTCTTCCTGTGCTTCTAAACTTTGCTCGCGCCTAAGTTATGCACCACATACGGCTGGAGATTTTGATGTTGTAGGACGTCTTCTCAGCCTCGTAGTTGAACACCGTGACGCTGTTACCACTCTCAGCAGGTCTCTTATTCGGCAAGACAGGGATCAAAGGTTCGGCCTGCTATTTTTCCAAATCCCTGTTAGAGTCATGTCCCAAAAACCGGAAAGAGGAGTGCTACTGTGGCAGATCGTTTTTATTGGAGGTGTAGTTCTCGCCAGTACTCTCGCTATCGGCAGACTTGAACCTCTTATGTATTTCCAGCCGGTCGTGGCCAGACAAATCGCCATACTTTCCGTGGTTCAAATCGCAGCCCGTCTCGTCCGTTCCCAGCGGCCTCTTGTCCGGCTTCTTCCCACCATTCACATTCATATGGCCGTAATCCATAGGCTATTTATATTTAATAATAATAGTCAGTATTGGAAATGGCAGAAAAATAGATAACTTGCCTCCTCTTGCCAAATCCCTAGCTGCTCTTTATTTATGGTTTGATGAGACTGGTCTTGCGCTGGCTCGGTATTGCCCTGCTGGATCCATCTGTGGCGATTAAGTATGTAAGCTCTGCCACGTGAACGACTGTCCGTTCAGGGCAAAAGAGATATTGGCTAATTCTGATATCCACTACTCGTTTCTTGTTTTGTGGGGGTTGTTGGTTCTGGAGGCTAAGCTATGTGATGCTAAAAGTTGTGGCTTATTCTGTAGGTTATAGTTTATAGAATTGAAAAATTAACGGATCTGGTCCAAACAGAAATGAAGATTTTAGGCTGGAAGCTGATGAATAATCGCGAGCTTGATACATAAAGTTCGGATATGTATGATTGTGTCGTCATGGGTCAGATATACTGATGTTATTTATTAATGCTAATTGAAGGGTTGGGCCTTAGGCTTGGTGACAAATACCTCTACCCACATTAATATCCCAATTATTTGAAGTATCAGAGCATTTTGCTATTTTTTGGCGTTCAGATAACGATTTGGTTGTGAATTTAATAGTTTGGTATTATTTTGCAATAGCTGAAGGTGGATTTCTATCAATCATAGACTTAAGTCTTGCTGGATAAAGATCTGACTAAAAAAAAGATTTTGCTATTAGAATATAAGCTTTAGGTAATAGCCTGAGTTTCTCAATAAGGCCTGCAAAACAAATTTTACCAATTTTTCGAGTTTTGCATTTCTAAATAAAGCAGGAGTGGTAAAAATCGATGATAGCATAGTATTAAAGAAAATTTACTCGAAATCATTTGCTCAATTATAACTAACCTTCGAATTATTATTATTTTTAAGCTGGTAACGAATAGAATTTTTTGAACTCTATCCCAACTTCTCTTCCCGAGATGCACCCTCAAAAGCAGCAGTGCTTGCCTTGAAGATCTCGAAAATGCTTGCTCGCGGGGTCTTGAAGAGGGGATCGGAAGAATAAAGGGTTGGCATTGATGCAGGTGCATGAGAGTAGGCGGGACGGGCGACAGGGATCAAAGGCACCAAGGGTCTAGAGCTCTATTTGGGTATTACCTTCTCGAATTCAGCACTCTCAGTGGTTTAAAAACTGGTCTTGACTTGCTAATTTTTGAGAGGGAGGGATGGAAGTTGGCGAGGCGGACAGTTGTAACTACAGGAAGGCATTATCACGGCCTGCCCTATTTTTTTATTCTAGTCAAGGGATGTGGCACTTGGAAATTTGAGGCTGAGGGTTTAATTGTTAATGGGGATGGGCTAACTTCTTTGTAACGGTGAATTCTTTTCCTATTCTATTTCTTAGAGTTGGGGCAGAGTCTTGGTCTTAGGGCTTTCTTCCTATTCTTATTCGTCGTCTGATTCCTAGCTTGAGCTTTCTGACCCCTTTTGTTCCGACTTTAGGCTAAAATAGGCGCAACTTTAATCATTCTAACCTCTTTTGGCTGCTTTCTTTTTGGACTTTTTGCGCTTGCAAATTCGGTTAAAAGTCTGTATTTTTTAGATAATAAGCCCTAGCAGTTCGGAATCCTTGTCAGTGGGCTCTACTTTTTGAAAGATCTGTATTTCCACTAGCAGATTTTTTATTTCTAAATGGAACAAAATCTACATCTAGCCAAATTAGTAGCTTCTTATTTCGCAATGTGAATCTTGTTTTCCGTTTTTTTCTACGCCACTGCCAACATCTTTGTCAGAGTTGAGGTTTGGAAGGGTTTTAGGTTTTTATAGCGGGCGTAGCGCTTGTTATAACTCACAAAATTATTCACTTTTCTCAGGGCTTTCCTTAAACAACTATAAAAATAGTTTTTAATGTTGTTGTCGCTTCTTCCTGGCAGGTGCTTAGAGATCTGAGCCCAGTGGTTTCCAAACTCCTCTTGGAGCTTAAAAAGTACTTTTTCTTAGTCGTGAGTCCAAAGGGGTTCCTTACTTATGCTGGGGTGCAGCTGATTGAACCACCTTAATAGTGGTTCTAATTACCTTTCGCGACACTGTTTTCCCTTCCTGACATTTTTACAGGTCAGCTCACTAATTTTCTCCGCAATATGATTCCACCTCATTTTTCTGTGAAGCGAGGAGGCGTCTTGTTCTTGCATGATTTGAAGTAGGATCTAGTCCTCCTAAGTCAGAGTTTAGTTACCTATTTGGTCCAAGCTTTGCGTTCGCACATCAAGAGTAATATAATTCCAATGTAGAGATAGAAAATAAAAGGCTGACATTTCTCAAGCTGTCTTGCAAATTGCACACACTCTCAGTTATAGTTGCCTACATTAGGCCCAATTCTATTGGCCGTCGTAAATAAGTCCTTTATTTCTCTAAAGCCAATAATTGTTGGAAACTTTTACGTTGCAGATTTCTGAGGAAATCAAAATAACTTTTCATGGATTTGTATTGCTCGCTTAAATCAACCAAAAACAGTGGCAAGTTGCTTAATATTTTTATTAGGTGGATTTTACCTTCTTTTTATTTATCTCAAAACGAACAATATAATAAAGCTCAAAGCTCATATGCGTTTTGTACAATTGCTTTTTTTGTCATTTTCAAAAGCTGTCCTTAGCTTATTTTCCTGAGTCTCAACAAAGCTTTGTATTCCACAAACGGCAGCCGTTTAGATATAGCTTCGTAGACCGAAATCAGTATGTTTTTATGCTGTTGATTAGGAGCTTTGACTCTCCTTTTTATAATAGTCTTCAGAATCGATTGGTGTCACGGTCCTTTTGAGATGGCTATAATCGAAATCAAAAAAAAAGAAGTTGATGAGTGTTGATGATAGATAAGTAAATCTTAGCTCTCAAAGTTACAAAGAACCCTAGAGTGCTCTAAAAGAGGCACTTATTCATGCTTTATTATCTTAAATGTTCAAACAACCTTTTTATGATATGCTTCAACTTTTTCTAACCTAAATACACAATAGGTTTAGCTTTTAAATTTACTTTAGAAGCAATATAATTTATGATTAAAGTAACTATCATTTTTGCCAAAGAGCTCTCGGTATAAATTTTGGAACAAATGTAGGCTGTTATCTGACTTATTTTAGATCTGAATTCGACTCAACCTTTGATGCTTACTCATTAGTTTTGCCTTTCTATCCTTTATTCTTGTGAATCTGTTCGCCTCTTTCTATTTTTTGAAGAAGCTATGATTTAAAGAATGTTTGAGGGGGTTCAGGCTCTTTTTAAATGGGTTTTTCTTCCTAAATTGGTACTGGAGGGCTTTGTTTCTTTTAGGGAGGAAATTAATCCATAAGCAAATCATAGCTCTCCTATTTTTTTCTTAATATAGCTTAGATCCTTTCGTTCCGGGCTCTAGCCTATTCCTTCTGTGCTTTTCTCTATCTCAAAATCTGAACTATCTCTTCATGCGTTAGATCTTACCCAGGCCCTCTTGGTTTCAGAACGTTATTAGTGTTATCAGGCTGCTTTACCTGCTAGAAATGCAACTTGGACCTCAGTTGATTGGCATTTTTGAACCCAGGGATACTCACAGGCTTATTCTTATTCAGTTCCTTTTCCAATAATTCTCTCTACATCTGCTATTCCAGTTTCAGCTATTTCTAGCGTTAAGCCTAAGCATCTATTTTTTCCTTTTTCTCAGGTTTCTGGTAAAGTTTGTTAACCAGCTTTTCCTTGTGCAGCTTCCATTTATCAAAGTTGGAGCCAGCTCTAGTTTCCATATCCTCTTCTGGGGCCTAATGTTTTGCAGTACTGTCCTTGTTTTTATTCTTGTTAGCCGCGTTATTCCAATAAAGTGCCATGGAACTCCTTGCTTGTTTGCCATTATCAAGTAAAACTCCCTTCTTACCCATTCTATTATAAAATCAATACAGACTAATCACTAATAAGCCTGGTGTTTATAGATTGAGAGTCAGGCCATCTATTGATATAGTAAATAACTAAGTAAATTTTGATTAGGTTTTTCATATATTAAATTTGGTATTGAATTGAGAAAGAATGTTGACTTTTTGGGTA
>Ga0316217_10005327_pt1 | contig 13406 bp, 16 predicted proteins | sample 1anoAmetaG_FD_203633 | JGI IMG/M metagenome (GOLD analysis project Ga0316217, IMG submission 203633) | Freshwater microbial communities from Trout Bog Lake, Wisconsin, USA - 1anoA | ecosystem: Environmental > Aquatic > Freshwater > Lake > Hypolimnion/Profundal zone | place: USA: Wisconsin...
CTCAAGCAGGCTCAAGCTAGTCCAAGAAAACGCCCAACTGCTCACCAAGTTTCAGCAGGAGCAGACTCACAAACAGACCAACTTCAAGATACTGTTCCAAGGGCTCAACAGCCTGGCAGCCCAACTACAGCAGAAGGACGAGCCAGCCAGCGCGAAGCCAGTGGACAAAGCCCAACAGCAGTTAATTCTCAAGCTACATTCGGAGGAGTTGCAGGAGCGCAACGAAGAGATAGTCAGGCTGAGAACTATTTTGGACGGGGTGGAAGTGCCCGCCGAAGAGGCCCACCTGAGGAACACCATCAAGCACCTCAGGACGGAACTCGCCAGGCACAACAAGATCATCCTCAGCATCCTGCGCAAGGAAGAGTACGCCTAGTCCGCCATCCAGCACCACTAGGAACTCACCAAGAGGTACGAAAAAGAGATAGAGGAGATAGCCAACCTCAAAAGAGAAAACACCCAGCTCAAGGTCACCCTCAAAGACAAAGAGAGGGAGATGCAGTAGATGAGGCAGACTGTTGACACCCACACACAAAAGGTGCAGTAGATGAAGGAGGCGCTGGCGGAGGCGCTCAAGGAAAACCAGAGCTACCACAACTACCTGCAGGAGAACTACGGACCCAGCCATGAGTTCTACCTCCAGCACATGAAGGCAGAGTACCTGGCCAGGCTCAGCGACAGGGTCAGGCGCGAAAAGTGGGCCACCGTCGAGGAACTCGTGACCGTCAACCAAAAGCTGAGGGAAAGGCTCAAACTAATCTGAAGTGATCATCTCCACATAACCATTTCTAACCAACCCACTAAAGCTATCAGCACTGGCTGCATTTAGCACTAGCAGCTTTATAACTTTATCAGGAGTGCAGTAGCAGGTAGTAACCAGTGCCTTCTAGCTGCAGTGTCACGCAGCTCGGCAAGCCATGAGTCCATGTATGTATGAGTGTGAGTTGAGTGTGGGTGAGTGTGAGTTGAGTGTGTGATGATGAATGTGACAAAATGGCAATCACGGCACGGGATGTCACTCGCGGGAGTAGCGCAGGTAGCAGAGTTGCTTCTATCTGTCCACTGACAGGCTGTCCAGCATCCTCTCGATCTTGCCCCCATAGCTGACCCGCATCAGGTCCCTGGCCTGCTGCTCAGGCACCTCCATCCTGTATCGCTAGGCCTTGTCCTCCACTCCCTCCATCTCCAGGTAGAAAGACCTGAATACTCCAAGACTTACCCCTTAAGCAAGTAGGTGGTGATTTGGTACTAGTTGTCGTCCACTTTGCGCTTGCCTCTGAAGCTGAAGTCCAGCTCCGAGGGCAGAGGCTGCGTCTCCTCGACTTTGCTGGTAGTCGCCCAGAACTAGGTGGGGTGGGGAGTACGTTGACTGCGGTGTGGGTCTGGGGGTACTTCTTGAAGGGGAACTCGCTGATGAGGCTGATGTTCTTCTCGATGAGTTTGCGCTCCTGTTCCATTTTGCGGATGTTGTACTCGCTGCGCTTGCTCTGCAGCCGCTTCACGAACTCCTGGTTCTCCTCGACGATCTTGAGCAGCTCGCGCTTGCGGTAGGGCTCGTTGAGGGTCTTCTTCTTCTGCTCGCTTAGGTCGCTCTGCGTGCGGCGGTAGGAGGTTTTGCAGCCTAACTCTGGACAAAAGTACCTTTGGACTCGATCTCCTTGATCTTCTTGAGCAAGACCTGGTTCTCCCTGTCGACCTCCATGTTGCGCACCTCCTTGAGGGCGGCCTTCTTGAGACGCTGGTCCAGGAAGTCGAAGTGTTCGGGCCGCTCCTTGCTCAGTGAGCTCTTGAAGCTACTGATTTTGGCCTCATGGATTTTCCAGGCGCGCTTGACGTCTTTGTCGAAGCAGAGCTTGTTGGTGACCGGGATGGAACGAAACATGTCTTCTTATTCTACTATAGAAATATAACAATGCCTGAGGAATTCCCAGCCACCCTATAAACAATCAGAACCATCATCAGAATACAGCCGACCTTGGGAATACACAAATGTCTGGACTGCTAGAACCTAATCAAAGCACAAGTGATCACAGACAGGACAGTCAACAAGGCCTGCCAAAGAGAGGTCACTTACCCAGAGAGCGCATTTGGGAGAAGACCAATCGAAAAACGAGTGAAGAAGCAAAGGGGCAGCCGAAAGGGTTGTTGCCGTATCAATAGTATTAGGTAAGGGGTAATCATTGCTGCTTTCTCTGGATGAGCATGTCCACCAGCTACTGCCTGATCGCAGGCTGCTGCTCCTCATACTCGAAGTAGTCCGCTAGCCTTGAGTAGAACCTTTTGTTGAAAGCCACTCCCTCCTCCCTCTCCACCGATTCCCCACCATCAGATTTGACATTCATTTGGGGTGATGAGTAGGTTGGTTTGGAGGCCTTGGAGAATCGGAGTGCGAATGGCCGCTTGATGGGCTTTGTTTTAAACAAGGGTGCGATTCCAGTTGGTGCGGTTGGAGCTGACTGCTACTGTGAGTGCTGCCAGGGTTTGCTTTTATAGCGTTGACTCATATGTATTGGTTATGGCTGATTCTGATGACTACACTCAAATAAGGGCTAGTTTTGGCTATAACTATTAACAGACTGGTTTGGCAGCTCTCCCAACCCCCACACCTATTCGGCTGGCTTCATGCTGCCATGAGAGAGATGTTATGCCGATTCTGCCTTCTTGGCAGTCGGAGTCGTTCTGTAGGTAAACAGGTTGTCTGGCCTATGTATCCAGCCGATGAAGTGCATCACGATTTCCCGCTCGCTTATCTCCCTGCCGTCCAGCTTCGTGACCAGCTCCTGCTCGTCCCTGGCTGCCACCAACTCCTACCTGATCAGGTAGCCCGCAAATTCGTGAGTGATGGTCTGCAGCTCCCCCCTGAAGTAGTGCTACTTGATCTCGAGGGGCGGGTCGAAGGGCGTAAAGAGGGCGTAGCCGAGGAAGGTGGTCTCGAAGTGGTGGAAGCGGGCCGGGTGGGTCACGTAGTCGAGGAAAGTTGGCATATCTGTAAAGTTATATTAACTGAGTGTTGGCCAATAATAGAGAATTGCCGCACTTAAAAATGTATGCTTGTCCTACGAAAATATACCAGGCCAATTTAGCAGAGGCCAGCTCACTCCGGCACAGTAAGTGCTTATAAGTATTTTAATAGGAGTGGGCAAGATGGAAGTTGCCGAACCAGCAGCCAAACGCAGAGACATCATCAAAGTCAAATTCATGAACCAGAGCCAGCACAAGACCAAAATCCTGAGCAGCAGAGATCTGAACTACGCCAAACTGGTGGGGAAGCTGAGTTCGATGTTCGAACTCACACCCCACACCTACTACCACCTCTACTACTCCGACCAGGACGCAGAACCCATCACCCTCGAGCTCGAGCAGGACTACGCCATCTTCATCCACTCCCCACAACCCCTCCAGCTCTACCTCCAACAAACCCCCGAACACCACCTGGACTTCAGGAAATACACCCCATCCTAACACCAAGCCAACTAGCAACAAATCACCCACTCTTGCCCCCAGCTGCTCTAGCTCCAAAACATTCTCGCCCTCAAAGACCAGCAGATTCACGCACTCAAATTATAGCACGCTCGGCAGATCAAGGCCTTACAGTCCCAACTGCAGTCCCAGCAGCAACCCCTGCAGCCGAGGGTGGGCAAGGAATAAAGCACGAGGGGTTCAGGCTGCGAATTCGAGCATGGGTTCGGGTGCTAGAGCGGGAGAAGCTGTGGCTTTGCTCGAAGGATTAGAGGATTTCGGTATAAATGCATGGTCTGCGCCGCCAACTTCTGCTAGATCTGCGCAGAATAGTAGCAGAAAGGCCACCCATTCACTCACCACCCCACGCACCCCATGATCAAACTCAGGAACAGCCAGTGGGACCAAAGACTCGAGTTCATATCCAACACACCCAAGTCCACAGTCCAATCCACAGTCCAATCCACAGTCCAATCCCAGCCCAGACTGCCCCACCCCACTAGCAGTTATCATCACCCCAGTCTCAGTAATCACCAACCCACTACCAGCAATCATCACCCCAGTATTCACCAGCCCAGCAGTCAAAGGAATGGCTAGAGGACGTAATACACCCTGCGTACCCGAATAATCTACATCGCTCTGCTTCTTTAGATAGAGTAAGACAGAGCCCGATAGCTGATTTTGAAATACCCCAAGCTGTCCGACTATGAGCTCATCAACACTGCCTTCGACTAGCTCAACAAATGATACCACCACTACATATATCCCAACCCTCACTATCACCCCTCATGATATCACCCCTATGAGTGATGGCACAAGCAGCTATAAAGAACCAATCAAAGCTGCCATATAGTGCTGGGTATGATTAATCTAGATTGGGTTGATTACAGATAATAATGTACTCCGCAAATTAACTAGCTTAGTCTGATTTACTAGCTTAGTCTGATTTACTAGCTTAGTCTGGGGACTAGGACAGTGCTGCCTTCCGAACCCCCAACAAACATCCCCACAGCACCACTACCAGCACCAGTTCAAACCACAAACCAACAGACTTGAGCCACTATACAGGATACATCCATTACAAAGAGTTGAGTCGCCATAAGATGACCCCAGGCATAAGGCCACCCAGCCAGGATCTAGCTTCCACCTTCCACACCGCCAACCAACATGTCTCAAGATAACCAAAGCAGGTTGATTAGATTGATACAGACAATATCAATGAAGATTGGGAGTACCTGCAGCATCTGCGCAAAGTTCTGAGACATCTGGAGCACACGGCAGCCATTCTGGAAAACAAGAGCAAGAGCAACAAAACCAGGTACAGGCGCGACCTGCAGCAAATGAGGTAGCTCAAGCACAACCTAGACCCTGGCCACTCCGCTCTCCAGGAACAACTTGCCTAACTCAGGCACTCCCTCAAACAGAGGACACACAACCCCTGATACTTTACATACTTATCCAGCCACATTTAGGTTTTCATGTGGATTATCTAACCCTATACGAAAGGCTAATTCAGATTGCTATCGAGCGATATTGGCTATTACGATGTATTAAACAATATGGCGCCTTAAATCACTCGGCTGCTTCCTTGCTGTCTGGCTGTCCTTACTTCCCATCCTCCCCCTCACCCTCCCCCTCCCCCTACTACTCCTAGCCCTATGCATCCTCTTCTGCCTCCTGCTGGGCCTCCTGCAAATTCTCGCCAAGCAGTTTGGCGATGAGCACCTCGCTCTGCTTGAGTTTCTCCTTGAGGACGACGTTCTGCTTAAGGATGTTCTCCTTCTCCTTCATCATGTTCTCGAGCAGGTTCTTCATGGTGTCGATGAGCTCATGCATCTTGGCCAGCTCCTCGTCGAGGCGGGCCGACCTCTCCTCGACCTCCTGGATCTCCTTCTCCCTTTCCTCGACCTCCAGACTCACTTACTCCAACTTGCACTGGTTCTCCAGCGCCTCCAGGGAGCAGCCCCGCTCCTGCATGACCTGCCTGAAGCGAGGGTTGGCGATGAGCCTGGCTATCATGTTGCCGCCGTTGCTGAGGTCCTGGATGCGCTTGACGTTGGCCTTGACCTTCAGCTCGAACCCCTTGATCTGTCCCTCATACTCAAGGGTCAGTTTTTCGACAGCATCATTGAAGAGCTTGTCCTGGTGCTCCTTCTGCCGGGAGAGCTGCTTGTTGTGGTTGAGGAGTTCGATCTGGCGCTTGAGGACGTTCTCGTAGTTGGCTGTGACCGAGTGGAGAAGGGCGTTCTGGCGGGTGTTCTCCTCGACTATCTTCTTGTTCATCTCGCTGAGGTTCTTCTTGGACTCGTCTACGAACCGGGCGATCTACCCCTGGAGTTTGCTGCTGGGGTTCTGGCTGCTCAGCTGGGCGATGCGCTGCTTGAGCTGCTCGTTCTAGTGCCGCAGCTGCTAGGCTCTGCTCACACTCATTTAAATAACATTCAAACGCAATTAAACCCCACAACATCCATTAACCCCCTGAGGAACATACCAGCCAAACAAACCAGAGACTAGCCAACTAAGGCACAGCAATATTGGGCTATTAGATGCATCCAGATAGATATAACCTTGGGGTATTGTGTTAATGCTGAGCTGGTGGTAAAAGATGTAATAAGTATCATTGGGCGGGGTGGGACCTGCGGCGGATGGCGCTGATGGCTGTCAGGAACTGGTGGTAGGAGGGTCGTTGGCTGGGTATCTTGTGGACGCAGTTCATGATGAGGTTGCCGAGTTCGTAGGAGTAGCGGCAGTACTGGATGTCGTTCATGGAGTTGATGAAGAACTCCTCGTTGATGGTCATCTTGTCCAGGTTGTAGCACCTCATGCCCTCCTTGATGGTGGTGACCTCGATCATCGACAGTCCCACCATGAAAATCTCATACCTCTCCGTAGCCTACAGCGAGTCGGACAGCTTGATCCTCAGCAGCTCCAGCTGCTCAGGGGCCAGCAGGGACATCGATTTGGGGTCCTACAGCACCACCTCGTAGCTCGTCTTGCCCTCCTTCAGGAAGAACGAGTCAATCAGTTTGACTTCCTTCTGCCCGTCCAAGAAGATACTGCTCACCTTGATGTCCCCGTGCTGGGTGCCCGCCCGGTGCAGGTACTCCAGACAGCTGACCACACTCTCGAAGATCCTGCAGACCTCGGGCTCGGGCATCATCTGGTGCATCTTGCAGTAGTGCTGGATCTCGTTGAAGAGACTGTAGGTATGGAGCTCGTAGCTCAGACGGTACACCCTGCTGGTGGCCCCGCACCACGAGAACCCTTCGTTGGTCTACAGCTTCTGCATGCCCAGGTACTTCCCGAGGTTGGGGTGGCTGAGCCGCATCCGCTGCTCGACGATGGAGAGGAAGTCGGGCTCCTCATCGGCACTCACTATGCAGGTCTTGGAGACCATCTTCCTGTGCTTATCGACCTCCACCTTGCCCCCGTATTGGGGCAGGAAGTACTCGCGGAGGTTGGAGTTGGCTGGCGGGTAGGAATGGTTGCCGCTTCTGCCGGATATCGAAGCGTTGCCCATAACAATTATGTATTATTAACTATCAGCTGCAATAGGTCAATACTCTGTAAGCATCAGGGGTCAGCACAGGAAAAATTCAGAGACTGTGCCTCTGTGGATGACCGAGTCACGGCTGCCGTTCTGTTCGCGCGCGAGTTCGAGTATAGATGCCTCGAAGTGGTCATTCTCCTCCATCTTCCTGATCATTTCGTTGTACTGCTTGTAGTAGAGTATGATCTGGCGGATGGAGAAGGAAGAGGTGGTCTTGAGCTTGATCGAGTCCACCTCCTTGCCCCTCAGGTAGATCTCAATGGAGGCCGGGTACGACACCATCCTGTGGATGTCGTCGTAGTGGACAGTGAACAACTTGTCGGCAAGTGAAATGGAGTAGAGGTAGATCTCGTGGTACTTGATGACCAGCCAGCAGTTCCTGTTCTCCGTGAAATCCTCCTCCTCGAACATGGCGATGAGGATCTGCCTGAACTCCTGGCTCATCTGCACGATGAAGGAGATGCTGCCGTAGAAGGGGTTCTCCTTGATCTCGTAGATGATGGAGACTGCTGCCAGTTGCCCCATGTTGGTGGTGTTGAACTCCCGCTCGTTGTCCTTGATGTTGGACAGGCGGAAGGTCTGGCTGTTCTGCCGACTCACTCCTCGTATCTTGTTGTACAGGTGCATTATGATCTTCTCGTAGTCGCTCTCCCAGGCCTTGGAACTGTCGTAGAAGGACGTGTAGTCATTCACCACCATCTCCCTCGTCCGGATGGCTATTTTCCTGCTCCTGATCAGCTACAGGCTCAGGACTTCGGGGAGGTCGTAGGGCGAGTTTTCGCTGAAGAGCTGCGCGAGGCCAATGAGAGCCGAGAGTTTAAGGATGGAGTGATAGCTGAGAATGTACTTGTCCTTCTTGCAGTCATAGATGGCCTGACTTGCCACGATCTTGAGCCGCACTCTGTCAGTCTTGATCTCCCTCTCCTCCATCTCCTCAGTCAGGTAGATCATCTTCTTCAGCACCAGCAAATACTTCCCCGCTCTAATCTCCTCGGCTATCTTGTTCAGGCACTCGTCATCGTCTAGCAGTCGGCTGAAGTAGTTGCGCTCCAGGTAGAGTCTGAAGTCCTTGAAGTATTTGAGCTAGAGTTGTTCGGCCAGCTTCTCGATCAGGAAGTACACCTTCTGGCCATCAGCCACTGCGATTTTTTCCTTGACGAAGCCCTTCTCGTTTTAGAGCCAAGGTATCAGAATCTCAAAGTACACTTCCTTCTCGCGCTAGGATTGCCGATAAAGTTTTTAGCTTAGCCTTGTGAAGTGTCCCATACTTATCTAGTTCGCCTGCAGAATGTCTTGAATCGAGACTGTTCTAGTGCGGTTACGATGGGGATTTGATTACCCTTCCTACTAGAACTGCTCACGTATTTAGGGAATCGAACTGAAGATTGAGTATCTTTTTGATTTTGCCAGACTTGGATTTCTTTAGAATTTGAGCAATTTAGACTCACGTTTTATGTGCACGTCTTCCTGGCTGTTGGTGGAGCGTTCACTGATTTAGCTCTTTTTAAGCAAATCTTCAATCTCCTTGTTGTAAGAGGGAAGTTTATAGAACTGTTCGGGTAGGCCCAAGAAATTTAATATTTAGCTGCCACTATCCACAACTTCTTATTTGCTGAGAAGTTCCTTCAAAAATCGCTGAATATTCATTTTTCTTTCTTAGATCTTTCTAGGCTAGTGATTGAGGAGCCAGGTAGTTTTGATAAGTTCGTTTTTGATAATAATTCCGCTTTATTTAGCCTTTTCTTGTAGATTCAGCAACTAGCTAAACCTCAAAAATATCTTCTGCTTAATACTTTTAATTTTTATTTCGATGATGTAGATTGTATACTTAAACAAAGAGTCATTTCTTTCTTATGTCCCTAACACTTATATTTAAGGTATTAAGTCGTTCTGATTCATCCTTTTGAGAAAAGCTACAGTATGCTTGGATTTTACGTGACCGATGGCGTGAAGTTTTTATAGGTTCCGCTGCTCAGTTTTCATGATCTCATTGTATATCTTCTGCAGCAGAATCTACTTTTCCTCCTCACTCTGAAAGACCAAGGTGCAACTATCTCCCTCCCCATTCTGCACCGTAAAGCTGTTTTTGTAATAGTAATGCTATTCGTTGGACATGATCTCCCCTCCATGCTTGAACGGCACATTCGCAAGAACTCTCTCCTTGTTCTTTCCCCGCTTCGAAACTATAAGAGAGGTAGTGAGAAGGTAAAGAGTGCTCTATATAAGCTCGCCATCCATGCTGAGCAGTGAGACGGGTTACTAGAGAATGAACTATACCCCAGGTTCAGTGATTTGGTTCAGATGCAGGTTTCTTTAGATTTCGCTTATTTTGTAGCTGTTGATGACCTGGTTGAGTTTTTCGTTGTTGGAGATGTTGACCTTCTCGAACATATGCAGAACCTTGTCGATATTTTAGAGATCCGGGTGGTCGGCAGGAGTTACCCTTCGTAGCTCTTTCATGACCAAAACGTATTTTGGCAGTCTTTGGACAGGTTTGATGAGGTAATCGTAAAGACCCAGTTGATTGTACTTCGGATTGACTCTAATGGCATTCAAAAATTCAGCGAATTCTTTGTTATCTTTGGAGAGTTTGGCCACAAGGGCGTTGGATTGAGGGAAGTTGTTGAAATACTCAAAGTAGAGTTTGAAAAAGTGCACTTACTTCTCAACTTTGTCGAATATGATTTTATAGTGAGTGTAGCTCTACGCTTGGCTGAATATGGTGGCAAAAAAAAGTTCATTCAGCGAACGGATTTCTTCTATGTTTGAAAACAGGGCAACAGACTGTTCCTTGGTGATGATCTGCTTTGTTAAAAGAGTGGCCTTGAAGTCAGAGGTGACGATACTGAGATCCCGAATGTAGCGTTCTTCTGTTTAGACAAGTTCTCGGATGATATGCTTCCTTTTGAAAAGTGCCTTGGCCAGTTTTCTGACCTGGTTCCTCGCCTTCTCCCCCCTGTACCACGCCTGTATAAACGTAACTTTTCTGAGGTTGTGCCCCTCTTACATTAACTATAATAAACGATTCAAAATCCCACTAAGCCTATGTATTATCTCCTAATAATACCCCTTGTTTACCACCCACCCTCCTATTTATTTAATATCATTATTTATTGCACACAATGAACCACAACGAACCCTCACTCTTGGGCTTTCTGCAAAGCCGGTCGCTCTTCAGTCACCAGAACAATCTGCCCCACTCCAGGACCAAGTCTTTGCGCTCCAGGGACTCGCCCAGGGCTGCCTCGCCAAACGTCAATATTAACACGGGAGTCAATTAAGAGCAACAAACCAACTATACCAAAAATTGGACGAACTCTTTGCAGAATAGTTTGAAGAGAAACAACGAAGGTTTCAGTAACACCAGGATCTCAAATCGGACGGAGTGGAGACCATAACAAAACAAATGGGTCAATCGAGGGTGGTCCCGGTTGTAAGCTACAACTCCAAGCTAACCAGCCAACAGGTACTAACCGCAGCCTCAAGGCCCTGCCTTCCTCTACAAAAGCAAACCGAACACCTTCGAGACAGCCCATATGTAGTCTTTTCGTTGTTTGGACAACGTATCGAATAAACTGTCCATTCGGCTCACAGAGATGAATGAGAATATCGACCGCTTCACACACAGGGTCAAGGCTTGGATCACCCAAGAACTACATTTCGCCTACCAGAGTGTAACTGCCATACTTGACAACACTTTCAGGCAGCAGGAGATTCTGATTCGAGCCTACGTACAAAAGGTGTAGCAAAGCTATACATCCCAAATCATGAAAGCGAAGGCCATTCTCGAAGCAGAGTACAGAAAGGTGGATGAGTTAAAGCAACATTTGAAAGGGCCCGAGTGGAGAAAAGCCACAGGGTAGATACTGACTTCTTAGTTGTAGGCCAAAATAGATTCTTTCATTGCGCAAACCTACTCCGAGCAGTCGCCCGAGTGGATTCCCCGCAGCTACGTTCGAGAACACCTCAAAACCATCGAGATGCAAATCTACGAAATGCTGAAAATAAAAACCTTTGCAATTGTTTGATAATTTGAGTTTGTTGCATATCACTCAGGAGGGGAGTAGGATGCAATTTGTGCCGTCAGCTGCTGAGAACTGGGCAGTTGTGAAAATTGGGATTTGATGCTCTCAATAAGCAAAGGGTTACTTATCGATGCTCTTCGCTCATTTGCTACCAATCTCTTTCGACCAATTTGCTTAGTTCGTAAAAGTTAAGCTATGGGAACCTTTTTGCTGCGTTTTCCAGTGCCTTGTTTTTCCAAAGGTTCTCGGCTAGAAGGTGGGACTGGGGGTTAGAAAGCCAGCTGAAAAAGGAGTTGCATTTGTCGACCAGTTCGCTTATCTGAGTGCAGAGCAACTTACAAAAAGGTCATCAGATATGTCATTTTTGTGGGCTTAGGCATCCACATCAATTATCTAATTAATCACTAGTTTTTTTATGGTTTTGTCTTTCTTCACTTAGCTTCATACCCTGAATGCTACCTTTTGATTGTGGCTGGAGGTAGGCGTTTGCGAAGCTGTTTAGGCGATACTCTCATTAGTCACTTATAATAAGGCGCAAAAAGATACATAATATGGAGTTAGCAGTTTCTATAATTGAACCAAACAAAATCAGATTTACCAAAATATTTTGGCTAAATTCACCTTTGTCCAATCAAAAATACTCGTAAAATTTTAGGTCAAAAATTTTGATTTTGGGTGGTCTGAAAGAGACGAAGGATATCAAAAGACCAGAACCAACCAAGTCGTGAAAAAAGTACTCAAACCCTGAACCATTTCGTTCACAATCTCAAAAACTAACCCTTTATAAGTGTCTTACTGTATATCATAAATGGCCAATATATACTATAAACGCTCGAAGTCTTGAAATCACAAGTCTAGGCTATTGACGCAATCATAAATCTGATCAATAACAGAATCAGCTAAATTTGGATTTGGTTGTGCCTTACTGCCCTGCTAACTCCGATATTTCGTAGGGTATTTTTTGGAAACGAGCTGCCTCAGGGTTGAACAGAGGGTACTCAATGAACTGCAGGAAAAGGTTCGCCAGTCTTTGCCTCAGTCCCTCCAATGACTTCTCAGGCCGGCCTCTGTCAAGCATGTTGGCCTCACGGTCGATAAGATCCACAATTTCGCGAGTCAGGTTGCAGTCCCATTCCTTGACTGTCCATTTAGTGTTCAGCAGAATATCCAGCCTTTAGTCAGTGGAGATGCCTTTCATCCTCAACCCTTTGTAGAGATCCATGAGCTCTTTGGCTCTGATGGTGAAAGGTGTGTGTACTTAGGTGATACGGCCATCAGTCTTCCTCACCCACTGTTTGGGGTCACTCATGGATTTGAGGTACTTTTCTATTTTCTGCACCTTCTGGTCCTTGCTGGCTGAGATCTTGAGCCTATCGATGGTCTGCAGCAGGTCGATCTCTTTGTCCAAAGTCTCCTTGAGGGCTCTCTTCCTCTGCTCCTCGGTCAGCGACTTGTTATTCTTGATCTTCTCCAGCTCAGTCACCCTCCACATCTCTAGCTCTTGGTAGAGAATCCTAAAGTCGTCTTCAGTCTTGGGGTTCCTCCTTCGTTAGATCTCCTGCTTGTGCCGGATCTCCTCATTCTTCCGAAAGGCCTCCTCTTGCTAGACCTCCTTCTGTATCTTATCATACTTCAGCTTCCTCAGCTTGGCTGCATACTTCCTCGCAAACCACCCCCTGGTCAGCCTTTGTATGTACAAAGCCGCCTAGTTCCTCCTCTGCTCCCACATCTCCGAATCGAAGTAAAGACTAGGCCTCACAAGTTTGTCGGTCCTGTTGTCGATGAACAAGCCCTCTTTCTACATCTGGGTGCCGATTTCCCTCTTGACTTTGGTGGATTTGGAGACCCATTCGTAGGTCTGCGTCTCGCGGGTATAGCAGAGTTTGTGAGTGGTCTTCTTCTGGTCGGTCTGGGCGAAGGCATTCCAGCGCTCTAGATCGTTGCTGACGTTTTTGTAGCCCCCAATGAATGGTTTCTTCTTGTTAATGCGTATAATTTTGACGACCTATGTCCACTGGTGCGTGACGTTGCCCTTGTCGTCCCTCTTGACCACTGTGGACTCCACGTGGTCGTAGTTGTTGATGCGGTTGGCCATCTCGAAGTCGTTTTTGAGCATCACGTCGCCAGAGTTCAGCATGTCTTCTTCGTTACTCATGCTTAAGTTATATTTTATGAACATCCGAACGATGAAAGCACAAAAAAGCAAGACAGCCCTAAAAAGCCCTATTCTGAAATTTCCCAAGTGGCAGAGCCTAAATCTGTCTGCTAAATTAAAATGGGATATCTTCGACGTGTATAATCGCAATGTTCAAAGCACTAATCCTGCTAGCCCTAGTGGGTCTGTCCCTGTGCGGACTGTAGAGCGTAAGTCC
>Ga0316217_10005329_pt1 | contig 13397 bp, 7 predicted proteins | sample 1anoAmetaG_FD_203633 | JGI IMG/M metagenome (GOLD analysis project Ga0316217, IMG submission 203633) | Freshwater microbial communities from Trout Bog Lake, Wisconsin, USA - 1anoA | ecosystem: Environmental > Aquatic > Freshwater > Lake > Hypolimnion/Profundal zone | place: USA: Wisconsin...
CCTTCAATATCGAAACCGATGGTATGGTAATTAAGGTAAACGATTTAAAGCTGCAGCAAAAGTGCGGCTCAACAACCCATCACCCGCGCTGGGCCATGGCCTATAAATTTCAGGCCAAACAGGCACAATCAAAATTAAAGGATGTGGAATACCAGGTAGGCCGCACAGGGGCTGTTACCCCCGTTGCCAAGATAGAGCCGGTTGCCCTGGCCGGTGTAACCATCTCTTCCATTTCGCTGCACAACGAAGAGTTCATTAAAGAAAAAGACATTCATATCGGCGACACCGTAATTGTTGAACGCGCAGGAGAAGTGATACCCTATATCATGGGCGTAGTGCCCGAACTGCGCAACGGGCATGAAAAGAAAATTCAATTCCCTGCGCACTGCCCGTCATGCAACTCACCGCTTATAAAAACCGAAGAAGAAGCCATCTGGCGGTGCGACAATGCCGACTGCCCCGCCCAAACCGAAGAACGCGCCATTCACTTTGTATCAAAAGATGCATTGGATATTGACGGCCTTGGCCGTAGCATTATTATTGATTTTATTGAACGTGGTTTCATCAAAAACCTGGAAGATATTTTCAAGTTGCCTTACTCCGAAATACTTGGACTGGAAGGCTGGGGAGAAAAGTCTGTCGAAAACCTGAAGAGAGGAATTGAAGATGCAAAAGGCCGCCCCATCTGGAGGCTCATAAACGCATTCGGTATAAGGTTGGTAGGCGTAACCACATCCAAAGATATTGCCAGCCATATTAAGGCCGTTTTAGACCTTGAAAAGCTGTCGCTCGAAGACCTGACAAATATCGAAGGCATAGGCCCCAAAGTAGCCCAAAGCATTTACGACTTCTTTCAAACCCCCAGCAACATTCATTTGGTAAAGGCGCTGGAACACCTGGGTGTAAACGTCGTCAATCGCCCCGAAGATTCATTAGCCAAAAACAATAAGCTGGAGGGAAAAACATTTTTATTTACAGGTACCCTGCAACAATTTAACCGCGACCGCGCCAAACAACTGGTTGAAGAAAACGGAGGCAAGTTACTGAGTAGCGTCAGCGCAAATCTTAACTACCTGGTAGTAGGCGAAGACGCCGGGAGTAAACTGACCAAGGCAAAAAAAATACCAAGCATTACGGTCTTAACCGAGGGTGAATTTTTGAATTTGATTGCGTAAAAGAACCTCCTGTTGCTGAAAGGTGCTGTGCTTTTTTGAAAACAAGCCACAACCAGTGAACAAAAAAGTCAACCCAACAAATACTATAAACCCGGACCTCTGCATATTGAAATATTTAAGTGGTCTCCCCATAAAACTCCACCGTCTCCTTCAACAAATCCTCTGTATCTTCTGAAAGAACCTCTCCCTCTGGCCAAGGATGCTTGGCCCCGAAATTATGATTACCGCCTTCTATTAAAAATAACCTGTTGCCCTTATTCCAGGTGTGCATTTCAATGGCATTGGCAACCGGTACCGTTTCATCTTTGGTTCCGTGGATTATCAGGAAAGGGATTTGCAATTGCCGCACTGCATCCGGCACAAACAGGCGGTCTATATTGGCGTAGTAATCTTCATACATCTGCCAGCGTATGGGCATTTGCTGGCCGGTGCGTTTGTTGGGCAGGTAAATAACCCCATCGCGCTTTATTTGTTCTAATTGTTCAGGTGTCCAGTATTTGCTTACCTCGCTTAAACTGGCCCAGGTGCATAGTTTTTTAACACGTTTATCTTCCCTGGCTTTCAGTATTGAAATACCGCCTCCGCGGCTATGGCCCAGCAGGTAAAGTTTTGCTTTATTAACCTCTGTTTCTTCAACAGGAAAACTTGCCGAACAAACCCAATCAACCACCACCCCCAAATCATCCAGCTCAATCGAAATATTATCGTTGCCAAAAGCATCCAGGTCAACAAATTCCAGCGGATTATCGATGGTAGTCCCGTTATGCGAAAAATTAAATTTTATAAACACAAAACCGGCATTGGCAAACCGCTCTGCTACCACATTATAAGGGCCCCAATCCTTAAACCCCCGGTATCCATGACTGAAAATTACTACAGGCTTGCTTAATCCATCCTTTTTATAAAACACATCCGCCAAAAAAGGCCTTTTATGCCTGCTCTCAAGTATTATATTCTGCTCAATTGTAATCATGCGCGAAATATACAAAATACACGCCTCTCCCCCTCACAGCTCGCCCTGCACTTTGTCAATTCCGCACAGGGAAATAGCATTTTGGCGATGACAATTCCCCTCTCTATCGCCTGCAATGGAAAGGGGTGACGTGAGGTAGAGATGTAGGGTGAGGCCTGTATTTCGCCTTTCATGCTTTTGTTATACACTTTAAACTTTACTTTAGTGCCCTGACTGCCCGATGATAACATGGAATTAAGCTTAGACGAAATAAAAAAACCCATAGAAAAAGAATTGGACGAATTTGAGGTCCGGTTTAAAAAATCTATGCAAAGCAAAGCCCCGCTGCTCGACCGTATTACGCACTACATCGTAAGCCGGAAGGGAAAGCAGATGCGGCCTATGTTTGTATTCCTCTCAGCCAAACTTTGCGGCGAAATAGTAGAAGCTACTTATGTGGCCGCTTCGTTAGTCGAAATTCTCCACACCGCCACCCTGGTACACGATGATGTAGTAGATGACTCATACAAACGCCGCGGCTTCTTTTCAATCAACGCCCTTTGGAAAAACAAGATTGCCGTTTTGGTAGGCGATTACCTGTTGGCCAAGGGCCTGCTGCTTTCGGTCGAGAATCAGCAATACAAACTGTTACAGATACTCTCTAACACCATTCGCGAAATGAGCGAGGGCGAACTATTGCAACTGGAGAAAGCCAGAAGACTCGATATTAAAGAGGATATCTATTTCGAGATCATCCGCCAAAAAACCGCTTCGCTTATATCATCCGCCTGTGCATGTGGCGCTACTACCACAACACAAGACGATACCCTTATAGAAAGGGCCAAGTTAATGGGCGAAAAGATCGGCATCGCCTTTCAGATCAAAGACGACTTGTTTGATTATGAAGAAGCCGAAATAGGCAAACCCCGTGGCATCGACATTAAAGAACGTAAGCTTACTTTACCATTGATATTTACACTCAATAAAGTAACCTCAACCGAGAAGAAGCAGATCATTAATATCATTAAGAACGAGAACCAGAACATGGATAAAGTTCGCTGGGTCATCGACCTGGTGCGCAAAAACGGCGGTATGGACTACGCTGAGCAAAGAATGAACGAATACCGCGAAGAAGCCCTGCGCATTCTGCACCAATTCCCCGAAAGTGATTCCCGCAAATCAGTTGAACAACTGATTGAATTTACAATTAGCCGCAAAATGTAAATACAATTTGGCACGCTGATTCATTATGATTTTTATGATTCATACCTGGCATGAGGAAATCCTTCACTTTTGGCATGCTGAACCACGGTGAAGAATCTTAATCAGCACATATAAACCGCTACTATAACTGAAGGCTGAAGCGCTCATGTAAAATCAGCATTCTATACAATTCATGTATTCTGCACCAGCATCTCCTCCATCACTTTCCTTCCATTCACCAAACGTGGTATTTTATGCTGCCCACCCATTTTACCCCGGCTGGCCATCCACTCATAAAACAGGCCTTCTTTAGCAGGTATTACTTCCAGGTGCGATAGCGCCAGGTCATGGTTCCGCTTCTGCCGGTAATTACTGTTTTCGCTTTGTAATTGCGCATCTAACTCCAGCGCGTAACGTTCCATATCTGCCGGTGGCACGCGGAATTCAATCAAAAACTGCATCCGCCCCTTCGATTCAATATTGATATATAATGGCGCCACCGTATACTCCCTGAAAGCGCAGTTAAACTTCGCATTGGTCTTCATCAAAGCCTGCTCAACGTTCGATAGCAACAGATCTTCACCAAATGCATTTATATATTCCTGCGTGCGCCCGGTTATCCTGAAGGTGTAGGGGTCGGTTGCACTAAAAGTAATTACATCGCCAATTACATATCTTATCAGGCCGTTGTGGGTGGTAACCAGCAAAACATAAGGCACATCGGCTTTAACCTCAGCCAGCGGTACAGGCCTTGCCCTATCGCTGCCATAATCGGCAAAGGGTATAAACTCGTAAAACACACCATTGTTGGTAAGCAACAGCAGGTCACCACCTTGCAACGCTGCCTGTATACCGAAAAAACCTTCAGTGGCATTATATACTTCGTAAAACAAAACCTTGCTGCCAAACAGATCACTAAACTGTTTACGGTAGGGTTCAAAGCTTACCCCCCCATGAAAAAATACCCGCAGGTTCTTCCACAGGTCAGTCACCTTATCAAAAGATATGGTTTCACGTATTTTAGCCAGTACTGCTAAGTGCCAGGTCGGTATACCGCTTATAGTACCCAGGTCGGCATGCGCCACCTCCTCAGCAATTTTATGCAGCTTATAATCCCAGTCGGGGCAGGTGATCAACTCCACCGAAGGCACATAAATAGTTCCGAAAGCTACCGGCACATTGCGCAGCATAATAGCTGATATATCAGCCACCATAATACCCGAAGGCGAAAGCGTTTCGTATACCCCGCCCGGCAATGCAAAATTTTTATGCGTTAAAATATCTATGCTCTCATCCAGGTAATGTATACGCGAAAGGCTGAAAAACGTGCCCCGAACATGCATGTTGTTCACTATGTAACGGGTAATGGGTATCAGTTTGCTTTTGCCGCTGGTAGTGCCTGCGGTTTTGCCAAAATACAACACCTTACCAGTGGTCATAACCTTGCTTTGCCCGGCCTTTATTTTTTCAATGTAAGTATCGTAAAAGCTGTATTGGGTAACCGGCAGCTGCTCAAAATCGGCATAGGCTTTTACCTCGCTTAATTTCAGGTCCTTGCCTAATACGGTACCCGAAAGTTCACTGATTAGTTTGGCAAAAATTTTTTGCTGTTCTGCTATAGATTGGTGCGCAGAAAACTGCGGAGAGAAAAAATGCCTGAGATAAAATCTGAAAGCCTTGTTCTTCAAATCGTGCGCCATTCAGATAATTTAGGCTTAGCTGATCACTTTTTTACGTAACTCAAAATTCTGCCCCAGGTAAACGCGGCGCACAACTTCATCACTGGCCAGCTCTTCGGCGGTGCCCTGCTTCAATATCTTTCCTTCGAATAAAAGGTAAGCCCTGTCGGTAATACTCAGGGTTTCCTGCACGTTGTGGTCAGTTATCAGTACCCCGATATTTTTTTGTTTCAACTTGCCTACAATGCGTTGAATATCTTCAACAGCAATGGGGTCAATACCCGCAAAGGGTTCATCCAGCAAAATAAATTTCGGGTCGGTGGCAAGCGCGCGTGCAATCTCAGTCCGCCTTCTTTCACCCCCCGATAGCACATTGCCCATACTGGTGCGCACCCGGTTCAAACCAAACTCTGCCAATAACACTTCAAGCCTGTCCTTCTGTTCCAGTTTGGTAAGTTTGGTCATTTCCAAAACCGCAGAAATGTTATCCTCTACCGAAAGGTTTCTGAACACCGAAGCCTCCTGCGGCAAATAACCCACACCCAGCTGCGAGCGCTTATACATAGGTAGGTCCGTAAGCTCAATGTCGCTTAAAAATATTTTACCCTTATCAGGCGGCACCAGACCCACCGTCATGTAAAACGATGTTGTTTTACCGGCACCATTGGGGCCCAGTAAGCCTACAATTTCGCCTTGCTTCACCTCAACCGATACGTCGTTTACAACCGTACGGCCTTTATATACTTTAACCAGGTTTTCAGCCCTTAATGTAATCATGCTTTTAAAAATCTAATCCTATAGATAAATAATACATAGGTTTTTGCGATATCACGCCTGTGTCTGCGCCCCACGCAACGTCAAACTTAATAAAGTAACCAAAAATCGAGGTGCGGAAACCCGGGCCAAAGCCCATAATAACCGGCGATTTATATTGGTGAAGGTTAACTATAACCGAGGGATTATCGGTAGTGTTAGGTATGGATTGAGAAAAAAGCGGGTTATTGTTTGAAAAAGGCGAAAGGCCCTCCCACGCGGTGCCTGCATCAAAAAATCCAACTATTTCAAAATTTCTGATCAGTTCTGATTTAATATTACCATGTATCAAAGTTGCAAACAGCGGGATACGCAATTCCGAGTTTATCAAAATGAATTTATCGCCGTTCCTTGCGTTTTGCTGAAATCCGCGCACCGGTGTGGCCAGGGTTTGAAATGCATAATTATTCTTGGTATCAATAGGCGTGTTATAGTCAAACTTGCTGTACGATGGCGAGGTTAACCAGTTATCCATGCCGCCCATGTAATAAAGCATTTTGGCAGTGCCGAATGACGCCCCGCCCGATATCCGGTTAGCCCAAATAATGTATTTCCATACCTTCAGGTAATGCCGCACATCAAAACCTACGTTGCACATTACCTTATTATTAAAAACCGGCATCGGCAGGTCAAACTGGGCACCTTCCTGCACGTTCTTGGTAGGAAACTCCTTCAGCACTTCGCTGTAAACTTTTAAGCGGGTTCCGTAGCGGATGTTTGACAGGCTGCTTTGCAGGCAATTATCAAACACATACTCCACCCGCTCACCCAACCAGTTGTCAGATGTGTTGGGCAGATTAAGCGATAACGAATCTTCCGATTTATAAGCCACCTTATCGTTCCTGAAACTGGTTATTGACCTTACGCTGTTCAGCACATTAATAGGGTACGATAAGTTAGCCTCCAGGTAAGTGGTTTTAATACTGTAGTCAACCGTTTGTCCGCTGGGTAGCTGCGTGGTTGAAAATGGAAGCTCACTGTAAGCCGTGCTAGTTTGCGATCCACGGTAGAAAGTATATTTCTTATCCAGTCTCTTTTTCAGGTTCTCATAGGTTAAAAAATACTGGGCGTTATCTTTTATACCGGCACACGGAAGCATAATACCGCCATAAATCTTATAATCTTCCAGCAGGTCGGTTATACCCACTTTAATAAAAGCACCCAGGGTATTAACCTTGTAGCTCGGCGATGCCGGATCAAAAGGCTGATAGCGTGTAACTATCGGGTTATTGTCCAGCTGCGCTACCACATTATCAACCATAAAGCGGATAAAGTAAGGGCGCACCTTCGAGAACCTGAACACATACCCGCTCTCAGCCGTACTTATTCTTGATGCTGCGGCCGAGTCCCAGTCAAACAGCTTAACTCCGTAATCAAACTCACTTTGAAAATCGTGCGGCTGCTTTCCGCGGGTAGCCCTGATCGAATCGTTGTTTTGCGCAGCGCTCTTTACCATCTCCTTCGCCTTTTTTGCATCCTCTGCCGAAAGCGGATTACTGCGGCGCAGCAGTTGATTCATGTATTCCATATTAGGCTCCTTACCAGCACTGGCCGTCGATCCTGTTTCGTATTTACGGAACTGCAATCGGTTTTTTATCCTGAACATATCCAGGGTCAGCTGCTTTTCAGGCACCACGCATTGGGCCATAATGCCAAACGTGTAATTGGTGTAAGGAGCCACCACACCACCAATCTTGTATACCTTTTCAAACGAAGAATCCTGCAGGGTAACAGTGCTGCGGTCAATGGCCGAATCAAGCGGCACATTTTCGCGTACTTGAACAGAATCTTCCTCGTCCGACTCTTTCGATACAAAACGATATGTTTTTTGATTGTGGTCAAACACTCTTTCAAAATGGCCGGTGTAACGGTTGCGCACACCGTTGGCATCGCTCAAAAAACAATATTCCTTATCGCTGAAATTTTGCGGATAGGTTTCGTTGGCCAATGGAGTATTGGTAATACGATACAATACATTCGGGTTGGCATCCAGGTCGTAGAAAAACAGATCCAGCTGCTTATTCATTATCTGCGATTCGTACCGCTGTGGCATAAGCGTATCCTCCTCACGATTGCTCGAAAACATAATGCCGCGCATACTGTCAGCATTGATGTAAGCCGGATACAGGTCATCAAAATAATCGTCGGTTAGTTTGCGGGTAGTGGTAGATGCAATGGTATACAAATAAATATCCGATTGCCCTGCCTGCAGCGCACTCATTACCAGTTGTTTCGAATCAACAAAGTTAAAACTAAGCACGCGCTGAAATTTCCTCACCGGGTTCTTCGTCTTTTTGCCCTTTTCAATGTCGTAAAATGTAAGCCAGGTATTCGGTCCCTGTTCAGTAATAGTAGCCACTCTTTTACCCGATGGGTCCCAGGCAATAAGCGGCACCGATTCATCAGTAAAAATAGTGTTGGTCCTGAAACCGCCTTTCAGAATTACCTTGCGCTTATTGGTTTCGGTGTTCAGTAAAAAAACCTTCCAGCGGCCCATATCGTTGCTGGCATAAGCCACATACTTGCCATCGGGGCTCAGCTTGGGTTCATAGTAGTCAATGTCCTTTCTTATTTTGGTTTTTACTATCGTATTATCAGGTGGTAACGACGATATTTTCGCCTCATTGCTGAAGCGGCCGTAGTAATACACATACCAATCCTGCAACGTTTGCGATAAGCTGGTACCTAATACAAACATAAACCCGTTCTCAACGCTGCGGTTAATGCGGGTCAGGTACAAAATATTATTCACCGCAGTGCGGCCATGTACTTCTTCAATATAATGCCAAATGGAGTGGCCCACAAAAACAGCCTCATCCGGTTGCAGTTTATTCAACTTCTTATACCTGCCGCTTAATATACCATCGCGCAGTTTATCCTCCATGTCGCTGTTCCACGGCTGGCCTATGTAATGAATAAGCCCTAAGCGGTACCAATCGGGCAGGTTAAGCAACACCGCATTTTGAATTACTTCGGTAAAGCTGGTTCCCCGCACCATCTTGTCAATATACAATTTAGCAAGGCCCTCTCTTATTTGCTTGTCAAGGTCGCGGTGGTCGCCATTAAAGTATACAAATATCTTATTGTCAGGTATCTTAACGGTACCACCGGCATTCTGGCCCGGCTCGTAAATACCAATATTGGTTTGGTTAAGCTCGTTAATGGTGTTGTAAACAATAATGTCTATCTTTTTCTTAAACCGGTAATCAAGCATTTTTGCCAGGTCTTCGGCATTGTCCTCTGCACATTTAATTACATACTTGGCAACATCCTGCCCGCCCTGATAATAGTAAGTAGTAAAATTATCGCTTTCGTAATACGAGAAAATAAAACCCTTGTATTGCACCCGGTTCTGGCCAAAAGTTTCAGTGGTGCTGGTTTGTGCATCTGATACCTTCAGCACCAGGCAAAGTAACATCAGCCACAAAAACGAAAGCCTGTTTTGTGAAGAGAAAACCCTGGGTGCGTAAGGTAAAAAAAGACTCCGTTTAATCATATCTGCATTTTCAACCAACGCGCCATCTAACACTTTGTTTTCCAAAAGCCGCGGTTGTAATTACTCATCTTTATATTAGCCTTTCAAACTTAATCAAAATAGTTACATGCTCAAGATACATAAGCTAACTTTTAACCCTTTCTCTGAAAATACTTACTTGCTGGCCGATGAAACCGGCAATTGCGCCATTATTGACCCCGGTTGTTGCACCGATAAAGAAAGAAATGAATTAGTAAATACTATTGAAGCCTACCGGTTAAAACCGGCGCTTTTGTTAAATACCCATTGCCATATAGACCATATCCCCGGCAACAAATTTGTGTTCGAAAAATACGGACTGCTGCCTGAGATCCACCCCAACGAACTTCAGATCATGCGGCTTGCACCGCAATACGGCAAGTTCTTCGGCTTCGATTGCCCCGAAAGCCCCGAGCCACATAAATTTTTAAATGGTGGCGACGAAGTTAAACTGGGCAGCACTGTATTTAAAGTGCTTTTTACACCCGGCCACTCACCCGGCAGCATATCTTTTTACAGCGCCGCTGATAAGGCCATAATAAGCGGCGATGTGCTTTTCTACCGCAGCGTGGGCCGGTTCGACTTGCCCGAATCAAACGGAAAAGATTTTTACAAAAGCCTGGTAAATGTAATGATGAATTTACCCGATGATGTAAAAGTCTACTCCGGCCACGGACCGGAAACTACCATTGGGTTCGAGCGGTATAACAATCCGTTCATTCAGGATGAAGCAAGCTTTAGTTAAACCACTTCCACTAAAAACAAGCGCGGCCCCGAAATTCGGGCCGCGCTTGTTTTTAGATATTGATTTCCGGAATATTATCTAGGTGTAGCCGGCGTGGTATTGTCGGGTGTTGTTTGTGCCGGCGCAGCAGGCGCAGGTGTTGTAGTTGCAGGCGCAGCCGGCGCAGTTTGAGGTTGCGCAGGCGGCGTTGCTTTGTTATCTGATTTAGCAGCTTTTTTAGGCGTATCATCTACAAACGATATCCCCGAATTATTTTCCCCGCTCTTCTTTCCTCCCTTGCTAAAGTTGAATAATAACGAGAAACGCAGCGTGTTATCCAATGGATTCCTTAGAATAGTAGTTGGTATAAGGTACGAGAAATGCAAACCTACAACACTATATTTTACAGTTAAACCAGCCTCTAAAAACTGTCGGCCACCGGCGGTCTGAGACTCATAAAAATATCCGAAACGAACTCCGAATTTTTTATCATAGAAATATTCTGCACCGATTGCTAAGTTAATAGACTTTAATTCGATTGATGCAGGCGCATCACCAAAACTGGTGAACATACCTTTAACTGAAGACTCTTCTTTCCAAAGATATTGTCCATTAAGGGACCCGTTTGAATGATCTCGGGCAGTATCATAGGGCGTAGGCACCAGAAGCTTATTAAAATCGGAATAGACCCCTACTGAATTGTGCTTATCCAAATAAGCAGTATATCCCAAACCAATGCCAAGGTTAGTAGGTAAAAAATCTTTAACCTCGCTTGAGGTATAGGACATTTTACTGCCTATGTTTGAGATGTTCATTCCACATGCAAATTCATGTTGAACAGGCTTGTCTTCTGCAAAAGTTTTATGGAAAAACCATGATATGTCACCCGCCCCTGCTTGACCAGGCTTTACCTCTGCACCGCCAACACTCTGACCTGCAGCAAGATTGGAGTATATGTAACGGAGCGAAGCTGCAATTGAAAAGTAGTTGCCTAGTTTACGCGCATAACTTACATCAACCGCAAATTCACGCGGACTAAATTGCTGCGTATTATTTCCATTACCATCAGTGAACTGAATGTTGCCGAGCGAGAAATAACGTAGAGAGGCTGAAATAACCTGCTCCTTTTTTACCACGTAATAACCATTCAAACTGGCTAAGTAAATGTCATTTACCAGCGCCTTCAACCAAGGGCTGAAAGAAAGAGCAAAACCATATTGGTTAGGCTTGCCAAATTCGCCGCTCTGATCAATAAAGGCCATTTTAGAAGGATTGGCATACAAGCCATTGGCGTCAACCGGGGTAGCAATACCAATATCACCCATTCCACCAGCTCTTGCATCAGGGTTGATGCGAAGGAAGGGAACCGCCGTGGTAGTTACAACCGTTGTTACTGATGATTGGGCAACTAAACCATACCATGCGGCAAAACAAAAAATGAATAATGTAAAAACCTTTTTAAATACTGACATGAATGTTGATTTATTAACTCTTTGGCGGTAAAACTACCTTAAAACCACTAATTTTTCAAATTTGTTAGCTACGTCACCGGTTGCATCGCGCACCGTCACCTTATATACGTATACTCCTTTTCCAATTGGGTCACCATAATCATCCAGGCCATCCCATACTATTCCGTCTACTCTGTAACCGGTACTCTGCACCTGCTGAACAATACTTTTTACCAGTTTTCCGCTTACCGAATATATCTGCACACTCACATTTAACTCGCTGCACGGCATGTTGTGCTCAAACATAAACTCCGTATGCGTGGTAAACGGATTCGGGTAGTTAAACACATGATTTAACGCAAGCTTGGCATTGTTTGTTACAACGAATTCTGTGTATGCCTCGTTCGATTGATCGTAAATATCCCATGCTTTTACCTTCAAAGTATGATTTCCAACCGCCAGGTTGGTAAACGGATACCTTACCTCGCCCTGCGTGAAGTCATTCAACGCACTTTGGTAATAATTATTGAGTACCACGCTGTTTTGGGTATTATTATCTAAAACGGCGGTCATATTATGCCCCACACCACTGCCGGCAGTATTAATGCCTCCCGGATCCTGTAACTCAACCAATAACAGCGGACTTGCGTTGGTAATACCCCCATACACAAATTTCAGGTCGTTCATATACAAACTCACTTTCGGTCCATTGCCATACGCTTTGCCAGTGTCTGCCGAGCCCCCTACTGTAATGGCATTACTATATCCGCTGGCATCAACCCCCGCACTGGTACTGGCATAATAACTCAGCCTGCCGGGTCCATATTGGTAATTAATGTCTTTAGGCACCACAAAACTAAAGCTAAAGTTTCCGTTGGTAACGCTTGCATTGCCCTTAAACAGGATATTCTTGTAAAGAGAGAAATCGATAACACTACCGCCCGAAGGAGGGCTGGTTGGGTTGTCCAGGGTCTGCACGGTCGATATCTTATCATATACTATCGGATAGATATTACCATTAAAAGAGGTCATCTTATTGTTATTGTTATCTCTCACCTCACCTTGTATGGTAATTTTTGTAAGGGCCTTCAATGTATCATGGGGCGATGTAACCGGCTTATTATCTATCAGGGTGGTTACAACATTATTGTGCGGATAATCAAGCTGCACCGCAGGGTCACCTAACAGGCAGAATTTACGGGTATTGGCCCCATCAGTAGCATATATCACCCCGTTTTTACTCAGCATCGTTACCTCACCCATAGTAGGGTACCTACCCTGGTACTGAGTAAACAAATAATCAAAAATAGCAGTATCAATAGTGGCGTTGTCATACTCAAAAACCAAACGCACTGTAGTAATAGATCCAATAGCGCCACCGGTGCCGTTGGTTATAAGCCATTCGCCCGCTGTGCGGTCAGGCAGGTCATACCGGCTGAAATCGCAGGTGCAGGTAATAAAAAGCGGATAGAACTGATTAGAAAGCTGAATAATATCAGCCATGTTAAATATCCGGGCATTACTCCAGTTGGTAGGGCCACCGTGCCCAACCCAGTTAACAACCAATGTTCCCGTATTAATACTGTTCAATATGGCCGTGTTCACATCCGGAAAACGGTCGCCGGCAGGCGTAGCTTCCAGCTTATAAGCATCGGTATATATCTTGTCGTAATTATAGGATGGGTGCAATGCGCGGGTGCTTTCAGCCAAAGCATCCGATGCATCTTCAAAAGTATTCCCACCATTAAAAAGGTAATCCGAAATAAAAGTAACTACGTTGCGCCAGCCGTTGTTGGTGGTTACCTGCGCGCAGGTGGTGCAAGCTGGTGTCGCGCTTTTATAGGTCTTTATTTTGGTAACCATTGCCTCAGCTTCGGCTTCGCTTT
>Ga0316217_10005330_pt1 | contig 13395 bp, 11 predicted proteins | sample 1anoAmetaG_FD_203633 | JGI IMG/M metagenome (GOLD analysis project Ga0316217, IMG submission 203633) | Freshwater microbial communities from Trout Bog Lake, Wisconsin, USA - 1anoA | ecosystem: Environmental > Aquatic > Freshwater > Lake > Hypolimnion/Profundal zone | place: USA: Wisconsin...
CAAACCTCCAACGACCTACCGGTAAGCGTGGGTCATTGAAGATTTTATACAATATTATTTTGGAATCTATCTACTAGTCGGGGCTGGCGGCCGGCTTGATCGAGGAGGAGCCCGGCCCTTCGGAATCCAGGATCTCCGGCTGGATCATCAGCACCAGGTCGCTGGTGGACTTCTTCTTGCCGTTGCCGCCGAACAGCGCGCCCAGCACCGGGATGGAGCTCAGCAGCGGGACGCCGGCCTTGGTCCTGGTGTCGGTGTCCACCCGGAGCCCGCCGATCACCAGCATCTCCCCGCTGCGCAGGCGCACGGTGGTCTGGGCCTCCCTGGTGGTGATGATCGGGTAGGAGTTCCCGCTGTAGTTGGCGTAGGCGGTCACCGAGGAGTCCTGGGGGTAGACCGACAGCACCACGTCATGGTCCAGGCCGATCTGGGGGGCCATCTGCAGGTAGATGCCGGTCTTCAGCTCAGCCACGTCGAAGGTGGGGTTGCCCTGGGAATTGGTGCCGGTCTGCTTGGGATACAGCAGCCGGTCGCCGATCAGGATGGAGCAGCGCTCGCCGTCCAGCACCATCAGGCTGGGGTTGGCCAGGGTCTTCACCTTGCTCAGGGCCTCGGCGGCCTCGAGGGTGAGGTTGGCGGTCGCCGCGGTGTGGGCGAAGGCGCCGAACTTCATCTGGGGGTTGCCGGAGAAGTTCGGTCCCAGGGAGGCTTTGGGCAGTTCGGTGAAGGAGACCTCGGGCGGCCCGCCGGCCTCTCCGGGGAGGGCCCAGATGATCCCCAGGTCCTGGCTGGTGTTGTCGGTCATCTCCATCAGCTTGACGTTGATCCGCACCTGCTGGCGGCCGCTGTCCAGCTTCCGGGCGAAGGCCAGGGCCCGCCGGGCCACCTCGGGCGGGCCGACGATGATGACGTCGAACCGGCGCATGGTGTTCGGGGAGGTGGTGGACGAACTGGAGGGACCGCCCGGTCCCATGGGCATGCCGGGTCCGCTGGGGCCGGAGGGACCGGAAGGCCCGAACGACGGGCCGGAGGGCATGGAGGACCCGCTGGAGGCCTGGCCGTTCAGGGTCGGCGACTTGAAGGTCGGGCCCGGGTAGGCCTTCAGGGTCGGGAAGGCGAGGTTGAGGGATTCCGCCAGGCTTTCCACGGTGAGGTGCCGGGCCCGGTAGACGATCTCCACCGGGGCGGTGGCCTGGTCCTGGTTGAAGGACACCTCGAGATCTTCCGGGTAGCCGACCACGTAGGTCCGGTCCTCGGTCTGGTGGTAGGCGAGGTCCAGGTTGTCGCAGACCTTCTCCAGAACCTCCTGGAAGGTGGCGTTGCGCGCCTCCAGGGTGACCCGGATATCCAGCAGCCTCAGGAAGCTGATCGTGACGCTTTCGCGCTTGGCCAGTTCCAGGAGGAAGCTTTCCACGTGCTGGTTGTCGGCCTTCACGTCGTAGCGCCTGACAGCCTCCGGTCTCACCGGCTTGCGCCGGGTCAGCGCGGCGGGTTGGGGGGCGGTGGCCGGACTCTGGGACGGGACCTGGGCAGGAAGCCGGGACGGCACCTGGGCGGCACCCTGGGCCGGTCCCTGAGCCGGACTCCGGGAGGGAGCCTGGGCCGGCAGCTGGGCTGGAATCTGGGCCGCCAGCGGCTCCCGGGATAGAAGGGTGAGGGTGGAGGCGAGCAACAGGGTGGCGGAACGGGTGGAGCGCAGAGGCATGAGGCTGCCCGGGGGACGGGGCCTTGGAGGTTCAAGGCGGGGACGGAGCCATGGCTGGCGCCCGCGGGGGGGCGCGATCCGATGCGGATGACTTGCCCAAAATAATGTTTAATTAATATCTGTCAAGACCGGACCGGCTTCCCGCGGCAACCCTGCGCCAATCTGCACTAGACTCTAGCCATGGCCCCCAGAGCGAAGCGCAACCCGGAGCTGAACCGCCTCTATTTCGCGGTGGGCCTGTCCGTGCTGATCTGGGTGATCTTCCGGTTCTACCGGCTGCTTTCGGCCCAGGTGGAGTCGGGCATCGACGCCCCCAGCCGGTGGGCGCTGCTGGCCCTGGGCCTCACCAACGTCCTTGCCATCGGCACCCTGCTGTTCATTGTCGCCCGCAGCATGGCGAAGCTCTATTTCGAGCGGCGCAGCGGCATCCTCGGCGCCCGGATCCGCACCCGGCTGGTGCTGGCCCTGTTCCTGGTGGGGCTGGTGCCGAGCCTGATGCTGTTCCTCATCGGCCGCACCTTCATCCGCAAGAACGTGGACCGCTGGTTCCTGCCCGAGACCCAGCAGGTGATCCAGGACGGCCGGAGGCTGTCCGTGGCGTTCCGGGCCCAACTGGACCTGCGCCTGAAGGGCGCCGCCGAGCACATCCCGCCGGGCTCGGCCATCGCCCTGGAACGGCAGCGGAGCGCCCTGGGCTTCGATCTGCTGGCCCGGGTCAGGGCCTTCGGCGGCGCCGAGGTGGCGGTGGCGCCCAGCCTGGACCCGCCCCGGCTGGAGCCCCTGCCAAGGGGCCGGGACATCCGCAGTTCCGAAGCGGGGGAATGGCACCTGGACATCGGCCCTCCGGACCTCCACGGCAGCCGGGTGGTGGTGGGCGTGTTCGTGCCCCGGGCGACCCTGGACGGGGAGGTGCACCTGGAGCGCCGCTACCAGGAGGCCTTCCAGATCTCCACCGGCCGGGAGACCCTGGAGACGCTGCCCCAGAGCACCTTCCTGTTCCTCACCCTGCTCACCCTGTTCTCCGCGGTGTGGGTCGGGCTGGCCATCTCCCGCACCATCGCCGAGCCGGTCCGGGCCCTGGCCAAGGCGGCCCAGCGGGTCGGCCGGGGCGACCTGGAGGTCTCCCTGCCCGAAGAGGGCGAGGACGAGCTGGCCCTGCTGTCCCGCAGCTTCAACACCATGACCCGGGACCTGCTGCAGAACCGGTCCGCCATCGAAGCCCAGTCCGAGCGGCTGGAGCGCCAGCGCGCCTACCTGGGCCAGCTGCTGGAGGCGCTGCCGGTGGGCATCCTCAGCTGGCAGGAGGGCGGAACCCTGCGCACCTTCAACTCGGTGGCCCGGCGCTGGTTCGGGGTGGACAGCTGGGACGCCAGCGGTGCGGTATGGGAGGAGCTGGCCCGGCAGCCCCAGAGCGGGCGCCTGCCGGAGCTGCTGCTGCAGGTGCGCCAGACCGGCCGGCCCGCCACCGAGGAGCTGCGGATCGGCGGAGAAGGCGAGGGGCGCCCGATCCGCGCGGTGGTGATCCCGCTCACCGGCGGCGGCGAACTGGCGGTGCTGGAGGATCTGTCCCTGCTGGCCCAGGCCGAGAAGCGGGCCGCGTGGCAGGAGGTGGCCCGGCGCATGGCCCACGAGGTGAAGAACCCGCTGACCCCGATCAAGCTCACCACCCAGCGCCTGCTGCGCCGGAGCCGGGAAGGCCGGCTGGATCCCCAGGCGGTGGCCGAAGGGGCGGAGACCATCCTGGCCGAGGTGGCCAGCCTCACCCGCCTGGTGGACAGTTTCTCCCGGTTCGCCAAGCTGCCGGCGCCCCAGCCCGGGGAACTGGACGCGGTGGAACTGGTCCGGCAGACCATGGCGCTGTTCGTGCCCACCCATGCCCGGGTCGCCTGGGAGCTGGACCTGCCGGACCTGCCGCTGCCGGCCTGCTGGGACCGGGACATGGTCAAGCGCGCCCTGCTCAACATGGTGGACAACGCCATCGCCGCCCTGGAAAGCCAGGCCTCCGACCCCCTGGCCAGGCTGGGCCGGATCCGGGTGGCCCTGCGCCAGGACGGCCCGGTGGCCCACCTGGAGGTGGAGGACGACGGTCCCGGCGTGCCGGAGGAAAGCCGGGCGCACCTGTTCGACCCCTATTTCTCCACCAAGCAGCGGGGCACCGGACTGGGGCTGGCCATCGTCCGCCGGATCGCCGACGACCACGGCGGCGAAGCCCACTACCGGCCCCTGGCGCCGGGCAGCCGCTTCAGCATCACCCTTCCGCTGCACCCGCTGGGAGCCTGATCTGCATTTTCCGATCTGGATCCCCTCAGCCTTCGAGGCTGAGCTCGTAGAGGGCGAGGGGGTCCGGGGCGCCGGGGGTGGGCTCCCAGCGGGCGAAGGCGAACCCGAGCCGCTCCAGCAGGCCGATGGACCTGAGGTTGCCGGGGGCGACGATGGCGGAGACCCGCTCGAGGCCCAGGGTCCGGCGGGCGAAGCCCAGGACCGCGGCGGCCGCTTCGAAGGCGTAGCCCCGGCCGGCTCCTTCGGGCAGGAAGGCGTAGCCCAGGTCCACGTCCCGCAGGTGCGGCCGCTTGATCAGGCCGCACATGCCGATGGGCCGGAGTCCGTCCTTGAGCGCCACCAGGTACAGCCCGTGGCCGTGCTCGCGGTAGCTGGCCATGGGGCCGCTGGCCAGGTAGCTGGCCGCCTGGGCCGGGGTCCGGACCCCCTTGTCCTCGATGTTGTCGATGAACGAAGGGTCGTTCAGCAGTCTGATGATGAAATCGCAGTCGTCGTACTCGAAGTGCCTGAGGACCAGGCGATCCGTTTCCAGGATCTGCATCGGACCGTTTCTCCATGGCTGGCGGCAGGCTGGAGCCCCCCGAAGGGAGCCCGCATCTGCTAAATGAACTAGATTTATAAAATCATAAGGCAAGCGCCGCGGGCAGGGGAGCCGCTTTCGCGGATTTCTTGTTTGAGATGTTCAATATTCCCTGATACTGGGACCCGGGACAGGTGCGATGAAACCAGGCTACTTCGACAGGATGACCCAGGTCCTGGCCGGACTCGGCCGGGAAGCCCGGCTCCGGACCCTGGTCGCCCACGCGCCCATGGACGCCATGGCGGTGGAGCGGGGCGGACGGCGGCTGGTCAACTTCTCAAGCAACGACTACCTGGGCCTGGCCCGGGATCCGCGCCTGGCCCTGGCCGCGGCCCGGGGCGCCGGCCTGGGGGTGGGCGCCGCCGCCTCCCGGCTGGTGTGCGGGACCTTCCCGGTGCACGAGCGGCTGGAACAGGCCGTGCGCGCCCTGAAGGGCACGGAGGCGGCCCTGGTGATGGGCTCGGGCTTCCAGACCAACGCGGCGGTCCTGGCGGCCCTGCTGGACCCGGAGGTGGCGGGGCCCGAACCCCTGGTGTTCGCCGACCGGCTGGCCCACGCCTCCATGTACGAAGGCCTGCGGGTGGCAGGCGTCCGGACCCGGCGGTTCCGCCACAACGATCTCGGCCATCTCGGGGAACTCCTGGACGCCTGCGCCGACCCGGGCCGGTTCCGGCTGATCGTCACTGAAAGCGTCTTCAGCATGGACGGCGACCGGGCCGACCTGCCGGGCCTCGTGGCCCTGGCCCGGCGCCACGGCGCCTTCCTGTACGTGGACGAGGCCCACGCCACCGGGGTGCTGGGCCCTTCCGGGGCCGGGCTGTGCGCCGCGCCCGGGGCCAGGGGCCAGGTGGACCTGGTCATGGGCACCTTCGGCAAGGCCCTGGGCGGCTACGGCGCCTTCGTGGCCGGCGCCGGCCTGCTCCGGGACTTCCTGGTGAACCGGTGCCGCGGCTTCATCTACAGTACCGCCCTGCCGCCAACCGTGGCGGCGGCGGCGCTGAAGGCGGTGCAGCTGCTGCCGGCCCTGGACGGGGCCCGCGCCCACCTGGCCCGCCAGGCCGACCGGGCGCGGGCCGGCCTGGCCCGGCTGGGGGTCGACACCCTGGCCTCGGACACCCAGATCATCCCGGCCATCATCGGCGCCGACGCCGAGACCGTCGAAGCCTCCCGGCAGCTGGAGGCCAGGGGCATCCTGGCCGTGGCGATCCGGCCCCCGACGGTGCCGCCCGGCACCGGCCGGCTGCGCCTGGCCCTCTCCGCGGCCCATTCGGCGGCGGACATCGACCGGCTGCTGGAGGCCTTCGGGGCCCTGGGGCGGGCCGGCGCATGAGGATCCTGCTGGTCCATGGCTGGGGCTTCGATCCCGGGGTCTGGGCGCCGCTGCGGGCCGGGTGGCCGGTCCATGACTGGCAGGCGCTGGACCTGGGCTACTTCGGGCCCGCCCGATGCGAGCCGCCGCCGGACCTGGACCTGGTGGTGGGGCACTCCTTCGGCTGCCTGTGGGCCATGGGCGACCCCGCCCTGGCGGGCATCCCCCTGATCGCCGTCAACGGCTTCCCCCGTTTCACCGCCGCCGAGGGCTATCCCCACGGCGTCCCGGCGCGGGTGCTGGAGCGCATGCTCCGGCGGCTGTGCGAGGCGCCCGGGGAGGTGCTGGCGGCCTTCCACGCCCGCTGCGGGACGTCGGTGCCGGCGGGCGAGCCCGACATGGAGCGGCTGCACGCGGACCTGGCGCGCATGCGCGACCAGGACGCGCGGTCGCTGCCGGGCCAGCCGGTCCTGGCCTGCGCCGCGGCGGACGACCCGCTGGTGGCGCCGGAACTGTCCCGGCAGGCCTTTCCCGGCCGGGTGCGGATGCTGGCCGATGGGGGGCATGTGCTGCCCCTGACCCGGCCCGGGGCGGTGGCCCGGCTCATCGAAGCGGCCCTGGTCCGGTGAGCGCGTGGAAGGACAGCATCCTCCGGCGCTTCGACGCCGCCGCCGCCACCTACGACGGCCACGCCGGCACCCAGCTGCGGGTGGCCGGGGCCCTGGCCCGGCAGGTCCTGGCCCTGCCCCTGGCGCCCGCGCCGGAGGTCCTGGAGATCGGCTGCGGCACCGGCTTCCTCACCGCCGCCCTGGCGCCGGCCCTGCCCGGATGCCGGTGGCTGGCCACCGACCTCGCCCCGCGGATGGCGGCGGCCTGCGCCCGCCGGGCCCTGCCCGGCGTGACCGTGCGGGTCATGGACGGCGAGGCTCCGGAGCCGGGGCTGAGCTTCGATCTGGTGGTCTCCAGCCTGGCCGTCCAGTGGTTCGCCGACCTGCCGGCCGGCCTGGCCCGGCTGCACCGGATGCTGCGTCCGGGCGGCGTGCTGGCAGTCACCACCCTGGGCGGCGGCACCTTCCCCGAGTGGCGCCGGCAGTGCCTGGCCGCCGGGGCGGAGGCCGGCACCCCGGCGTATCCCTCGGCCGATTTCCTGGCCGCGGCGCTGCCCGGGGCCCGGGTCGAGGGCCGGCCCTTCCCCCTGCGCTGCGGCAACCTCAAGGGGTTCCTGGACCACCTGCGGCTCACCGGGGCCCGCACCGCCGCCCCGGGCCACCCGGGCCTGTCCCCGGCCGTCCTGGGCCGGATCCTGCGCGCCTGGGGCCCGGTCCCGTTCACCGCCACCTACGAGGTCCTCACCGTGATCTGGAGCCGAACATGAAAACCCGGGGCGTATTCGTGACCGGCACCGACACCGACGCCGGCAAGACCATCGTCGCCGCCGCCCTGGTGGCGGCCCTGGGCGCCGACTACTGGAAGCCGGTGCAGAGCGGCGCGGACGAGCTGCCCGGCGGCGACACCGGGGTCGTGGCCTGGCTGACCGGCCGCAAGCCGGAGGATTTCCCGCCGCCGGCCTATGTCTTCAAGGCCGCCCTGGCGCCGGACCAGGCCGCCGAGGCCGAAGGGGTCCGGATCGACCCCGCCCGGATCCAGCTGCCGCCCGGGGACCGCTTCCTGGTGGTGGAGGGGGCCGGAGGCCTGCTGGTCCCGCTGGACGGGGCGATCCTGATGATCGATCTGGCGGCCCGCCTGGGGCTTCCGGTGATCCTGGCGGCCCGCACCGGGCTGGGCACCATCAACCACACCCTGCTGTCGCTGGAGGCCCTGGCCCGGCGGGGGCTGCCGGTGGCCGGGGTGGTATTCAGCGGCCCGGACCAGCCCCGGACCATCGCCACCATCCGCCGGCTCGGGGGGGCGCCCGTCCTGGGCCGCATCCCCCGGCTGGAACCCCTGACCCCGCCCGCCCTGGCCGAGGCCGCCGCCAGGCTGGGGCTTGCCATCCTGGAAGCCCGCTGATGGACGCCGCCGAACTCCTGGAACTCGACCGCGCCCTGGTCTGGCACCCCTTCACCCAGGCCCTCACCGCCCCGCCGCCGGTGCCGGTCCGTTCGGCCCGGGGGGCGGTGCTCACCGACTTCCAGGGCCGGGAGATCCTGGACCTGATCTCCTCCTGGTGGGTGACCCTGCACGGCCACGGCCACCCGGCCATCGCCCGGGCCATCGGCGAGCAGGCCGGGCGGCTGGAACAGGTGATCTTCGCCGGCTGCACCCACGAGCCCGCGGTGGAGCTGTGCCGGCGGCTCACCGGCGTCCTGCCGCCGGACCTGCGGCGCTTCTTCTTTTCCGACAACGGCTCCACCGCCGTGGAAGTGGCCCTGAAGATGGCCCTGCAGTACCGGCGCAACCGGGGCGAGGCCCGCGACCGGTTCCTGGCCTTCGACGGCGGCTACCACGGCGACACCGTCGGCGCCATGTCCGCGGGGGTCTCGTCGAAGTTCTTCGAGGCCTGGCGCGAGCTGCTGTTCCCGGTGGACGTGCTGCCGGTGGCCGCCACCTGGCTGGACGACGGGGCGGTCGAGGCCAAGGAGGCCGCGGCCCTGGCCAGCCTGGACCGGCACCTGGAGCGCCATGGCGGCCGCACCATCGCCGCCATCATCGAGCCCCTGGTGCAGGGCGCCTGCGGCATGCGCATGCACCGTCCGGCCTTTCTGCGCGGGGTGGTGGGGCGGCTCAGGGCCGAGGGCATCCTGGTGATCCTGGACGAAGTGATGACCGGCTTCGGCCGGCTGGGGGCGCCGTTCGCCTGCCTGGAAGCCGGGGTCGCCCCGGATTTCATCTGCCTGTCCAAGGGCCTCACCGGTGGGGCCCTGCCCATGAGCCTCACCGTCACCACCGAAGCGGTCCACGACGCGTTCCTGGATCCCGGCGCCGCCAAGGCCTTCCTGCACGGCCACTCCTTCACGGCCAACCCCCTGGGCTGCGCGGCGGCCCTGGCCTCCCTGGAGCTGCTGCTGGACCCGGCCTGCGCCGAGGCCCGGGCCCGGATCGAGCGGCGCCACCGCACGGGCCTGGCCGGGGTGGTGGCCGCCAGCCCCCGGGCCTCCCGGCTGCGGATCCAGGGCACCATCGCCGCCTTCGAGGTGGCGGGGGAGGGCCCGGACCTCAACGCCAGGATGAAGCGGTTCTTCCTGGAGCGGGGCCTGCTGCTCCGGCCCCTGGGCGGCACCCTCTACCTGCTGCCGCCCTTCTGCGTCACCGATGCCCAGCTGGACCGGGCCTATGCCGGGATCGAGGCGGGCCTGGACGGGGGCTTCCCGCTCTGAACCGGATCGGGGCCCCTCCGGTTCGGGATGATCGGGAGTGAGCGTTCAGGTTCCCCCATTCCGGCCGTGGCCGTTCGGGAAAACCACTGTCGCAATGGGGGGACCTGAGCGCCTGCGATCGGGCCGGCTTCGCGCTGGGCGGGGAGGCCAACCGGTCGTCCCCGAGCATGGAGTTCGTACCATACTCTTGACAGTTTAGATGATTGATTTATTTTGCTTGCGATCGATCAGTCCTTCGATATGCAAATATGGATGTAATTTTAATTAAACAAAAGATGCAAAAACCAGTCGCTCGATGAGTGACTGAAAGGAGGCAATGAACTAGGAACCGATTGAGTGATAAGAAACAATCATTATTAACGAAAAACACGGCCTATGCCGTGTTCAACACCCAATGCATTGGGGATGGAGAGACAATGAAAATTTCAACACGCCTGTTGCTGCCCGTCGTGGCGATCGTTTTATCTGTTCCTGCCATGGCAGATAACGCTAGCTTTGACGGAAAGACCTTCAAGTTTATCAACCATACGCAAAAAGGGAATGAAATAGAGCCTAAAGTATACAGCACCATCCCTTATTGGGGAACCGATGATAACCACCCTGTAGCAGGTATCCTGTGGTCCGGTTCCACAGAAAGGAATCTCTATACCAAGCCATACATCGATGGCAACGGCAACATGGTTGAACCCTATACCTGGCGTGGCGATGTATACGGAGTCAAAAATAAAGCCTATTATGCGAAAATCTGGGATCTCAGAGTTGAAGGCGTGCAGTACAAGGTCGAGAATATGCCTGGAAACCCCGATGGCCGTTCATATGTGGATAGTTCATGCGAATTCCACTATGAGAAGGGCTCCAATGGAGCCATGCAGATCAGGATGGCATTGGACTATTCCGACCCCAACGTCAACGATGCGAAGCCCAAGTAGAATTTATTAATAAAAAGGTCTTCGGGGCCCGGCGGTTTCGGGGCCCGCGCGCAGGAAGGGCCATCGCGACGGCCGTGGCAGCAGACAGGACTCTGGAACGGACGGGCGGGCCCCGGCGTTCGACCCGTCCTGTCTTTTGCTGTCCGGTCTGCGCCGGGCGCCCGTTCCGGCGCCCTACCTGGCGGCGGTCCCGCTGCCCGGCCAGTTGGCGGCGGACCGGTAGAGCAGGGCGCTCAGCCCCGCGAAGACCAGCAGTCCGATCTGCAGGGCGGTCATCCCGGCCCAGACCAGGGCGTCCCGGTCGCCGTGGAGGAACTCCAGCCCGAACCGGAGCAGCGAATAGCCCCCCAGGTGGAGCAGGATGACCTGGGCCAGGCCCGCCTTGCGCCGCCGAAGCGAGCGCGCCAGCAGGATCACCATGGCCGCCAGGAGCAGGTCGCCCAGGCTCTCGTAGAGCTGGGTGGGGTGCAGCGGGACGGTGGCCATGGAGCCGGGGGACACGTAGCCCTGGGCGACGCACCATTCCCAGGCGGAGCTGGGCACGGTGCGGTCCAGGGTGAAGCCGGGGACGAGGTGGCCGAACCGGGGCTCGATGACGCCCCAGGGCAGGCGGGTGGGGATGCCCCAGGCGTCGCCGTTGAGGAAGCAGCCGATCCGGCCGATGGCCTGGCCGAGCAGCACCGCCGGGCTGGTCGCGGCGGCGTAGGTCCAGAAGTCCAGTTTGCCGCGCCGGAAGCGGAGCGCCGCGGCGGCCACCCCGCCGGCCAGGCCGCCGGTGATGGACAGCCCGCCTTCCCAGAACCGGAAGAAGGTCATGGGATCGCCGAGGAAGGTATTCATGTCCCAGAACATGAAGTGGAACACCCGGGCGCCCAGGATGGCCCCCAGGAGGATCAGGGGAATGCTGTCCAGGAACATGACATGGTCCAGACCCCAGGCCTGGAGCCGGCGGACGGCGTACAGCGACGCCGCGCCGATCGCCGCCAGGAAGTAGAAGCCTTCGTAGTAGTGGAAGATCCGGAAGCCGAGATTCAGGTGGATCGGGAACATGCGCTCTCGTTCAGGGGCGGGGAGGGGCGGGCGGCGCCGCCCCTCCCGGGGGGGAATCCTACTTGGCGTTCTTGGGGGTGCCGTCGGGCTTGAGATACTTGTCGGGGGTGGCCTTGAGCTGGCTGTCGCAGCCCATGCAGCAGATCCGGTACTCCCGGCCGCGGACCACCACCTTGGGGCTGCTGGCGTCGACCTTGCCGCCCAGGACCGGACAGAGGGTGTTGGTGGCGGGCTTGGGCGTGGGCGCGGCCGCCAGCGCTGCGGCGGCGACGGCGAGGGCGAGGAGGAGCTTCTTCATGGTCGGTCCTGTGCAAAGGATGCGGCGGTGGGGGAAACCGGAGGACCGGGGCCGCGGTCCGGCCCTCCGGGAGGGGTTCAGACGGGCTGGGGCAGATCGGTGCGCGGGCCTTCGGTCACTTCGTGGCGCTTCCAGAGATAATACACGGCGGGATAGACCAGCAGCTCCAGGATGAAGCTGGTGGCGAGGCCGCCGACCATGGGCGCGGCGATCCGCTTCATCACGTCGGCGCCGGTGCCGGTGGACCACATGATCGGCAGCAGGCCCATGAAGGCGGCGCAGACGGTCATGGCCTTGGGCCGCACCCGCTTGACCGCGCCGTGGATGATCGCCTCCACCAGGTCGCCGGTGCTGCGCAGCCGGCCTTCGGCCTTGGCCTCGTCGTGCGACAGGTCCAGGAACAGCAGCATGAACACCCCGGTCTCGGCGTCCAGCCCGAGCAGGGCGATCAGCCCCACCCAGACGGCGATGGACATGTTGTAGTGCAGCAGCCACATGAGCCAGAAGGCGCCGATGGCCGAGAACGGCACCGCCATCATCACCAGCCCGGCCTTGAAGCCGCTCTTGGTGTTGGCGTAGAGCAGCCCGAAGATCAGCACCAGGGTGATGGGCATGATCAGCTTCAGCCGCTCCTTGACCCGGATCATGTTCTCGAACTGGCCGCTCCAGGTGAGACTGTAGCCGGCCGGGAGCTTGAGCTGGGAGTCGATGGCCGCCTTGGCGTTCTTGACGAAGCTGCCGACGTCGGTCTTCGAGGTGTCGAAATCCACCAGCACGTAGCCGTTGAGCATGGCGTTCTCGTCCCGGATCATGCCCGGGCCCTCCACCAGCCTGAGGTCGGCGATCTCCTCCATGGGGATGGTGTTGCCGTTGGCCAGGGGCACCAGCACCCGGTTCAGCGAAGCCACCGACTCCCGGTAGTCCCGGGCGTAGCGGACGTTCACCGGGTAGCGGGCGCGGCCGTCGAACACCGTGGTCTGGTTGTCGCCGCCGATGGCGGTCATCACCAGCATGTTGGCCTCCTCCACGCTGAGCCCGTAGCGGGCCAGCTGGTCGCGCTTGAGCTCGAAGTCGAGGAAGTAGCCTTCGGCGGTGCGCTCGGCCAGGGCGCTGCGGGTGCCCGGGACCTTGCCCAGGATGGTCTCGGCCTGCACCGCGATGTCCTGGATCACCTTCAGATCGGCGCCGTTGATCTTGAGCCCGACCGGGGTGCGGATGCCGGTGGCCAGCATGTCGATGCGGGCCTTGATCGGCATGGTCCAGGCGTTGGGGATGGCCGGGAGCCGCACGGCCTGGTCCAGGCTGTCGACGATCTCCTCCTCGGTCACCCGGTCGCGCCAGAACGGCCGCAGCATCGACTTCAGCCAGTCCGGGGCCCAGGACGAGAACCAGCGGGGCTTTGCGCGCCACTGCTCCTCGGGCTTGAGCTGGATCACCGTCTCCATCATGGAGAACGGCGCCGGGTCGGTGGCGGTGTCGGCCCGGCCGGCCTTGCCGAACACCCGCTCCACCTCGGGCACGGTGCGGATCAGCCGGTCCTGGATCTGCAGCAGGCGCCCGGCCTCGGTCTCGCTGATGCCGGGCAGGGTGGAGGGCATGTAGAGGATGGTGCCCTCGCCCAGCCTCGGCATGAACTCGCTTCCGAGCTTCATGAACACCGGGACGGTGACCGCCACCAGCAGCACCGCCACGGCGATGGTCGCCTTGGCGTGGCGCAGCACGAAGCGGCAGGGCGGCTCGTAGATCCGGTGCAGCAGGGCGCTGATCGGATGCTTCTCCTCGGGGTAGTAGGTCCCCACCAGCACCTGGGTGGCGCAGGCGGCCAGCCACTTCGGCTTGAAGCGGAAGGCGTCCATGCGCGCGAACAGCATGCGCATGGCCGGGTCCACGGTGATCGCCAGGATGGCGGCGATGGCCATGGCCAGGT
>Ga0316217_10005332_pt1 | contig 13390 bp, 10 predicted proteins | sample 1anoAmetaG_FD_203633 | JGI IMG/M metagenome (GOLD analysis project Ga0316217, IMG submission 203633) | Freshwater microbial communities from Trout Bog Lake, Wisconsin, USA - 1anoA | ecosystem: Environmental > Aquatic > Freshwater > Lake > Hypolimnion/Profundal zone | place: USA: Wisconsin...
AATGACTCAAAAGAAATCTAAAAATAATTTTAAAAATCGTCGGCTTCGCCGGCCAGCCCCCAATTCAAAACTCCAAATGCTTAAATTGACACCCATTGGCATCCTTGCCTGCCGTAGAGGGCGGCATCTTTGCCGCCCGGAACCGGTGTGAGGCGGGGTGGTACCCGGGCAGAATCCCAATGTTCTGCGGTCGGCACAGCATTTTTTCCGCCGGGCTGGGAAGCCCGGCTCCACGTCAGGCAAGGATGCCTGACGCCACAACCAGCTCAGTCCGCCAGGATGGCGGCCAGGGCGCGCCGCACCCGCGGTTCCCGCAACACCGCACCGTGGGAAAAATTCACGCCGAACCACGGCAGCCCGCATACCCGTGGATCCGCCAATTGCTTCAACAATTTGGTATTGGAAGCCGTCGCCCCGTCCGGCTTTGGCGGCATCATCAAGACCACCCGGGCGCGAGCGCGAAAAGATTCAGGCAGGGCTTCCAGCGTCAATAAGATGTGATTCACCACCCCAAGTTGGTTGGGTGCCACCAGGACCGGCGTGGCGTCCAAAGCGGAAATCAAAGCGCGCGAATCAAAACCGGCTCCCAGCGGACTCAACAAGCCACCCGCCCCTTCAACCAGCACCACCTCGAAGGGTTTCCCCACCGCCCGGATATGGGCCAGAACCGAGGCCAATTTCACCTGCTTCCGCTCTCGGCTGGCGGCCAGGAGCGGCGCGATGGCGGCGCGAAAATACCACGGATTGATCTCGTCCAGCGTCAGCGCGCCGCCGAGCGCCGCGTGCAGGCGCCGCGCGTCCTCGCGACCGCCGGAGCAAACCGGTTTGAACGCCGCCACGCGCAGGCCGCGTCCCCGGCAATACTCCGCCAGCAGCGCGGTCAAGACCGTCTTGCCGGTGCCGGTGCCGGTGCCGGTGATGAAAATCGTCCGTGTCATCCTCATCCTCTCCGGCACATTAAACGCCCAATCTCCAGCGAGCGCCCCAACTGACGTCCCTTGTATATTCGATGTTGGATGTTGGATGTTGAATGTTCCCATTGGCTCATAGCGCCAGCACTTCCTGGTATATCTTCAAATGTTCCCGGGCGACGACCAGGGGATGAAACCGGCGCACGGCTTCGGTCCTGGCGGTGGCGGCCAATCCCTGCGCCCACAGCCGGTCTTCCAGAAGTTGTTGGACGCCTTCGCGAAAACTTTCCGGCCGGGCTGGGTCGCAAAGCAGGCCGTTTTTTTCAGAGTTGATCAGCTCCGGCACCCCCCCCACCTTTGAGGCCAGCACCGGCACCCCGGCGGCCATGGCCTCCAGCACCACCATTGGGCAGTTGTCTTCGAGCGTGGGCAACGCGACAAACGAGGCCGCCGCCAGCCGGGCCTTTAACTCTTTGCGGTCAATGAAACCGATATACTCGCACCAAGGCCGCTCATGAATGAGGCGCTGGAACTCCCCGCCATAGGCGTTCCGGGGCAACTCCCCGGCGAAGAGAAGCTTGAAGTTTTTCCTTTTGGCCAGCGGATCAAGCGCGCGGATGAATTCATTTTGGTTTTTCCGCACACAAAGATCGCCGACGCACAAGCCGGCCGGTGGCGCGGACGCATCCGGCGCGGGCTGCACGTCAAAAAAGCTCTGGTCCACCGCGTTGGGCAGCACCCAGGTGCGCCGGGCCAGGCTCCGCACGGCTTCGCGGGTATAATGGGTGATGCAAACCACGCCGTTGGTGCGCGGCAGCACGAGCCGTTCCAGCCGGGCCGCCAGCCACCAGTACGAGAATGGCCGCGCCTGAAGCAGCTTCGCGACGAGCCGCAGGTTGCCGTGCAGGGTCAGGACATTGGGGAATCCGGAAAAGACCGCGCCGATTGCGCAATCCCGCTCCGTGCCCTGGCCATGCACGAGGTCGGGCTGGATTTCCCGCAGTTTCTTCCGGGTGGCGCGCAGGCACCCCAGAAAGCCAGTTTTCATCCAGCCCAGTTTGGGCACCACCAAGCTATGATAATAAATATTCGGCGCGAGTTTTTGCGGCGAGCGAACCGGTTGCCGCACGCAGGAGACCACATGGGTTTCGACTTCTGGAAGCATGGCCAGACCTTGGAGCAACGCCTCCGGCGCCGTGCCAAAATAAGGCTCCGGCCGGTCGTAATCCATAAAATGGTCGCGGCTGTCGGTCGTCAGCAGACAAATTCTCATGCGACGAGCTTCTGGAAAACCCGATTGTGTCCCACCTGAAGGATTTCGGCAAATGGCGGCTGGTTGATTTCCTGCGCCAGGCGTGACGGACCGGGATGTCCGGCCGTGGCAAATGCGGGCGGACGGAAACCACTGGTCAGCCCGGCATCATCCAAAACGATCAAACCGCCGGGCGCAACCCTTTGGGCGCAGTGATCCCAGTCCTGCCGCACGACGTTATAATCATGATTGCCATCAATGTAGATGATGTTCCAGGCGCGTGAGGCGATGAGTCTGACCGCTTCCACATCGGTGGAATAGGCCTTGAGCAGCGCCGGCGGTGGCAGCGAGAAATGCGCGAAATTTCGCAAGGTGTCAGGCAGGTAGTCGAGATCGGAACGATATTGGCCGGTCGCATCGCCGGCGGATGAGAACGGCGAAATGCCCTGCACGAAGCAATCCAGCTTGAAGTGGCGCGCCAGCCAAGCGGCCAGGCTCAAACTTTGGCCGCGATAGATGCCAATTTCCAAAAAACTGGCGGGGCGAAATTCGCGAAACAGCAGGAACCACAGCGTGTGGAAGGCGTCCTCGCCATAGAAGCCCCGGTCCTGCGTGAAATAACGCCGGTGTTGACGCAACTCTTCCGGCAAATTCCAGTCAAAATAGCGGCAGCACTGCAAATAAAACCCGGTGGGGTCAGTCCGGCTAATCGCCCAGTCAGCACGTGATATTTCATGCGTCGCCCCGGAACAACTCCGCCGCAGGCGTTGCCGCTCGGCCGCCGCCTGCCAGGCCTTCAGTCGGCCGCGGAGCGAGGCGAGGGGGTGGATGAATGCGTTATGGGCCATGACGGGAATTCGGCAATCGGAAACGCCGCCTCACCGCCGCAGCATCCCCGGCATGGCGCCGCCCATTTTGGCCATCATTTTGGACATTTTGCCCATCTTTTTCATCATGGTTTGCATCTGGAAGAATTTATTCAGCATGGTGTTCAACTCCGTCACGGTGACGCCGCTGCCGGCGGCGATGCGGCGGCGGCGGCTGGCATTGAGAATGGCCGGGGTGAGCCGCTCCTTCTTCGTCATGGCGCACACCATGCCTTCCATGCGTTTGAATTCCTTCTCCTGTTTGCCGATGTCCATCTGCTTGAGCGCCTCGCCCCCGCCGGGCAGCAGCTTCACAATGCTTTCGAGCGATCCCAGTTTTTTCATGGCGCGCAACTGCTCCAGAAAATCTTCGAGCGTGAACTCGCCCTTGCGCATTTTTTCTTCCATGCGCCGGGCCTCATCCTCGGTCACCGCCGCGGCGGCTCTTTCGACCAGGCTCACCACGTCCCCCATGCCCAAAATCCGCGAGGCCATGCGTTCGGGATGAAACGGCTCGAACTCGTCCAGCTTTTCACCCAGGCCCGCGAATTTGATCGGCTTGCCGGTGACGCTCTTCAGGCTCAACGCCGCGCCGCCGCGCGCGTCGCCGTCCAATTTGGTAAGAATGGAACCGGTGATATTCAGCGCCTGGTCAAAATGCGTGGCCACGTTGACGGCCTCCTGGCCGGTGGCCGCGTCCAGCACGAGCAGAATCTCCTGCGGCTGCACCAGGTCGCGCAGGCGCACCAGTTCCTGCACCAGCGGCTCGTCAATCTGCAATCGTCCGGCGGTGTCGAAGATCAAAATGTTGCGGTGGTTGGCCCGGGCAAAATCCAGCGCCGCGCGGGCGATTTTCAGCACGTCCGTCTCGCCGCGTTGCACGACGACCGGCACGTCCACCTGTTTGCCAAGCGTTTCCAACTGGTCCATCGCCGCCGGCCGGTACACGTCCGCCGCCACGAGCAGGGGCGCGCGCCCCTGTTTCAGCAGCAGCCGCGCGAGCTTGCCAGACGAGGTCGTCTTGCCGGAGCCATGCAGGCCCACCATCAGGATGCAACTGGGCTGGCCCGAAAGGTTCAACCCGGCATTCTGCGAGCCCAGGAGGGCGACCAGTTCGTCGCTGACCAATTTGATGATCTGCTGGCCCGGCTGGATGCTGGCAATGACCTCCGCGCCCAGGGATTTCGCTTTGACGCGCTCGATGAAATCGCGGGCGACCTTGAAATTCACATCGGCCTCGAGCAGGGCTTGCCGCACTTCGCGCAGGGCCTCGGCGACGTTGCTTTCGGAAATCTTGCCCAGGCCGCGCAAATTCTTGAACGCATTCTGGAGCTTGCTGCTTAACGAATCGAACATCCGGTCAAAATAGCGGCTTCCCAGCCGGAGTTCAAAGCAATTGAAACAACGTCCCCTTTGCCTCCTCCCAGATTTGCTCCCCAAGGTCTTTTAAGCTGGGTCAACTCGCTCACTTACTGCCAAGTGCGTGACCTGGACTACCCACCGAAGCGCGCCCGTCCTCGGGCGCAGCAAGCTGGCGTGTGAAGAAGGCTTGGCCGATTCATTGATTTCCGATCTGCGGACGTTTGCTGCGACCGAGGACGGCCGCGCCCCGGCTCGGTAGTTTATCCCGCCGTCCCCTTAGTATCTCCATGGCTTTTTTCTGGACTTTGCCCTGGCCACCACGCACGTTGGTAACCGAACGAATAATTCAGGTGTTTTATGGCCAGATTACTAATCAGAACCGAAGGGCTGGGCGTCCAGGCGATTGAATTGCAGATGGGGGTCAACCATGTCGGGCGCAACCCGGATTGCGAACATTGCCTGAGCCATCACACCGTGTCGTCGCTGCACTGCGAATTGTCACTGACCAATGACGGGGTTTATCTGCGCGATTGCCACTCCACCAACGGCACCTTTCTCGACGGCGAACCGGTCAAGGAGGCTTGGCTGCGGCCGGGCCAGAAACTGCGCCTGGGTAACGTGGAATTGCAAGTTGAATCCGTGGAGGCCAGCATTGCCATACCAGAAATCAAGCGCGCGGCGCCTGCGCCCAAGGTCATCCAGGAAAACGGCGAGCTTTATTGCCCCCGGCATCCGGACCGGAAAATCACTTTCAAATGCACCCATTGCACCGAGGTGATGTGCAACGCCTGCGTGCATGTCATGAAACGGCAGGGTGGCCAGCCGTTGTACCTGTGCCGCGTATGCAGCCACATCTGCGAGCGCATCGAGCTCGTTCAGGAAAAAAAGAAAAAGGGCTTTTTCGGTTTTCTCCAGGAAACCGTCAAACTCAAGTTCCGTCATAGTGGGCGCGAAAAATAGGCTTCGCTATGACGAATGCCGAATGCCGAATTGAGTTTCCCACCACAGACTTTACGGAACGACCGCCTCTGCCACGGCTCGTTTCGTTGGCGTCCAAGCTTTAGCTGGTCGGGGCGGCACGCTAAAGCGTGAACTCCAACGAGCGGTCCTTGCCGTCGCGCGTAAATCGTGAATCGTGAATCGTAAATCCTCAGGCCAGCCCGAGGTTCTTCAAAACTTGCACGGTGGCGGCAGCCTTGTTGAGGGTGTAAAAATGCAGCCCGGGCGCGCCGGCGCGAAGCAGTTCCTCACACTGCCGGGTGGCGTATTCGATGCCAAATTCCATGGCGGCCTCGTCGTCGTCGCCCAACGCGTCCAGCTTGGCCCGGAGCGCCGGCGGGATTTTCGCACCGCAAAGCTGGGTGAATTTGGTGATTCCCGTGGCACTCAAAATGGCAATGACGCCGGGCACCAGCGGCACGGTCACGCCCAGCTTGCCCGCCAAATGGTCGCGGAATTCAAAATAATCCGCGTTGTCGAAAAACAACTGTGTGACCACAAAATCCGCGCCCGCCGCGACCTTGTCCCGCAAGTGACCCCAGTCGGCGTGCTTGCCGTCCCGGCACGCCATGTGGCCTTCGGGAAAACCCGCGACCCCCACGGAAAAATCGCCATGCTCGCGGATGAACGCGACCAGCTCGGCGGAGAAGGTAAAGCCGCCAGGCGGGGGTTGAAATTCGCCGCCGCCGGGCGGGTCGCCGCGGAGGGCGAGAATGTTCCGGCAGTCCAGGGCGCGAATGGCTCCCAACAGGTCGCGGACCTCGGCCCGGGTGTGATTGACGCAGGTGAGATGCGCCAGCGCGGGCAGGCCGTGTTCGCGCTGGACCCGATCCACGATCCGCAAGGTTTTGTCGCGCGTGCCGCCGCCGGCGCCGTAAGTCACCGAGCAAAAATCGGGATGCGCGGCGAGCAGGGCGGGAATGTGCTTTTCCAACAAGGCCCGTTCGCCTTCGTCCGTCTTGGGCGGGAAAAATTCAAAGGAAATGACCGGCTGGGAGGCCGCCATTTTTTCGGCGTAGATGTCGCGGATGAATTGCATGGGTGTTCGCTCCGGTTAACGCCGCCTAAACTACCCCAAGTCCGGTGGTTTGCAAGTTAAAAATCAACGCATCTTGATACGATGATTTGAATCGTGGCACAGGCGTCTCGCCCGCGCGTTTCCGCCGCGCCTTTTGACCCACTGCGGAAACTCACGGGCGGGACACCCGTGCCACTACGAAAAAAGCCCCTTCCGGCGAGCCGGAAGGGGCGTGCGGTTCTAAACTAAATTAGAACTGATAAATCAGGTTGGCCGCGAACAGGAACGAATTGCCATTGGGGTAAGATCCCGTTGGCGCCTGATTGCCAAAGGCCTGGCCGGAATCAGCATGATCCCAGCGGGCTTCCAAGCGGCTGATGACGTTGGCCCAGAGGTTGTACTGGATCGTAAAGGTGACTTCTTCACCCTTGCCATTCGTCGTGGCGAAGTAGTTTCCTGGAACGTAGGTGTCGGCTCCCTCCAAATCGAAGTACTCACCACGGACATTGAAGGAGAGCTTATCGGTAGGTTTGACGGAAGCGTACAGGCCAGCGACCCATCCACTGTCGGTATTGGAATTACTGAAACCAGGCGTTGCCAGGACGTTATTCCCTGCATTGTTAACGCTAACCACGTCAAACGCGCCACCCAACGTGATCATGCTGCTCGGGGTCGGGAGCGTGAAACCGGCATAATAATTGTACTGGCCGCCCTTGTCTATGTTTAGGAGCGCGCCAAAGTTCAGTGCCGCGCCTTTGGCCCAGCCCCAACTGTCGGGGGCCGTGAACGTAATGGCTCCCGCAACGGTTTTGTCGGAAGAAGACGTGCTGTTTAAACCGTCATAGCCGTAGGCTCCCAGCAGCGGAGAGGTTGCGTCAACCAAGCCGGCTTGAATCGTGATCTCATTGATGATCTTGTAGCTGCCAACCATGCCGAGCAGGGTCGTAGGCTCGATAGAATAGCCAATCGAACGGGTGTAGTTGGGATTGAGACCGTCGGTATTGCCTTCGTAGCCAATGATGTCGTCTTGCACGCCGACTTTCCAGTCAATGCCATTGCCGACCGGGGTGCGAACCACGACATACGCCTGGCGAATCGCCGCCGAGGCGGTGCCCGAGGCATGAGTGGCCTGCGAGCCGTTCAGCGACACGCCGACCGCGTCGGTTCCGGCGTTGAAATCAACATGGTAACCAGCAGCCCAAGGTGATTCATCCTGCGGTTTGTCGAGGAAGATATCAACATTGTTCAACGTGAAATTATCCACTTTGCTGGTGCCAGCTTGATTGCCAGAGGTTCCTGCGGGAACTCCAGCATTGGGACCATAGTTGCCCGCATCATATTGGGCAGCCACATCCACATAACCACCGATGACCGTGCTTGAAAGCGCGGTAGTCACCGGCACCAATTTGGGTTCGTCTGCGCGAACCGCGGACGCCATGCTGACGGCGCCAACGGCGGCGAGACCTAATGTCCATTTATTAAACTTCATCTGTTCCTCCAGTTGTTGTTTGTTTTTTATGTTTTTTACCTGTGATCAGTGGGGCGAAACCATTCACCCCCTAGCACCACAAGGTGCCATTGAGTCGAAAACTAGGGGAAAGCCCTGAAAATGGCAATCTTTTTTTTTAGGGGGGGGCAGCGGGTCCCCACCCCGTCACGGGGTGGCGACGGCCCGTCGCCACTCGCACTAAACAGCTTCGTGCAAAAGGAACGCGAACTTCGGGTATCGGGCTTAACCGATGTTTCGCGCTTCATTCCCGGGCGCAAACATGTTTTCATGCGGCATGGTTCCGTGCGTCATTTTTGAAGATGAACACCTGCTGGCGGTTCACAAGCCCGCCGGCTGGAACACCCATGCGCCCGCGCCCTACGCGGGCGAAGGAGTTTATGACTGGCTGAAGCATCGCGAGCCGCGCTGGAGCTCGCTGGCCATCCTCCACCGTTTGGACAAGGAAACCAGCGGCGTGCTGGTGTTCGGCAAAACGCCCCTGGCCAACCGTTCGCTCACAGAACAATTCGCCCGGCGCGAGGTCCGCAAAACCTACCTGCTCCTCACCGACCGCGAAATGCCCGCACGGGAATTCACGGCGAAAAGCACCCTGCTCCGCGTGGGCGAAACCTACGCGAGCCGCCCAAGCGGCGAGCTGGCGGAGACACGATTTATTCCGCTCCCGGACCCAGGTAGCGCCGGCGTCCCGCCTGCGGGTTCTGGCGGCGTCTCGCCGCCAGTGCCATCGCCGGGCGAGACGCTCGGCGAACCGGCCGGCGTCCCGTCGGCGCTACCTGGGTCATGGCAGGCGCTGCGCGCGGAGCCGCTCACGGGGCGAACCCATCAAATCCGGGTCCACGCAGCGGAACATGGCTTCCCGATTCTGGGTGACACGCTCTACGGGGGCACGCCAGCGGGGCGGGTTTTTCTGCACGCCGCCGAAATTGCCTTCCGGCATCCGGCCACCCAGGCGCCGGTGCGGCTGGTGGCGCCGGTTGATTTTGGGGCGGAGCCGCGCCTGGCGCTGCGCACGGCGGTCGTCGAGCCGGAGGCCACCAATGCGTTTCGCTTGCTCCACGGCGCCAGCGACGGCTGGCCTGGCTGGCACGTGGACCGGCTGGGCGAATTCCTGCTCTCGCAATCCGAAACGCCGCTGTCGGCGGCGCCGCAGGCAGAGCTGGCGCGTTTGGCGGAAAGGTTTTCTTGCCGCGGCGCCTATCACAAGTTGCTGTCGCGCCAAGTCCGGCGCTCCACCACGGCGGAAGCTTCGCCCCAACTGGTCTGGGGCGAACCCGCGCCGGGCGCTTTCGAGATTCTGGAAAATGGCCTGCGTTACGAACTGAGTTTCCAGGAAGGTTATTCAGTGGGATTATTCTTGGATCAGCGGGACAACCGGCGGCGTTTGCTGACCGGTCACGTTGCGGCTGGTTTTCAATTGCCGATGGCCGATTGCGGCGCGCCTCGGAGCCAAGTCGGAGGCCAGAGGTCAGAGGTCGGAGGTCAGGGATCGGAACGCAGCACCCCACTCTCCGCTTTCCGTTCTCCGCTCTCCGAAGTCCTGAACGTGTTTGCCTACACGTGCGGTTTCTCGGTTTGTGCGGCCAAGGCGGGGGCGCGCGTGACCAGCCTGGATCTCTCGAAAAAATATCTCGCCTGGGGCCGGCGCAATTTCGCGCGGAACGGCCTCGATCCGGCCGCGCATGATTTCCTCTACGGCGACGCGTTCGACTGGCTGCGGCGGCTGGCGAAAAAGGGCCGCGGCTTCGAGGCCGTGGTGCTGGATCCGCCAACCTTTTCGCAATCGAAGGAACAGGGCGTCTTCCGGGTGGAGAAGAATCTTGGCGAACTGGTGGCGGCGGCGCTGCCCGTGCTGAAGTCCGGCGGCCTGCTGCTTGCGGCCGCGAACACTACTGGCTGGCCGGCGGCGGAATTTGTCGCCACTGTGGAATCCGCCGTGCGGCTCGGGAAGCGGAGCATTGTGCAGCGCCATTACGTGCCGCAACCGCCTGATTTCCCCGTGAGCCGGGCCGAGCCAGCGCATCTGAAGACGCTTTGGCTGCAAATTGAATGAACGAAGGCCAAGGGGAAACCCCCCAGCCCAAATTTCGAGATGGGATGGCTGCAAGAAAATAGCCACAAACATCCACAGCTCAAAGCTAACGGCGGAAGGGAAATTTCAGCAACGGAGCAAGGACTGGAGTCAGGCTGCGCAGATAGAATTGGTGCCGCGAGGCACCGCCCCCCCATGGCCATCTCCATTCACCTTGCGCGATGGCGCGCAAGGGGCGGTTGACGAGGCGTCAACCGCCGCACGCGAGGCGCGTGCGCTCCCCAGACTGGAGACTGGAAAACGGACTGGAAAACGGGCTTGCAAATCGGTGGCGAAGGCACAAAATAATGCGGTTCTGGGCCAGGCGAACCAATCGGAGGTCCCGAATTAGACAGCCAGCAAATGGATTTTACACGGATTCCAGGACGGCGGAGGGATTGGATGACAGGAATTGCGTTATTCCTTGTGACCACGGCGTTGTATTGGCCGACAACGACTTTCCCGTTTGTCAATTATGATGATCAACTGTACGTGTCTCAGAATCCCGACGTGCTCCAAGGCCTTTCTTTACCTGGGGTCAAATATGCATTTACCACCATTGTCGCCGCCAACTGGCATCCGCTGACCATATTATCACACATGGCGGATTGTTCGGTGTATCATCGGTTTGCCGGCGGGCATCATCTGACAAATTTGCTGTTCCATTCCACCAATGTGGTGTTGCTGTTCCTGTTCCTTAACCGCATTCAAAACCGGTTCGGTCCCAGCGTTCTGGCCGCAGCCCTGTTTGCCTGGCATCCGTTGAATGTCGAATCCGTGGCATGGATTGCCGAGCGGAAAAATGTCTTAAGCACCTGCTTTTTTATGCTCACGCTGCTGGCCTACACGGCGTACGTGAAGAAACGAGACGACGAGACCACGGACCAGGGCGGAGAGCGGAGCGCGGAGCGCGGAGAGGGAGGGGCAAAAGGCGAACATCCAACATCCAACATCCAACATCCAACATCCATTAGGGGACTGGGGCCGACCTCCGACCTCCGACCTTCGACTTCCGTCCTCCGCCCGCTCTTCCCTCTTCCCTCTTCCCTCTTCTATCTTCTGTCCCTGTCCTGCTTTGCGCTGGGACTTCTCGCCAAACCGATGTTGGTCACGCTGCCATTTCTCTTGGTGTTGCTGGATTATTGGCCGCTGCGGCGAATTGGTTTCGCGCCGGATGCGCCCCGTGATCTTCGGGCGGTAAAACTGGTCCTTTGGGAAAAAGTCCCGTTTTTGGCGCTCGCCGGAGCCGATTGCGTCATCACCTATTGGGCGCAAAGCCGGGCCGGGGCGGTGGCGCCGTTGGCGGCGGTGCCGGCGGTGTGGCGAATGCTCAATATTCCGGTGGCATACCTGACCTATTTGGAAAAAGCCATCTGGCCGATCCACTTGGGCATTCTATACGCATTTCCAAAAAAATTGCCTTTGGCGCCGGCTTCGATTGCTTCCGTGCTCTTGCTTATGGGCACGGCGGCGGCATGGCTTTGCCGGGGGAGATTCCGCTGGCTCGCCGTGGGCTGGTTTTGGTTCCTGGGCACTTTGGTCCCGGTGATCGGCGTGGTGCAAACGGGCGCCCAATCGTGGGCCGATCGCTATGCTTATGTGCCATTGATTGGCATCTTTGTTATGATCGCCCGCGGGCTGGACGAATTATGGCTTGCCAAACCCGCGTTGCGCACCGTCCTTGCGCTGGGAGCAATGGTTTATCTTTCCGCTTGTTTGATGCTGACACGACAACAGATCAGTCATTGGCGCAACAGCGTTGCGTTGTTTACCCAGGCAATCCTCGTTAATCCAACCAATGCCGCCGCCCAAAACCAGCTTGGGCTGGCCTTAAGCGGCGCGGGCCAAATTGCGGAAGCGGCGAAACATTTTGCCTTGGGTGTTCACCTGGAACCCCAAAATGCTGAATACCAGTATAACCTCGGCCGGGTCTTGATTGACGACGGCCAATTTGCCGCGGCGATCATCCCGCTGGAAGCAGGCCTTCGGCAAAAGCCGGACGACGTGATTTTACACAATACTTTAGGCGTGGCCTTCATGCAATCCGGCAAGTCGCACGACGCAGAAAGCGAATTCATTCATGCCATCGCGCTGCAACCGGGTTATCCAAAGTCTTATTTTAATCTTGGCAGAGCATTGTTGATGGAGGGACAACCGAAGCCGGCCATCACTAATTTTATGACGGCTTTGCGGCTGGAACCCGGTTGGCCGGAGGCCTTGGAAAACCTGGCGGCGGCCTGCCGTGCTGCCGGAATTTCGTCCAATGCCATTCCTGCATTGCCCGCCGGTCAGCCCATCCCGCTGCTGGTGCCTGCGCCCGGACGGGGACCGGCTGTCCCAACCAGAAATTAACCCGCATTCTCAGATTAAATTGCCGCAAACGAAAGCTGCGGACGGGAAATTCCCGTGAAACCGCGGGTCTGTCCCGTGGAGGTGGGACACTGTCTAAATTAAGGACAGTAAATCACTATCGGCTACAATCCACTTGGAAATGACTTCAAAACTCGGGCATTCCAAAAAACACCATGAAAGCTGCTCTTTTGCATACTAATCGTGATTTCGTGCTGCAGCTTTCTGGGCTGGTCCGCTCAAGTTTCTGCCATTGCGAATAAATTCTGGACATTGGCATTGAGTTTGCTACCATGCACATTGTCGTGGTCGCGGCAGGCAATCAAGCGAACGACCTTTGTAATCATAACATAAACCGGCCAGCCGCACTGTTCCACCATGATATAAAAAAGAAAGCAACACAATGAAACAGACCAAGACCATGCGGAAAGCGGGCTTCACCCTGGTGGAAATCATGATCGTCGTGGCCATCATCGGCCTCCTCGCGGCCATTGCAATTCCGAACTTCGTGAAAGCGCGCGCCACTTCGCAGGCCAATGCCTGCATCAACAACCTCCGCCAGATTGACGCCGCCGTCAATGAATGGGCGCTGGAAACCAAGCAGACCACGGGTGCGACCGTCACCTACCCGACGGCCCTGACGCCCTATATCAAACTGAACGCCTCGAGCAGCATTCCGGGTTGTCCTGCGGGCGGCACCTACTCGGTGGCGGCCGTCGGAAACAGCCCGTTGTGCAGCTTGAACAACACTGTGACCCCTGGCCACTTTCTCCCGTAATTTGACCTGATTTCACCCACCCCGGTGCGCAAGCATCGGGGTGTTTTTTTTGCCTCAAATCGTGCTGCCGCCAAGCCGCGACACGATCCTCGTCCTCCTTTTCCCTCTCGTCCTCGTCCTCGTCCTCGAAAGCAATATCGGAATCGGGCAAATCCGAGGACGAGGACGAGGAGGAGCAGGAGGACGAGAAGAAGGAGGAAAAGCGCGAGTGAACCAGATCTTGCGCAGTGACTTAGCGGTGGCACCTTAATTGCTTTAGTACAATTTGCGGTTCCAA
>Ga0316217_10005333_pt1 | contig 13389 bp, 13 predicted proteins | sample 1anoAmetaG_FD_203633 | JGI IMG/M metagenome (GOLD analysis project Ga0316217, IMG submission 203633) | Freshwater microbial communities from Trout Bog Lake, Wisconsin, USA - 1anoA | ecosystem: Environmental > Aquatic > Freshwater > Lake > Hypolimnion/Profundal zone | place: USA: Wisconsin...
TGCAAATGCGGTTTTATGGCTCGGCGATGCGGTTTCCACATGTGCAGGGCGGGTTTCGTGAGCAGCTTGTCTGCACGGAAGCGCAGGCTGTGCCGACGGGTAACACAACACCGCCGGAACGGGCGGCCTTTGCCGAGCCGCTCGCCGTTTGTCTGCACGCAATCCGGCGGGCGGGGCCGATGGCGGGACGTCGCGTGCTCGTGACGGGATGCGGGCCGATTGGCGCGCTGACGATTTTGGCGGCGCGGTATGCGGGAGTGCGGGAAATCGTCGTGACCGATATTGCCGCACCTGCTTTGGCGATTGCGTTGAAGATTGGAGCCGATGCCACGGTTAATACCAAGAACATGCCCGATGCGCTTGAGCCTTACAAAGCCGATAAAGGCTATTTTGACGTGGCTTTTGAAGCCTCCGGCAATGGGCGGGCGCTGACGGATGCGATCGCGTGCGTGAAGCCGCGCGGGCGGATCGTACAAATCGGCATGGGGGGCGAGGTGGCGGTGCCGCTGAATCTGGTGGCATCCAAAGAGATTGAACTTGCCGGAACCTTCCGGTTTTTTGAAGAATTTAGCTGGGCAGTAGAGCTTTTGGCCAAAGAGGCCATCGATGTTGCCCCGCTTTTGAGTGCCACGATTCATTACACAGACGCGCGCTCGGCCTTCGATTTGGCGTCTGATCGGTCCAAAGCGATGAAAGTGCAGCTCGCATTTGATGAAAATCGCGCGGTTTAAACTTTAAAAATCCGGCCTCATTTTATCAAAATACGACATTTGACGCATGAATAGGCAAAAGGATGACCAGAAGCGTTAAAAAAAATGATTCTCTGGCTTGTTTCTTTTGTGCGCTTCGGCAACGATAGGGTAGAGGGCGCTTAAAGGCGTCCTTCGGGAAGATGGTGATCGGGCATGATGGCACAATTTCATTCGCCAGATCGGCATCATGGGAACGTAGATATGGCAATGGTCCACCGGAGATATGAGCCCGGCTGGCCGATACCAAAAAGGGGATCGCCGTGGAAGAGTATAACAAACTGAAACACATGTTTGACAAGGGTGCCTTGTCGCGTCGCGACTTTATGAGCGGCGTTGCTATGATTGGTGCCGGTATGGCTGTTGCACCGTCGTTGCTTTCTGGTACTGCGCAGGCCGCGACGCCAAAAGTTGGCGGTAATTTCATTATTGGGATGGAAGGTGGATCGGCCACCGATTCGCTCGACCCGCGTACCTATGCCGACTCCGTCATGATCGGCGCATCGCTGGCTGTTTACAATGGTCTTGTGGAATTTGATTCAGCCGGTAATCCGACCGGAGAATTGCTCGAAAGCTGGGAAGCCAAGCCCGGCGCTAAGGAATGGGTGTTTAACGTTCGCAAGGGCGTAAAGTTCTCGAACGGTAAGACGCTGAATGCGGATGATATTCTCTATTCGATCGCGATCCATCGCGGCGAAACGAAATCGCCTGCCAAGGGCATTTTAGCTCCAATCACTGAGATCAAGAAGGTCAACGAGAACCAGATCGCCATTACGCTTGAAGGCGGCAATGCCGACTTCCCCGTTATTTTGGGCGATTATCACATCGTTGTCGTGCCTGACGGTTTCACCGATTGGCAAAAGCCGATTGGCACGGGCGGCTACACGCTGGAGAGCTTCGAGCCGGGTGTTCGCCTCGTGTTCAAGCGCCGGGGTGATTATTGGAAGGCGGGCCGCGCGAATTTCGAGACCGTTGAAATCCGCAACATTCAAGACGTTGCCGCACGTACGGCGGCGTTGCAATCGGGCCAAGTCCATGCGGTAAATCGGCTTGATCCACGCACGGTTAATCTCTTGGCCAAGGACAAGAAACTGAATGTTGTGCGCACCAAGGGTACCGGCAACCGCTTCTGCTTCGTGTCGCGCGTGACGGATGCGCCTTTTGACAATAAAGAGCTTCGCTTGGCGCTCAAATACGGTATCGACCGTCAAAAGATCATCGATCAGGTCTATAGCGGCTTTGCGACGCCCGGCAACGACCACACGCTCGATGCGTTAAACCCGTTCTACAATACGGAATTGCCACAGCGTAAATATGATCCTGAAAAAGCAGCGTTCCACTTCAAGAAGGCTGGCCTTGGTAATACCAAGATCGAATTGCAAACGTCGGAAGGCGCTTGGGGTTCGGCTGTTGATTGCGCACAACTCTATCAGGAATCGCTCAAAAAGGCTGGCATCACGCTTGATGTGAAGAAGGTTTCAGCCGACGGGTATTGGGACAATGTGTGGCTGAAGGTGCCATTCTGCGCGGTGTATTGGGGCCGTCGTTTGTCGGCTGACCAGACGTTCACGCAGGTCTATAGCTCGTCGTCCGACTGGAACGATTCCAACTGGAAGCGTCCAGACTTTGATAAGCTGATCTCGGATGCGCGTGCTGAACTTGACCAGAAAAAGCGTAAAGAGCTTTACTGGAAAGCGCAGGAAATGATTGCGGATGACGGCGGTATGATCTGCTTTGCCATCACAGACTATCTCGATGGTTATGCGAAAAACGTGATGGGCAATGACCCCCACGCGCGTTACGATCTCAATGACGAACGCATCGCTGAAAAGGCTTGGTTCGCATAAAAACGCGAACCTTGCTGAAAAATAAAATACGCTAAAAGGGAGGACGATCCGATGCTAAAAACCATAGTTATTCGGATCGTCCTCGGCGTTTTGACCCTTTGGGCGGTATCAATCTTGATTTTCGCTGCAACAGAGGTGTTGCCCGGCGACGTGGCGAGCGCCATTTTGGGCCAAGGGGCTACGCCTGAAACGCTTGCTGTTTTCCGGCACGAACTCGGCCTCGATCGACCCGCTTATGTGCGCTATTTCGAATGGTTTTTTAATGCGCTGCACGGTGATCTGGGCGTCGCGATGACCAATAAGCGCGTAATTGTTGAAGTGATCGCGCCACGCCTTGCCAATACGCTGTTTTTGGCAGGCTATGCGGCCTTGATTGCTGTGCCACTCTCCGTCGTTTTAGGGGTTGTGGCGGCGATCAATGAAGGGAAATTTATTGATCGCTTTGTCAATATTGTTTCGCTGATGACCATTTCGGTACCAGAGTTTTTTATTGCCTATGTGCTGATCCTTTATCTTGCAGTTCAGTTTGAAATTTTTCCCTCCCTCTCAACGGTGTTTCCGGAGATGGGATTGGGTGAAAAAATCTACATCACTGCGCTCCCCGCGTTCACGCTGACCATGCTCGTGATGGCGCATATGTTGCGCATGACGCGTACCTCGGTGCTCTCCATCATGTCGCAGCCTTATATTGAAATGGCGTTTTTGAAAGGGCTTACGCGACGACAGGTGATTGTGCGCCACGCGTTGCCCAATGCGGCTGCCCCTATCATTTCGGTGATTGCATTGAACCTCGCCTATCTCATTGTCGGCGTGGTTGTGATTGAAGTGGTGTTTGTTTATCCCGGCGTCGGGCAATTCATGGTCGATGGCGTGACGAAGCGGGATTTGCCGGTGGTGCAGGCTTGCGGGCTGATTTTTGCAGGTGCATTTGTAGGGTTAAATACGGTTGCCGATGTGTTGGCCATTTTGGTGAACCCACGCCTGCGGCATCCGCGTTAAGGATAGATGACCATGAAAATTTTTGGGCATAAGCCCTCCGCTACGGCGTGGATTGGACTTGGGATCATTTTTGGCTTTATCGCCATCGCTCTTTTTGCTGATATTATTGCGCCCTATTCCGAATCGGAATCGGTTGGCCAGACATGGGACGATCCGTCCTGGCAGTTTCTGCTCGGTACCGATAATATCGGACGTGATATGCTCTCGCGGCTGATTTATGGCGCGCGGATGACGATTGGGGTTGCGTTGGTAACCACCGTTTTATCGTTTCTGATTGGCACCACGGCGGGCTTTTTATCCGCCGTCGGCGGCACGGTGATCGACCAAACACTGTCGCGCGTCGTTGATGTGATGCTTTCGATTCCGCTTCTGATTTTTGCGTTGATTATTCTCTCGGTGTTTGGTTCGTCGATTTTGACGCTGATTTTCACGCTTGCGGTGCTTGATTCCACCCGCGTGTTCCGCCTCGCCCGTGCGGTCGCGACCAATCTTGTCGTGATGGAATATGTCGAAGCTGCGCGTTTGCGCGGCGAAGGCCTGTGGTGGATCATGCGGCGCGAAGTGTTGCCGAATGCGTTGCCGCCAATGATCTCCGAATTTGGCTTGCGCTTCTGTTTTAACTTTCTGTTTGTGGCGAGTCTGAGCTTTTTGGGTCTCGGGATTCAGCCCCCCTTTGCCGATTGGGGTGGCATGGTGCGCGACAATGGCAAGGCAATCAGCTTTGGCATTCCAGCCCCGCTTTGGCCCGCGCTGGCGATTGCCACGATGACGGTGGGGGTAAACCTTGTCGTCGACTGGATTTTATCCATCAATTCGCGTCCCTCCGGCGCATCGGCGGAGATGTAGGCCCATGGCGCGGGATTTAAACGAAACCATTCTGAAACTGACGGATTTGCGCGTTGAAGCGATTTCAGGTGCCGTGCTGGTCGATAACGTCTCGCTCACATTAAAGCGCGGCGAGGTGGTTGGTTTGATTGGTGAATCGGGCGCGGGTAAATCCACCATCGGCCTCGCCTCGATGGTGTATGCCCGCGCGGGCTGTCGTATCACGGGCGGCAAGGTGGAAATTCAAGGCGAGGATGTGCGAACGCTTGATGCAGACGGGCGACGCGAAAAGCGCGGCCAGCGCATCGCCTATATCGCGCAAAGTGCGGCGGCCTCGTTTAACCCCGCGCATCGGTTGATGGATCAGGTCACCGAAATGCCGATCAGCCATGGGTTAATGACGCAAGCGGAGGCGCAAGCCTGGGCGTTAGAACTTTTCCGCGCGCTTGATTTGCCAAACCCCGACACTTTCGGCGACCGTTATCCGCATCAGGTCTCGGGCGGGCAATTGCAACGCGCAATGGCGGCGATGGCGATGTCGTGCCGGCCCGATATTCTGGTGCTGGATGAGCCGACAACAGCGCTCGATGTGACGACGCAGATTGAAGTGCTGGCGCTTTTGAAAAAGCTCATCCGCGATTACAATATGGCCGCCCTTTATATCTCGCATGATTTAGCGGTTGTCGCACAAGTGGCCGACCGCGTGATGGTGCTGCGCCACGGCAAAATGGTGGAATTGGGTGAGACGGGGCAAATTCTACTCGACCCGCATATGGACTACACCAAAGCCTTGGTGGCCGAGCGTAAGGCCGCCGATACGCTTGCGATGGTGGCAATCACCCGACACGACAAGCCGATTTTGGAAGGCGTGAACGTAACGGGTATTTACGGCACGTTCAAAGCCGTGAAAAATGTTTCAATTGCGGTGGCGCGCGGGGAAACCGTGGCGGTTGTGGGCGAATCCGGCTCGGGCAAAAGCTCACTGGCGCGGCTTCTTGTGGGGTTGCTGCCCTGTGTGGAGGGCGAGGTGAAACTGCATGGCGAGGTTCTGCCGCCTACCTTCAAAGCCCGTAGCCGTGACATGTTGCGTAAAGTGCAGTTGATTTACCAGCAACCCGATGTGGCGCTTAATCCGCGCCAGACGATTGGCGAGATTATTGGCCGCCCGGTTGCGTTTTATTTCAACCGCTCACCCGGGGAAGTAAAAGCCCGCGTCGCCGAATTGCTGCGGCTTGTAGGCCTGCCAGAAGACTATGCCAGCCGGTTATCGACCGCGCTTTCGGGCGGACAAAAGCAACGGATCTGCATCGCCCGCGCGCTGGCGGCTGAACCCGACATCATCATTTGCGACGAGCCAACCTCGGCGCTTGATCAATTGGTGGCGGATGAGATTTTGAAACTCCTCAAGAAATTGCAGGATGATCTGGGTGTCGGCTATTTGTTCATCACGCATGATCTGGGTATTGTGCGACGCATCGCGCACCGCACGGCGGTGATGCTGAAGGGCGAGATCATCGCGCAGGGGCCAACAGCCGATATTTTTGCCCCGCCGTTTCATCCCTACACGGAAAAACTCTTATCCTCGGTACCAGAAATGCGCACCGATTGGCTCGATGAAGTGTTAGCCAAGCGGGCATAAGGTGCGCTGCCCTTACGGACCGCAGGCGTCCTCGCCCGTATAGAATGCGAGCCGGGAGGCTCGCGGTCCGTTATTTTTGCATCAATCTTACTCTAGCCCTAGGGCTACGAAACGCACTTCTCCTGTTGGATTAGCCACGAGCAGCAGGACTGATTTTTTGCCATCTTTCTTCAACGCATCAATTCGCTTTAAAACAACGTCAGGCGTTGCGACGGTCTCTTGCTGGACTTCAACAATCACGTCCCCCGGAGATAAACGTTTTTCAGCCGCAGGTGAGTTAGGATCGACCTTCACGATCAAAACGCCTTTGACGGAAGCATTTATCGAAAACCGTTTTCGCGCTTCATCGCCGATCGTAACAAGATCAAGCCCAAGCGCTTTTTTAGAGACCGATTGCTCAGGCTGCACCGGATCATCTGCTTTGGCTAGTTTTTCGGTTTCATCTAGCCGTCCAAGCGTCACATGAACCGTCTGCTCTTTACCCTTGCGCATAATAACAATTTCAACCGTTTTGCCCACGGCCGTTTGTCCGACAAGCCGCGGCAAATCGCGCGATTCTTTGATGGGCTTGCCATCAAAGGTAACAATCACATCGCCTGCCTCAAGGCCCGCAGCTTTTGAGGGACCTTTTTCATCAATGCCTGCTACCAAAGCCCCCCGCGCGGTGCCAAGGCCTAAGGTTTCGGCGATATTGTCATCCACCGCTTGAATACGAACGCCCAACCATCCGCGCCGCGTCTCGCCAAATTGCCGCAACTGATCAATGATCGGAGCCGCAAGCGCGGAGGGAATAGCAAATCCAATCCCGATTGAGCCGCCGGTTGGCGATAAAATGGCGGTATTAATGCCAATCACTTCGCCTTCCATATTAAACAACGGCCCGCCGGAATTGCCCTTGTTGATGGCCGCATCGGTTTGTAAATATTGGCCATAGGATTGGTCCGAAATATCGCGGTTTTTCGCTGAAATAATCCCCGCTGAAACCGATCCCCCAAGGCCAAACGGATTACCAATGGCCATGACCCAATCGCCGATTTTCTCAACATCGGAATCGCCAAATTTAACCGCAACCAGCGGCTTATCAAACTTCACCCGCAACACCGCCAGATCGACCTTTGGGTCCTTGCCGATAATCTCAGCCTTCAACTTGCGGCCATCGTTGAAGATCACCATGATTTCATCGGCATCACCGATCACGTGATTATTTGTTACAATGATACCCGACGCATCAATCACAAAGCCCGAACCCAATGAGCTTGATTTATGCTGCGGTGGCATCTTGCCGCCATTCTCGCCCTTTGGATTCATGAACTCATCAAAAAATTCCTGAAAAGGCGTGCCGGGCGGCAATTGCGGGAGTGGCACGGAGCGTTGTTGCTCAAGAGGCGCATTGGTGGAGGCGGAGATATTGACCACCGCATCCATCACCTGTTCCGCAAGGCCTGAGAGGGATTCAGGCCCCCGCGCCATCGCACCAGTACTGAAAGCCATTTGCGCGCACAAAAGGGCGATAAAAAAGCCAATTTTAATCAAGCGAAAAATAGGCACGGTTTCGGCTCCTGCTCTATGCTTTTTTTAAATTATGCCTCATTCCTGAGTTTGATCGCTATTCTTAACCGAGAACGGATCTTTAAAATAACGCAGAAACTCGGACTCGGGACTTAGTAAAAGCCGCGTTTCACCCGGCTTTAAAGATGTCTCATAGGCAAGCAGCGAGCGATAAAAGGCAAAGAACTCCGCATCCTGCCCATAGGCTTCGGCCAGAATACGGTTTTTTTGCGCATCTCCCTCACCGCGTACCTTTTCCGAGGTCTTGGTGGCCTCGGCACGCAACACCACGACATCGCGATCCGCTTTCGCTTTAATCGTCTGCGAAAGCTGCGAGCCTTGCGCGCGAATATCAGCGGCTTCACGTTGACGCTCTGTCTGCATCCGTTGGAATACGGCTTGGCTGTTTTGCTCCGGCAAATCTGCGCGACGCAACCGCACATCCACCACTTGCAAGCCAAGGCCTTGCGCCTGCGCATTCACATCATCACGAATTTTATGCATCAAGCCCGAGCGGTCTGCGCGCACAACGGTTGATAGCGTTGCATCCGCCAAAATTGTCCGCACGGAGGAATTGACGATGGAGGTCAGCCGAATATTCGCACCCGCAACACTGTTCACGCTTTGATAAAAGCGCAGCGGATCGGTAATGCGATATCGCGTAAACGCATCAACCACCAAACGTTTTTGATCGGATGCAATCACTTCCTGTTGCGGCAATTCTAAATCAAGAATCCGCTTGTCAATCGTGATGACATTTTCGATGAAGGGAAATTTAATATAAAGCCCCGGCTCGGTAATCGGCGCACGCGCCACGCTTCCAAACCGAAACACCAAGGCCTGCTGCGTTTGTTGCACGACAAAGGTTGATGACAACGCCAAAAACACAACAACAAGAACGGCAATGCCCACTACAAATCGATAGGTCGAGTTCATTTCACTGCTCCCGCGCCGTTCTTCTTCTGCAAATCACCAAGCGGCAAATAAGGCACAACGCCTTGTTGAGCAGCGCCATTTTGATCGATAATGGTTTTTTCCGCCCCCGTTAAAACGCGTTCCATCGTTTCAAGATACATCCGTTCGCGAATAATATCTGGCGACTTTTTATATTCTGCATAAATCTGGCTGAAGCGACTCGCCTGACCAGTGGCTTCCGCAATCACGCGCTCGCGATAGGCTTCCGATTCTTGTTGGATACGTGCGGCCTCACCACGGGCTTCGGGTACCACTTTTGACGCATAGGTTTCGGCCTCGTTTCTTGCCCGGTCTTGGTCTTGTCGCGCGGCCTGCACGTCGCGGAACGCATCAATCACTTGCGCGGGCGGATCAACCTTTTGCAATTGCACCAAACGGATCACAACACCCGCACCATAGGAGTCGAGCGTGTCCTGCATCAATTGCCGCACGTCAGCTTCCACCGCACCACGCTCGGTGGTTAAAATCGCTTGAATATTGCGCTTGCCAATCACTTCACGCATCGCACTTTCGGCGACCGCTTTGATCGAGGTTTCAGGCTCTTGAATGTTGAACACAAAATCGGCGGCCTTGGCAGGGTTCACCTGCCATTGCACGGCGAAATCAATATCGACGATGTTCTCATCGCCCGTCAGCATCAGGCTTTCCTCAGCCAGATCGCGCTGCGTGTTACGCCCACGTCCCTCGCCTGAACGAAAACCGATTTCCGTCGTATTGACCGTCGTGACACTTGGGCGAATAACCGATCCAATCGGATAAGGCAGGTTGTAATTCAAACCCGGCTGGGTCGAGCCGACATAGCGGCCAAACACCAGATTAAGGCCCACTTCATCGGGCTTGACTGTATAAAGCCCGCTTGCAAGCCATAAAACGACCGCCGCAAGCCCGATCAGGGATAGGCCGCGACCACTAAAGGCCCCACCGGGCATGATGGATTTGAGCTGATCTTGGCTGCGACGGATCATATCCTCAAAATCAGGCGTCGGGCCATTGCCTTTGCTGCCGCCGCCCTGTGGCCCCTGCCCCCACGGATTTGGCTTTTTCGGACCCCATGGTCCACCGCCGCCTTGATTACTCCAATTCATTCAATCTTTCCTTTTTCTAGCCCGTCTTCAGCAAAAATTGGTCGATGTCTTTCTTGTCAAATGGGGCTTCTACACCGTTTCGTCAACGGCACCATCCCGCTCTCGTTCACGCTTCAGGCCCGTTGATAGGTGACATAAGTGAAGGAATATTGATCATCCGGCCCCGCTTCGTGCGTTTCCCGAAAGGTTTCCTTGAAATTCATGTGTTCAAAGGCCGGAAAAAACGCATCTCCTTCCGGTTTAGCATGAACCAATGTTAGGATAATTTTGTGCGCTTGCGGCAAAAGTTGGGCATAAACATCCGCTCCCCCCGCAACCGCTATATCAGACGCACCCATCTGAGCGCCGAGCCTGTTGCAAAGCTCAAGGGCTTCATCAATAGACCGAACGGTATGAACCCCGATTGCTGAAAAATCCGGATCGCGCGTCAAAACAATATTTTCCCGCCCCGGCAACGGCCGACCAATCGATAAATAGGTCTTGCGCCCCATTATTACGGGCCGCCCGACCGTATTGGCTTTGAAATATCTTAAATCGGACTTGATCCGCCAAATCAGGCCATTGTCCCGTCCAATCACACGGTTTTCGGCCATCGCAACGACAAGGGTGAGAGGAAGGGTAAGGGTCATAAAAGGCTCACAGCGGTTATGCTGCGAGCTTATAGATAAGCGAATCGTAGATATAAACGCCATTCACGGTGTAGCCAGAATAACGGATCGGCGATTGCTCGGTTGTATGAGCGATCTGACCTGCCTTTTTGAAGTGAAAAAAGTCCGGTGAGACAAGTCTAACCCGAGCAAGATCAAAATCGTTTAAAGCTACCGGCCCCGCCTTAATCGCATTTAAAATCACCATGAGCGCTTTTTGCAAATCAACATCCGCTTCCGGCGTAGCAATCACGAGTTTCCAACGCTCCGTATCAGGATTATAAACCCACGCGGCTGCCTGATAAGGAAACTTAGCTTTATCGAGCTCGTGCAACAAAAGGCGTCCACCTTCGATATCGTCCGTTACCAAAATCGCGTCAGCCATTGAAAAACTCCCTCTTGAGCGTCCGTGACGGCATGACGCATAGCTGTTGCCCTAACAATGCCGACCGATTCATAGCGACTTTCTTCGCTCCACATCGTAACTGTCGCCCAGTTTATACCAAAACCATAGCTTTGTCTCTCGGCTTTCAACTCCTCAATCAGATCGGCCACGCGGATCAATTTTTCAATATCATGGACGAAAACGTCGCGAACAACTGCCCGATCGGGGATCGCGTCCTGCAAAAATCGTTTGGCGATCCTCGCCTTCAACGCAAACTCGACTCCATATCCATACAGATAATACGCGTTTGAATACCGCCCATGATCGAACAAAAGATTGGCATCATCGATCTTTTCCTGAGCGAGTAGGCGCAATTGATCCCGCGAAATGGCTGACATTTAAGCCAATTCCTCGCTGATCTTTGAAAGATCAATATGCCATTTCCGTTCAAAAGCCGGTCTCAAATCAAGCTGGTGCTCTTTTGCCATAATCAATGCCATACCGATCACATCGGCAATCTCGGAGGCTAACTGCTCTTGTGCCTGCGATGGCTCCAGTTTATGGCGGCTTTGGCCGCTTAGTTTCAGATAGGCTTGAATACATTCCCCTGCTTCTTCAGCAAATTTAAGCGCTGTCCAATCGTGCGAGCGCGTTATCGCGTAGTGTTCCGTATAGGCGTGAGAGGCCTTAACAATAGCCGATTGAAGTTCAAAAAGATCAATTTTCATCAAAGCCTCTTATCCAATCAGTCCGCCGCAGCCAATCTCAACAGCGCCTCGTCCGATACCCGGCATCCTGTCCACCCGTCCATCATCTGAGCACCCATCGCTTTGTAAAACGCAATCGACGGCTCGTTCCAATCAAGCACCGACCATTCAAAGCGCGCGAGGCCCTCGTCAACGCAGCGTTGCGCCAGATGTTTGAGCAAAGCCTTTCCCAATCCCCAGCCGCGATAATCGGGTTTGACGAAGAGGTCTTCCAAAAACAGACCGTGTTTGCCGCGAAACGTTGAAAACGAATAAAACCACAGTGCAAATCCGGCATCTTCGCCGTTCCAAGAGACAATTTCGCAAAAGACGCGTGGATGGTTGCCAAACAGGGCGTCGGCGATCATCGCCTCGGTCGCATTGACCTGATCGAGCAGTTTTTCATACACCGCCAAATCGCGGATCAGCCCATGGACAAGGGCAATGTCTTTTAACTCGGCCCGGCGGATACGGATCATGACAATTCCTTAAACCGCCACAGCCGCTTTAATGGCGGGGTGCGGATCGTAACCTTCGATCACAATATCGTCGAAGGTGAAATCAAACAGGGATTGCACCTTGGGATTAAGCTTTATAATCGGCAAGGGGCGCGGTTCGCGCGCAAGCAGCAGTTCCGTTTGCTCCAGATGATTTAAATAAATATGCGCGTCCCCGAAGGTGTGCACGAAATCGCCGGGCCTTAACCCTGTTACCTGCGCCATCATATGGGTTAGCAGCGCGTAGCTTGCGATATTGAATGGAACGCCCAAAAAAATATCCGCCGAGCGCTGATAAAGCTGGCACGATAACCGACCGTCTGCAACGTAAAACTGAAACAAGCAATGGCAGGGCGGCAGCGCCATTTTGTCCAAATCCGCCGGGTTCCAGGCTGATACCACAAGCCGCCGCGAATCAGGGTTCCGCTTGATCTCGTTGATCACCCATTGGATTTGATCGACTATGCCGCCGTCCGGTGTGGCCCATGAGCGCCATTGTTTGCCGTAAACCGGGCCAAGCTCGCCGCCTTCATCCGCCCATTCGTCCCAGATCGTAACCGCATTCTTGCGCAAATAATCAATATTCGTCTCGCCTGCGATAAACCACAGCAATTCATGGATAATCGAGCGAAGATGCAGCTTTTTGGTCGTCACCAGCGGAAAGCCCTTTGACAAATCAAACCGCATCTGATGCCCAAACACCGAGCGTGTGCCTGTTCCCGTCCGGTCCGTCTTGACGACGCCTTCGGCTAACACCCGCTTTAATAGATCATGATAGGCTTGCATCTTTCGAATCCCTTTAAAGCTTTCGATCTTAACCCGATAAAGCCTGCAAGGGGACCTCAAATGCATCAACCACCCCCCTTTTGTCCCCAATGGATTACCCCCTTCCGTTTCCGGCCCGAAGCCCCTATATTCGGTTTGCCGTCGCAAGGCGGCTATGAGGATAAACGAGCATCGGAATAAACCTTTCGGACCCGGGGGCGGTACCCGGCGCCTCCACCCAAGCGCATTGCAGGATGCGCTTCGGCGGGGGCGAAACAGGATCGACGAGGGCGTAAAGGGTGATCTTTCTTCCGGTATGGTTCCGCCGTTATCGGGCTTTTCTATAGTTGCCAATGACAACTATGCTCCGGTGGCTCTCGCTGCGTAATGCGGCGCTGGTACCGAAATCAAAGCCCTTGCGCCTAGCAGCGTAAGGCGGGGTTCGGAGGCACCTGGCAACAGAAGCCTCCACTTTATTTGAGTTTGTAGGATCGCGCGTCATGCCAGAAGATATCATCCGTTACGACCTTCTGGTCCAAGAGGCGCTTCGTGGCGTCGTTCGCCGAGTCCTGATTGATGCTGCAACCCATGGCCTGCCGGGCGAGCATCATTTTTTCATTTCCTTCCGCACCAAATCCCCCGGCGTTCACATTTCAAATCGCTTATTGGAGCGTCACCCGGA
>Ga0316217_10005334_pt1 | contig 13385 bp, 10 predicted proteins | sample 1anoAmetaG_FD_203633 | JGI IMG/M metagenome (GOLD analysis project Ga0316217, IMG submission 203633) | Freshwater microbial communities from Trout Bog Lake, Wisconsin, USA - 1anoA | ecosystem: Environmental > Aquatic > Freshwater > Lake > Hypolimnion/Profundal zone | place: USA: Wisconsin...
CCGCATTGCGCCGCGACTGGATTCTCAAACGCGGCGACGTCGAGGAATACGACGGACGCGAAGTGAAGCCGATGGACAACGGCTATCTCTCCGGCAAACACGCCGAGTTCGCCAGCGCGGCGGAGAAAAACCGCCTCGTGGAATTTCCCGGCCTGCTCGGTCAGCGCCGCAAGCCGCTGCGCGCGAAGGCGGGCAAATGCGTCACGCAGCTCGCCTACGCTCGCGCGGGCATCATCACGCCGGAGATGGAGTTCATCGCCATCCGCGAGAACCTGGGCCGCGCCCGCATCTCGGACATGGCGAACGACATCGTCCGCAACCAGCTTGACAAGCAGCACGCCGGTTCCAGCCAGCTTGCGAACAGTGAATTCACACCAAGTGTTTTCCGCAAATTTCCGCAGCGCATTCCCGCCGAGATCACGCCTGAATTCGTCCGCGCCGAAGTCGCCGCCGGCCGCGCGATTATTCCGAACAACATCAATCACCCCGAGTCCGAGCCGATGATCATCGGGCGCAATTTCCTCGTGAAGATCAACGCCAACATCGGCAACAGCGCCGTCGCGTCGAGCATCGAAGAGGAAGTCGAGAAGATGCGCTGGGCCACCAAGTGGGGCGCGGACACGGTCATGGATTTGTCCACCGGCAAGAACATCCACGCCACGCGCGAATGGATTTTACGCAATTCGCCCGTGCCCATCGGCACCGTGCCGATTTATCAGGCGCTCGAAAAAGTGAATGGCCGCGCCGAAGACCTCACGTGGGAATTGTTCCGCGACACGCTCATCGAGCAGGCCGAGCAGGGTGTGGACTATTTCACCATCCACGCCGGCGTGCTCTTGCGCTTTGTGCCGATGACCGCGAGCCGCATGACCGGCATCGTTTCGCGCGGCGGCAGCATTATGGCCAAATGGTGTCTCGCGCATCACAAAGAAAATTTCCTCTACACCCACTGGGACGAGATTTGCGACATCATGGCCGCGTATGACGTTTCGTTTTCCATCGGCGACGGTTTGCGCCCCGGCTCGATTGCCGATGCGAATGACCGCGCGCAGTTCGGCGAACTCGAGACGCAGGGCGAACTCACCAAGCGCGCCTGGGCCAAAGGCGTGCAAGTCATGAATGAAGGCCCGGGCCACGTGCCGATTCACATGATTGAGGAGAACATGGTCAAGCAGCTCGAATGGTGCGGCGAAGCGCCGTTCTACACGCTCGGACCGCTCACCACCGACATTGCGCCCGGCTACGACCACATCACCAGCGGCATTGGCGCGGCGATGATCGGCTGGTATGGCTGCGCGATGCTCTGCTACGTCACACCCAAGGAACACCTCGGCCTGCCGGACAAGAAGGACGTGAAAGACGGCGTCATCGCCTACAAGATCGCCGCGCACGCCGCCGACCTCGCCAAAGGCCATCCCGGCGCGCAATACCGCGACAATGCCTTGAGCAAGGCACGCTTCGAATTCCGCTGGGAAGATCAATTCAACCTCGCCCTTGACCCCGTGACCGCGCGCGAATTCCACGACGAAACCCTCCCGCAGGACGGTGCCAAGACCGCGCACTTCTGCTCCATGTGCGGCCCGCACTTCTGCTCCATGAAGATCACCGAAGACGTCCGCAAATACGCCGCCGAACAAGGCATCGCCGAGGAAGAGGCGCTGAAAAAGGGGATGGAAGAAAAGTCGAAGGAGTTCGTGGAGAAGGGCGCGGAGGTTTACGCGAAGGCGTAATCCTCGGAGCGCGCCTCAAGCCTTCTTCACAAAGCAGGCTTTCAGACCGACAGCGATGCCGTCCACTTTGCAGTCAATCTCGTGACCGCCGTCCACCAGGCGGATCGGTTTGGATTTCGAGCCGCCCTTGAGCACGGACGAACCGCCGAGCTTCAAGTCTTTGATGAGGATGACGCAGTCGCCGTCGGCGAGCACGTTGCCGTGGGCGTCCTTCACCACGCGCGGGCCGGCGGCGGCTTCCGGCGCGGCGGCGCGCGGCCATTCGTGGCCGCAGGTGACGCATTCCCATTTGTCGGGGAATTCCAGAACTTCGGTCATCTCGCACATCGGGCAGGCAGGTTGGCTCATGAAAAAACAGGATAGCAGCAATCCGCGCCGCGAATCAATCGCGCACTTGGCCAAAACAGTTACGCCTTGATTGACCGCACCGCTTCGACGCAGCGGCCACAAATGGTCGGATGCTCGGCGTTCTGGCCGATGTCCATTTCCCAATGCCAGCAACGCTCGCATTTCTGGCCGTCGGCTTTAGAAACCGAACAAACATTTGAGTCCTGGCGGGGTTCAAAAACCACCTGGGAAACATTGACCAATTCTCTAAAATCAACTGGAGTTCGTTGAACAATTTCTGCGAATGAATTCGGCCAAAAAGGAATGACAAGTTTTGCTTCCAGCGCCTTGCCAATTAGCTTTGCCTTACGGCTGTTTTCCAATTCCGGCAGAATCATTTCCCGCAATCTCAATATAGCTTGCCAACTGGCCGATTCATAGTCTGCACACTGAAACGTCAGAGGCTTCCAATTCACTTCATGCACCGAACCGGTTGGTTTGCCGGGAATGAATTCCCACGCTTCGTCGGCCGTAAACGCCAAAATCGGCGCGAGCATCTGGCACAGGCCGGTCACCAGCCGGTGCAGCGCGGTCTGCGTGGAACGGCGGCGCGGCGAATTCGCGGCGTCGGTGTAGAGGCGATCCTTGATGACGTCGTGATAGACCGACGAGAGTTCCACGGCGATAAACTGGCTCAGTTTCTGATAGACGACGTGGAATTCGTATTGGTCGTAGGCGGCAAGGACTTCGGCCTCCAGCTTCGCAAATTCGCCGAGAATCCAGCGGTCGAGGCCGGTCAGTTTTTCGTCGGGCACGGAATGTTTTGCCGGATCGAAATCGTAGAGGTTCGAGAGCTGGTAGCGCAGCGCGTTGCGGATGCCGCGATAGGTCTCGCCGACTTTGTTGATGCGTTCCTCGCTCACGACGATGTCGCTGCGGTAATCCTGCGACGCGACCCACAGCCGCACGACGTCCGCGCCATATTTTTTGACATAGGCTTCGGCGGTCTGCGGTTTCTCGTAAGCGCCCTGCTTGCTCTTGGAAATTTTCTCGCGGTCGGCGTCCACCATGAAGCCGTGCGTGAGAACTTTCTTGAATGGAACAGCATTATTTCCAGCGAGAGAAAGCAGCAATGACGACTGAAACCAGCCACGGTGCTGGTCGCTGCCTTCGAGATAAACGTCGGCCTGCCAGACTTCGTCGCCAGTTTTGCCAGCGTGCTGCAATTCCTGCCGCTGTTTCAAAACAGCGCGTGAGGAACTGCCGGAATCAATCCACACGTCGAGCGTGTCGCCGGATTTGGTGACGGCTTCCGCGCCGGTCCAGTTCGCCGGCTTCACGAGCGCCCAAAGTTCGGCGGCGGATTTCTCGAACCACACGTTTGAGCCGTGTTGCTCAATCAAATCAGCAACTTTGCAAATGACATCTTTGTGAAGAATTTCACCGCCCTTCGCATCGAAGAACGCCGGAATCGGCACGCCCCATGTGCGCTGGCGGCTGATGCACCAGTCGGGCCGCGATTGCACCGCGCCCTTGATGCGGTTCACGCCCCAGTCGGGAATCCATTTCACGCGGTCAATCTCGGCGAGGGCCTCTTCACGAAATGTAGAAGTCGAGGTGACGAGACTCTGACTATTTTCGGATTTTAATTTGAGACTCCTCACGTCGTCTCCTACAGAAACAACGTGGTCAATCTTGATGAACCACTGGTCCATCGCGCGGAAGATGACGGGCGTCTTGCTGCGCCAGCAGTGCGGGTAGCTGTGGTGATAATTTTCCTGATGCAACAGCGCGTGGCGGACGCGAAGTTCGTGCAGCACGGCTTCGTTGGCGTCGCTCTTGCCGTGCTTTTCGAGAATGGATTTGCCCACCATCTCAGCGGGCATCTGCTGCTCGACGGGCAATTCGTTTGAGTAAGCCAGCTTTCCATCGTCATCCACCGGCGAATAAATCGGCAGACCATTTTGGCGGCCAAGATTGTAGTCGTCCTGACCGTGACCGGGCGCGATGTGAACGAAACCGGTGCCGGTGTCGGCGGTGACAAAATCGGCGGCGAACGCCTTGCCGGTGCGATTACAAAACGGATGTTGATACTGAATCGTCGCGATTTCTTCGGTGGCGAAAGGAGTTTCAGTGTAATTAGCCCAGCCGCATTTTTCAGCGACAACCGGCAGCAAGCCGCGAAACAAAATGAATTTTTCGTCGCCGACATTCGCAGTGACGTATTGAAGTTTTTCGTTATAAGCCACCGCCAAGTTCGCCGGCAACGTCCACGGCGTGGTTGTCCAAATCACGATGAAAGTTTTTTCACGACCGACGACGGGAAACTTCACAAACACGCTCTGGCTGACGTGGTCCTGATATTCGACTTCAGCCTCGGCGAGCGCAGTCCGGCACGGAATGCTCCAATACACCGGCTTTTTACCGCGATAGACAAACCCCTTGGCCACGATGTCTGCGAACAGACGTAGTTCGTCGGCCTCGTATTCCTTGTTCAGCGTGAGATAAGGATTGTCCCAATCACCCAGGACGCCAAGGCGCTTGAATTGCGCGCGCTGGATGTCAATGAAAGTGCGTGCATAATCTTCACACGCATCACGAATGCGTTTGGGCGTAGCTGAAGATGCAAGTTCGTCCCATCCTTTGTCTGTTTTCGCAATTTCTCTAATTTCCGCAAATTCGCTCGTTTTGTCTTTTTTCAAAGCCTTTCGAAACTCTTGCATCACTTTGAATTCAATCGGCAGCCCATGGCAATCCCAGCCGGGAATGTAGGGTGCGCTTTTGCCGCGCAGGGTCTGATATTTGATGATGATATCCTTGAGGATCTTGTTCAGCGCGGTGCCGACGTGAACATCGCCGTTGGCGAACGGCGGACCGTCGTGCAGGACGAATTTTTCGCCGCCGGCGCGGGCGGACTGAATCTTGGCGTAAAGATTCGCGGTTTCCCATTTCTTGAGGCGCTCCGGCTCGCGCGTGACGAGGTCGGCTCGCATCGCGAAGTCGGTGCGCGGGAGATTGAGCGTGTCTTTGTATTCCATTGCGATTTAAGAAAACAGACGGTAACAGCCGGAAAATTGAGTGTCAACGAACGCGCGCGGCTTGAATTGGAATTGAAACCGGGCAAAAAAAACCGGGCCAAGCGGTCAGAAGATGACCGAGAGGCCCGGGGAATTTAGAATGAGTAAAACGTGGGATCACGGAGAACTCCAATCTGCGCCTTTACTGGAGCGCAAATCGAAAATGTAAAATTCAAAGATCATGTTGCAACCGGACCGTCACTGACTGCCTGCTATGCGTTGCAACTGGAGATATTAAATCATGGTTCCTTATCTTTGTCAACACGACTTTGAAAGTATAAGCTATGATAATCACTTTTGCGACTGTTGATTAGCGGGCGGGTGCAGGAATTGACCGAGCGGTTTGCCGGACGTGGTTCCGGGAAAAATCCTGTTTACAGAAATGTTCCGGGTGCTAGCATCCGTGAAGAATAAAACGAAGCGAGGAACGCATGAAAAAAATCGAAGCCATCATCAAGCCTTTCAAGTTGGAGGAAGTCAAAACCGCCTTGGCAGACTTGGGAATCCAAGGATTGACCGTTGCCGAAGTCAAAGGCTTCGGCCGCCAGAAGGGCCACACCGAGATTTACCGCGGGAGCGAATACGCCGTGGACTTTCTGCCGAAAATAAAAATTGAAATCGTCCTGGCGGACGCGCAGGCGGCGGCCGCAGTGGATGCGATCATGAAAGCGGCCAAGACCGGGAAAATCGGCGACGGGAAAATTTTTGTCAGTTCCGTGGAAAGCGTGATCCGCATCCGCACCGGGGAAACGGGCGAACAGGCGGTTTGAACCGGCGGACAATGATGGTGAGAAGCGGTGCGAAAGGTTGATTTTATTGGACAAAATGCCCCTGTGAATAACTTGCGAACAAGAGTTAATATGTTGTCCTCGAATCTTCCGCTTCGTTTGCGTAAAACATCCGCACCAACAAATGCGGTCCGCAGAGTTTCACCGGGTCTTGACAAGAGAGTTGGAAGTGGTTTGCCGGATTCTTTTTAAGTTATTGACAACAAGCGTCTTATTTTTTGAATGAAATGAAATCCTCTGTGAACAATTCGAGCCGGCGGTTTGTTTTGGCTGGATGGACGGTGTTTGACGAGGGGAGCGGCCCGGCAAACTGGCGGGAAAACCCGAGATTTGGACTAGGTGAATAAAACGCTTTATTAACGGCCTTTTGATCGAACGCACATGCAACATTCGGCGGAAAAAATTTGGGGTTCAGCGCAGGAACATCTCCGTTCCAAATTGAGCGCCGACACCTACAACATGTGGTTCGCATCGCTGCGCGCGAGTGCGATCGACAACAGTCACGTCACGCTGGAAGCTGCGAACGAATTCTGCGAGGTCTGGCTCAAGGACAATTATTCAAGTTTGTTGCAGGACGCGCTGGCCATTGCCGCCGGCCGGCAGCTGCAAATCAAATTCAAATCAGCGCCCGGGATGACCCCGATGACTGCTGCGCCCGCCGCCGCGCCGACGAAAGTGAAACCCCCGGCGGTGGTTCATGATCGGGCCACCAACGGCGACACCCATTTCAATCCCAAGAACACGTTTGATTCCTTTGTTGTTGGCAACAACAATAATTTCGCCTACGCCGCCGCCAAGGCCGTCGCCGAGGCGCCTGGCAAATCCTACAATCCGCTGTTTCTTTACGGTGGCGTCGGACTGGGCAAGACGCATTTGCTGCACGCCATCGGCCAGCAGGTTTCGGCGACCAAAAAAGGCGCACGCGTCGCCTACCTTTCGTCCGAAAAATTCACGAACGAATACATTGACGGCATCCAGAACAACCAGCTTGCCAAGTTCCGCAAAAAATACCGCCAGACCGACGTGCTGCTGATTGACGACATCCAGTTTCTCGCGGGCAAGGAGCGCATTCAGGAAGAATTTTTCCACACGTTCAACGCACTCCATGAAGGCCACAAGCAGATTGTGCTGACGTGCGACCGGCCGGCCAGCGAAATTCAGGGCCTCGAACACAGGCTCGTTTCGCGCTTTGAATGGGGTCTGGTCACGGATTTACAGCCGCCGGACATCGAAATGCGCCGTGCCATTCTCAACAAAAAGGCGCAGAACATGGGCGTCACGCTGCCGGAGGACGTGCTGGATTTTCTCGCGAACCGCATTCGCACCAACGTCCGCCGACTCGAAGGCGCGCTCATTCGCGTCGCGTCCTACGCCTCGCTCACCGGCAAGAAACTTTCCATCGAAGTTGTCGAAGGTCTGCTGCGGGAAATTCTCCACGAAGAAGGCCGTTTTTCCATCAGCATTGAAGTCATCCAGAAAAAAGTGGCGGAACATTACGACATCCGCCTCGCCGACATGACCAGCAAGCGCCGCCCGGAAAACATCGCCTTCCCGCGCCAGGTCGCCATGTATCTTTCGCGCCAGATGACCGAAAGTTCGCTCAACACCATCGGCGAAGCCTACGGCGGCCGCGACCACGGCACGGTGCTGCACGCTTGCCGGCTCGTCAAAGACCGCATGGAAGTGGACGCCAATGTCCGCCAAGTTGTTCACTATCTGGAAAAGCAGTTGATGCGATAAGTTTCGGCGTTCGGTTTTGAACTTGAAACTGAAAACTTGAAACTCGAAACTGCTGCAATGCCGGTCATCGAAGTCAGCAATCTCACCAAGGCCTTCCGCACTTACAAAAAGCAGCCGGGATTTTCCGGCGCGGTCAAAGGGCTTTTTCACCGGCAATACGACCAGACGCTGGCCGCCAACGAAGTCAGCTTCAAGATTGAACCAGGCGAACTGGTCGGCTTTCTCGGCCCGAACGGCGCGGGCAAGACGACCACGCTCAAGATGCTCGCCGGTCTGCTTTATCCGACCAGCGGCACCGCGAAAGTTCTCGGCTACACGCCGTGGGAGCGCGCCGACGGTTATCGCCGGCAATTCGCGCTGCTGCTCGGACAAAAAAATCAGCTCTGGTGGGATTTACCCGCGCGCGAATCGCTGGAGCTGAACGCCAAAATCTACGGCATTCCTGCCGACCGCTTCGAGCGCACCGTCGCCGAGATGAGCGAAATGCTCGCCGTAAAAGACAAGCTCAACGTCAGCGTGCGCGAACTTTCCCTCGGCGAGCGGATGAAGATGGAGCTGATCGCGTCGCTGCTGCACGAGCCGAAAGTGCTGTTCCTCGACGAGCCGACCATCGGTCTCGACGTGACTTCGCAGAAGACCGTCCGTGATTTCATCCGCCGCCACAACGCCGAGCGCAAGACCACGATTTTGCTCACGAGCCATTACATGGCGGACATCCAGGCGCTGTGCGAGCGCGTCATCATCATTGACCACGGGAAAATTTTCTTCGACGGCAAGCTCTCAGAAATCGTGGATCGCTTTGCCGACTTCAAATTCGTCACCATTCAATGCGACAAGGCGAATGAATATCCGGCGGAAAAACTGGCGCATTACGGCGAAGTCGTCGAAAAAACTCCCGACGCCATCACGCTCAAGGTCAAGCGCGACCGCGTCATCGCGGCGTGCAAGGCGCTGCTGGACGAACTGCCCGTGAGCGACATTGACATCCAGGAAGTGCCGATTGAGGACGTCATCCGCCAGATTTTTGCGCGCTAACTGATACGCGATTTCATTAAACTTGGCCGGAATTTTGGAATGAAGATATAAGCGTGTGAAACTAATTACGAAATTTCTTTTAAGTTCTCCGGTCTCTCAAATGACATTCCTCCGCGTTCTTCAAGTGTGAACGATTGGGATTTCATGCGTTTTGGATATTGTCGCGTATATTGTGTAAAGCCTACGGAACAAAGTAATATGTCACCCTCATTTCCTTCCAGAGTCCATTCCCATTCTTTTTTGTCCTTAATGTAAGCGGCATTTCGCGGTTCGCGCTCTTTGCTGCGTCCAATTCCTTGAAGCTGCAATCCCAAACCTCTTAAACCCGTTTCAATATCTACACGAAGGTCGTAAACATTCCGAAAAACTAGAGTTGCAGGAGAAATCCAAAATGAAAAATATTCAGATGGCGGACCGGGATTTACCCACGCAAAAATATAATCTATATCGAATAAAAGCTCGTATTGAGAAGGGTTAAAAGAAATCCCGTGGATGACAACATCGTGCCATCCCATATTGTCAAAATCCGCTTCTGTCCAAACAGATTTCCGGAGAACATATTTTTCTTGAGGAGAAAGTGGCATTCAGAAATAAATTCACATTGCACACGCTCTCCCAAAACAATTTTCAAACCACCACCGAGCTTTTTTCCACACCGGGAATTTCCCGCCGCGACTGCACAACGTGATCCACGAGACCGTAAGCCTTCGCTTCCTCGGCCGTCATGAAATTGTCGCGGTCGCAATCCTTTTCCACCTGTTCCACCGGTTTGCCCGTGTGCTTCGAGAGGATGGCGTTCAGCGTCTGCTTGAGTTTGAGCATGTGCTTCACTCGGATTTCCACGTCGCTGGCCTGGCCTTCCGCGCCGCCGAGCACCTGATGGATCATGATGTTGGAATTCGGCAGCGCGTAACGCTTGCCCTTCGTGCCCGCCGCCAGCAGCACCGCGCCCATGCTCGCCGCCTGCCCGACGCAATAGGTGTTCACGTCGCAGGTCATGTATTGGATCGTGTCGTAGATCGCCAACCCCGCCGTGACGCTGCCGCCGGGCGAATTGATGTAGAGATGGATGTCCTTCTTCGGGTCGGCCATCTGGAGAAACAAAAGCTGCGCGATGACGACGTTCGCCACCGTGTCATCTACCGGCGTGCCGAGAAAAAGAATGCGGTCCACCAGCAGCCGGGAATAAATGTCCCAGCTCCGCTCACCGCGGCCGGTCTGCTCCACCACAATCGGAACGAAATAATTTTGCATGGGAAATAACTACCCCATTTTCGCCGCAAGTAAAGTTGCAAACCTTGTCCGCAGATTGCGCAGACAGCCGCAGATTAAAGTCTTTGAATGCGTTAATCAGCGAAAATCCGCGCAATCTGCGGATGAAAAGTTTTCCAGATCAACACAAACGCGCTCGCGAAATCCTGCGGTTGCTCGTTCACCCACTTCGTCACCGCATCCGGCGCAAACCAGTCACCCGTCTCGATTTCATCGGGATGCAGCGTGAACGGCCCTTCGCTTTCGCAGCGGTAAATCCAGCAGAATTCCCAGCCCGTTTCCTTGCGCGCGTCAATCTTGAACAGCCGCTGCGGCGGCTGCGACAGGCGCAGGCCGATCTCCTCGCGCACCTCGCGCACCGCGCACGCGTCGTAATCCTCGCCGCTGTCCAGATGGCCGGACGCCGACGAATCCCATTTGCCGGCGGCGATGTCCTTTCTCATCGAGCGCTTCTGGAGAAACACCTCGCCGCGCGCATTGAACACCAGCACATGCACCGCGCGATGCCACAACCCGCGCGCATGAACCTCGCGCCGCGTGTTCTGCCCGACCACCTCGTCGCGCTCGTTGACGATGTCAAAAATTTCTTCGGCCATGGGAAATAAAATTATTTTCGGAAAAAGTTTTAACCGCGAACCACGCGAAATACGCGAACAAAATTCAAAATAATTCCCTTTCGTGTATTTTGCGTATTTCGTGGTCAAAAAATTCTTCGCTCATTTTTTACCGCGTTGTTTCAACCGAGCTTTCGCTTTTGAATCTTCAAATTGAACAGCGTCACTAAAGTCGCTGTTTTTAATATAAAGTTCAGCCAATGCGCCTTGATCATAATTCCAGATGTGTGCAACCACGCGAGCCGGCAAGGACGCGCATTTTTCAGGATTCAGCATTGAAACTTGTCTCTTTTTCGCAAGATTTCCTTTTTGAGTTTTTTGCCCATTTACAAAAACCCTTGGTTTCGGATGAACCAAACTTTTTCGCAAAGCCAAAAGCTGTCCCAAATCGTGGTAGAGTTCGTTTTCTGGAAACTCATACCCTTTCAAAAATTGTTTTGGTGCTTCAGCTAATTTTTCAAAAGTGCTTAAGCGTTCCAGCGTGTTAAATTGTTCTCCATCGCATTTATATGTGAGATACAAATTTGCGAGTGCTTCGATTAGGCAATTTGCAATTATGATGATGACTGCATGGGTTTGAGCACGCTGGGAGATTGCGTCTTTTAAAATTTTTCCGTCCGACTCAATGGAATGAGCCGAATTCAGGGCTTGAATTTCTGAATCGAGCTTGTCCCAAGCGGCTTTGTTTGTCTTTAGAGCACCATACAACAGCGGCAAGTGATGTTCGATTACGACATGCTTCATGCCTGTGATTTCCATATCTTTGGAGACATCAACAACAATTTGTTTCATAAATGGCTACTCAAAAATTGCGTTAGCGCCACAAATTGTTCCAGCGTCAATTTCTCCGCGCGTTCCTGCGGCGAGATGTTTAATCCGGCAAAGGCGGCCGCCAGTTTGTCCGCCGCCCAATCCTGTTTCAACAGTTTCAGCATCATCTTGCGCCGTTGCGAGAAGCCGCGCTTGACGATTTTCACAAAAGCCGGCCGGAGATTTTCCGGCAGCAGCGGCGTCGCGCGGCGCACGAGGCACACGCACGCGGAATCCACGTCCGGCGACGGGAAAAAACATTCCGGCGGAATCTTGAAGCTGCCGCGCGGTTCAAAATCAAGCTGCACCAGCAGCGTCAGAATGCCGTAATCGTCGTCGTCCGCCTGCGCCATCAGCCGCTTCGCGACCTCCAGTTGCAGCGTGGCGACAATCAGCTTCGGCGCGCGCGGGCCGGCGGCGAGTTCCACCAAGATCGGCGAGGCGACGGAATACGGCAGGTTCGCCACGAGCTTCCAATCGCTCCAGTCGCGCGGCTCGCGTTTGAGAAACGCCAGCGCATCATCGTGCAATAAATGGAACGCCGCACCCTGCTCCGGCTCGACGGCTCTTTCCGACTGACCGGCCAGCGCATCCGCCATCAAATCGGGACTTCGTTGTTCCGTGCCGAACCGCTCGCACAAAAAGTCCACCAGCCGCGCATCCATTTCAATCGCCAGCACCTCACCGGCTTTTTCCAGAAGCAATTCCGTCAACGGCCCCAGCCCCGGCCCGATTTCAAGGATTTTATCCGTCGGCGTGATTTCCGCCGCGTCCACGATGCGGCGGAGCTGGTTGCCGTCGTGGAGAAAATTCTGGCCGAGCGAGCGCGTCAGTTGAATGTCGCGTTTCGCCAGCAACGAGCGCATTTCGGTGAGCGTCATGGGAAAAATTGAGCCACAGATAAACACAGATAAACACAGATGGAAAAGAATCGCGTTTGTTTCATTGGATTTTATCTGTGTGCATCTGTGTCAATCTGTGGCTAAAACTTCGGCCAAAGCTTTTATGGTTTTCGCCAATTGTGCTTTGGTTGTGGTCAGCGGCGGCGTGAAGCTGATGACATTACCATGTTCGCCTTCCGGCAGGAAAATATAGCCACGATGCAAAAGCGTTTTGATCGCGGTCAGTGCCGCTTCGGTCGCGGGTTTGCCGTTTGGCAAAGTCAATTCCACGCCGGCCATCAAGCCGAGACCGCGCACGGAATTTTGAATTTTGAATTTTGAATTCTGAATTGAAGCGAGTTCGTTCAATAAAAATTTTCCAAGCTCCGCGCTGCGTTCACAAAGTTTCAGCCGACGAATTTCAGCGATTTGCGCCAGCGCCATCGCGCAACCGACGGGATGACCGAGAAATGTGCTGGTGTGGATTGCCTCGCCAGTCGAGACCGGCCACGCGGCGTCCATCAAATCGGCACGCCCCACGCAGGCCGAAAGCGGAAAGCCACCGGTGAGCGCCTTGCCGAGACAGATCACATCGGGAATCACGCCGGTGTGCTCGCACGCGAACCATTTGCCTGTGCGGCCAAAGCCGGTGTAAATCTCGTCGAAAATCAGCAGTGCGCCGAACTCGTCGCAAAGTTTTCGGAGCAGTGGCAGAAATTCCGGCGGCGGAATGTTGATGCCACCGCGCGCCTGAAGTGGCTCAACGAGAATCGCGCCGATTTTTTTGCGGCGGAAAATCCGGCGAATGCCGGTTTCAATTTTCGCCAGTTGTTCCGGCCGGGTTGGAAATTTCACAAAGCTTCCGAACTCCCGGAGCTGCGACCGGAATGGGCTGCGGAAATGTTCTCGGTGCGTGGCGTTCAGCGCGCCGTAGCCGAGTCCGTGATACGCGCCTTCAAACGCGATGACGCCGCGTTTGCCGGCGGCGAGCATTGCTGTCTTGAGCGCGGATTCGACGGCTTCAAAACCGGAGTTGGAAAAAATGACCTTCCCGGATTTCCGATTTCCGATTTCCGATTTCCGATTTGTCTTGGCCCAGCGCTCATAGGTG
>Ga0316217_10005335_pt1 | contig 13385 bp, 15 predicted proteins | sample 1anoAmetaG_FD_203633 | JGI IMG/M metagenome (GOLD analysis project Ga0316217, IMG submission 203633) | Freshwater microbial communities from Trout Bog Lake, Wisconsin, USA - 1anoA | ecosystem: Environmental > Aquatic > Freshwater > Lake > Hypolimnion/Profundal zone | place: USA: Wisconsin...
TACCTCAACTTCTGACAGGCCTTGACGTAGAGAAACGCCACGGCGAAGAAGACAACGGTGAACAGCAACATCCAGAAATCTTGCATCGCAGGTCTCACAGTTCAGGGAGCGGGTATTCGTGCTCCAGAATCATTCTGGCTCACGCCTTGTTCGAGTATCGAAAAGGTTTCCTAAGTAAAGCGTAAGGACGGGAGGGAATCGTGCGGGGAGGGGGCAGAACTGCGCCAAATGCGCCAGAAGAATCGCAACTGCGGCTTCCCCACGACTGCGCGCTGGGCAGGCATTTTACAGCTTTTTCCGCAGGTATTCAAAGACCACGTAGCCGATCAGGCCGGAGACGATGGCAATCGAGAAGTTCATGCCGGTGAGGATGTCGGCCAAGGCGAAGGCCAGGGTCTTGCCGTATCCGGCGGAACGAGTGAATTCGCCCATCAGCAGATTCGAATAGAAGAGGAAGACGATAAACGCAACCTCAATGACGGCCCGCCAAAGGGCTGTGATGCGGCGATTCTTCCGGTCTCCATTCATGGGGGAATGGTAGCAGGAAGCGTATAAAGATCTCTTTACCCGCGGTTTGGGTTCATTCCTGGTTTCCGCTCCAGCCCTCGGGGAGGAAGCGATAGCCGACCCAGGGCTCGGTCTGGATGTACTGCTTGCCGGTCTCGGCTTCCAGCTTCTTGCGCAACTGGCCGACAAAGACGCGCAGGTACTCCGGTTGATGGGCCGATTGCGCGCCCCACACCGCGGTAAGCAGGGCGCGGTGGGTCATCACCTTGCCGGCGTGCCGAGCCAGGTGGAACAGCAGGTCGAATTCCTTGGGCGTCAGGTGGATCGGCTTGCCCTGCACCTGGATGGAATGCGCTTCCGCGTCGAGAACGAAGTCGCCGGCCTCGATGGCCGCGGTGGTGCGTTCCGGGGCGCGCCGCAGGTGGGCGCGAACGCGGGCCAGCAACTCCTGAATGCTGAAGGGCTTGGTCACGTAGTCGTCGGCGCCGGCGTCGAGCGCCTCGACCTTGGAGCGCTCGTGGTCGCGCACCGAGAGCACCAGCACCGGCGTCTTGCCCAGGGCGCGGATGGCGCGGCAGACCTCGACGCCGCTCAGTCCGGGCATCATCAGGTCGGTAATCACCAGGTCGGGCGGCCAGTCGTGGAAGACTTGCAGCCCCTCCTCGGGGTCGTTGGCGGTGCGGACATCGAATGCTTGCGCGCTCAGCGCGGCGCGCAGCACGCGGGTGATCTGCGGTTCGTCGTCGATGACCAGAATTCTGCCCGGCATGATCTTTCTCTTTCTTCGGAAGATTACATCATCGGGCGCGCCGGGTATCATTCCGGTGGAGAAGATTATGGACGCGCTCTCCCACTCGCGCAATGCGGCACGCTGGATTGCGGTGACGCTCTCCGTGGTGCTGACCACCATGGCGCTGGTATCGCTGAGCGCCAACTCCACCGCCGCCGGGATGGTGTTTCTGGTCCTGGTGGTGTGGTCGGCGACCCAGGTGGGCATCTGGCTGGCGTTGTATATCGCCGTTCTTTGCGCCCTTTCGTTCGACTACTTCTTTCTGTTTCCCTACCGCACGCTGCGCATCGCCGGAGCGTCGGAGTGGGTGGCCATGGTCTCGTTCCTGGCCAGTTGCGCGGTGGTGAGCCGGGTGGCGGAACGGGCGCGCCGCCAGGCGGTGCAAGCCGAACAGCGCCGCGCGGACGTGGAACGGCTTTACGAACTGAGTCAGGAGATGATGCTGCACGAGGATGCCGCCGGCCTCGTGCGGGACCTGCCGCTGCTGATCGATCGCATCTTTGCGCTGGACGGCGTGGTGTTGTATGTGGGCGACCAGGACGGTTTTCATGCCTCGACCGCCGATCTGCCCATGAGCATCCAGGCCAGCCTGCGCGCCATGACCCAGGGACCCCATCCGACGCTGGTCATCCCCGGAGGGTTCCATGTGATGACCCTGATGATGGGGCTGCGGCCGGTCGGCGCGTTGGGCTGGAGGCCGGCGGTGCTCTCCCGCGAGGTGGCCACCGCGGTCAGCGCCCAGGTGGCCATCGCGCTGACCCGCTCCACGGCCATCGAGGCCTCGGCGCGCATGGAGGCTGCCCGCGAGGGAGAACGGCTGCGCTCGGCGCTGATCGATTCGCTGACCCACGAACTGCGCACCCCGCTGACCTCGATCCGCGCCGCGGCCACTACGCTGATGCAGGCCGAGGGGTTGGACGAGGCGGGAAGGCTGGACCTGGCCTCGCTGGTCGACGAGGAGGCCTCGCGCCTGGATACGCTCATCGGCCAGGCGATGCAGATGGCGGAGATCGACGCCAATGTGGTGCGGGTTCATTTGGCAAAGCAACAGCCGCGCACCTTGCTGGAACAGGTGGTGGACGAGGCGCGGACGGCTTTGTCCGCGCATCGGGTGGCGATCGATGCGGAGACGCCCGACAACCCCGCCTGGTTCGATCCGCATCTGTTGGGCCGGGTGCTGCGCCACCTGGTGGAGAACGCGGCCCGCTACTCGCCGCCGGGCAGCCGCATCGTTCTGGGCAGCCGCCGCACCGGCGATCGCCTCGAGTTTCGCGTGGCAGACAACGGCCCCGGAATCGATTCCGCCGATCTGCCGCTGGTCTTCGAGAAGTTCTACCGGGGCAAGCGGGGCAAGAAGACGGGAAAGGGATCGGGGATGGGCCTGGCCATCGTCAAATCCATCTTGGCCGCGCACGGCGGGTCGATCGCCGCGGAAAGCGTTCCGGGGCAAGGAACTTGCTTCCGCTTCTGGGTGCCGCTGGTGGAGAAGGAGCCGGGCGGCAAGGGGTGAAGGGCTATGTTCCAGCCTGCCCGAGAAGAGCGCGCAAAGCGGCTGCAGATTGCGGAATGCCCTGCACTTCGAGCATTGCCAGATACTCGGGCACGGTTCTCGCAGGATTCTTCAGGTCAATGCGGTGGCATTCCGCCGCTTGGCATACTTGATCCGGCGCTATGCGAATCAGCTCCAAAATGAATTCGTCCGGGTGCTTCGCGACAATGCCGAATTTCCGAACCTGCTCGGCGGGGAAATCCTTCAAGTTTTTTGTCACAATGACCGTCGCCTTGCCTCGGACGGCAGCAGCCAAGACGTGCCGGTCGTTCAAGTCGGGAAGGTCGAGAGCGGGGATGAGCTTCCGGTATCCGGTCACCAAGGCTCCCGGTGCATGGCTGTCCATGAGCCGCCGCGTACGTTCCAGTTGTTTTCGCGTCAGGTCCGGCCGATTTGAAAGAAGATTGGCGATCCACTCCTCGTGAACATCGGCGGACCATTTCGCCTGAAAGGCCCCTTCGAGGGTCAAATACATGAGGAGGCTGCGCAATCCCGCCGGATAAAGGACGTTGGCGTCCAGGAATGCGACGAGCGGAGGCATGGATCAGAGACCAAGTTCCCGATCGTAGGCGGATAACTCCTCTAGAGCCGCTCGGCGTTCTGCATGGAGTCGCCGCTGGTAGTTGAGCAGACTGTCGAGGCGAACACGACGATGGGCGCCGACCTTGCGAAAGGCCACCTTGCCTTGATTCAGCATGGAAATCAGGGTAGGCCGGGAGACATTGAGCATGTCTGCGGCCTGTTGCGTGGTGAGCTCCGGCTGAACTGGGATCATTTTGACCGCGTTCCCGCGGCTCATCTCCTCTAGGATCTGGACCAGCAGCCGGGCGGCCGCGTCCGGGATCCGAATGGTCTCTTCGCGGGCCAGATTCGATGAATGCACGTCGATGGGGAGTTGAGACGCCAGCCGCTGCGCCAGGATCAGACTTGTCTTCTTGGCAAGCAGAGCTTCAGCCTCCGAAGGGAGAACTGGCCCGAATTGGGATTCGAGGAGCATCGCGATTCCGCCTCTCCTTCGATAATACAAAATCGAAATAAACGAAATCAACCGAATTGAACGAAAAGCGTCTCTTTGCAATGGCCTGAAAATACCCGAGGAGATTCCACCCCTGCGGAGGCAAGGCCAAAACGACCGGTTCTATCTCGGCTCTTCGCTCCAGTCGCAGGGAATCTCCCGGCGCTGCTCGGAACTGAGCGCCGCCCATTCCAGCAGCCGCAGCACCCGCCACGCTTCCAGCGCGGTCACCGGCGCGGGAGCTTTGCCCAGCAGGGCGTCCCGGATGCCGGCGTAATACAGGCGGTAGTCGCCGGGGATGGGCGTGTAGGGGCGCGTCACCTTGCCACCGTCGATGTCCACTTTGAGCAGGCCCCAGTGGGCGGCCGGCTCTTCGCCCCATGCGCCGCCGGGGATGCGGGTAAGATTCATCAGCGCCGCTTCCTGCGGATCCAGTCCAAACTTCCAGTAGTTGCCCTTGGTTCCGCGCACGTGGAAGCGGGGCCGCTGCAGCGAGGAGAGGCAGTTTGCGCCCAGGGTCACCGAGAAGGCCGGATAGCGCAGGCGCAGAAGGAAAGAGTCGTTGGCGCCCTCGCCGTCGCGCTCGCGCAGCACCTCGGCCGCAACCGCCTCGGGCTTGCCGAAGAGCGCCAGGGCCTGGTCGGCCAGATGCGGGCCGAGGTCGATGAGCAGGCCGCCGCCGGCCGCGGGGTCGTCCTTCCACGCCTGGGGCTTGGGGCCGGGACGCCAGCGATCGAAGCAGGAATCAAGATGGACAACCCGGCCCAGGGAACCTTCATGCAATAGTTTCCGAAGCGTCTGGAAGTCGCTGTCCCAGCGGCGGTTATGGAAAGGCGCCAAGAGCAGGCCGCGGGTCGCCGCCAGCTCCATCAACTGGGCAATCTGCGCCGCATTGGCGCACATCGGCTTGTCCACCACCACGTTCTTGCCGGCCTCCAGAGCCTGCCGGGCCACGTCGAAGTGCGTGCCGCTGGGGGTGGTGACCACGATGAGCGAGAGCGAGGAGTCGGCCAGCATCCCCTCGAGCGAGCGGTACGTGACGATGCCGGGATAACGCGCGGCGGCCAAGTCCGAGCGGCGCTCGACTACAGCAGCCAGTTCCAGTCCATCGACAGAAGAAACCAGCGGCGCATGAAAGACGCGTCCGCCCACGCCAAAACCTACCACTCCGACTCGAATCATTTGGACTACTCCGCCGGCAAACCCATAAACGGGTTGCCCATTCCAAGACAAGGGAGAACAGTTCGACCCCGTTCTATGGGATGCTACGCCTCATAGCGGCTATTCAAAAGCCAATATCCACAAAGATGAATCCACCGGGTTGCGCGGCGTTAATCGCACCAAGAATCTTCAATACGTTTCCGGCAACAAGACTGTTCCTGTTGGTGCTCAACACCACCACCGCAAGATTGCGATCCTTCAAGCTCTGCTGATAGCGAATGCCCTGGTCTGCCGTGATCATCAGGTCGAAACCGGCCTGTTCCGCAGCGGCGATCAACGCGCCGTTCGACAGTCCCGCCCATCCCTGGAACGCGACAGTAACGACTGTGTGACCGGGCAGCAGCAGGCGGAGATTCTGCGGCAGATTCTCATCCAGCAAGACTCGCCTTGGCATCAGGGATGCATCTCGGTGGTGCGCGCGATGAAGTCGAGCAGTTCGGCGATCTGTTCGCGACGCACGGTCGGGAACTCCTGCGACAGTTCCGGCACACTCAGCTCGCTCAAGTTGCGCAGAATCGCCGTCACCGGCACGCGCGTTCCGCGAAAGACCCAGGCGCCGCCCTGCGTGTCGGGTTTGCTCTCCAGCGCCGCGCAACAGGACCAATCGATCGTTATCTGTGCCGTAGCCATGGCTGTCTCCTCTTCGCTTCGATTCTAGCGAAAAACCACGCAAATTGTACTGCGCCCTCGGAGCGGAGATCGCGGAGTTCGCTGGTTGCGCCAACCCCGCCAACCCCGCTTATCCCTCCAGCTTATACCGCGTTTCCGCCAGCCGGTAGAGCCGCCGCCAGACCAGGCGGTTCATGGTGACCACCATGGTGGCCATCAGCACGGTGGCCAGCAGCAGGATGGAGAAGCGGCCGCTGTCGGTGGCGGCGCTGATCTGCGCTCCCAGGCCCAGGGTCGAGAGGGTCTTGTCGCCGATATGGAAGTACTCGGCCACGATCGAGGCGTTCCATGCCCCGCCCGAGGCGGTAATCATGCCGGTGACGAGATACGGGAAGATGCCGGGCAGGATCAGCCGGGTCCAGCGCTGCCAGCGGGTGAACTTGTAGACCGAGGCGGCCTCTTTCAGGTCGGAGGGGATGGCCATGGCGCCGGCGATGACGTTGAACAGGATGTACCATTGCGTGCCCAGCAGCATGAGGGCGATGGAGCCCACGCCCAGCCCGCCGCCCATGCGAATCAGTCCCAGCAGCAGCACGGGAAACAGCGCGGTGGCCGGAACCGAGGCCACGACCTGGGTAATGGGCTGCAAGACACGGGCCAGCTTGGGGCTGGAGCCGATGGCCACGCCCACGGGGATGGTCCACAGCGCGGCGATGAGCAGCGAGGCGTTGACGCGCAGGTAGGTGGCGCCGGCGCCCATGAGCAGGAGTTTGATGTCCGGCCAGGTGACGCCTTGAATCATCTGGACCGCCTTGAAAGCGCCCCACAAAATGGCCAGCCCGGCAAAGGATCCGAAGACGATGGGGATCAGCAGGCTGCCGGATTCCGCCGGACCGTCGACGGATTGCACCGTGCGGCATTCCTTGGTGGTGGAGAGGCGGCGGTACATGCGCTCTTCCATGGCGTCCCAGGCGCGCGCGGGCAGGCGGGTGAGCGCGCTGGAGTGCTGCAACAGCGAGAGAATGGGCGAAGTGACGCGGGTGTTGGATTCGACCTGCTCGAATTTGAACTTGTCGCTCCAGGCGATCAGCGGACGCCAGATCAACTGGTCGGTAGCCACGATGATGAGAACCAGCACCGTCAATCCCCACAGCAGGGCGTGGGTATCCACGGGGTTGGCGGAAGCGGCGGTTTGCAGGTAGCTGCCCAGGCCCGGCAGGCGGAAGTCCCTATCGCCCAGCACGAACATCTCGCAGGTGATGAGGAAGAACCATCCGCCGGCGACCGAGACAATCGAATTCCAGATGAGGCCGATGGCGGCAAAGGGCATTTCGAGCTGCCAGAAGCGCTGCCAGGCGGAGTAGCGGTAGATGCGCGAGGCCTCGATCATCTCCTTGGGAATGCTCTTCAGCGAGGAGTAGAAGCTGAAGGCCATATTCCAGACCTGGCCAGTGAAAATGAGCAGGATGGAGCCCATTTCAATGCCCAATTGATGGCCGGGGACCAGGGCCATCATGGCCAGCATCACGCCGGGCAGGAAGCTGAGCACCGGGATGGACTGGAGGATGTCCAGGACCGCGACCATCCAGGCCTCGATGCGCGGATTGTAGGCGGCGATGTAGCCGTAACCGACGGCAAAGATCAGGCTCAGCAGGTAAGCGATGCCGATGCGCACAATCGAATAGAAGGCGTACAGCGGCAACGCCCGCACCGAGTGGGAGATGGCGACCGCAGGGACGGGTTTTGCCAGCCAGTAGGCGCCCATATTGGCCATGGCGAAGAACAGCGCCAGCCCGAAGGCCAGCACCGCCATGTCCGTGACAAACGGCCAGGTGCGCGCGGTAACCAGGGTGCGGGCAAGAGGATGTTGTTTGGTCACTCGGCATCCTCGCTGGCGGAGATTTCTTCCTCTTGCGCGTCGGGGAGCACAAAGCGGCGGCGTCCGGCGTCGAAGTCGAACAGCTCGGCGTAACGGCCCCAGGCCACGGCGGTCTCCATCTGGCGCAGGCATTCCTCCTCGCTGAACTGCTCGTCGAGCATATCGAGGAAGAACTCCTCGGAGATGGTGTGATCGCTCTTGGCTTCGAGAGCGCGGCGAATCTGGCGGAGCAGCAAAACGTTGGCGATCGCCGCGTCGCGGAACAGCTCCTTTTGCCGCAGGATCTCCGAGTTGGCGAACTCCGTCCCGCTGGGCGTGATGGCCGCGTCGCCTTCTTCGATCTGCAGGAAGCCGAGCAACTGGGCGGCGTCCACGATGGGCAGCAGGTCGTCGATCTCGAAGGCCAGGTCGTCGGCCAGGCGGTAGATGTCGTCTTTCCCGCCCTTGTCCAGCAGCAGTTCGAGCAAGCCGGCCATGCCGCCGGGCCGGGCGTGGGGCAGCATCTGGTAGTGCATCTGCCGCTGGTCGCGCACCTGCGTCCGCTGATCGGGCGCCTCGGCGGGGGCCACGTCGGGCTTGGTCAGCACCTTGTAGATGTAGTCGACCAACTGCGTGAAAGGCTCGGATTTGCGGTCCCTGGGCTGGGCCAACTGCACCTTGAAGTCGGTGCGAATGTGGCCGGGATTGCGCCCCAGCACCACGATGCGATCGGCCAGCAGCACCGCCTCTTCAATGTTGTGGGTGACGATGAAAACCGCTTTGGTGGGCATGGTTTTCTTGGCCCATAGCTCCAGCAGTTCGCTGCGCAGGTTTTCGGCGGTCAGCACGTCCAGAGCGCTGAAGGGCTCGTCCATGAACAGCACTTCCGGCTCGACCACCAGGGCGCGGGCAAAGCCGACGCGCTGCTTCATGCCGCCGGAAAGCTCCTTGGGGTAGGCGGCCTCGAAGCCGTCCAGGCCGACCGTGTCCAGCATCTTCAGGCTGCGCTCGCGGCGCTCCTCGGGAGGCACACCGCGGGCTTGCAGCGGGGCCTCGACGTTTTCCTGCACCGTGAGCCAGGGGAAGAGGGCAAAGCTCTGGAAGACGATGGAGACGTTGATCTCGGCCTCGGCGATGGGCTTGTTGTGCCAATAGACCTGGCCGGCGGTGGGCGTCGAGAGCCCGCTCAACATGCGCAGCATGGTCGATTTTCCCGAGCCCGAGGGGCCCAGCAAGGCAAGAATCTCGCCCGGCACAATCTCCAGATCGGTGGCCGAGATGACCTGGATGCGATTCTGGCTGGGCTGGGCGTAGTACTTCTCGATCTTTTCGGCGCGAACGATGGCTTCCGCGGCCGGGGTAGGGATCTCGTTCAGGATGGCAGTATCCGACATGCAGGGTCCTCCGAGGGGGGTCCGCGAGCCTGACTGCGCGGCCGGCTACAGCATTTTCGGAATGGGCGTCGATCGGAAGCTCGCACGCATGTGGCTTTATCCATCAAGAAAAAGCCACCTTGCACGCCCTTCGAGAACTCCAGGTGAATTCCGAAAAATGCTCTGGTGTTGCAAGTATATTGCGAACTGATTGGGCTCAGATGAATCGGCGCTGGGCGTTCGAGCCCGCATCGAAGCTCTCGGCTCGTCCCTGCCGCCCGGTACTTGCGTGCCCAGCGGCGGAAAGCCGATGCGGAATCCCACAGTTGGAGCGTATCATTTGAGGTAAGCGTCTAGCCATTCCAGCCAATTTGTCGCCTGCGATGGGTCTAGACTGTGTGCTGAAACGGTTGCACAGGGTCTGGTGCGCCGATCGTTCAGCGTTCAGGAGAGTATGCCGGAAAACGCAGCCAAACCCAAGGTCCTGGTGGCCGACGACGAGCGGGTGATCGCCGATTCGCTGGCCATGATCCTGAACCAGAGCGGCTTTGAAGCCCGGGCGGTCTACTCCGGGGAAGCCGCGCTCGAGCTGGCGCCTGCCTTCCGGCCCGACATGCTCATCTCCGATGTGATCATGGCCGGGCTCAACGGCATCGACGCCGCCATCCGCGTGCGCGAGTTGCTGCCCAAGATCAAGATCCTGCTCTTCTCCGGCCAAGCCGCCACCGCCGATCTGTTGGAAAAGGCGCGCCACAACGGCCACGAGTTCGAAATCCTCGCCAAGCCCGTCCATCCCCAGGACCTGCTGACCCGGCTCAGAGGCTGAGACGTCCGGCCTCGCCTTGGGGCCAAAGCGGACCAACGGCAGCATCAGAATGAATGCCTTGTCCAGTTGAAGCCATGCGAAGTCCCCGGTCCCTCGCGAGGGACCAGGGCACCCTCGCTGTGGCTCGAGACCGGGGCCACCCACCAAATCTCAGCAACACCGCGAATTTCCCTTCTTGTGTTATGGATCTGTGGTAGCCTCAAAAGCAAATACCGAATGATTGCCACGGATGGGGAAGTGCCCGAGTTTCAGGTATGCGGGGGCGTGTTTGCCGAAAGACGAAACGGCCGGACTGCCGCTTGCGATTCGGAACAGAAATGAGAAAGACAAGACTGGAGGAGAGACCAATGGAAGCTACACAGACCGAAACGAGAAGCAACGCGGCCCAGGAAAAGTTCGCTTATGAACCGCCGAGAGGTATGTATATCCCGCTCAAGCTCGCAGAGGGGATACAACTCACAGGACGGGGTGGATCGCCGGATTCCTATTGCGCAGAGGGATGCCCCTTTCACCAAGGGTCCTGCAAGTAATTGACATCGAGGAAACGCTGCAATCCCGTGGTGGCCATGAAAAGAACGGACCGTTTCTCGATGCAGAATGTGGGCGGAGAGAAATTCCTCGTGCCTCTTGGTTCCCAAGTGATCCACCGCAATGGGATTGTGGTTTTGAATGCCGCGGGAGCTTGCCTATGGGAGAAGCTCGCCAGGGATTGTTCTGCCGATGAGTTGGCGACTGCCCTTGCGGAACGCTTTGACGTCGAATGGGTGCGCGCCCGTTGCGATGTGCAGACTTTCCTCGATGAAATGGTGGAATTGGGAGCGATGGAATGACGCTTCCACTCCCTACCGACTATGGCCTTGTCCTGTCCGAACTGACCAAGCGCGCGGCGGCCTGCCGCCAGCCGGTCAACGGCACGTTTGAACTGTCCGAGCGTTGCAACCTCTCTTGCTCCATGTGCTATGTCCGCCAAAGCGCCAAAGACCATGCGCAGCGCTTAAAGGAACTCTCTGCCTCGGAGTGGCTGCGTCTCGCGCAAGATGCCGCTGACAATGGGATGGTCTTCCTGCTTCTAACAGGAGGTGAAATCTTCCTGCGCAGTGACTTTTTCGAGATCTACGGGCCTCTCAGACGCATGGGTCTCGTGCTGACGCTTTACACCAATGGCACTCTCATAACCGATGAAACGGCGCGACGCCTTGCGGATGCTCCACCGAATGTGACTGAAATCACTCTCTACGGCGCATCCGCAGCGGTCTATGAGGCGGTCACCGGCGTTCGCGGCAGCTACGCACATTGTCTGGCCGGAATTGAGGCCCTTCTCCGGCATGGCATCCCCCTCGGATTGAAGACCACCCTGAGTCGCCAGAATATCGGCGAGCTGGGGGCAATGCAGAAAATGGCGCGCGATTGGGGCGTTCCGTTCCGGACCGGCTGGCTGCTCAACAGGCGGCGTGACGGGCGTTCTTCGGATATCGAAAACTGCCGCATGTCCGTCAAAGACTCAGTCGCTCTCGAAGCAGTCGATCGCGCCTCCGCCCTCGATTCGACCGAAGCCGCGCTCCGCGAACCCTCGATGGACCAGGCCCGGAGTTTCCGTTGCCATGCCGGCAAGTCGGTGTTTGTCGTCAATTCCTCCGGGGAAATGAATGCCTGCCTCCAGTTGCCGCAGCCGATGGCGCGTCCGCTGGTGACCGGTTTCCGCGCGGCATGGGAACATGTGCAGCGTTTCGTCGATGAAGCACCGCCGCTCTCACAGACCTGTTTTTCCTGCAAAGCGCGCGCCTATTGCCTTCAATGCCCGTCGTGGTCCTGGCTTGAGAGTGGAACATTGACCGAGCCTGTGCCATATCTCTGCGAAATTGCCTTCGCGCGCCGCGAACGGCAGGGCCAAGATGCATAGCTCCCCAATTGCGGTTGGGCGGGATAGAAAACTGATCAGACGTCGCGGCGGCCTTCCATGGCGCGGGCCATGGTCACTTCGTCGGCGTACTCGATGTCGCTGCCGGCGGGAACGCCGGTGGCAATGCGGGTGATTCGGACCGCAGGGCCGCGCAGGGCCGTCGCCAGCCAGTGAGCGGTGGCTTCGCCTTCGAGAGTCGGACTGGTGGCCAGGATGACCTCGTCCACCTCGCCGCGCTCGACGCGGGCCAGCAGGGTGCGGGTGCGCAACTGATCCGGCCCCACGCCGTGCAGCGGCGAGAGGGTTCCGTGCAGCACGTGGTAGACGCCCTGGTAGCCGCGGGTGCGCTCGATGGATGCGATGTTGGTGGGCTCCTCGACCACGCACACCAGCCGCTGGTTGCGGGTTGCGCTGGCGCAGTAGGCGCAGGGATCGACGTCGGTGACGTTGTTGCAGACCGAGCAGAGGCGCAGGCTGGCCTTGAGCCCGCGCACGGCTTCGGCCAGCGCCGCCGCATCCTCGTCGGTGGAGCGCAGGATGTGGAAGGCGAAGCGCTGGGCGCTCTTGGTGCCCACGCCGGGCAGCTTCTTCAACTCTTCAATCAGCCGGGCCATCGGCTCGGCATAGCGTGACACGGGATGCGCCTTTCTGGGGAAGCAGATGACAGGTTACAGATTACAGATGACAGATGACAGATTACAGATGACAGATGACAGATGACAGATGACAGATGACAGATGACAGATGACAGATGACAGATTACAGATGACAGTGGTCAGCTCCTTCACTGTAATCTGTCATCTGTAACCTGCTTCACAGCGTGCGGTATACAATGCCGGCGAAGACGTCGGGGCTCATGAAGCCCTTGCCCCAGGCGGCATCGAATTCCGCAGTCGGTTTCTTGGCGACGGCTTCCTGTTCGGAGGCGCCCGCCATCTTGAGTGCGGCCACCTTGTCGCGAACGGCCGCGAGCATGTCGTGGTACTTCTGGAAATCGGCTTTGTTACCCAGCGGCCCGTGGCCGGGAATGATCTTGGTGTCGTTGCCAGCTACGGCAAGCGCCTTCTCCGCGGCGCGAATCATGCCGCCGATGGAGCCGCCCGTGCCTTCGTCGATGAAGGGATAGATGCCGTTGAACCAGATGTCGCCCAGGTGCAGGACATCGGCTTTGTGAAAGTGGATGGAGATGTCGGTGTCGGTGTGCGCGGGGTCGAAGTGAACCAGGTCCAGCGAGTCGCCGTTGCGCCACATCTCAAGTGCGTGGTCGAAGGTGACGGTAGGCAAAGCGCCGGCCGGGGCCGCGGGCGTGGTCGAGTGAAACATTGCCATGGTATGCGGGACGAGAAGCTGTTTGCGGGTGTTGCGATGCGCGTAGATGGTGAATCCCGCCGCGTGCAGGCCTTCGTTGCCGCCGGTATGGTCTCCGTGCCAGTGGGTGTTGATCAGGATGGCCGGCGCGCCGGCGCCGTCTTTGCCGATGGCGGCGATGGCCTCGCGAATGCGCGGGACGGCCGGTGCATAGCTCGCATCGATGAGCAGGTTGCCGTCCGGCCCGGTCTGGAGGGCCATGTTGCCGCCCTGGCCTTGAAGCAGATAAAGGTTGTCGTAGAGCTTGGTTGTCTTGATGGGAACGTCGGCGCTCGCGGCCTGCGTCTGCGCGGCGCGGTTGGCCGGCGATGCGGCCTGCGCCCGCGCCCAGCGCGGAGCCATGGCGGCGACGCCGGCCGCCGCGCCGAG
>Ga0316217_10005336_pt1 | contig 13384 bp, 8 predicted proteins | sample 1anoAmetaG_FD_203633 | JGI IMG/M metagenome (GOLD analysis project Ga0316217, IMG submission 203633) | Freshwater microbial communities from Trout Bog Lake, Wisconsin, USA - 1anoA | ecosystem: Environmental > Aquatic > Freshwater > Lake > Hypolimnion/Profundal zone | place: USA: Wisconsin...
CGGCCAAGCTGCCGACGATTGACGCGTCGGGCGCCAAGGCGGTGGTGGTTGATTTTACGGGGACCGACACGCGGGGAGGCGGCAAGCCCGCGCGGCTCGTGGGGGTGGTGCTGCCGCTCAACGGCCAGACGTGGTTTTACAAGCTCATGGGCGACCCGGAAGTTGTCGCCGCCCAGAAAGAAGCTTTCATCGCCTTCATTCAGTCGGCAAAATACCCGTAAAAATCGGTGAAAAAATTTGTCGAATTCCTGACCTCGCTGAAGCTCACGGTGACGCTTTTGGCCTTTTCCATTGTGCTGGTGTTCGTGGGCACGCTGGCCCAGGCGGATGAGGGGCTCTACGGCGCCCAGGCGCATTATTTCAAACAATGGCTCGTGGTGGGGGCGAGTATGTTTGGGCACAAGCTGCCGTTGCTGCTGCCGGGCGGCTATCTGCTCGGCACGCTGCTGCTGGTCAACCTGGTGGCGTCGCACATCTACCGGTTTGAGTTTTCCTGGCGCAAGACGGGCATTCAACTGGCGCACGCGGGCGTGATCGTGTTGCTGGTCGGCCAGCTTTCCACGGACATGCTGTCGCGGGAGCTGCAAATGCATTTCATCGAGGGCGAAACGCGGACCTATTCCGACAGCGCCACGGATTACGAGCTGGTGTTTCAAGCCGGCGACACGGTCACGGCGATTCCGGAGAGGATGCTCAAAGCCGGCACCGAGCTGGAGATCGCCAGCCTGCCGTTTCGGGTCCGCGTCAAACAGCACTGGCACAATTCGGACCTGAATTACCGCGCGCCGATGATGCAGAACGGTCCGCCGCAAGCCAATCACGGCCTGGCGCTCAATTTTGATTTCTCGCGCGTGGACGATGTGAAGGCCATGGATGAGCGCAACGTGCCGACGGCGTTGCTGGAGTTTCGCACGGCCGCCGGCTCGCTGGGGGACTGGGTGGTGAGCGACTGGGCGGGCGATCCGACCATCGTGGCCAGCGTCAGCAGCCAGTATGCGCAAATGGGCGCGGAGATGGCCCGCAAGATCGCGGGCCAGTTGGTCGCGCCGCAGACCGTGACCGTGGACGGCAAAACCTTCACTTTCACGCTGCGTCCGGCGCGGGTGGTGCATCCGTTTTCGTTGACGCTGCTCAAGGCCACGCACACGGTCTATCCGGGTACCGACATTCCCAAGGATTTCCGGAGCCGCGTGCGCATTGACAATCACCAGAATGGCGAGAAGCGCGAGGTGGAGATTTCCATGAACCATCCGTTGCGCTACGGCGGATACACGTATTATCAATACCAGATGGACGCCGGCCAGGTGGCCGAGCAGGCGGGCCGCACGCCGTCCTCGGTGCTGCAAGTGGTGCGGAACCCGAGTTGGTTGACGCCCTACATCGGCTGCGCGATGGTAGGCTTGGGCTTGGTCATCCAGTTCCTGTTTCATTTGACCGGCTTCGTCTCCAAACAAAAGAGAGCATGAAAAAGATCTTTCATAAATGGTTTCCACCTTTGCTGATGTTCGCGATGGCGCTGTGGTTTTTTGGGAATCTGCAGGCGCCCAAGGACAAGGATTTCGCCTTTGCCGAATTCGGCCGGTTGCCGGTGACCGCCAACGGGCGCATCGAGCCGATGGATTCGCTCGCCCGCAATTCGCTGTTGGAAATCCGGGAGAAGCAGACCGTGAACCTCGAGCCGTGGCGGGACTGGAATGAAAGTCCTAAAATCATCCCGGCCACGGAATGGCTGGCCAATGTGATGATGAATCCCGTCGTGGCCGACGACTGGCCGGTCTTTCGCGTGGACAATCCGGATCTGGTTTCACTGCTCAAGCTGCCGGACCGCGACCCCGCCAAAAAGTCCGACGGCAAGCATTATTCGTGGAATCAGATGCAGCCGATGTTTGACGCTTTTGGCAAGGAAAACGATCGCATTCAGAAGATCGAGGCGGCCAACCGCACGGCGTACGAAAATGCCATCGCGAAGATGCAGGAGCGGCTGCAACTGTATGCCTCGCTGCGCAACACCCTCCAGCCCGCCGGCGCGCAGAATTGGCCTGCGGAACTGGCGGCCTACGAGCGGCTCATCCCGGAGGGCGTGGCCGCCGCACAGGCGCAGCAGGCGAAGCTCCCGTATGATCAGACGAACTTCAATGTGTTTGTCGCCTATATCCAGGAATTCCAGTTCATGTCCGGCATGCAGACGGCGCTGGTGCTGCCGCCGGTGGGCGCGGCGCCGCAATGGCGCCGCATGGGCGACGCGTTGTTGGATCTTCCCCACGTGAAGCCGCCGGTTCTGGACGAGAGCATCCGCGACTACGCCCGCATGACGGGCGCGCTGGCGATGAATCAGCCGGCGGAATTTAATGCGGCGTTGGCCGACTTGCGGTCCCTCCTCACCGCCAGCCAGCCCAAGGCGATGGCGAAGTCCCGCGCGGAAGTGTTCTTCAACCAGATGGAGCCCTTTTACCACGCCATGGTGATCTATGTGCTGGCGGGATTGCTCGCCTGTTGTTTCTGGTTCAATTTGTCCGAAACCCTGCGGCGGGCGTCGGTCTGGCTGCTCGGACTGGCCTTTGTCATTCATACCGTCGGCTTGGTGTATCGCATGGTCCTGGAAGGCCGGCCGCCGGTGACGAATCTCTATTCCTCGGCCATTTTCATTGGCTGGGGCGCCTGTTTGCTGGGGTTGATCCTTGAAAAACTCCATAAGAACGGCATTGGCGCGGTGGTGGCCGCCGGCATCGGTTTTATCACGTTGATCATTGCGCACCACCTGGCGCTGGATGGCGACACCATGGAAATGATGCGCGCCGTACTGGACACGAATTTCTGGCTGGCCACCCATGTGGTGGCGGTAACCGTGGGCTACGCCAGCACGTTTGTGGCCGGGTTCCTGGCGCTCATTTACGTATTGCGCGGCCTGTTCACCCGCACGCTGGACGCCGCCACCGGCAAATCGCTGGCCCGCATGATCTACGGCATTGTTTGCTTCGCCACGCTGTTCAGTTTTATCGGCACGGTCTTGGGGGGCATCTGGGCCGACCAGTCGTGGGGCCGGTTCTGGGGTTGGGACCCCAAGGAAAACGGCGCGCTGATCATCGTGCTCTGGAACGCGCTGATCCTGCATTTGCGGTGGGGCGGGCTGATTCGCGAGCGCGGCCTGGTGAACTGCGCCATCTTCGGCAACGTGGTCACGGCTTGGTCCTGGTTTGGCGTCAACATGCTGGGCATCGGCCTGCACAGCTACGGGTTCACCGAGGCGGCGTTCAAGTGGCTGGTGATGTTTGTGGGGAGCCAATTGTTGTTCATTGCGCTGGGGCTCCTGCCGGTGAAGCTGTGGAAGAGTCAATCCGCACGCAGCCGGTAATAATGCGCGCCGCCGCCGGTCACCGGCACGAGGGTTTGAAACGTGGTGCCGTTGGTTTGGACGAGGTTCGTCACCGACTGCCACACGGAGGCGGGCGAGAGGCTGGTGGTGGTGGTTAGGGCCATGCCGGCGCCGCTCAAGGGCCAGCTTATTTGCAGATTGGAGCCCGCCAAGCCCGAGGTTAAATCAACCGGCGCCCCGATTTGGCCCAGCGCCGCTGCCGCCGGCAGCACATTGCCGCCGGGGTTGAAGAACGAGGCCGTGTCAAAACCAGCTTCATTGACGCCGAACAGGGCCTGATACTCGGTGCCCCACCAAAAGAGGCCGGCCGCCAGGCTGTTCGTCCCGCTCTTGACGGTCTGGGCCAGCGCCACGAGATATTCCACCTGGCCGTTCGTGGTGCCGGGGAGGCCGTAAATGTTGGTCGTCCAATAAGTGTTGGTCCAGGGAAACGCCGTTTCGGCGACCAGCACGGGTTTGCCATAACGCTGCGCGGCGTTGGTCAGGCAATTGGCCAGGGCGCTCAAGGGTCCGTGCCAAAAAGGATAATAACTTTCACCGATGATGTCGAATGGCACGTGCTGCGTCTGGATCAAATTGTCAAAAAACCATTCGGTGGTGCTCCAATCGCCGCCGCGATCAATGTGAACGATGATTTTGGGCGAGTTATTGCTGGTGACGTCATGAATCCCCTGGATGGCGGCGTTCATCAATTGCGCCAGTTGCGACCATTGCACGGGGGCGTTGGTGCCGGGCACGGCGCCCAGCGGCCACAACATGCCGCCGGTGATTTCATTGCCCACCTGCACGTAATCTGGCGGGGCGCCCGCCGCCACAAAGGCCGCGAGGCAATTGCTGTTGTAAGCGCGCATTTCCTGCACCAGTTGGGTGAAGGTCAAGTTTGTCCACGCCGCCGGCATGGTTTGGTGGGCGGGATCGGCCCACGTGTCGGAATAATGAAAATCCAGCGCGAGCTTCATGCCGGCGTTCTTGACGCGCACGGCCAGGGGTACGGTGTAGGTGAGATTGTTAATGTAGTCGTATGGGTCCGCCTGCGCCTGGGCCGCGCTGCTGGTGAACAAGCGCAGACGCACGCAATTGACGCCGCGGTTGGCCAAGATGGCCAGTGCATCCTCCGCATGGCCGCCACTCCGGTAAACAATGTGGTTGGATTCGAAATAGGCCAAGAGCGACATGTCCGCCCCGGCGATGAAGTCGGTGGCGGCTTTGGCCGCTGGCAGGGCGGCGAGCAGCGCGAGCATCAGAAACGCAAAGCAATGGCTGCGACCGCATTTGCGCCGGGATGAATTCATAGAGTCGTCAAAGGCTGGCGCAACCGCTCAGCAGGCTGGTTGCGGCTTGCAGCCAGATATTATTGTTGGGGTTGGTGCCGGAGGCCCAGCATCAGGCCACGGAGTTCAGCCAGGCCGCGCATCCGGCCGATGCAGGAGTAGCCCGGCGTGATGCCCGGCGGCTTGCCTAGGTCGTCCATCATGGTGTGGCCGTGATCGGGGCGAAAGGGCAACTGCCAATCGGGCCGCTCGGCGGCCCGGCGGCGATCTTGTTCGGCCAGCAGGGCGCGCACCACGGCGGGCATGTTCACCGATCCGCCCAAGTGGTCCGCTTCGTAAAATGAACCATCCTCCAGCCGCTGCGTGCTGCGCAGATGCACCGCATGAATGCGCGGCGCAAACCGCCGGACCATCGCCGGCAAGTCATTGTCGGCCCGCGCGCTGAAGGAGCCGGTGCAGAAGCACAGGCCGTTGGCCGGACTGTCGGCCATCTTGAAAATCGTCTCCACATCCGCCGCCCGGGAGACAATCCGGGGCAGGCCGAGCACCGGGAAGGGCGGATCATCCGGATGAATCGCCAGTCGCACGCCGGCGGCCTCCGCCACGGGAACCACCGCGGACAGGAAGCGGGCCAGATTGGCGCGCAATTCGGTTTCCCCGATTCGCGCGTAGCGCGCGAGCATGGCGCGGATGTCGTCCAGCGACAGCGCCCATTGCACCCCGGGGAATACGTCAATGATGGTGCGTACGAAGGCTTTGCGCGCCGCATCATTCAGGCCCTGCCACCACGCGGCGGCTTTGGCCAGCTGTTCCGGCGTGTAATCGGCTTCCGCGCCGGGGCGTTTCAAGGCGTGGATTTCGAACGCCGCAAAGCGCACCGGATCGAAATGCATGGCTTCGGAACCGTCCGGCAGGACGTAGTGCATGTCCGTGCGCACCCAATCCAGCACGGGCATGAAATTGTAAATCACCAGCGAGATGCCTTCGGCGGCCAGATGCCGCAGGCTCTCGGTGTAGTTGGCGAAGAGCTGCTTCAGGTCGCCGCTGCCGGTCTTGATATCCTCATGCACGGGAACCGACTCGACCGCCGTCCAGCGCAGGCCGGCGGCGGCCAGCATTTCCTTGCGGGCGCGAATGGTCTCGCGCGGCCAGGGTTCGCCGTAGGGAATCTGGTGCAACGAGGTGAAGACGGCCCGGGCGCCCGCCTGCCGGATATAACTGAGCGTCACCGGATCATTGGGTCCGAACCAGCGGAAACTTTCCTCCAGCAGCGGTTGGCTGGTGGCGCTGGCGGATTGAGTGTCTGGTTCAGCCATCATGGGTTGCCTAAACGCCAGAAACTGGATTTCGGCGTCAGGGCGCGGGCTGAATAACCAGCGTGTGGCGCACGGGTTTCATGGCGTCGGCGATGGCTTGGGCCAGCGGGGCGCGTTCGGCTTCGGTGGTTTTCACGGCGGTGGCCATGTCGGCCTTGGCTTCCGGGCTGTGAAAGACCTTCTTGATCTGCTTGGTCTCGTAGGCCTGCTTGGCGGCGACGGCCTGATCCACCGCATTGAAGGCGTCACAAAAAGGATTGTCCACGAAGTCGGCGGCCAGGTTCACGCCGGCAGCCAGTTGTGCCGCCGTGTAGGTCTTCGTCGTGGATCCCCAAGTCACATGGTATTGCGGGGCGGTGGCATTCTTGACCACTAGTTGGAAGCGGCTGAGGTCCTGGAAAAATGGCACCAGCGTGGCGCCGGAGCGGATGGACCCGTCGCTATTGGTGTCACCCGAGGCGCAGAAGGGATATTTGGTGCTGACGACTGTCAATTGGCCGTCCTTGAAGCTCTCGACGGTGTGACCTGCGGTGGCGGCGGCGGTTTGCGCGCCCAAGTCCACCGTTAGCGTGCCAATGTCGCCGTCCAAGCCCATCGCGCGGAGAAAGGCGTAAGCCATGATCAGGTGTCCGGCCCAGCCGGGATGAACGCCGTCCTTGCCGCAAATGGCGTAATTGGTGCCATAAAGATTCTGGCCCGCAAAACCGGCCTGGTACATCGGCCAGAACACATCCGCGAAGGGCGTCTGGAACTCCCGGGCCAGCGCGATGTCGCAATCCCGGAAGGCGCAGAGGTTGATGTTCAATTCGTCGCGATCAAAGGTGGTGGACTTGGTCCACGACGGCACCTTGCCGACGCAACCGGGGGAGCCGAGCACCACGGTGGCGCCGGCCGCTTGCAAGTTGCGCACCACGGCGGAATAATTGTCGGCATACCATTGCTCGTTCTCCATGTCGAACGGACGGTACTTGTGGTCGTTCATGCCGTAACAGAGTGTGGCCACGGTGGGCTGGAAGCGCAGGCAGTCGTTGGTCATGCGCCGCAGGAAGCCTTCGGCCGTCTCGCCGCTCCAGCCGAACTGACGCGCCGTGATCTTCAATTCCGGCACGCAGGCCGTCAAGTAGGTCTCGATGATCCGCGAATACATCTTCTGCTCTGTGATGGAGTCGCCAATGATGGCCAGTCGGTCCCCGGGCTTGAGCATCAGCGGTCCCGGGGCCGGGGCTTTGCGGGGATTGAACTTGAGGAAATAGGGGTCCGACGGCTTGGTTTCGTACCCCGCTTTATACACAGCCACCGGTTGAGTCCGGGGCTGCGCGCCGGCGCACCCGACGAGCGAGACGGTGACCACCAAGACAGCTTGGAACAACAAAAGACGGCGATGAATTTTCATGGCTTTAAATTGAATCGGCGACAGATTATCGCTTTGGAGTCTGCCGGACAATGGTTTTTGAGGCTTTTTGAGGCAGTCTGCCAACAGGGGCAATGCCAGCCTGCTGGCCTCGGGGGGGGGGCTGCATTCATAGTCTAAAATTTTTTATGGCCGGATTTTTGGGGATATACCCGGATGAGTGCCGGGGTGTGCGGGCTGAATCCGCGCAGGCAAGGCGCTGGCCCGCAGGATGTTACAGGCTGGCAGCCGGTTCCATTCCCGGGTGGAAGCCGGCCGCGTGGCCAGGACGGGCCGCGCGCGCAGGTGGGTGTTAAAGGGCCATGGAAGGGTTCATGGTGGTGGGGTGGGGGGCTTTATCCGACCGCATCGGGCGGGCATTGCGCCCGCCGGGGCGGGTCGTCGGGCTCATTGGGCTTTGGGGCCTAATGTACTGTGACATTACTTCAAGTGAAGCGAGCTGTCAAACTTGCCTCCGGGTGCTTCGTTTATAATTTTTTTATTTAGGCGGATTAACCTTTATATGGTTTGATATGGTCGGATAAATGCGTCAGCCGAGGAGGCTCCGGTTCATCCGGTCCCTGATGATCTCACTGTGCCGGGGATTTGCAAAAAAGCAGAAATCGTTTTGGCCGGGTTGGGGTTGGAATTGCGTGCGTTCATTTTGTAAAGGGCAATGGGGGGGGCATGGTGGTGGTGGGCAGCCAGCATCGGGCGGGGCTTTTACGGGGTTGCCGGGCGGATTGCCCGCCGGGGCGAGTCGTGGGTCTCATTGGGCTTCGGGGCCTCATGTACTGTGACATTACTTCAAGTGAAGCGAGCTGTCAAACAAAAAAACCGATTGGCCGCAAAGAAGCTCAAAAGGCGCAAAAATGAACCGCTCATCTGCGGATCAAATCCGGCAACTGCTTTAGCCACAGATTTACACAGATGAACACAGATTCAAAATCGGCGGACCAGGTGAACCACAGAGGCACAGAGGCACAGAGGCACCGGTCTTCGCTCCGAAGCTTCGACCCGGCAAGCGGAGGCTGATTCAAAAGCTTGCTCTTCACGCCGAAAAAAATCTGTGAAAATCTGCGCCAATCTGCGGATAAAATCCGGTAACTGCTTTAACCGCAGATTTACCCTGCTTCGGCTCCGCCGACTCCGCCGACGCGGAGAGGGAGAAGCGCCCACAGCGTCGTGGCGAATGCGTAGAAGCTCCCGCCGCCAGCCGGAACAGAACTCGGATGCGAAATTTGCGGTTATGTTTGTTTATGTTGGACCTCTACCGCAATCCCCTCCCGGAAAAACCTCCGCCACCACTTCGGTGCTGAAATCGGCAGTTCCAAAACAGCTCGCCCCAGAAGCTAAACTATTACTCAGATCCTTCAGGTGAAAATCTGCGTTAATCTGCGGATAACGCTTCCGCGGTTTTACCGGCCGCGCGTGCGCATGTAATGAAACAGGTATTGCTGGGCGTAGCCGGCGTGGGGGCCGAAGTGGGTGGCGGCAAATTTTCGCAAACGCTGGTCGGTGGCCCGGCGCCGCGGAAAGTATAATTCCTGCAAGGCACGTGCCACCCAGACATCCACCGGGAAGGCGTCCTCGAAGCCGTAGGCAAAGAGCAGCACGCAATCGGCAATCTTGCCGCCAACGCCGTGCAGTTGGGTCAGGGCGCTGCGCGCCGAGGCGTAATCCAACTGGCGGAGGCCTTCGAGATCCAAATGGCCGTCGGCAATTTGCCGGGCGGCGGCGCGCAGGCTCGGGGCGCGAAACCCCATTTTACAGGCGCGCAACTCCGCTTCCGTGACGGCGGCGAGCCGGTGCGGCGTGGGAAAGGCCCGGGCTTGGGCCTGCCCCGGACACGGTTCGCCAAAGCGCTCGCAGAGCCGGGCGATGATCTGGCGGATTTGAACGATTTGCTTGGTGGAGGACAGAATGAACGACGCGAGGCATTCCCAAGGCTCCTGGCGCAACAACCGCAGGCCGGGGCAGGCGGCCACCGCCTGGCGCATGGGTTCATCGTCGGGAAATGATTGCTGCACGGCCGCCAGGTCAAGGTCGGTTTGGAGGAATTGACGGAGCCAGTGCCAATCGGCCACCGGGCTGGCCGTCCGGGCGTGAATGCCCGCCGGCGTCGGCGTGAGGGTGACAAACTGGTTTCCCACCACGCCGTGCCAGGAACCGCCGGCGCATTGCCAGCGGAAGACCTGTCCCGAATCCAGAGTGGCGGCCAGATTGTAATCACGAACCGGCAGGAGGATTTCGGTTTCCGGGAGCATGCTGGAAGTGGCCATCGGTTAGCGGGCGACCCTTCACCGGAGGTGATGGCAGCCGAGCAATTCCACGCGTTGAAAGACCCGGCCGTCGGACAATCGGACCTCAAAGACCCCCAGATTGGTGACGGATTCGAATTCCTCGAGCGCGCGGTAAGCCGGGGGCGGCTCGGGGATTTCACGGTATTTTACGGGCTCGCGGCGGAGCCATTTCCAGAGCCAGCCGGATTCCAACTTGTAGGGATCCAGCCGGAGCACGTATAGGGCATTTTCGCCATGGCGATGGCGGCGGTAGTCGTACTGGTCCCAGAACGGGAACTGGTTGATGGGCGTGGCGGAGTTGACGCAATAGACCAGCGGCTGGGAGGTGGTGGCGGCGGCCCGGGCCGGCGGGGAATAAAAGGTGTAAAGCCCGGCGGTTCCGTAGTGGTCGGCGATGATAAAGGCGTTGGGGTCGAATTTAAGGCGCTGGGCTTCCACCAGGCGGGCAGTCTCGCGCCAGCCGCGCAGGCGGTGGGAAATATCCGCATCACCGGGAAGTTTGTTGGCGGCGAGGCGGCCGATCAAATCGGAGCTGTACATGAAGACCGAAGCGGTGATGCCGAGCGCCAAACCGGCGGCCAGCCAGGGCGTTACGCGCCATTTGCTTTCCGACCAAACCAAGACCATGAGGCAGAGCAGGGGAGGCACGGCGGCGGCAATCCAGTTCATTTGCGCGCGCGAATGGAACGACAGGAGCCAGTAGCCCAGAAACAAGGGTGCGCCCAGACAAAGCAGAAACAGCCAGAGCGGTTGCTCGCGGCGGCGGTTCCAAGCGATGACCATGGCCCCCAGGATTCCGATGAAGAAAATGGGATTAAGCAGGCCCATTTCGCCGCCGACGAACTCCCAGAAATAGTCGAGGGTGGGATGCCACGCGCTGTGCAGGCCGGCATCGCCCGAAACATCATTGACGGTGATCCAGCCGTGCTGCGAATTCCAGACAATCACCGGGACTGTGCAGAGGCCGAAGATCAGCAAGCCCAGCCAGGGACCGGCTTTGCGGAGATGAACCCGCGCCGAAGGCTGGAGGGCAAAGAAAATGGCCCAGCAAACGATTTGGAGCATGGCGGTGTATTTGCAAAGAAAGCCCAGCCCGAGCGCGAGGCCGGTCACCAGCCAGTCGCGCGTCCCCCCTCCGGGTTGCACCGCGCGCCAGCCGGCAATCACCGCCCACATCCAGCAAAGGACCAGCGGCGGGTCAATGGTCATCAGAGTGGCCCCCGCCACGAGCAACGGGGTGGCGAAGGTGATCAGGAGCAGGCAAAAGGCCGTGCGCGCGCCCGCCTCACGCGCCATGAAGCGCAGAATCATCCAGCTCAGAATGGCCGCCAGCAGCGGTGAAAAGAAGCGCACGCCGAATTCCGTGTCGCCAAACAGGGCGGTGCCGGCTCGTTGGATGAAGGCAATACCCGGCGGCTTGCTGTAATAGGAAAGCGCGAGATGCTTGGACCAGAGCCAATAATACGCTTCATCCTCGCTCAAGCCGATGATGCCGCTGCCCACGTAGATCCAACGCCCGATCAACGCGGCGAAGATGACCAGGTAGCCCAGACGCAGCCATTCGAGTGAAGCGCTGTCCGGGGGGTGGGGGACGGACCCAGGCGTTCGGGGCGCGGGGGTTAATCTTGCCGGCCGGGTGTCCCCACCCGGCGATTCCGGCCGCAGGGCGGAGCTTTCCGCAGCGGGCGCGGGGGGGGCGCCGGCTTGCAGGAGAATGGGAAGTTGTTGATGCCAGGCGGGAAAAACCCTTTTGCCGACGACGTTCCAGAGCATCTGCATGAGCACCACAAAGGCGACGGCATAACCGGCCCCGAGAATGGCGCCCACGGTGACATCGCTCGGATAATGCGCGCCGCAATAGACCCGGGAGAAGGCGACGGCGGCGGCCAGCGGAAACATGAACCAGCCGCTGCGGCGGTAAAACAGGAAGAGGACCATGGCCATGGCGAACCAGTTGGCGGCATGGGCCGAGGGCATGCTGCCCGAATAAGTGCAGCCGAGACGGGCCACGGCGTCGGGCAGGTCAATGCACGGCCGGTGCCGGCCCACGGCATCCTTGATGGTGCCCACGATCAGGGGATCGCCCAACGCCACCACCAGCACCAGGAGCAGGGCGCAGAGCCGCAGGCGCGTGGAACCGAAGAGCAGAATGGCCGGGACGGCCAGGACGACCGCGATGAGCCACGGCACGCCACGGCCGCTCAGGATTGGCATGAGCCAATCAAAGAGCGGATTGCCGAGCGTGCCATTGACGAAATGGAACAGCGCGGTATCAAGGGACAACAGCCAATGCATTTCCGGATGATAACGGGGGAAAGAATGAAGCCCAATTCATTTCCCGGGGGGTGCAGGCGGGGGATGTGGCCCGAACAACCGGGCGTGTTCCGCCATGAGATAGCGGTCGGTCATGCCGGAAATGTAATCGCAGACGGCGCGATGCAGGCCATCCCGCCGAATGCGCTGACGGGCGTGTTCACCGATGGCCTGGGGGTGTTCCAAACAATACAGGAAGAGGTTTCGCATCATTTTCCGCGCGCGCAGGTGCGGTTCATTCACGACCGGATTGAAGTAAAGATTCTTGTAGAGATACGCGCGTAGTTCCTGATTGAGTTTCCGGCGTTCCGGGCTGTACTGGATCAGCGGCCGGGCCCGGCGCCGCACCGCGTCAACGGATTGGACCTTGGCAGCGGCGATGAGCCGCTCGCTCGTGGTGATCACGTCCGCCATTTGCAGGTCAATGAGGGTGCGGATGGTGAAGTAGCGGCGCGATTCTTCCGGCGGCTGGCCATGCTCCCGCTTCACCAGCCTCGCCGCCTGGGCCCAGATCCGCACCTGTCGGCGGAGTTTGGCCTCGGACAGCAGGCCCGAATCCAGCCCGTCATCCAGGTCGTGGCTATAATACGTGATTTCATCGGCGAGGTTGGCGACCTGCGCTTCGAGGGACGGCTGGTGGGCACGGAATCGGTTGCCCTTGCCGGGACAATCGAAGGCGGATTGATGCTTGGCCAGGCCTTCCAGCACTTCCCACGACAGGTTCAGACCGGGGAAGGCGGGATACTTCTGTTCCAATTGGTCCACGATGCGCAAGCTTTGATGGTTATGCTCGAAGCCACCGTGGCCGCGCATAAGCTGGTTCAGGACCGTCTCGCCCTTGTGTCCGAAAGGCGAATGGCCCAGGTCGTGCGCCAGGGCGATGGCTTCGGCCAGATCGGCGTTCAGGCGGAGCGCGCTGGCCAGATTCCGGGTGATGGCGGCCACCTCGATCGTGTGGGTCAGCCGGGTGCGCAGGTGATCGGCCGTGCCGTTGAGAAAGACTTGCGTCTTGGCATCCAGCCGCCGGAAGGCCCGCGAATGGATGATCCGGTCGCGGTCGCGCTGATATTGGGTGCGCCACAGCGGGGGGTCCTCCGCGTAGCGGCGGCCCCGCGACTGACTGCTGAATTGGGCGAAGGGCGCCAGCGTGCGCAGTTCGTTTTCTTCAAGTTCGAGGCGGAAACGCGGCATGGCTGGCGGATAGGATTATTTCAGCAATTCCTGCACCGAGATGCCGCGCAATTCGAACAGCCGTCGGATGGTGTCCTCAATGAGATTGTTCGGGCAGCTCGCGCCGGCGGTGACACCGACGGTAATCTGTCCCGGCGGCAGCCAATCATGCGCTTCCACCTCCTGGTGCTGGTGCTGGTTATAATGGACGATCAGCTTGTCCGAAACCATTTTGCCGGCGTTCTTGA
>Ga0316217_10005337_pt1 | contig 13384 bp, 12 predicted proteins | sample 1anoAmetaG_FD_203633 | JGI IMG/M metagenome (GOLD analysis project Ga0316217, IMG submission 203633) | Freshwater microbial communities from Trout Bog Lake, Wisconsin, USA - 1anoA | ecosystem: Environmental > Aquatic > Freshwater > Lake > Hypolimnion/Profundal zone | place: USA: Wisconsin...
GGTTATCAAACGATGCGAATTCCGGGCACGGGAGGCGGGGGATCTGCCCGGTGGGGCAGCGCACATTAAGCAATGCGCCCCGGTTCGATGAGAACAATCTGCCTGGCTTCGGCTCATTCGTCGCCGCCCGCCATCTGGCGGTATAGTGGATGCGGAAGAAGAAGGCTCGTGAATAGGTAGTTTGTGCTGTTGAGACGACAGGAATCTCTCATTCTGCCGCCACGCCGCAGCTATAAAGGAGATCGTATGAGTCCGTTGAAAGTTCGCCGCTTCGGTCAAACCAGACGAAAGCTTGCCGTGGGGATATTGTTGTGCTTCTGCGCACCCGGGTTTATCCTTACCTCGTGTAGACAAACCGACCGGAAAGATTCGGACGCTGACGCTCGAACGACCGCGGCTGAGGCGTTCGCGGCTAATGCGAGATTGTCAAAAGACCCGCGCGCCGCCGAGCAACTAATCGCCACGCTGAAGGACTCGAATGCTGATGTCCGGCGCCTTGACGCCGAGGCATTGGGCGAAATCAAAGACACTCGAGCTGTTGAGCCGCTGATCACTACGTTGAGAGACGCGAATTCCAACGTCCGAAACGAAGCAGCCATTGCATTGGGCAAAATCAAAGACCCGCGCGCGGTCGAGCCACTGATCGCAGCCCTGAAGGATACGGATGCTACCGTCAGGGCTAACGCGGCCTGGGCGTTGGGCAAAATCAGAGATCCCCGCGCGTATGAGCTACTGATCGCCGCACTAAAGGAAGAATCAGATTACATGGGCAAAGCTTCGGATGTCGGAGCGATAGGCAATATCAATGATCCACGCGCAGTCGATTTTCTGATTTCCACACTTAAGGATCAGATTGCTGCTGCTAGGCAAAGGGATGCCAATGAATTGAACAAAGGCATGCGCACGGTCAATCCTCAAATGATCACTCTCTATGACCCCAATTTTCAGCTCGGAATAATCGCGGCAGAGGGGTTGCCAGAGGATGTATTGATCAAGATACTCAATAAGTTTGGCAACAAGGAGGTAGCTGAGCGATTCCTAAACCATCAGAATCAGAAGTTAGATAATGCCGTTAATGCATGGGCAGACAAACATGGCTTCACGGTTACGATTGAAACAGTGCACCAATGAGAGTGGGTTGTATGGCGCTCGACCCGTTCCCCGTCCCCGGCCGTATACTATCTCCGGCCCATGCCTGTCGAAACCGAAATCAAATTCCGCGTGGAGGACGTTGCCGGACTGAGCCGACGGCTTGAGGCTGCCGGCTTTACACTGCAAACTCCGCGCGCCTTCGAGAGCAACGTTTTGTATGACACGCCTGATCGCCAGATGCGCGCCCGCACCGAGATTCTGCGCATCCGCGGCTATGCCGGGCGCTGTACCGTGACCCACAAGCGGTTGCCCGACGACCGGCCCGGCGAAGACACCCACAAGCATCGAGTCGAAACTGAGACCGAAGTCGCCGACGGCGCGGCGCTGGAGCAGGTTTTTTTCTCCCTCGGGCTGGTCGCCGCCTTCCGCTACGAAAAGTGGCGCGCTGAGTGGACCGACGGCGAAGGCCATTGTGTTGTCGATGAAACTCCCATCGGCAACTACGCCGAGCTGGAAGGCTCCCCTGCGTGGATTGACCAGGCCGCCGCACGGCTGGGCATCGACCCCGCCCGCTACATCACCCTGAGCTACGGGCGGCTCTTTGATCAGTGGCGCATGGAGCACCACTCCGCCGCAGAGGATTTGACCTTTGATGCGGTAAAAGCAGCCTTTAGCTGACAGCAAAGAGCAGTCTCCCCCATTCCCTTGGTAATCAATTTCTCAAAACCGCCTAATGAAGCATTGCTCATCGCCGATAACCTCAGCGGGAAGTCATGAATCTGTGAGGTGTTCGATGAAGAGCAGTTTCTTTGAGAATCGACTTAACATTGCGCGGCGTGCGGGGCAGCGGATGATGCAGGCAGCCGCACTTGCTCTTTTGGTGATGATGGCCATGCCGGCACGGGCAGCGGATGAGCGCGCCATCAAGACCCGGATTCCGCCCACCTATCCCGAAATCGCCAAGCGCATGAGAATCAGCGGGGTCGTTCGGCTGGAAGTCTCGGTTGACCCGGAGGGGAAGGTTACCGGCGTGAAGCAACTGAGCGGAAACAACGTGCTCTCGATTGCCGCCGAGGATGCGGTGCGCAAATGGCGGTTTGCATCGGCGGCTGATTCCTCCACCGTGGAGGTCGCGCTCAACTTCACGCTGTAGGCGGAGAAGGCGTTCGCGCGGCAGGCGGCGCGGCACAGGGTTGCCGCCCGGGAAGCAGTATTCCGCAAATCGATGAAAAAAGGCAAATCTCCAGATGGTGCGGGATTCTGCCTTTTTCACGATATCAGGATAGACTAGAACTATTGCACCCGGTTGGGAGTTGCAATTGAGCTATGCCTGGTTTTTCTGAGGATTCCGGCGCTTCAAACGCCGGTTCATTGTTAATCGCACTGATTGGCCCGCACGAAGAACGGCGAGAGGCTGTCGCCTTCGCGCTGTCTTCATCGCCAGGCCTGACAGTCGTCGAATTATCTTCTTACCCTGCCGATTTCGAGGAGCTTCTCCAGTTGCAGGAGAAGAATTTCGATATCGTTCTCGTTGATCTCGACAGCGATCCGGAACTTGCCTTTGATGTGGTCGAGAGTCTTTGTGCCGATGGCGCCACACCGGTCATGGTTTACACCACGCAGAACAGTCTTGACCTGGCTCTGCGCTTCATGCGCGCCGGGGCCCGCGAATTTCTGACCCTGCCTATCTCTCAAACGGACATGGCGAGTGCCGTCACCCGCCTGACGGCGCGGCGCGCGCCAATCATCCACGCCAGCAAAGCCGCTAAAAAAATATTTGTATTTCTCGGCACCAAGGGGGGGTGCGGCGTCACCACCATCGCCGCCAATTTTGCCATTGCGCTAGCCCAGGAATCGGAGATGAGCACGCTTTTGATCGACTTCGGGCTTCCGCTAGGCGACGCCGCGATCAACCTCGGCATGATCACCGAGTACTCGACGGCCAACGCTCTGCACGATTCCAACCGGTTGGACGCCAATTTTCTGCGCACGCTGCTCTGCAAACACAGCTCGGGATTATCCGTATTGCCGGCGCCGGGCGAGTTCTCCCCGGTGCTGCCTCCGCATGAAGCCATCAATCGGCTGATGGCCGTCGCCCGGCAGTGCTTCGATTATGTAGTGATCGACGCCGGCTCGAGAGTCGACATGATGGACACATCGATTTTTGACGATTCCGCTTATGTTTACCTGATCACCCAGGTGGGAGTTTCCGAGTTGCGCAACTCCAATCGGATGATCTCGCAGTTTTTCTCCACGCGCGGCCACAAGCTGCAGATCGTTCTCAATCGCTATACGCCCCATGCCCTGCTTGTGGATGACACGCAGATCACCAAGGCCCTGACCCGGCCCGCACAGTGGAAGATTCCCGACGACTATGCGACGGCGCGCCGCACGCGCAACACGGCCACACCGATTGTGATGGAAAACTCTCCCATCGCGCTGGCGATTCGCATGATGGTCAGATCCGCCTGCGGCCTCTCCGCTGACTCATCTTCGATGCATGGCTCGATCTTCTCGAGAGTTTTTCGCAAGGCGCTCAAATCCGAAAGCGGGCACATCGACTGATCGGATAAATCGATTCAAGTTCCTTCGAAATAGCGAATCGAAACCTGAGAGATCGAGAGAATCCACTGCGGAAGCCGAAAAAGCCCTTACGAAAGAATGGCGAGTGACAGGCCGCGCCGCAGGGTGCTTACTTCTCCGCTCCGTGGCACTTTTTGTACTTCTTGCCTGAGCCGCAGGGGCAGGGGTCGTTGCGTCCTACCTTCTCGCCGGTGCGGCGCTGCGCCGGCTGGCTTGCGTCTCCTGAGCCGGCCATGCTCGCCGCTTCAAGCTCGCGCTGCTTCTTGCGCTGGAACTCTTTCTCCAGAGCGTCAATGGTCGTCGAAGGCTGCCGGGTGGTTATCGAAATCTCTCGTGGCTCCGCGTCCAGCGTAAGAGGATGCGCCGCGCTGGCCACCGGCGGAGCCTTGGGAACCTCGCGGCGTCTCTGCGGCGGGCCATCCACCGGCTCGCCGTCCTGGCCTAGAATCTGCATCCGGAAGAGGAACCGGACGGTGTCTTCCTGGAACTTGAGCATCATCGCTTCAAACATATCGAAGGACTCGCGCTTGTATTCCACCAGCGGATCGCGCTGCGCATAGCCGCGCAAACTGATGCCTTCCTTCAGGTGGTCCATCGAGAGCAGGTGGTCTTTCCATAGCCCGTCGATCACGCTCAGCATTACCATCCGCTCGTGATAGCGCATGGTGGCCGCGCTGAGAATCTTTTCTTTGGACTCGTACTGCTGCTTGAGTTTTTCAAAGATGGTCTCGCCGAGTTCGTGGCGGCTCAGCTCCAGCGGCTTGATTCCTGCAGCCGCAAGGTTCAGCCCGAAGTGATCGACAAGCTTGCCGTCCATGCCTTTGAGATCCCACTGCTCCGCGCGGAGCTTTTCGCCAGCAAATTCGTCGAGAATGCTGCTCAGAATTCCCCCAGCGTAATCCTCCAGAATCAGATCCTTCTGGTCCACGCCCTCCAGCAGTTGCCGACGCAGCCCGTAGACCGCTTCGCGCTGCTTGTTCATCACGTCGTCGTATTCGAGTAAATGTTTGCGGGACTCGAAGTTTTGCGCTTCAACGGCTTTTTGCGCGCCTTCGATGCGCTTGGTAATCATTTTCGATTCGATGGGCTCGTCTTCTTTCATGCCCATCTTCTGCATCATCGTGCTCATCCACTGCTTGGCGAAGATGCGGATGAGATCGTCTTCGAGCGAGAGATAAAAGCGTGAAGCGCCGGGATCGCCCTGGCGGCCAGCGCGGCCACGCAACTGGTTATCGACGCGCCGCGATTCGTGCCTCTCCGTGCCGAGAATCATCAGGCCGCCCGCCGCAATGACTTGCTCGTGCTCTTTCAGCGCGGATTCGGCATGAACCTTGAAAACATCGGCCCACTCCGGCTCGGCAATCTCAAACTCCTGCCCCTGGTAGTAGAAGCGCAAAAATCCCGGCGGGGCCATGGGATTGATGGCGCCCTCGGCGACGCTGATGGCGCGCGCCTTGTTTTTTTTCGCCAATTCCTGGCGGGCCATGAAGTCGGGATTGCCGCCCAGCAGAATATCGGTTCCGCGTCCGGCCATGTTGGTGGAGATGGTCACCATGCCGAGCCGCCCGGCCTGCGCAACGATTTCCGCTTCGCGCTCGTGGAACTTGGCGTTCAGCACCACGTGCTTTACGCCCTTCTTTTGCAGAATCGCGGAAAGCCGCTCGCTCTTTTCAATCGAAGTGGTGCCTACCAGCACAGGCTGCTTCTGCTCGTGCAGTGTGGCGATGTCATCGGCCACGGCTTTGTACTTCGCCTTTTCGACCAGGTAAACCACATCGGGATTTTCCAGCCGCAGCATGGGCTTGTTGGTGGGAATCACCACGATCTCGAGTTTGTAAATTTTTTCGAACTCGGCCGCTTCGGTTTCCGCGGTGCCCGTCATGCCGCTCAGCTTTTTGTAGAGGCGGAAATAATTCTGGAAGGTGATAGTGGCCAGCGTCTGGTCTTCCTTGCGGATATTGACGCCCTCTTTGGCTTCAATCGACTGGTGCAGCCCGTCGCTCCAGCGGCGGCCGGGCATCAAGCGTCCGGTGAAGGTATCGACAATGATGACCTCGCCATCTTTGACCACGTACTCGACATCGCGCTTGTAGAGCGCGTGCGCCTTGACCGCCGTCTCCACGTAGTGCTTGAGTTCCCAGTTTTCCGCGTCGGCGATGTTATCAATGCCCAGCGCCTTTTCGATCGTCACCCAGCCATCGTCGGTGACGCCGATGGTCCGCTGTTTCTCGTCCACAATGTAGTCGCCGGTGAGGTGCTTTTCGCCCTCGCGCAGCGAGATGCCCAACTCCGCCTGTTTTGCGTAATCGCTGGATTCAATCTCTTCGCCCATCTCCAGTTGCGGAATGATCTTGCGCACCCGCTGATACTTATCTGTCGTCTGATCTGTCGGCCCGGAGATAATCAGCGGCGTTCGCGCCTCGTCAATCAAAATCGAGTCCACTTCATCGACTATGGCGTAGTAATGGCCGCGCTGCACGCAGTCTTTGATTTCAAACTTCATGTTGTCGCGCAGGTAGTCGAAGCCGAATTCGTTATTGGTTCCGTAAGTGATGTCGGCAGCGTAAGCGGCGCGGCGCTCTTCGTCGCTCAGGTCGTGAACGATAACGCCGACGCTGAGCCCGAGGAACTCGTAAATCTTGCCCATCCACTCGGCGTCGCGCTTGGCCAGGTAATCGTTCACAGTGACGACGTGCACACCGTGGCCGGCCAGCGCGTTGAGGTAGCAGGAGAGCGTGGCTACCAGAGTTTTTCCTTCGCCGGTCTTCATCTCGGCAATCTTGCCCTGATGCAGCACCATGCCGCCGATCAACTGCACGTCAAAGTGGCGCATCTGCACAGCGCGCCAGCCCGCCTCGCGCACCACGGCAAAGGCCTCTGGCAGAATTTCGTCCAGCGCCTGGCGCTCAATTTTCCGGCGCTCTTCCGCGTGCTCCGCGTCGTCGGCAATGCCTTCCAACTGGGCCGCAATCCGCGCCTTGAACTCCGCTGTCCTGGCGCGCAGTTGTTCGTCGGACAGTCGCTTCATGTCCGCTTCCAGCGCGCCAATCACGGCAACTACCGGCATCAGCCGCTTGATCAGGCGCTCGTTGGCCGTACCGAAAATCTTCGTCAGAACCTTATCAAAAAACACAGTATTCTCCGATTACCAGTGTAAATGGTGAGGGTTGCGGGCGGTCCCGCGATGCGCGTCGGCATCGATGATTGGTTTGATTCCCAGGTCTCAAAGGCGAGACCTGGGGCACCCGGCGAGATGCGCGTCTGCTTTGATGATTGGTTTGATTCCCAGGTCTCAAAGTCGAGACCTGGGGCACCCGGCTATGATCTGGTCTCAAAACCCGCTCATCGCAAAAAGCCGCGATGAACGGGGTGCCTGCACCCGAGGTGTTGCGGGCTGATGGTAAGCTTTTGACCATGGAGCGCGAGAAGCGGAAGTGCCGGAAGGAGAGTTCGTTGGCAAGAATTGCAGTTCGGGCAGTGCTGTTGTTGGCTGCGTTGTGCTTTCCCCTGGAGCGGATGGCTGCGACCACTTGCTCCGTGACGCAGCACGCCGCGCCAACTGAAGCTGACAAGGCGCTGCTAACGGCTGATTATGCCAAGGCTGCCACGCTTTATCAGGCCGGCCTGGCAATTCATCCGGGAGACATGGAGTTGACCATCGGGCTGGTTCATGCGCTGTTGCACCAGCAGAAGGTGCAGGAGGCGGCGGATGCGGTGAAGGCTTCGCTGGCAATTGCGCCAAAATCGGCGGCATTGCTTACGCTGCGGGGCGAGGTGGAGTATCGCGCCGGGACGCCGTGGGCCGCGGAACACTCCGCAGTTGAATCCAATAATCTGGATGTTTGCTACGGGCGCAATCATCTGCTGGCGGCCGACCTGGAGCGAATCAACTCCAATTATTCTGCGAGCCGCAGGCAGCTTGAGCTTGCCCATAAGCTCGACCCGGAAGATCCGCAGATTCGCGGTGAGTGGATCAGGACGCTTCCTCTGAAGCAGAGAATCGCGGAGGCGGAGGCGTACCTGGCGGAGCCGCGCGGACTCGACGAGGAAGATGCGCGCCATTGGCGGCTGTTTCTGGAGAATCAGAAGAAACTGGCGGCGGAGCCGCACAAGGCCTGCCATCTGGTTTCTCCGATGACAGCGACGGAGATTCCCTTTGCCAACATCATGCGGGATGCATTGCACCGGGCCGCCTTCGGGCTGGACGTAAAGCTGAACGGGCGCAATGCGCGGCTGGAGATTGATACCGGCGCCGATGGGTTGATTGTGACGCGCTCGGTTGCCCAGCACGCGGGGCTCAAGCCATTTTCAGAGACGGAGATGAGCGGCGTTGGCGACCAGGGCTACAAGCCCGGCTATAACGCCTACGCGGATACGATTCGCATCGGAAAACTTGAGTTTCAGGATTGCGCGGTGCGCGTACTGGACAGCCGTAGCAATCTTGACGTGGACGGACTGATCGGGATGGATGTGTTTTCACAATTCCTGGTTACGTTGGACTACCCGATGCGCAAGCTGCTGCTGGGCTCGCTGCCGCCGCGGCCGGGAGAGACGGCCGGGACGCCGGTGCTGAGGACGAGCGGCGGGGAGCGGGATGACGCGGACACGGCAGCAAAGGCCCAAGCGCAGGATGCAGCCGCAGCCGCGAACGTGAATGGGCTTCACGACCGTTACGTTGCCCCGGAGATGAAGGATTATCTGCCTGTCTATCGCGTTGGGCACATGCTGGTTCAGCCGGCGAGCCTGGGAAACAACAAGCTCAAGCTGTTCCTTCTGGACACCGGCGCAATGACCACGACCATTTCGCCGGAGGCTGCGCGCGAGGTGACCAAGATCCGGTCGGAGGACTTTTTCAAGGTCAAGGGACTGAGCGGCGATGTAAACAAGGTTTTTCTGGCCGACGAGGTGACCTTTCACTTTGCCCATTTATACCAGAAGGTGAATGGCGTAATGGCGTATGACATCTCGCACATCTCCAAGAACGCAAATATGGAGATATCGGGATTTATCGGGGCGAACACGCTGAACCAACTGACGATTCATATTGATTATCGCGACGGACTGGTGAAATTCGATTACGACCCGAAACGGGGTTACCAGTTCTGACGCGGTGAAAATGCGAGCTAAGCAAAGGAAACTCTGATTAAGTCCATCCTGCTGAAAAACATTCCCTCAGGGGCTAAAGCCCGCGCTGATTTAGCGGCTTTGCGGCACGGATAAATCCGTGCCCTTTCAAAACATCAAATTGCGGCACGGACAAATCCGAGCCCTTTCAAAACATCAAATTGCGGCACGGATAAATCCGTGCCCTTTCAAAACATCAAATTGCGACAGGGATAAATCCGCGCCCTTTCAAAATATCAAATTGCGACAGGGACAAATCCGAGCCCTTTCAAAACATCAAATCATTCAGAAGTTCCAAAGAGCTTTGGTATGTGTGCTCAGCGCTGCGGCGGTATACTGGCTGGATGCGTTCCCAATCTGTGTTTTCCCACCTATTTCTGTCAGCCCTGACCGCGGCCGGGCTGGGTTGCTTTGTTGCTCAACCACCCGCTGCTCTGGCCTGGGGCAATGGGGGCCACAAGATGATTAACAAGCTGGCAGCCAGTTCGCTGCCGGCGGATGCGCCGGCGTTTTTGCGCTCGCCGGAAGCAATCACCGAGATCGAGTGGCTGGGCCCCGAGCCGGATCGTTGGCGTTCGCCCGCCGAGCCGGAGTTGGTGGCGGCACAGGCTCCCGAGCACTTTATCGACATGGAACTGGCTGACGCGCTGGGTCCGCTGCCGCATCGCCGCCTGGACTTTGAGGCGAAGGTCTTTGCCGCCGGTCAACGTCCAGAGAAGATCGGCCTGCAGCCGTGGCAGACGGAAGAAGTGTGGGAGCGGCTGAAATGCGCCATGCGCGAGTACCGCAGGCTCTCCGCGGCCAGGCAGGATACGCGCCCCGTGGAACAGGCGATTATTTTTTACGCCGGGTGGCTGGGTCACTACGTGGGCGACGGCTCGCAGCCGCTGCACACCACCGTGCAGTACAACGGATGGACCGGGCCGAATCCGAATGGCTACACCACGGAGCACAGGATTCACTGGCAGTTTGAGGGGCCGTTTGTAGAGGCCAACATTCACGAGGCCGACGTGCAGGCAAAGATGACGCCAGTGAAGGCGATTGACGGCGACCTCTTTGACGCATACGTTGCTTATCTGCGCAACACGAAGACCTACGTGGAGAAGGTATATCAGCTGTACAAGGTGGATGGATTTAGCGGCGCGGGCACGGCGGAGTCGCGGGAGTTTACCGCGGACCGGCTGGCGGCCGGGGCGAGCATGTTGCGGGATATGATCTACGCCGCATGGCTGGAGAGCGCGAAGCCGGTGAATGATCCTTACGCGCCGAAATAAGAACTTGGAAGATTTTTTCGGTTTATGAATTCAGGATGACGGCCTCGCATCCTGAAAACCGGATTTATTGAGCCCAGTGGTCTCCCATCCATTCGCAGAATGCGCGAATGGATGGGGCACGGGGCGTTTTCTTTGTGGATTTTCGAGGCAGTGTTCTGGTTTCAATCGACGAATTCGGCTGCGGCGACGGCGGGGATGCGGCGCAATATCTGGGTCAGGACTGGGGTTGTCAGAGCTACGAACGGGATGGCAATCACCAGCCATGCCAGCAGCGCCAAGCCGGCCAGGCTGCCCATTTTGGCCATGATGGCCAGGGGCGAGTTGTGCAGCATGGTCGAGATCTGGACGGCCTGGCCGGAGCTGAAGCCTGTGAGCCGCTCACCGAGGCGCACAAAAGGGACAATCAAAATCAGTTGCATTGGAGCGGCGACCCAGTTTGCCGCTTGAATAGCGGGCAGATTGAACTCAAAGGCAATCGCGATGATGCCGCACATGGCCGAGGTGACTCCCAGAATCGGGGAACATCCAATGGCAAAGCCCAGGACCAGCGTGAAGGCAAGACGGCGAGGCGTGATGCCCTGGCGCAGCCATAGGGCCACCTTTTGCTTCATCGATGACAGAGAGAAAGTAATCACCAGTTTCAGCTTACCGGCAAAGTTGCTGCAAGGCGACTTTTTAGCATTGAATCTGGAGAAAACGCCGGTAGACGGGGTAAAGCCGCGAGGGAGTTGAGAAGCTTCAGTCGGGGAAGCGCAGCAGCCCGCGACTTTTCATCTGGGCCATGATCTGCTCGACCTTCCAATCGAGCGCGCCGGTTCCGTCCACACAGATGTCGGCGTTGGCGGCCGATGGGCGGACAAAGGCCAGGCTGGATGGCCGGACAGTGGAATCCCACTGAAAGCGAACAATTTCCGGAGTGCGGCCGCGCTCCGCGATGTCACGCTTGAGGCGGCGCTCAAAGCAGAGCTCGTCGGGCGTGTCGATGTAGACGCGCAGATTGTAGAAGGGCAGAAGATCTGTGAAATGCAAAGCGAAGATGCCTTCGACAACAAGAAAAGCGCCGGGAAGGACAGTCTCAGTGAGGGGAACACCATCGGGGCTGACGACGCGAGTGTAACTGGCGAAGTCGTAGAGGGGGCGCTCGATAGCCTCACCGCGGGCGAGCGCTGCAACCTGAGAGGTAAGCAGGGGAATCTCGACCAGCGAGGGGTGGTCGAAGTTCTGGCGGGCGCGCTCTTCAAGGGGCAGATGGGTGAGATCAAGATAGTAAGTGTCGAGGTGGAAGTGAACGCCGCCGAGGGTGCGGGCCAACTCGGCTGCCAGAGTGGTTTTGCCGGAACCGGAACAACCGGCGATTCCCAGCACAACCGGCGGAAAGGGAAGTCGGGCGCTGCGCTCTTCGGGCGATGGCGTTGCGGTTTGATTGGCGTCGAGCTGGCTCACGGGGTTGACTCCAATCGGGCGGCGATGCGGGGCGCGAGGCGCTGAAGCAAGCTGGCAAGCCGCCGCTCGACCTGATGGCCAATCTCAGAGACTTCCTGGTGGTCGAGGGGCTTTGCGCCCAGCCCGGCGGCGAGGTTGGTGACGCAACTGATGCCGAGGACTTCAATTCCCATGTGGCGGGCGACGATAGTCTCGGGAACGGTGGACATGCCAACCAGAGTTGCGCCGAGCGTGCGGAAGGCGCGAATTTCGGCGGGGGTTTCGTAGCTGGGTCCGCTGACCGCCAGATAGACGCCCTCTTCGAGATCGAATCCTTCTTCTTTGGCGGCAAGGATTGCCAGCGCACGGAGAGATTTCGAATAGGCCTCGGTCATATCGAAAAAACGCAAAGCAGCGCCGGGGCGGGCGGCGAAACGGGGTTCGTTGGGGCCGATGAGCGGGTTCCAGCCCATGAAGTTGATGTGATCGCTGAGCGCGATAAGCTGGCCGAGGCGGTAGCTATCCTGAATGCCGCCGGCGGCGTTGGTGAGGATGACCGCCTGGAGTCCGAGCGCGCCCAGCACGCGCATGGGGAAGGTAACCTGCTGCGGCGTGTAGCCCTCGTAAAAGTGCACGCGGCCCTGCATGACGACGACGGGAGTCTTGCCAAGCAAGCCGGCGACGATGCGGCCGGAGTGGCCCTCGACGGTGGATTGCGGAAAATGGGGAATCTGGGAGTAGGGCATAACGACCGGGTCGGTGACAGCGTCGGCCACAGCGCCCAGGCCAGAGCCGAGAACAATTCCGATGCGAGGGCTGAATGGGCCCAGTATGGCCCGTAGAAACGCAGTTGCTTCAGAGACCTGGTCGAAGTATGTCATTATCTGCCTGCCGATGCGCTTTAAACATTCTACAGGCGCGGGGCAGGGACAGCCTGATGTGAATAATAAGGATGGATAGATAAGCGATTTGGATGCCAGGGAGATGGAAATGAAAGAGATTGTGGCGGTGATTTTCGGGTTGGGGCTGGGGTGCAATGCGCTGCTGTTTGTGCCGCAGGTGGTGGCGCTGTGGCGGAAGAAAACCGATGAGGGAATTTCGCTGCTGACTTTTGGCGGATTCAGCGTGTTGCAGGTGGTGGGGATTGTGCATGGGGTTTATCAGCAGGATTGGTCGCTGATTTTGGGGATGGCGGCGAGTTTGTTGACGTGCGGGAGCGTGACAGGGCTGACGGTTTTTTATCGGGTAAAGAGGCTGAGGGCGAGTTGAGGGTTGTGGGTTCCCAAGTCTCAGAATCGAGAACTGGGGCACCCGGCGCCCGGCGGGCGATTTGACCTGATTAGTAGTTGAAAAAAGCCGCTTGACTGAGGCTCCCGCTGAGGAATATACAGTTGTGCAACAACATCCCTTATAAGGAGCAGCACTTGTATGATTTCTACTCGCACGCTTTGTGGGATTTTCCTGGTTTCTGCCCTGATAGTTCCAGTTGCCAAAGCAGACCTGACTGAAAGTATCGTCTTTACCGGTACGGCTACCTGCAGCTACGACGATGGCTGGCACGCATGTACCATCGGCAATAGTGCGCCCATCACCGGCTACTATAGCCTGGATGTAACCACGCAGGAAATTGTGGGAGCATGGTCGTTTTCCACGCCCTTCCTGTCATCCGGTGTGATGTCTTCTGGAATGGATGGGGCTGGAACCGAGGTTTACCTTGACCCAACGAATAGTCCGGTGGTGAACGTTGCCGTTTTCGATGTAGCGTCACCCTCGTCGGGCATCAACGAATATGTTGAGCTGGATTTCCCGGCGGCCGATTTTGCTGAAACCGGACCGGTCTATACGGGCGGAAATGGCGATACCAGCGGGGTCTGCCAATGGGTAACTAC